>Ga0194060_10001504_pt1 | contig 16650 bp, 20 predicted proteins | sample SepL225m_MetaG_FD_163427 | JGI IMG/M metagenome (GOLD analysis project Ga0194060, IMG submission 163427) | Anoxic zone freshwater microbial communities from boreal shield lake in IISD Experimental Lakes Area, Ontario, Canada - Sep2016-L222-5m | ecosystem: Environmental > Aquatic > Freshwater >...
CCAAGCGCAGGCCCGCATACGCGAAGCAGTTTCGCGTCAAATACTCAAGTTAGGAGCCGGATGCGGGAATTCCGCCAGTCCGGATCTGTCCGGGGGGCGAGGGGAAACCCTCGTCCCTACCGGGATATCGTTTGCTGGAGTGGGATCTTGTGCGGCAGACGGGGAGAACCAAGGGAACTCGTTATTTTGTGGCTCCGGATTTGTTGAGGAGATTGAATTTTCCAGCTCAGACAAGTTTGGCACGAATTGAATCGTATAGACTTGATGCTCTTGTTTTTGAGGATATTGGCCGCTATCCGGGCTCTTCGATTGGTGAAATTCATGCAAGAATAGGCAAGGAAATCAGTCGGCGTCAAGTCAAACTTTCGCTGAATCGCCTGTGTAATAAGGGTGAATTGCGTATTGAGGGAGAAAACAGAGGGCGCATATACTGGTTACTGTAGCAAGTTATCGACGCAATTGGCCCGAATAAAGGGCGTTACGTCGATAACTTGCGTCGATAACTCCTGGGATAAATCTCTAAGCTATTGTTTTAAAGTATTTTGCAATATTGACGTTGTTTGTCAAAATGTCAATAAAGTGTCAATAGATGGTCGATATCTTGCCATAAAGCCTGAAACGGATTGGTTATAATAAATTTACTTCCTTTTCAATCCTTCTGCTTTACCTTTTGCCTCATGCCGCACCTGAGAAACTCCTTTCAAATACCACCAAATACGGTTATTTTCATTTTATTGCCAGTAGAGACTCCTGAGTTTCTATGTTACAGAAAACAGGGCACTTATTGAATTGTTCCCAATAAAACATGCTGCTACTATGGAAGACACTTATACGGCCAAACAGCAACTACTCAGTGAGATAGAGCGATTGCCTGATGTCTGTCTATCGGAATTGCAAAACTTTATTCAATATTTGCAGTTTAAGCAAGCCAATGCAAATAGTTCAGTCCATCATACGTTACAACCAACGTATGATCCGATTCTTCGTTCATTTGGATTCATTGATATTGAACCATTTTCCGAAACCATTGACAATACGTTGTATGGTGCATTATGAAGAGCATATTTATTGATACATGGGGTTGGATAAATCTATTCAATCGTAAAGAACCTCATCACAACGATGTAAGCCAACTTTACAAGAGCTTGCGACAAAGGCAGGCGACAATTGTTACAACCGATTTTGTTTTAGATGAAGTATATACGTTGTTATTCAGGCGCGTTCATGTTACGCAAGCGCAACAAGCCGTTCATGTTATCTCACAAGCAATGAATGCGGGCTATATTAACCTGGTTTGGATTACACCTGAACGATTTGATGCCGCGCAAACGCTACGCCTGAAATTTAACGATAAACCAGATATCTCTTTTACTGATTTGACATCAATGGGTGTTATGCTGGAGCTGAAAATGAGCAAGATTATTACTGGAGATGCCCACTTTACCCATGTTGGAATGGGGTTTGTATTATTGCCATAAAAAACAACCATCTATCAAAACAATAATACCAAACAGTAAAGCAACAAAGAGATATTTTGGAGAAAAAAAATGAAAAAGACGACATACATTGATAATGATGAGCAAGAATTAGCGGAATCACTTGAAAAGGAGAACTGGATTTCCGATCTCGACACGAAAGAGAAAAATCAATATGCAGAAAATGCCCTGTATAGCCTGAACACAAAAAAAGGCAGAAGAGACGGGATGAACGCAGTTTGATTTTCAATTGTCAATACGTCGTCACTTGTTCTCCTTCGTTCCCCTCGACGGAAGTGCCCTCTTCACCATTTTCTCTACATTCGGTTCCATATTTACTGGCAACAACTCAATGTCAGGATGATTTTGGGCATAAACACGAAAGATTTCGTCGGCAAATGACTGGCCTATAGCCGACACCCCGTCAAAGTCAAAAATGACGTGGTTGAACCTCTCTATGCGAGACAACAGCCTTTTCGCCTGGGATCGAGAGACAAGTTTCTCATTTTCATATTGTGCTAACCGAACCGGAATAACGGTTTTGTTAAACTGATATTCATCCGGCCCGGCATAATCATCAAAAACCGTCTGGATATCACGCTCCGAATCTCGCTTGAGAAGCATATATACCGCAGTACCAGATTCATTTTCAGAAAACTCCCTCTCCAGAATAAAATCAAATGCTGATTGGTCATCATGACGAAAACTCACCCCTTTTGAATCGATTCGGAACTCATCAAATACCCGCGAAGTAAAGAATATCCCTTCTCCTGTATGATGATCCGGATCTGTCGTCAATTTTCCTTTAGATAATTCAAAGAGAGCCTGGCGCTCATCGTTCAGATTGCATAATCTCTTAATTCTCCTGAAAATGCCCTCTCCATCATCAGCCACCATGATGATGATTTTTTCATTATCTCTTATGGCGGAGATAGAAACATGTTGCCCGCCAGAATGATCAATGGCGTTGTTGACCATTTCGGTAAATCCATATTGGCTTATGTCGACAATGTTTTCAGGCAACCCTTCAACAATAAATGAATAGTGATCCCTCCAGATGTCATCTTCTGTAAATTTATCTTCGAGTTGAAACAGTGACTTGTACTCCCTTACATCCCCCAAAAAATATCGTTTTCCCTTCCCGGTACCGTCAGAGATCAAGCACCCCTCTTTTTCCAGGAGTTTTATATGGCTATGTACCGCTTGAGGGGTTATCGAGAATATTTGGGCAATATGTTTACAAATATCAGCAGGATGGTGCCTGACTTCCCTGACGATTTGGCGCCGTATGTTCTCGCCTCTTTCTTTCTTATTCATGCGCTATCCTTGAAAAAAATTGTTTTCTTAAAGGATAATTGTTTTTTTCTTAAAGGACAAAAGGTATTTTATTCTTTTTCAACGCATGATAAATGGGGCAAATCCCGGTCTAACCGAAAAATGTATGATGCTTTATTCGGTCAGATACGTTAATTTTGAAAAAAATACGCAGGCAATAACAATCACTGAAGAGGTGGCGATATGGTCCATGCTGGCGCGTGGCTGCTGGCAAAGGATATCCGCAAATTTACCATCAGTGCTGATGTTGCCTGCGCCTTGTTTCTCGGTACCGACAAGGAGCGAATTCTTGACAGGCGCGGTTTCGACAGCGATATCTATACCATGATTGATGATGTGATGGTTTATCTTCTCTCCAAGATCAATGTGGAGTACATTATCAAGCATGTCAAGCGTGATGAGCGGCCTGAACTGCCTGAAGAGGCGTTGCGCGAGGCGGTGGTGAATGCGCTTGCCCATCGCGATTATCGTTCTACGGCAAATGTGCAGGTCTATATCTTCAAGGATCGGGTGGAAATTGTCAGCCCTGGCGGACTGCCTGCAGGCATGACTGAGGCTGATCTTGGCTTCAAGAGTATTCCACGCAATCCGCTCTTGTTCGGGATGCTGCACCGGATGGAGGCGGTTGAGTATATCGGCTCAGGAATCCGGCGCATCCGCAATTTGTGCCTCGATTATGGGGTTGCAGAACCGCAGATTGATGTGTCGGAGCATTGGTTTACCGTGACTTTTCCCAGACCAGGGAGTCGAGTTGAAAACCAACAGCCAGAGTCGCAGCCAGAGTCATTGGATATTTTTGTATTGAGGCTGCTTGACAAATCCACTCTTTCTAAATCGGATATTTCAAAAGGCCTGGGGCAGAAATCTGTTTCCGGTCAGCTCAATAAGGTCATACGGCGACTTCTGTTGGATGGTTACATAGAGTATACTATTCCTGGAAAGCCTGTGAGCAGCCTTCAGCAATACCGCATTACAACGAATGGGAAAAGATTATTGGCTGATTCGGAGATAAAACCATGATACCGAAGTTTCAGAATTTTCGTGAACAGCCAGAGTTAACCCCACATGAAACCCCTCATGTCGGGGCCCATGATGAGGCCCATGATGGTTATCCGGTCGTTCCTTGTCGGGCGCGGCGCCTCTCTTGATGATGTTATCGGCAAAAGCGGTTTCGAACGTAACGCTGCGATTCTTGCAGCCAAGGAGACGGCGAACGAGAACGATGAGAGCCGCAAGCGTTTTGAGGTGATGTGCCGGGAGCTGTTCAAAAAGTTCAAGGCCTGTATCAATATTGAGGGGATCAATGGAGTGCGTGCCGATTACCATGCCATCACGATGGTCTACAGGAGCCTGCAGGAGGATCGTGAGCAGGCCGATATCACCGATATCATCCGGCAGTTTCACCATCTTGTTGATGCGGCTATTGAGGTGATACCCTCACAGCTTTCAGAAGCATCGGAGCCGTTCGATATCAGCAAGATTGATTTCGAACGGCTTCGTCTGGAGTTTGAGCGGAGCCGGGTCAAACGCACTGCCATCCAGAATCTCAGTCAGGCAATTGACAACAAGCTGCGGCACCTGATGGAGCGGAACTCGCTTCGCACCAACTTTCAGCACCACTATGAGGATATTGTTGAGGCTTACAACCGGGAGAAAGATCGTCCCTCAATTGAGAAAACCTTTGAAGAGCTGGTGCGTCTGGTGCAGGAGCTTGATGAGGAGGAGAGCCGGGCCGTGCGTGAAGGGCTTGACGAGGAGTCGCTTGCTATTTTTGACCTTCTGAAGAAGCAGGAGCTGACCCCGCAGGAGAGAGGTCGCATCAAAAAGGTGGCGAAGGGGCTGCTTGAAACGCTGAAGGGTGAAAAGCTCAAAATCGACCATTGGCAGGAGAAGGAGTCAACCCGCGATGCGGTGCGCACGGCAATCCATGATTTTCTTTGGAGTGAGGCTACAGGTCTGCCGGTGGAGAGCTATACCGAGGAAGATGTGAAGGTGAGGGCTGAGGAGATTTTCCGCCACGTCTACCGCGTCTACTCGAGAATTCCTTCACCGTTCTATGAAAAAACGGTGGCGGCGTAACAGGCTATGCCTTCCTCTCAAGCTCCCGCTTTTCTCTCCTTTCTTTGCGCCAAAGAGAAGCGAATAATTTTCCATATCCCATAAGCACCAGTCAGCACGGCATATTGCCTGAGACCATCCCTTGCTGCCGCTGAGGCTGTATCAGGGGAAAAAAGAAGATACAGTGCTATGCCGACAAACAATAGACCGGGCAACAGGCCGGTGAACAGTGATGCGGAGCTTTTTTTCAGCATTTTTTATCAGAATAGAATCTCCATTCACGGTTGACAATGAGCCTGGCACCATAGCTGAAGGTGAAGTATGACCATCCCCATTGCAACAAGACAAAGACTCTGTGTCGAAAACTGGTCAGGAAGTAGATATGGACCAGCAGCCAGGTAAACCAGGCAAAAATACCGTCGAATTTTATTTTGCCAAACTCAACGATAGCCTTGTTTTTTCCGATCGTGGCCATCTGCCCTTTATCCCGATACCGAAAAACTTTTCGGGACTTTGTTCTAAGATCAAGCAGGATGTTTTTGCCGATGCAGCGCCCCTGCTGCAGAGCGACTGGAGCAAGCCCTGGCAGTGGAGTGCCACTCTCGGTTGTAAAGTGAGCAAGGTCGCCTCCAACAAATATTTCAGGATGGCCGGGAATGCTCAGGTCTTGCTCAACCATGATTCGTCCGATGTGGTCGGTTTCCACCCCGGCCATGGTTTTGCCAATTCCGACAGCAGTAATCCCTGCCGCCCAGAGCACTGTTGCCGCCTCAATGCGCTCATTGCCGATCTGCACGCCGTTTGCATCAACATCACTCACCATGCTGCTTGTCCATACCTGAACGCCAAGTTTCTCCAGCGAGCGCGTTGCCTTGCTGGCAAGATCCGGTGAAAACGAGCCGAGAATGCGTGGCGCAGCCTCAACAATAAAAATTCTTGTCAGTTTCGGATCGATGTTTCGGTAAAATTTTGAGAGGGTATAACGGCTCATCTCACCGATGGAGCCCGCCAGCTCCACCCCTGTCGGGCCGCCACCGACAATCACAAAGGTGAGCAGTTTTTTGCGTTCGACAAAATCGGTTGTTCGTTCCGCCCGCTCATAAGCCTCCATCACCCGTCGTCGAATCTCTTTTGCCTGGGCGAGGGTTTTCAGGCCAGGGGCAAACTCCTCCCATTCGTTATGGCCGAAATAGTGGTGCTGAACTCCGCAGGCCACAATCAGGTAGTCGTAGGGTATCGTGTTAAAATCGGTCAGGAGAGTTTTGTTCTCAACATCAATTCCCTCAACAATCCCCTTGAAAACCGTAATGTTATGGTAGTTGGCCAGCATGTTCCGCAGTGGTGCGGCAATATCGCCCTCTCCAAGAGCCGCCATGGCAACCTGGTAGAGCAGTGGCTGAAAGAGGTGGTAGTTCTTTCGATCAATCAGGGTAATCTCTATATCGGGTTTATTGCCAAGAATTTTCGCCGCGTTGATTCCGGCGAATCCTCCGCCTATAATCACAACCCGTTTTTTCATCTCCAATGGTATCTTTTGTTTGAACTGCGTAAAAATATTCTGCTACATGATATGGTCTGCAGGTGGAGTAAAGTATAAAAAAGAGTGAATTATCCGAATCTGTTCCTGATTTACGGTAAAAATCAGGTGAGGCGTTCAACAAGTGTTGAGTAACGGGGAAATCTGGCGAGCAGCTCTTGTTTATCGGCAAAAGCGAAGTCGCTAAAATCAAAGCCGGGTGCTACCACGCAACTTACCAGGCTATAACTCCCATCGTCAGCTTCTGCACAGCAAGCACCGAACCAGCTTTCTGCCTGAACGGTCTCCTGTAACACCTGCCCTTTTTCAGGTTTCAGCCCAAGCGTAAAGTTGGATGGCTCGCCAGTTTCAGGAAAAACGTACACCGTCAGCGGTGCACCGGCGTGGTAAAACCACAGCTCATCCGAATGAATCCGGTGCAGTTTTGAACAGTCATTGCCTCGAAGCAGGTAGTAGATCGAGGTTGCCCAAGAGCGCGGCCCCTTGAAAAGCGTCTTCTCATCAAAGGGGTACGACCCGCCACTCCGCCAGGTTTCGCGATAGAAGCCGCCTTCGGGATGGGGCTGAAGCTTCAGCTTCTCTATCCAGAATTCAGCCTTTTGCATAGAGCTTTTCGCGGATTTTGGCGGTTTTCTGGCGCGATGCGTCGGCCAGTTTTTTACGGAACTCAAGTAGGGAGGCCATCAGTGCTTCATCGGAGAGAGCAAGAATTTGTACCGCAAGAAGAGCGGCGTTCCGTGCATTGTCAATCCCCACAGTGGCCACAGGGATACCTGCCGGCATCTGCACAATCGAGTAAAGCGAGTCCTGCCCGTTCAGCTTTTTGCTGAAAATCGGTACACCGATAACCGGCAGAACCGTCAAGGCAGCGGTGACACCTGGTAGATGCGCGGCACCACCCGCTCCGGCAATAATCACCTTGAGCCCGCGCTCTATGGCTGAAGAGGCGTACTCTTCAAGATCATGCGGTGTGCGATGGGCTGAAATGACGGAGATCTCCGAGGCAAGAGCAAAATCATCAAGGGTCTCCAAGGCCTCCTTCATGATGTCAAAATCAGAGTCAGAACCCATCAAAATACCGACAACTGGCCTGTTTTTATCTGTTGTAGATTGTTTCATAAAGAAAAAAGTGAGTAAGCGGATTTATTAAGAAAGCCCAGCAGGGGCGAAATACCGGGAGCCCAAAGTGTAAGCCCTTGGGGGCAATGATTTCACAAGGGATGTAAGCTTTGATTTATGAAATTGCCGAGTTTTATGTATTTTCACGAGATCCAATTTAAAAAAATAATCCTTGCAGAGGAAAAGATAACAATGGCAATCAATCTCGCAGTAAAGTACAGCAATCCTGGTCCCCGTTACACCAGTTATCCTACCATTCCCTCCTGGAGCACCGATGGTGTTACCCAGGAGCAGTGGAAAGAGGCAATGGTCAAAGGTTTCAACGACAGTAACGAGACGACCGGAATCAGCCTGTATATTCATATTCCCTACTGTGAGAACCACTGTTACTTTTGTGGTTGCAATGCTCACCGCACCCAGGATCACTCCTACGAAACACCCTATCTTGAGGCACTGCTCAAAGAGTGGCAGATGTACACCGATGTTTTTCCCGGACGGCTCAACGTGAAAGAGCTGCATATCGGCGGTGGCACTCCAACCTTTTTCAGCCCTGAAAACCTGATTCGCCTTATTGACGGTATCTGCAAGAATGTTAACAAGATGGACAACTACATGTTCAGCTTTGAGACCAATCCAAAGTCAACATCAAAGGAGCATCTCGAAGCGTTGTACAGTGTCGGTTTCCGTCGCATGAGTTTCGGTATACAGGATTTTGACCCGATTGTGCAGCAGGAGATCAACCGGCTCCAGTCATTCGAGCTGGTCAAGGAGAAGATCGATCTTGCCCGTGAAATCGGCTTTACCTCAATCAATTTTGACCTCGTCTATGGCCTGCCAAAGCAGACGATGGCCACCATTACCGATACCATTCAGAAGGTGATGGAGCTGAAACCTGACCGCCTTGCCTTTTATGCTTACGGCCACAACCCGCACATGTACGAAGGGCAGCGCAAGTTCAAAGAGGAGGATCTGCCGGTAGGCGACGCGAAGCAGGAGCTGTACGATAAAGGGAGCGCAATGCTTGAATCCATCGGCTACCATGAGATTGGCATGGACCATTTTGCCATTGAAGGAGACGCACTCTACATTGCCGCCAAAAACGGCACCCTGCACCGCAACTTCATGGGTTATACAGAAAATACCACACAGATGATGCTGGCGCTCGGCTCATCCTCCATCAGTGACACCTGGTATGCTTTTGCGCAGAACGAGCGTGACGACACCTCCTACATCAAGGCCGTGAACGAGGGTCGTTTCCCTCTCCACCGTGGCCACCTGCTTACCGACGAAGATCTTGTTCTTCGCCGTCACATTCTTAACCTGATGTGCAAACAGAAAACCTCATGGGCCGACCCTAAGCTCTACACCGGGGAGCTTGATATCGCACTCTACCGCCTTGAAGATATGGAGAACGACGGGCTGGTTGTTTTGGGTGACAAGAGTGTCAGCGTTACCGAGGTTGGTATACCGTTCCTCCGCAATATCTGCATGGCCTTTGATGCCAGGCTCTGGAGTTCCGACAGTCTCTCGAAGGCATACAACGTTTCACGAGATATTCAGAAGACTTACATTGAAAAAGCTCGTTTGGCAAAAGCACAAAAGAGTAGCTGACCCCTCCGTGGTTTCTTGAAACTATAAAGGGTGATAGTGTTGTCGCCCTTTTTTTATGTCCACTTTATGACAAAGACGATCAAAATAGGGTTTCTTGGAAGCGGCTGGTCGCGGATTGCGCAGGCTCCGGCGTTTTCACTGATAGAGAATGTCGAGCTTGCTGCGGTGGCGAGTCCGACTGAGCTGCACCGTCAGAAGTTTATGAAGATGTTTGATATCAGTCAGGGTTTTGCCAACTGGCGCGATATGCTGCAGTGCGACCTCGACCTCATTTGTGTTACAACGCCGACTTTTCTGCATACGGAGATGGTAAATGCGGTTCTTGAAAGCGGCAAAAGTGTGCTTTGTGAAAAACCTTTTGCTCTCAATGTTGAGGATGCCAGCTCAATGGTTGCTGTTGCCACCACGGCTCCGGGTTTTTCGCTTCTTGACCATCAGCTCCGCTTTCATCCGGCAGTACGTTGCATGAAACAGATGATTGACGGGGGAGAGATAGGGAAAGTGTACGAAGTGCGATCAGTGGTGAATCTTGCCAGTCGCAGCAGACCCGATTTGCCGTGGTCATGGTGGTGCGATGCTGAAAAAGGCGGGGGAGCACTTGGCGCAATCGGTTCCCATCTGGTTGATTTGAACCGCTTCCTGATTGGCGAAATATCGGAGGTCTCCTGCAACCTTGGCATCAGTATTCCGTTTCGTCCCGACAAGTCAGGTCAGCCCTGTGCCGTGACATCGGATGACCATTTTGCAATGATGATGAAGTTCGGTGCCTTATCCGTCGCTCTTGGCAGCTCTTCACTGATGCATGTTACGACCGTTGGCGCTTACACCTGGTTCTCCTATGAAGTGGTTGGCAGCCTCAAAACTATCAGGCTTGATGGAGCTGGACGGCTCTGGGAAGTTGATAACGACAACTCCGGGCGCAGCCTTGTTGATGCTCCCCGCTGGAAGTTGGTTGAGCCGATGCTCGCCTGGGATGAGCTGGTTTTGCAGGAGAAAATAAAACAGTCCTCACTTGCCGTTCATGGTATTTTTGCAGTCGGATTCGCCTTTCTTGCCCACCGGATTGTCAAGGCTCTCAAGAATAACGAAAGGAGTGTTCCTGATGCGGCAGGTTTTAAGGATGGGCTGATGATCCAGAAAGTGTTGCAGGCAGGCACAAAATCCCATAAGCTGCACCGTTGGGTGAAAATTTAACGGCGATCGTTCTCCCCCTGCTTCTGGCCCTTATCCATCAAACCGGAGAGTAAGAATACTCAATGGCCAGTCGCAGGTGACGGTGTGCTTCCTTTTTTTTGTCGCTGTCTCTGCAATAATATCAAGCTCCAGTTCGCTGTAGAATTTTCGGGCGGATGTGAGGCCATCGAGGGCAAACGAAGGGATGCCTTGCAAGCTTGCCATAAGCGGGACGCCCCCCGTCAGCAAGATGCTGCGATAGCCGTCAATGCCGACAAATGCGGTCGTTGTATGCATTGCAGCCTGGGCTATGATAATGGCCAGTTGACCGGGAGTAAAGTGGTGAAGGCTCTGCGAAATTACCATGAGATCAAATGACCCTGTAGAGAATTCTGGCAGGGCGAAGGCATTCAGGAGTTGAAAGGAGAGTGGAAGCTTTTTTTTTGTTGCTTCACGCTGACCCTCCTCTATAAATTTTGGCACAATGTCTGACGCAGTCACAGAGAGAGACAAACCCCTTCGTTGTGCCTCTTCTGCCAGCGCAATGGCCAGTCCCCCTGAGCCACATGCCAGTTCAAGGATGCTGACCTGTCGCTGTTCACGTGTAGCCAGCTCTTCGAGGAGAGAGAGAAGGAGAGTGACATATCGGGGGTAGAGGCGCATCATGCTGTTCTGGCGGTCGAGCGCCTTGACCATTTCCACTCTTTTGCTTTCGTCCAGGCCGCTCTCATCCATCCACTCTTTTTCCGTCGTACGCAGTGCCCTGTCGGCCAGCTCTGCGAGAAAGGAGGTCGCGCCAAGCTGTTGCGACACCTTGAGCCGCTCCTCAAGAAAGCGTGCCACAACAGTGTTGGTATTGCTCTCCAGCTCCTCCATGGTGTGCCAGGCAGGCGGGAACTCTCCGGACTTCCGAAGGTTTGCAAGTGCCAGCTCTCCCTCTTTTTTCAGTTGAAGCATGATAGAACGGAAAGATTAATGAGAGCGTCAGTACCGTTCGAGGCTAAACTTTTCTCCAAGGTACATTTTTCTGACCTCAGGGTTGGCGGCAATCTCTTGAGAGGTACCCTGCATGAAGATGCTTCCGTCAAACAGCAGGTAGGCGTGGCTGGTGATGGAGAGCGTTTCGTGGACGTTGTGGTCGGTAATAAGGACTCCAATGTCGCGTCTGGCAAGTCCCTCAACAATCTGCTGGATATCCTCAACAGCAATGGGGTCAACTCCGGCAAAAGGTTCATCAAGCAGAATAAATTTTGGGTTGAGTGCCAGTGCTCTTGCAATTTCAGTGCGTCTGCGTTCACCTCCAGAGAGGGCGTAACCCATGCTTTTGCGGAGATGGGTGATATTCAGCTCCTCAAGCATTTTATCGGCGCGCTCCTTTTGCTCATTTTTTGAGAGAGAGGTAAACTCCAAAACGCCGCGAATGTTCTCTTCAACCGTCAGATTTCGAAACACTGAGGCCTCCTGTGGCAGATACCCTATACCGAGCCGCGCCCGTTTGTACATGGGCAGGCTGGTGATTGTTGTCGAGTCAAGAAAAACGTCGCCGCTGTCGGGTCGAACCAGCCCGACAATCATATAAAAGGTTGTGGTTTTGCCAGCACCATTCGGGCCGAGAAGCCCTACAATTTCCCCCTGCCTCACCTCAATCGAAGAGCTTTTTACAACTTCACGCTTGTTATAAATTTTTTTCAGCTTGCTGCAGCTCAGTGTGGCTTTCATGCCGGTAAAATTAATTCCCGGATCAGGTGGTAGTACATCTACAATAAAATTTTCATTTGCCTCTCACACTACTGCATTGAGCGAATTTTTGCAAAAAGCTCTCGATATGGGCTTGTGGCAAGCTCGCTCTCATCTTCAGGAAGCGCCACATACTTGGCCAAAATCTCCAGAACAGGGCGCTCAAGATAATTAGCAATGTCAAGTATTCGGGCAGGATCCTCTTTCAGTGTCATGATGATGAACTTTTCTATCTGGCTCCGTTTCATTTTTGTGAGAACCTGAGCCATCAGTTTTTCGTCAAGATAAGTTGAGATTTTGCTGAAATATTCCAGCGGAAGGTCGTTGGCGTATCCCGTTGCCTGATCGATCCCCATCTTGATGCATACCTGGGCTGCTATCCGTGGACGGATGTGCTCAACCATAAGCGGTATGACCATGAAATTCGGGATGTATTTGACAATCATCCCTATGGCGTTGTAGAGGTCGTCAAGCCCTTCGGTTTCATGGTCGACAAGGTTTTTTGCCCATGAGAGCACCTCCTGTTGTTGCTTTGGCTGTAACTGTCGCAGCCCTTCGGGTACTGGCACCTTGCTCCATGCAAGCAATTCATCAAATTCACTCATCTGTGGTTCAGTTTAATTATCTATTTCTGCGGAGCACCTGGTTTTTTGATTTTTTAACTCTGCATAGTTTATAAAAAAAAAGGAGAATAGAAAACCGGAAAAGCACTTTGCGAGATGGCTGTAACATCGAACGTAATAGTTATATTCCCCTTTTTTGCACGATCGTGAGTGGAATATAATGTGAAGGAATGGTGAAGAGGTATGGTGCTTTTAACGGTTGAGGGGTTACAGAAAAAATATGGTCTGAAGCATCTGTTCGAAGATGTTTCATTTGGCATTGATGACCGCGACAAGATAGGTATAATAGGGGCGAACGGGAGTGGCAAGAGTACCCTGTTGAAAATTCTTGCTGGTGTTGAGACCCCCGACAAGGGGAAGGTGATGGTGGCAAACCAGAAGAGGATTGCCTATTTGCCACAGGATTCACCCTATAATCCTGTGGATACCGTGCTTCAGGCTCTTCTGAAGTCGAGCGGCAAGGTGATGGATCTCATCTATGAGTATGAGCTGGTATGCAAAGAGCTTGAAACGAAGCACAGCGATGATCCTTCGTTACTGGAGCGGATGAGCAGGCTTGCGCATGAGCTTGATGTGACCGGTGCCTGGGAGCTTGAGTCAAATGCCAAAACAGTGCTGGGCAAGCTTGGCCTTTACGATTTGACGGCAATCATGGGGACGCTCTCCGGTGGTCAGCGCAAGAGGGTGGCACTCGCTCATGCGCTGGTGGTGCCGAGTGACGGTCTGATTCTTGATGAGCCGACCAACCATCTTGATGCCGACAGTGTTGAGTGGCTGGAGAATTACATTAGACGCTATCAGGGCGCGGTGCTCCTCATTACCCATGACCGATATTTTCTTGACCGTGTGGCGACGCGGATGCTTGAGTTGGATGGCCGCACTGCAACCACCTTTACCGGTGGTTACTCAAGCTATCTGGAACAGAAAGCCGAACAGGAGGAGCAGGCGATACGGGACGATCGCAAGCGCCAGGCTCTTGTCCGCCAGGAGCTTGACTGGATGCGCAGTGGCTGCAAGGCACGAACCACCAAGCAGAAAGCGCGTATGCTTCGGGCCGAGAGTCTGGTCTATGCTCCGAGAAAGGAGAAGACGAAGGAGCTTGATATCGGCCTTGGCGCTGGACGACTCGGGGATAAAATTATAGAGTTTCACAAGGTGTCGAAGTCTTACGGCGACAAGGTGCTGCTTCGCGACTTTGAGTATCATCTGCAGAAGGGCGATCGCATCGGTATTATCGGGCCGAATGGTTCTGGTAAAACCACGCTGTTTGAGATGATTACGGAGCGCGTCAAGCCTGACAGCGGCCACATTGCTCTGGGCAAGACGGTGAAAATTGGTTACTACGATCAGCAGAGCCGTGGTCTTGACGATGACAAGCGGGTGATTGAGTGCATCCAGGCGGAGGCTGAACAGATTACCACAAAGGATGGTACGGTGCTCTCTGCCTCAAAAATGCTTGAGCGATTTCTTTTTGCCCCCTCCACCCAGTACAGTTATGTGCGTACCCTCTCCGGTGGAGAGCGTCGGCGCCTCTACCTCTTGCGGCAGCTTATCGGTTCGCCCAATGTGCTGCTGCTTGATGAGCCGACCAACGATCTCGATATTCCCACACTTCGGGTGCTTGAGGACTATCTCGACAGCTATCAGGGCTGTCTTATGGTGGTGAGCCACGACCGCTATTTTCTTGATCGCACGGTTGAGTATATTTTTGCCTTCGAGGCAAATGGCACCATTCGTCGCTATCCCGGCAACTACACGCTTTATCTGGAACTGAAGGCTTCGGAGGCAAAGGGGGAGCCGAAGGCGGTGAAAAAAGCGCCGGAGCTTCCGAAACCTGTAGCCCCAACGTTGCCAAAGCAGAGCAAACTTTCCAGCAAGGAGAAGCGTGAGCTTGAGCAGCTTGAGCTCTCGATTCAAGTGGCTGAGAATCGTCAGTCGGAGATAGCGGCGCAACTTGCCTCAGTTGGAGCTGATTTTGGGTTCCAGCAGAAGCTTGGTGCCGAACTTCAGGGGATCCAGCAGCAGCTCGAAAAGGAGATGGCCCGATGGAGCAAACTTGCCGAGCAGGCATAAATAACTTGTTTCCGTGTCACCTGTCGATAACGCATTACAAGCCCCGAAGGGGCGCAATCTACCAGCGCAGGGTGAAGCCCTGCGAATGTGGTGGTGTGGCGGGGTGCCACGGCGAAGCGAAAAATATTGAATTTCGTCCATGAATTTCAACATCATCATGTCATGAGTGTTACAGCATCCATGATCATCAATAATCTTGAAGCGCACTCTCATCCAGAGGCCGCCCGGTTTGCCCAAAGGTATTTCAAGACCGGCCCCGGGGAGTATGCGGAAGGTGATCTTTTCCGTGGCATTCGGGTGCCGGTGTTGAGAAAAATGGTACCTGCGCTTGATGGTACGCCATTGCCGGAGGTTATCCGCCTGCTCGAATCTGCTTTTCACGAAGATCGCCTGCTTGCCCTTTTGCTGCTCATGCGTCGTTTTGAGAAGGGCAATGAGGCTGTCCGTCAGCACATTCATGATCTCTATCTGGCGCATACCCGCTTTATCAACAACTGGGATCTTGTGGATATTTCATCCCAGTACATTGTTGGCGTTTATTTGTGTTCTCGTGACCGAACTCTGCTCTACCAGCTTGCCGCATCGAAAAGTTTATGGGAGCGAAGGATAGCGATTACCGCTACCTTTCATTTTATCCGGAATGGTGAGTTTCGGGATACGCTTGCGCTGGCAGAGCTGCTGCTTGATGACCCGCAGGAGCTGCTGCACAAGGCGACAGGCTGGATGCTCCGCGAGGTTGGCAAGCGCGACCAGCCAACCCTCGATTCATTCCTGAAGCGCCATTACCGCCAGATGCCGAGGGTGATGCTCCGTTATGCCATTGAACGGTTTCCCGAGGAGAGGCGACTGCGTTATCTTAAGGGGCAGGTGTAACTGCTTTTTGTTGGTTTGAGAGATGCGCTGTACGAATAGAAAGAGTTACGATTTACAAATTTTCGTTGGATGAGGGAAGAGCCCTGATGGAACCTCATCAGGGTTGTCAGCGGAGAAAAAGGAATGAGACTGCTCTATCGGCGAGCTAATACAGTGCCAAGTGCTTCTGATGCAGAAACTTTTACCTATCATGATTGAAAAAAATGTGTGGAATGAACTGGTAAGCTCACGACCCGTCTCATGATAGACCATGCTAAAGTAGCAATCAGAGCATGGATACGTTCACAGCACTTGAAAACTATCGCCTGCGTGAAAAAATAGAGGAGCTCTTCGCGGTGAATAAGGGGGGCTTGATGGCGCACGGCCGCGCACATGGTATCCCGACAATCTGCGGGGAAGGCAGTTCGTGCAGTTTGTCTCACTGGGTTATCACTGCTTTCTGACGAAGAAAATCAAGGAAATGCGGGAAGTGCTTGGAAAAAACAAAAACGAAAAGACCGCCGCGCTTGTCAAGCTCGAAAATAATCTGGACAAGTGGCTTGAGCAACGATCACTCGCCCAGATTCTGGACTGGTTCGACTGCATTGAGACGACCAACGTTCGAACAGCCATGGGCAACTACCGTTGGTCTACCGAATCAGTAGCCAGAGACAGGTTGTTCCTGGAATATCTGGGAGTGCCCTGCAAATAGTGTGCGCTTTATCCCACTTTCAGGTTATTACATGACGACAGGGATTTCGATCCAATGGTTACCTTTCTGGGCTTGTCCGTTTTGAGGCCACCTGAATCAGCTCCGCGTTGATCTCTACTTTCCGGTTAAACTGTTTTTCCTTCCGGAGCCGGGCCTCACATCGTTCAATGTCTCGTTCCTGAGCACGAATCATAATCATTCGTTCAACCTGTTGTTGTAACCTGATTTCCCGATAATATTATAACGAGGAAGTGCCAAACAGCACAGCAATGTTTCTAATTCCATGAATTATAGGTTATTCGGTAAGGATGTATTGCAATCTTTGAGCTTATACCCGGGAACGCC
>Ga0194060_10001505_pt1 | contig 16643 bp, 9 predicted proteins | sample SepL225m_MetaG_FD_163427 | JGI IMG/M metagenome (GOLD analysis project Ga0194060, IMG submission 163427) | Anoxic zone freshwater microbial communities from boreal shield lake in IISD Experimental Lakes Area, Ontario, Canada - Sep2016-L222-5m | ecosystem: Environmental > Aquatic > Freshwater >...
TCTCCCCTCTTTTAAAAATAATCAGGCCATCGAGAAAGAGCCGCATCAGAGAGTCACTGCAGTCGAGATAGCCAGGCTCATCCTCCTTTTTCAGCAGACCTTCCAGAGCAGACTTTTCGATGAGATGACCGGAAAGACTGAAGATACTGATCATTCCGGGGTTGCTGATGTCAAGCGCGTAGCGGACTCTGCGAAGAATATCGTTATTTGTCACCGACAGCTCCGGTGGCTGATACGGAATCCTTGCGGATCAGTTCGACAATATTCCGGTACAGTTCATCACCATCCCTGCCGGTTACCTTCTTTTTGTCAACAGTGGCGGTAGGAAGCTCCCGGCAGGCACCGCACTGCTTGATGCAACCCTTGACCTTTATACTAAGGTCGGGGAACTCCTCCGTCAGTCGGCGGAAGACTTTCCCCTTCCCTTTATTGTTCTCACAGAATCTTATTTTCATGGATAACCCCTAGCCCTGCTAAACAGGATAAGTGCGTTAACGTAGTTGGTTTCTGCCAAAAAAAGCAGAAACCAACTTCTAACTTACTAAACAGCCAGCGGAGAGCCGACCGGTGCAACAAAGACGCGCTGCCCCATTTCACCGTCGATCATCAAAATGCCATGCCCGTTGTCCCCGATCAGCTTCAATTTTGCTATCAGATCACGGTCGTTGTTCTCTTCCTCAATCTGCTCGGTGATGAACCACTGCAAGAAGATCTGAGTGGCGTGGTCTTTCTCCTGAACTGCCTGTTCACTCAGATCGTTGATGCATGACGTAATCATCTGTTCGTGAGTTAATGTTTTCTGCATCATATCCAGAAGTGATTTGTATTTATTGGGGATAGCCTTGCCGGCAAGAATAGAAACAACCACCCCCTGGTCGTTCAGATAAGTGTAGAACTTGATGAAGTGCGCCATCTCTTCACGGTACTGCACAAAAAACCAGTTGGCGGCTCCTTTGAGACCCATTTCATTGGCGCAGGACGACATGGTGAGGTAAAGATTTGCAGATTGAAGTTCCAGATTCAAATGGGTGTTGAGTGTTTCGGACATTTTTTTACTGATCATGGCAACAGTGCCCCCTTTTATTTTTTTTGTACTATAAACCAAAAAAAGAGTTTTTCAATCCTCGATTAACAATGCGTTAGACTTTTCAGGATGAAAAAGTTAATATCCCACCCCTGACAGTAACATACCATGCAGGAAATAAGCCCTAAAGGAGTAAAATATATGCGTAATTACAGATTTTCGGTATCATTTTCCAGAAATGCCGCCATCATTTTTATGGCAATGTTGTTTGCTGCGCCGACGCTTTCTACTGTACAGGCGGCCGATAGTGGAGCGAGCTTTGAGATACCGATAAGCGAGCTGAACAGGGTAGAGAAAAAAGCCCCATCAAAACGGGTCAGGAGTGAGTCGAGAAGAAAGAAGAAAAGTGAGGCGTCTCAGCCCAAAGTTGAGGCTACAGCCAAACCTGTGGCTACGGCCAAACCTGTGGCAGTGCAGGAAAATCCACAGATACTTCACTCCCCATACAGTTTTGTCGTAGCGGACAAACGCATAGTCATCAGCGTAGTCATTAATAGTAAGACAGATATTAAGGAAGTCAACTGTACGCTCCCGGCAGCAGAGGGTGGCAAAGAGACCCTGGTAAAAATGGAAAAAGTAAACGGAACTCTGTACACCTATACTGCAACACTTCCAGGACTGCCACTTAAGAGTGTTTCTCTTCGCTATACCATTGCTCTTATTGATTCTAAAGGCGCGGAAATTCGCAGCCGGGAGTTTGTTACACCTGTAAGCCCATCACCTTTAGTCCCAAGCTGGCAAATTGAGGAGAGCGCAGCAGCAGATGTAGCCGGTGCGGCGGGTGAAACAGGCACAGGGAGTGAAACAGGCACAGCAGGTACAGAGGGTGAAAAGAAATAAAAAGTGCCTCCAAACATGTCATTCCCAAAGCGCTTCTGATCGGAAATTCAGATTCTAAATGCTTGAAAAGTTGTTTGGCATACTTTGTCACCATCTCCTCTTGCTATGCTGGTGAGGCAGAATATGTCACCGGTTACTAATTTATACCGTCACCCCCACAACCGAGGCCGACATTCCAGCTATGGAAGCTTGCTGTTATTGTTTTTACCAGTTTCCTATTCCGATGCTTCTCCTCAGAAGCATAATTACATCAGCGATATTAACCACACCATCCCCCTGTGGAACTCCGTTGGCACCGACTGGAGCCACGTCATAAATTATCATCTCCTCCGGTGTCAGTGTTATCGTACCCAGATAAGCCTGTAGTGCTTTCAAGGCATCGGCAATTGTGGGATCAGTGCCTGTGCCACGCCTGACTGCGATGACGGAAATCGTACAGTTAACGGTAATCGGGCCGGTGGTGTAGGTACTGCCGCTTAATATGCCGTTACAGCCGGTTACAGTGAGGATGCCATAACCGGGATTAGTGGATATCGTGAAGATTGTCGTATCACCGCTTGTGCCAGTTTGCGTAATGTTGTAGCCGATTCCAGTTAATGGAGTGACGGTGTAGACCGGTGGAGTGACCGGTGGTGTGACCGGTGGTGTAACCGGTGGTGTAACCGGTGGTGTAACAGGTGGTGTAACAGGTGGTGGGGGTGTAGTCACTGTAAAGGTAACATTTGGCACCGATACTGTTGTTGGCGGGTTGCCGGCCAAGTCGGTTGCGGTCATGGAGATCGTGTAGATCGTTCCGTTGACCAGAGGCAGACTGGTGGTAATGGTGCGGCTGCCGGCCAGCAGGTCATTGCCGCTTATGATGTAGGTGTGCGGTGCGCCACTGTTTGCCGTACCACCGGTACGGGTGAAGATGATGCTTGCTGCCTGCGCATCTTTACCCAGAGTGATACCAACCTGAGTGTTGGTCGTGCTGCTTCCTGATGCGGGTGTGGTAATTGATATCGGTAGCGCACTGTTGTCAAATGTTATACCGGTTACTGTTGCATCGGCGCTGCTGTTGCTGGCAGGGTCGGTTATGTTGGTGATGCTGATCGCGTAGATGGCACCATTTACCAGTGAGAAACCGGATGCAACGGTATGGCTGCCGGCGGTGAGTTCTCCGCCGGAAAGGGTGTATGTGTACGAAGCAGCATCGGCGGTGCCGCCGGTACGTGTGGCAGTTAGAGTGGCGGTACCGACCTGCTCGCTCAGAGTGTAACTGATTGTGGCACTGTTGGTTCTGACTCCGGGTGCCGGTGTGGTGATGGTGACTACAGCACTGCTGCTGTCGTAGGTTACGTTGGTGATAGTGAACGTTGTTGCCGGGGTGCCATCCGAGTCAGCGGCGTTAATGGTAATGGTGTAGATGCTGCCGTTCTGAAGCGCAATGGTGTTTATACTGTGGCTGCCAGCAGTCATGTCGGAAGATGCAAAGTTGTAAACACGCGGGGATGAAGTGTCGGCAGTGCCACCGGTGCTGGTAAAGGTGATGCTGCCAGAGGCTACGTCTTCATTCAGGGTGTAGCCGATTCTGCCGGTGTTGACGATGCTGTCTGATGCAGGCGCAGTGTTACTGATGACCGGCGGAGTTGTTGCCGTCCACTGGGCATACAGAGTCAATGCCGCATCAACACTGTAAGTTGCGCCGACTGCGTAGCTTGTGCCGGTGCCATCTGTTGCGGTGTTCCAGCCGGCGAAGGTGAAGCCGGTTTTTGCGAGAGTGCCGCTGTTGCTTGCCAAGGTCAGATCAATGCCCTGAGTCTTGGTCTGTGCTCCCGGCGCTGTGCCGGATGTGCTGCCGTTTGCATTGTAGGTTACTGCGTAAGTTGGCAGTGCCGTCCATTTTGCGTAGAGCACGGTGTTGGCGGAACCCATGGTGAAGGTTGCGCCGTAAACCGTCCCGCTGCCATTAGCGGCAGGATACCAACCGGCAAAGCTGTAGCCCGTTTTGGTGAAGGTGTTTGTTTTGACGGTGACTGTTGCGCCAGTCAGATAACTGTTCACATCGGTCGGAGTTGTTCCACCGTCGCTGCTGTTGCCGTTGTAGGCAACGGTGTAGGTCGGTAGCAAAGTCCATTGAGCATAAAGCGTGACGTCTGCGGCGAACGCATAACTGCCGCCGTCGGCGTAGTTTGTGCCGCTGCCACCTGCCACGGTGTTCCAACCGGCAAAGCTGAAACCGGCACGAGTGAAACTGTTGGTTGTAAGGTTGGTGGCAACGTTAGCAGACTGCGCGGCCATTGATCCGCTGCTGCCGTTGCTGTTGAAGGTTACGGTGTAGAATTCTTTTTCAAAAGCCCCCATGTCGCAGTGAGCCCCCTGTGGGCGCGCTAAACCCCTTTGGTCGAAGGCCGGGCAGGCAGCATCATTGCCGGCATTGATGGCAGGGCTGCCGACAAGCAGCGGGTACACTTGAGTCGATCCACCGTAGCTTCCCAGGGTGCCGAGCAGCGGGTCGGCACTGCTGTTGCCGGTGCCTTCATATCCATCCTGCACAATGCTGTAGGTGATGACGGGAGCGTCAGCGGAATATGACAGCGCCCATCCGGATGGGGCACCCCAGATAATGCTGTTGCGGATGGTCATGGTACTGGCCGTTGAGTCTATCAATGTGCCCGGATCGGATTCACTGCCGATGACGGTGCTGTTCGTAACCGTCATGCTGGCGCCAGCAACGATGCCGATGGCTGACCCTTGTCCCGCTTCCGTTACGATATTACCAGTGAAGGTGACGTTAGTTAAGGACACACTTGCACCTTGGGCGAACAACGCTCCCCCTTCATAATAGGCATAATTACCGCTGAACGTGATTCCGGACAGCGTTGTCGAAGCACTGCTGCATATCCCTCCGCCATTTCGTGCGGCATTATTGCTGATAGTGAGATTTGTCAGCAGAGGATTGCCCGTAATGATGTACACACCGCCGCCGCATGCCTGGTCATTATAGTCGGCATTGCCGCCGCTGATGGTGACACCGTCCAATGTGCCGCCGTTTGCCGTGACAACATGATAGCTGTTCTCACTGTTATTGGTGAATCCGGGACCGTCATTGCCGTTCAGATCACCGGACAGGATGGTCGCGTTAGCCGCCGGATTTCGCTCCTCACGATTCGTTTCCGTTCCGGCAAAACCGCCATAAACCAAAACACCGTCGTTCAACAGGAAGGTAGCACTGCGGCTGCCGCCCGGCTCGACCGGCGTATAGGTGCCCTTCTTTACCCACAGTTCCTGCCCGACAGTGGCATTCTGCAGGGCATATCCGGCATCACAAGCGCTGGCCCATGTTTGGCAATATCCACTGGTAAGCCCGCCTGTTGCGGTATGGAGAATCGGACTCACCACGATAACCGTAACTGGTGATCCATAAAGACTGGATACGTTTCCATATCCGTCTTTTACCCATGGATAGAGGGTGTAGGAACCAACGGTTGCCACCATGAACAGAGCAGGGGGCGTCACTGCCCACCCTTCGGCACCGGCAGTGGGTGGCGTTGCTGAAGTGGTTACCAGATAGCCGGAAATTCCGCCACTGTCAGAAGCAGTAAATGCCGTAATCGAAATTGCCGGACCGATGCTGCGTGATGTCGCATTGAATGAAGTTACCACAGGCGGAGCAGTGTCAACATATTCATATCCGCCGATGTCGCATCCCGCCCCCATCGGTCTGATTATTCCCCTTTGGTCGGTAGCCGGACAGCTTGTCAGGTTCCCTGCGTTGATCGCCGCTGATCCGGTAAGGAGGGCATGGGTGAATGTGTAGCCGCCGTTATCGGCAAGCGGACCGAGCTTCGGATCGCCGGTGAGGGTTGCGCCGCAGGTACCGTCCTTCACCAGATTATTACTGCCCGACAGGCTGCCGACCTGGATATTACAGTCAAACCCGCTGCTGGTATTGGCAATGATGGTATTGTTATAGGACAGATTTGCCGTGGACCAGAGATGCACCGCAGCATATCCTTCGCCGGTGCTGTTGGCGTTCACGGTGGCGTTGACGAGGGTCACGTTGCCGTCACTGAAGAACGCTCCGCCATGGGGGGATGAGTTGCCGGATATGGTACTGTTGGTTGCGGTAACAGTACCCGTGTTCAAGATAGCCCCGGCATAGTCACCGGCCGTGTTGCCTGAAACGGTGCTGCCGCTCAGGGTCAGAGTACCGTTATTGTAGATGGCTCCGCCGGAAGAGGCATGGTTCCCGCTGAGAGTACTCTCCTTGATGGTCAGCGCACCCGCATTGTACACAGCGCCGCCATCTGCTGTGTTGCCGCTGCTGATGGTGAGGTGCCTGAGCGTTACGGTGCTGCCGGCCTGAATGGTAAAGATCCGGTACAGGTTCGCGCCGCTGATGACCACGGCATGCTCTTCGCCGTCAATGGTCAGGGTGCCGCCTGACTGATCTACAGCCGGGAGCGCAGAGGTCAGCGTGAGGTTCTGTCCATCCCCCACATTGAACAGGATGGTAGCTGCGCCGCTGGCCCCGTTTGACACGGTGATAGCCTCCCGCAGTGTGCAGTGAATATCGGTGCAGAGGTTGTCCAAGGTGGTGTCGGCAATGGTGTTGACCGTGAAGAGCGGTCCCGGTTGCACGGCGGAAAAGAGCGTGCATGACCCGGCTACTGCCAAATGTTCCGCATCACCGCTGTACAAAACCTGGTAATAAAAGCTCGCTGCCGTAAGCGGGGTGAAATCCGCTGTTCCACCTGTCAGGGTTTTCGTTTCGGTTGTGCGGAGTGTTCCGGTACAGGCTGCATTGTCATACATGTTGAGCGTTGCCGTCCCGGACGGGGTCGAAGAGCCTGCCGACCCGGAGAGGGCAACAGAGCCATGAACAGATGAACCAATTGCAGCAGAAGTTACAGCGATGTTGGCAGTAGTACGAATCTCCCCGGTCATCGCGGGGATGGCGACACCGACACTGTCGGAATTACAGTCATTATTATTTTTATATGCTTCGTAGAGCAGGTTTCCCGGATCAACCCGGCAGATACCGCCGGTTCTCGGGTTGGTCAGTATGCCCCAGCCCGAAGTGGTTACCGGAATACGTACCGTAAAAGCTCCGGCAGGATTGGTAAGCGTCACCGTTCCTGTGGCCGTGCAGGAGAGGACATTATCTGTTATCGAACAGTTGATTGTCCCGGTAAGACCCGATGCAGCTTCGACAAGCGGTGTGCCATAGGTAACAGTCGTCGGCAGCTCATCCCGAAGTATGACGGTGCCGCTGGCAAACGCTGCCGCTGCCGCGCCACTGTTCCTGACCGTCACCAGCCAGTCGAATGAAGCGCCTGCCGCTACGCTCCCCCCGGCTGAATTTGTTTTTGACACCTGCAGATCGGGCAGGTCGGCAAATTCGTAGGTGCCCATGTCAACAATCGGCTGGGTTCCGCTGCCGGTGGCAGATGCGCCAAGGGTGTTGACCCTGCGTGGTTTTCCTGCCAGGTCGATGGGGAGGATTTCGGTTGAATTGCCGTTCTGGTTTACGTCCAGCGTATCTACCGGCAGCGCATCGTTGCTGCCGGCATCAATGACCGGTGATCCCGGCAACAGGCGAAGGTCGCCGGTGGCAGCATTGACAAAGAGCGGGTCGGCATTGATGTTGCCGGTTCCGGAATAGACACCTGATGATTGCTGTACATCGCTGTAGCTGATACTCAAGGCTCCCGCAGTTTGAATAATCTCGGAGCCGGAGTCGCCCCATAAAATGCTGTTGGTAAGGCTCACAGATCCATTAAACATATATATACCGCCGCCTGCCGCGGCATGATTGCTTGTCATCGTAACTGTGCTCAAATTGACAGTGCCATCGCTAGAGGCAACAGCGCCACCGATGCGGCCTGCGCTATTACCGCTGAAAATAGAATTGCTGACGTTAGCAACGCCTGGCTCTACCGTTATTGCCCCGCCCTCGTCAGCCGTATTACTGTCAAAAGAACAGTTGGCAGCAGTAAGTGTGCCATATTCTACCGCGATGGCGCCTCCCCTGCCTTCCGGTAAGTTTGTCTGATTGCCCTGGAAAGTGGAGTTGGAGAGTTTCAAGTTTCCGTATCGGAAAACAGAAATAGCCCCGCCAAGGTAGGCTGAATTGTTCGAAAAGGTGACGTTATTGATCGTCCCCGGACGTCCGTCCAATGTAATCGCGCCACCGCGGCAGCCATACATTGTCGCGGTATTGTTGGTAAACGCGCCACCATCCATCGTAAAACTGCCGCCGCCGTTGATTTCTACAGCGCCGCCGCAGCCGGCCTTGTTGTTGTTAAAGGTCACATTGACCAAGACAGGGTCGCCGTCAAGCATCAGGAACAGCGCACCGCCGTAATTGCTTCTATCCGATTCGTACGCCTGATTCGTATCGAACAGGACATTTTCCAGATAGGGACTCGCAAGAGAGGAAAGACCGATTCCGCCGCCGCCGTAATATGCCTGGTTCCCCCTCACTTCCAGATTGAAGAACCTGGCAGAGCATGTGTTGCAGAAGATCCCGCCTCCAATGTTGGAAGCATGCCCCCCGGTGATGATGAATCCGTCCAAACGAGCCGTGGCATCCACGTTCTGCGCTTTGACCACCGCTCCAGAGTTCGTTCCCACCTGATCTGCCCAGGACAAAGTGACCCCATCGGTTGTGACATCATCCTGGCCGATATCGCCGGAAAGGATCGTTCTGTTGGTCTGCCAGTTCCGCTGGGCCAGCAATGTTTCTGTACCGACAAAACCGCCGTAAATCTCCACGCCATTCTTCAGGTTGAAGCTGGCGGTAGAATCGTTGCTGTTGCCGCCAGATGATTCATCCGGATAGTAGACACCTTTTGCCACCCAGACCTGCTTGCCGCCGGTGGCAGCCGTGAGGCCGTCCTGCAGGTATTTGCAGGCGGTGGCCCATGAAGTTCCGTCACCGCCGACAGAAGCTGAGGCGTTGACGTAGATTACTGTTCCAGCAATGGCACTGACCGTCCACTGGGCATAAAGCGTTACATCAGAAGTGAACGCATAACTGGCATCGTTGGCATAGCTTATGCCTCCACCACCGAACACGGTGTTCCAGCCGACAAAGGTGTAGCCGACTTTTGTGAAGGTGTTGGTAGACAATGCAGTTGCAACATTAGCAGACTGCGCGGTCATCGTGCCGCTGCCGCCGTTATTATTGAAGGTGACCGTGTAGGTCGGAAGTGCTGTCCACTGTGCATAAAGCGTGACATCAGCAGTGAACGTATAGCTGCCGCCGTCGGCGTAGGTCGTGCCGCCACCGACTGCCACGGTGTTCCAGCCGGTAAAACTGAAACCGACACGGGTGAAGCTGTTGCTCGTTAATGCAGTGGTACCATTGGTGCTCTGCGGTGTCATTGATCCTGTTCCGCCGTTGCTGTTAAAGGTGACCGTGTGGTTCGGAATATAGCTGACGTTGTAGGTATCGGAGCTGGCTGCTGTTCCGTTAAACTGAATCCACCCGACTGCTTCGCTCCAGGCTTTTCCGTCAAAGATGCCGGTGGAGGCATTGACCGTAACTCCGCCGTTTGTTGGTTTAAATTTTATCCAGCCAGCGGTTTCGCTCCAGCCAAAACCGGAGAGAGTGTTTCCGCTCCTGTTTACTCCCCAGTCGGCATTGTTGGTGTTGGTGTAGTTGTGCGATCCGCCGCCGCTGTAACTCCCGAATTTTATCCAGCCAATGCCTTCGCTCCACCCCTTCCCTTCCAGGTGATCGTCATATACCGAGATGCCGTCGCTGAATGGGGCAAAGTTCTGCCAGCCGCTGGTTTCTGACCAGGCGTATTTGTTGGTGGAGCTGATGTTGGCGGTCGAACTCTGACGCTGAAGCAGATTCAACGTGCTTTCATTCGGGATGCTGTAATCCGCCAGAGTACGACCATCTTCAAGTATTTTTCCGCCAAATATCAATCTCATCCGGTCGGGCGGGATACCTTCCTTGTCCTGAATCTTCTGCTTGACGTTTTCGATGGAATCACTCGGTTCCACTTCGAGTGTTATGGTTTTGCCCGTGGAGGTTTTGGCGAAGATCTGCATGGCCTGCGTCAGGGTGGCAACTCCGATTGTCAGAATCAACGACAGACAGAGCATGACGAGAATCTTTATTGATGTTTGTATATGCATGAAATTGCTCCGTGTAGTTTGTTTCCACCAAACCTCCGAGGTTTCAAAAACCTCGGAGGTTTGTTAATCTCGCTAATCCCCAAATCCCATAAATCCCGGTTCAGACAAAAAAACTCAAATAATCAATTTACCTATTGTCCGCCGCGGACAGGCAGGACAGAAAATCCCTGGGGTCCGGAAATAGTCAATATGCCCGCTGGCAACGTAATGCCCATGCTTAACGATACAAGCCATGCGTTCGCCCCGGGATCGGAAATGCTTAACGCGTAGGCGGTGCTTGTCCAGTAATATATAGACTGGACATTTGCGAAGGGGTGTCCTATCGGCAGTCCGCGTTGGCTGTAATCTATAAGGCTTTGCAACTCGCGCACATTCGGCAGGCGCCAGTCTGTCTGGTGGCCGCCTGCGTTGCTGCTGTCGCCGCAGTTATTGCCGTTCATGGTGCCGTTGGTACTTAATTGTGTCACATCGGAGAGCGCGGTTGCCGAGTAGTTTCTTAGCGTATTTGCGCAGTAGGCGTTCTGCAACCATATCAGACCGGTTAGATTATCGGTCACCGTGCCATTTAAGTTATCCGTGAAACGGGGGGTTGGCCAAGCGACACCTTTTTGCAATGCGCCATCGTCATTGGCAGCATAAGAAGTTGTCTGCCCGGTCTTTGCGACAGGCGCGGAAGGCATTGTGGGAGCATTCCTATACTTGAGTAACTCGCTCATCACCGATCTGGCACGCAATGCAAGAGGCGCATTTGTTGTGAACCTGTATATGCCGCCGGGAGATTCGAACCAGCCGGGTGAATAGGTGTTAGAGCCTGTCAATGGCAATCCGGTAAAAGGATCAATGGTTGGCGTACCCAATAGTGCGGAAAGAGATGCAGGATACGCTACGTCTGCGCTGTAAACTGTACCCGCAGAATCGGAATAATAATAATTTGAAGGCGCTCCTATTATTTGACCAAGAGTATTGGTCGTAACCCCGCCCAGAATTTGTCTGATTTCTACCGTTTCAGTATCAGGAGCAGTACCGGAATTTTGATCACTGTGATTGCCATCGAGGCTTTTTGATATGCCGGTGCCGGAAGGCAAGGCCTCAGTTGCTCTTGTTCCGTCAAAAGACAATGAGCCCGTAAGCATTGCACCGTTTACAAAGGCGGTCTTGCCGGTGAGGAGATTTGCCTCCGTTGCAGTGCCGGTGCTGGTATCCACTACTGTCGAACTACCCGCTACCCCGAAAATTGTCACGCCGCTTTTGATGTTAGCGCTGACAAGGCCGGCACTCCCAGCAACACTTCCTGAACCATTGTGATACCCGGCGGCTATGGTTTGGGCGGATGTACCGGGAGTGATGCTGACTGCGCCCTTGTTAGGCATCGAACCGGTGCCTGCCCCGGCGGAGCTGGTGAAGGTAACGCCGGAGAGGACATCGGCAGCAGTGGCAGAACCGCTTGCGACAGTCGGCAGAGTAAGCGTCCCAGCATTCAACCCCCAAGTGCCATCCGTCCGCAGACCCCAGAAGGTTTTTGTGGTCAGCACGTCACTTGCGGCGGCGCCGTTGGTATTGTCCGGCGCCGGAAGTTTCGCATTTATGTCTGACAGGGATTTCCTAGCTCCGGTTGTTGGACCGGCGGCAGGTTCGTTGAATGTTGTGGTATCAGGGACTGTTATGACAGTGCCGGTATTAAGAAGGTCATAAATCTGGGTGGTTGTCGGCATGTTGCTGCCGACTGTACCGGGATCGTCAAGGTTTCCTGCCTGCGAAGTCAGCGGCAATAACAGTAGTGTTGCGCTCAAAGTGGCGAGTATTATTCTGTTCATCTGTTCCTCCCATCCGGGTATTAGCAAATGTCAGGCAGATTAACAGAAAAAACGCTGGTTGTAATGTCGTGGAAAACCGCTACAAGGAATGGTGACGGATGGCGAGGCGGCGCAACTCTTTGGTTCCGGAAAGTTCCAGTTTAGCGACGATGCGGGAGAGGTTGGTTTCAACGGTGCTGACAGTGATCTTAAGCTCGAGAGCGATTTCCGCTGCCGAGTGTCCCACTCCCAGTAACCGGAAAATCTCGAGTTCACGGACGCTCAACTTCTGGATTTTGCTTGTTTCATCGTCAGAAGTGCTCGTCTGCACAGCTGCAGCAGCCACCGGGCTGAGATAGGTGTCTCCGGAAATAATAGAGGTGATGGCCTCCCGCAGGGCGTCGGTCATTTCCCCTTTGGTGACATAGCCACCAGCTCCGGCGGTCAAGGCCGCCCTGATGTGGCGGGCATCGTTATGCATGGTGTAAACGAGTGTTCTCATGCCCGACGAACGCAGTTCCGCCAGCAACTCCAGGCCGCTGTCATTTCCCAGGGAGAGGTCTACCAGCACCAGATCCGGCAAGCACCCGGCCAGCAGTTGTAATGTTTCCTCTCGCCCACCGGCTTCGCCGCAGACGGTGATGCCGTAGCGGGACAGCAGGAATTGCAGACCCTCCCGCACTGCCGGGTGGTCGTCCACCAGAAAAACACGAACCCCCTGAAATGATGCCACTGTCATGTCAACGCCTCACTTACCGTAGTGCATTTGGCGGAACAGGATACGACAGTCCCCCCACCTTTCGCGTCATCAATATGTAGCGTCGCCCCGATCATCCCGGCACGGTGCTTCATGATGTTGATGCCCATGCCACCGTTGGTGTTCTCTCTGCTTCCCAAGCCACAACCGTCGTCCTTGACTTCGAGGAAAATCTTCCCCTGCTGGTAGCATTCCAGTCGGATGGTAATGCTGGATGCCCGCGAATGTTTGACCGCATTCACCAGAGCTTCTCGCGCAATAAGCTGCACCTGGGCAAGATTGTCGGCAGTGCAAGAGATACAGTGCTGCCGCTGGGCGAGTTTGATTGGAATACGGCTCTGCTCGGCCAGCTCTCTGGTCAGATCCTCCATGTTCTGCGACGAGCCTCTCCCGTTGGCATCTGTTGCCCAGAGCCCGCGCGACAAACGGTTGGCATGATTGACCGTGTCATAGAGCAGGCGACCGAGCGGCAAAACGTCCGCTTGCAGGCCTGCATCCGCAAACTTGTCTTCCAGAGCGGAAAAACGGAGCCGCGCGGCGGTCAGTTGCTGACAGATACCATCGTGTAATTCGTGGCTGATACTGCGACGCTCGTTGTCACTGATCCTGACAATCTCCCGCTCCAACCTTTTTCTGGTGGCAATTTCCTCTTCCAGTGCCTGATTTGCCGTGCTTCGCTGCTCGACTTCGGTCTGGAGATCGTTAATCAGCTCTTTGTTACGCCGGGCGATGCCCCTGAAATTGGCCCCAAACGCCAGGCAGATGAACAGGACAAAAATGACGGAATGCAGAGTCTGAAAATTATTGGCCATGATGTTGTAGGGGAGAACCTTTATCGCCACCAGCTTCATCCAGACAGAGCCGATCATGACGGCACCGTATGGTATAAGGTAATACAGCGCCGGGGTAAAACCGTTACGCCAGGCTGTTACGGCTATCCATATCATCAGCAGAATCGGCACGGTGCTGAAATTGCTGATCAGTCTGAAGACCAGCGACGGCGTGAGTGCGGGAACCGCTGCGGCAATAATGATAATGAGATAGCAGCACCAGGAGAGAAGAAGGTCAGCGCACGGGGCATGGTCTTTCCCCCGGAGGAACCTGCGGCTGAAAGAGATGTTGGCCAGTATGGTAACGCACACCAGCCACGCCACGATAATATGGTGATTACGGATGGCGGATTCCGGCAACAGCGGGAACAGATACCCTTTGGTCATCAGGTTGAAAAGTGTCGTGAAAAGAACCACGAGCATGAACGCCAGGTATTCCCGTTCCTTCAGCATCATAAGGAGCAGCGTCGCAAGGAAGAAAACGGTCAGCATGATACCGCAAAATCCCGCCATAAGTGATGCTTCAAGCGTTTCTGTTTTAGCCAAGGCTTCCCGCGTCATGATGGCCAGCGGAAAGACAGCCCGCCCCGGTTCATGTACGCGGAGAAAAAAGGTGCGAGAAACCGGTTCACCGAGGAGCGGCAGAATTGTGATTTTTTCCCTCTCTGCACTGTTCCTCACAAAAGTACTGATACCGGCATGGTTCACCGTAAAGGATCCGTCAGCGCGTGGCACAAAGAGTTCGGCCTCGTCCATCAGGGGATTGTCCACGAAAAAAAACCACTCACGGGAGTCTGAATTGCCGGGGTCGATGGTGAAACGGAACCAGAAAACGGAGTCTGTTATGCCGAAGTTGGGAATAAGTTGTTTGGAGTGTTTGAAGGATGTGGCGTATTGAGTCGAGACAACATCGATAATGGTCAGTTCGCCGGATTTGTCTTCGAGTATGTCGATATTCGAGCCGCCAAGGCGGTAGGTGTTGGTGTTTCCTGATAGGATGAGCGGTTGTGCGGCGAAGGCGCAGAGAGGGGACAGAAGGAAAGCGAGTAGCAAGCTGATGATAGCTATGTTTTTAGACTTTTGCCTGTTCAAAACCTCCTCCGTGAAGGACGTTATAACAACAATTCAGGTGCATCACAATAGAAAGGCGGACACATATGCTATCTGCCTGAGTTTCAAGCAGATGTATCGCTTGAATAGCCTGACTGCATCAACTCCCGCCATCCTGTAACACAAACACCACTACGGAGATACGCTTCCTCGCCTCCGAAAATAAGGCACGGCTCAGCGGTTGATCCAGAAATGGTCTGCCACTTTTTCAAGGTTTTAAACATATCTGTGGCAACTGTCTGACCGGACTTGATCTCGATCGGATGGAGAGTCCCTGCTTCGTCCAGCAGCAGATCGACTTCATTGCCACTGCTGTCACGCCAGAAATACAGATTTGAAACTGCCCCGCGATTCCATCGTTCCCGCAGATACTCGGATACGACCATGGTTTCAAACAGCGCTCCGCGTGATGAATGGGTGGCAAGCTGTTCCGGCGTCTGGATTCCCAAAAGAAACGCAGCGAGTCCGGTATCGTGAAAATAGAGTTTGGGAGCTTTTACCAACCGTTTGCCGAAGTTGGCAAAATGCGGCGTAAGCCGGAATACTATGTAACTGGCCTCAAGAATACTCAGCCATGCGGTAGCAGTGCTTTGAGCAATACCGCAATCAGTAGCAAGGGATGACAGGTTAAGCAACTGACCGGTACGTGCAGCACAAAGACGGACAAATCGCTGAAAAGTGATCAGGTCACGCACCGAAGTCAGATCCCGCACATCACGTTCGAGATAAGTAGCAACGTAACTTGAAAACCAATCCGAAGGTGTAACCGCCGTGTCATGCAAAGCCGGATAGCCGCCGGTAAAAAGCCATCTGTCAAGACTGGTTGAAAGCATCTCCGCAGTTGCCAATTCTCGCCCGGAAAGTGGTAGCAACTGGGCCATGCCCGCCCTCCCAGCCAGGCTCTGACTTACCTGACGGCTGAGTGTGAAGTTTTGTGAACCGGTCAGGATATAGCACCCGGCTGTGCGCTGCTCATCAACAATTCCCTGAATATAGGAAAGCAGCTCCGGTGCCCGTTGCACCTCATCAAAAATTGCTTCCGGGTATCGTGCCAGAAAACCACGCGGGTCTTCATTGGCAAACAGTCGGGTATCAGGATTTTCAAGGGATATATATGGCTTGTCAGGGAAAAGGGCCTTTACTAATGTAGTCTTGCCGGATTGACGGGGACCGGTAAGAACAACCACCGGGAACCCCTTAGCCAGTCGTTGAATCGTAGCTGAGAGAGATCGATGTATCATGCTGCTTCCTCCTTGATGGACACTTTTGTGCAGATTAACTATTTAATCGTTAATCTGCAAGCTTTATGTTCATAAAGAATGTTAGATACTGTCGACTCACCTGTTGCTCCCTTATTCTCCTACCTCAACGCCAGCGAAGCCCCGCTCACAACATCGTAGTTGGGGTGGCATGAGCGAGGACTATGATTGCGATCCTCAGCGTATCGGCGTGGTAGGGATCAGTTGGGCGGGGATGTGGGTATATAAAGCCGCGATGACCGACAACAGGATAAAAGCGGTGTACGACCTGGGGGGACCAATTCATGCCGATGATTTCCATCGGATTCCGTACTTTTTGAAGACCCGTTTTTGCCAGGCGCTCGGCATAGAAAAACCGACCACCGTCCCAGAACTTGGGTCGGTTTTTTCAATTCAGGATGATACCCAGCTTAAAAAAGTTCATTGTCCGGTCAGAATCATTCATGGAGGAAAAGACCCGTTTGTATAGCTTGACGATAAACAGTGGCTCTATGCAAAGCTGAAAACACTTCACCCTGAGCAACGGGTGTCGATGCTTGTTTTCCCTGAAGGTGATCACTGTTGTACCGGTAATGGAGCGGAAATGAGACGGGATGCGATACAGTTTTTTAGCAGGACATTTGGGCTGGTAACAGCAGGAGCTGATGTCGGGCTTGATTAATCCTAAAAACGGCAGTTGGACACGGATTTACACGGATATAACGGATTAAATACAGATAAATCAAGAGCATAGAGCCATCTAACACTACAACCTTTTTGCTTAATGCTTCTGGTTGGTTAAATCCGTGAAAATCCGTACAAATCAGATGTTATCCGTGTGATAACTGCTTTTTC
>Ga0194060_10001506_pt1 | contig 16642 bp, 18 predicted proteins | sample SepL225m_MetaG_FD_163427 | JGI IMG/M metagenome (GOLD analysis project Ga0194060, IMG submission 163427) | Anoxic zone freshwater microbial communities from boreal shield lake in IISD Experimental Lakes Area, Ontario, Canada - Sep2016-L222-5m | ecosystem: Environmental > Aquatic > Freshwater >...
CCAACCAGATGTTCCAGACCAACCACTGATGCCTGATATGCCAGACCAACCAGATGTACCTGACCAGCCGCTGATACCTGAGTATCCACTGATGCCAGATGTGCCAGACCAACCACTGATGCCTGAAGTACCTGACCAACCAGATGTGCCAGACCAACCACTGATACCTGAGTATCCACTGATGCCGCTTGTTCCACTGATACCTGATGTGCCAGACCAACCAGATGTTCCACTGATACCGGATGTTCCTGAATCACCAGACCAACCTGATGTACCAGACCAACCAGATGTTCCACTGGTGCCAGACCAACCACTGATACCTGATGTGCCTGACCAACCAGATGTGCCAGACCAACCACTGATACCTGAGTATCCACTGATGCCGCTTGTTCCACTGATGCCAGATGTTCCACTGATACCTGATGTGCCAGACCAACCAGAGACACCTGATGTGCCAGACCAACCACTGATGCCTGAAGTACCTGACCAACCAGATGTACCTGACCAGCCGCTTGTTCCACTGATGCCTGATGTGCCAGACCAACCACTGATACCTGATGTGCCTGACCAACCACTGATGCCTGAAGTACCTGACCAACCAGATGTACCTGACCAGCCGCTTATTCCTGATGTGCCGGACCAGCCACTGATGCCTGAGTATCCAGACGTGCTTGCTCCTGAAACACCACTGATGCCTGAGTATCCCGATGTGCCAGACCATCCGCTGATACCTGAGTAACCACTGATTCCTGATGTACCAGACCAGCCGCTTATTCCTGAGTAGCCACTGACACCGGATGTGCCGGAGAAACCTGAGTAGCCACTTGTTCCCGATGTACCTGACCAACCACTGATACCTGATGTACCAGACCAGCCGCTTATTCCTGAGTAGCCTGATGTGCCAGACCAACCGCTTATTCCTGAGTAGCCACTGACACCGGATGTGCCAGACCAACCAGAGACACCAGATGTGCCTGACCATCCAGAGACACCAGATGTGCCAGATGTACCACTGAATCCCGAGTATCCAGAGACACCAGATGTGCCTGAAGTTCCACTGAAGCCTGAGTAACCACTGATGCCACTTGTGCCTGACCATCCGCTGATGCCTGAATATCCCGAGTATCCTATTGCGCCGGAGTTAATAGTTGATCGTAGTGCTGATGCATAGTTGGTACCGTCAAAATAAATCGTCACATTACATGTATTCGGTCCTGATAGACGAGCAGCAGATAGCTTGTAGATCAAACGCTGTGTTGTTGTCATCGTCACAGAAGTTGTAAACGCTGTGGTGAAGTCAACTAACTGAACCACACCGAAAAACGGTGCGCTTGATGTTGTTCTGAGCAGAGTTTGTCCCGAGCCGTCAGCATTACACAACCATGTTTCCATGGTAAGTTGTGCTATTTGATTGTTTGCGCCAGTTGATGCGTATATGAATCGTTCATTTATACCAGCTGGTAATTCTGTTACGCCCGGTGTCCCTGGGACGGTGGCGAAGCCGGCAATGTAAGTAACTGACAGCCCTGTTAGCGGTGCCGCTATCGTAGTTTGTGCCAGAGCAGACGGATTGTTCAGCGCGGTGAAGTATGTTGCAATGTCTGAGGCGACTTGCGGCTCTAAGAAGAAAATACGACCCGCCGGCGCACCTGTTGCGCCAATGGCGCCAGAGTAACCTGATGTGCCAGACCAACCAGATGTTCCACTGATACCTGATGTGCCAGACCAGCCTGATGTGCCAGACCAACCAGATGTTCCACTGATGCCTGATGTACCAGACCAGCCTGATGTGCCAGACCAACCAGATGTTCCACTGATGCCTGATGTGCCAGACCAGCCTGATATTCCTGAATAGCCAGAGACGCCAGAGACGCCAGATGTACCTTGTACGGGACCGACGTTTGTCCAAGTGCCAGCACCGTTTGATACTGCACCGTCACCTGCATTGTAGCCGCCGCCTGCGTGTGTTACGATATAAAGATCACCGGCAGACGCGCCACCGGGTAAGAATGTGTAGTCGAATACAGTACCTTTAATAGCAACTGATGCGCCAGATATACCAGACCATCCCGAAGTACCTGAGTCGCCAGATGTACCGGACCATCCACTGATGCCCGAATATCCGCTTATTCCTGAATATCCACTGATGCCAGATGTACCTGACCAACCAGATATTCCTGAGTATCCACTGATGCCAGATGTGCCGGACCATCCCGATGTACCTGAGATACCTGATGTGCCGGACCATCCACTTATTCCTGATGTGCCGGACCATCCACTTATTCCTGAGTATCCGCTGATGCCAGATGTACCTGACCATCCACTGATGCCTGAGTCTCCGGACCAACCAGATGTACCGGACCATCCTGAAATACCAGATGTACCTGACCATCCTGAAATACCAGATGTACCAGACCATCCTGAAATACCAGATGTGCCAGACCATCCGCTTATTCCTGAGTATCCACTGATACCAGATGTGCCAGACCAACCACTGATACCTGAGTCTCCGGACCAACCAGATGTACCGGACCATCCTGAAATACCAGATGTACCTGACCATCCTGAAATACCAGATGTACCAGACCATCCTGAAATACCAGATGTGCCAGACCATCCCGATGTTCCTGAGTCGCCCGATGTGCCTGACCAACCGCTGATGCCTGAGTAGCCGCTGACACCAGATGTACCAGACCATCCACTGATGCCTGAATCGCCCGATGTGCCTGACCATCCACTGATGCCAGATGTTCCACTAAAGCCGGAGTACCCACTGATGCCACTTGTACCAGACAAGCCACTGAAGCCCGAGTATCCACTGATGCCTGATGTGCCAGACCATCCACTGATACCTGAATCACCACTTGTGCCTGACCAACCAGATGTTCCCGAGAGGCCGGATGTGCCTGACCAACCGCTTGTACCTGAATCACCGCTTGTACCTGACCAACCGCTTATTCCTGAGTATCCACTGATGCCCGAAAATCCACTGATGCCTGAGTATCCACTGATGCCAGATGCACCGGACCAACCTGATGTTCCTGAATCACCTGATGTACCAGACCAGCCACTGATGCCCGAGTATCCGCTGATGCCAGATGTACCTGAATCACCGCTAGTGCCAGACCATCCTGAAATTCCTGAATCACCACTAGTGCCAGACCAGCCACTTATACCTGAGTAGCCACTGATGCCTGATGTACCTGACCATCCACTGATGCCTGATGTACCTGACCATCCACTGATGCCTGAGTATCCACTGATACCTGATGTACCTGACCAACCAGATATTCCTGAGTATCCACTGATGCCGCTTGTACCAGACCATCCTGAGACGCCCGAGTAGCCACTGATGCCTGATGTACCTGACCATCCACTGATGCCTGAGTCTCCGGACCAACCGGATGTACCGGACCATCCTGAAATACCTGATGTACCTGACCAACCAGATGTTCCACTGATACCTGATGTACCTGACCAACCAGATGTTCCACTGATACCTGATGTGCCAGACCACCCAGATGTTCCACTGATGCCTGATGTTCCACTCCAGCCAGATGTTCCTGACTCACCCGATGTTCCTGACCAGCCACTGATACCTGAATATCCACTGATGCCTGATGTCCCACTCCAGCCAGATGTGCCTGACTCACCAGATGTGCCTGACCAGCCACTGATACCTGAATAACCAGAGATGCCAGATGTACCTGACTCGCCACTTGTTCCTGACCAGCCACTGATGCCTGATGTTCCACTCCAGCCAGATGTTCCTGACTCACCCGATGTTCCTGACCAGCCACTGATGCCTGATGTTCCACTCCAGCCAGATGTTCCTGACCAGCCACTGATGCCTGATGTTCCACTCCAGCCAGATGTTCCTGACTCACCCGATGTTCCTGACCAGCCACTGATGCCTGATGTTCCACTCCAGCCAGATGTTCCTGACCAGCCACTTGTTCCTGACCAGCCACTGATACCTGAATATCCACTAATGCCTGATGTTCCACTCCAACCAGATGTGCCAGACCATCCGCTTATTCCTGAGTATCCACTGATGCCGCTTGTGCCTGACCAACCACTGATACCCGAATCACCAGATGTGCCGGACCAACCGCTTATTCCTGAGTAACCGCTTGTACCAGACCAACCAGATGTACCAGATGTACCAGATGTACCAGATGTACCACTGAAGCCTGAGTAGCCAGATGTGCCAGACCAGCCAGAGACACCTGAGTATCCACTGATACCAGATGTTCCAGACCATCCACTTATTCCTGATGTGCCAGACCATCCACTGATGCCTGAGTATCCACTGATGCCAGATGTGCCAGACCAGCCAGATATTCCTGAGTATCCACTGACACCTGATGTACCAGACCAGCCAGATATTCCTGAGTATCCACTGACACCTGATGTACCAGACCAGCCAGATATTCCTGATGTACCAGACCAACCAGATGTTCCTGATGTACCGGACCAACCAGATGTTCCAGACCAACCACTGATGCCTGAGTATCCACTGATGCCAGATGTTCCACTGATACCTGATGTGCCAGACCAACCACTGATGCCTGAGTAGCCAGATGTACCAGACCATCCAGATGTACCACTGAAGCCTGAGTATCCAGATGTGCCAGACCAACCACTGATACCTGAGTATCCACTGATGCCGCTTGTTCCACTGATGCCTGATGTGCCAGACCAACCACTGATGCCTGAAGTACCTGACCAACCACTGATGCCTGAAGTACCTGACCAACCAGATGTACCTGACCAGCCGCTGATACCTGAGTATCCACTGATGCCAGATGTTCCACTGATACCTGATGTGCCAGACCAACCAGAGACACCTGATGTGCCAGACCAACCACTGATGCCTGAGTATCCACTGATGCCGCTTGTTCCACTGATGCCTGATGTGCCAGACCAACCGCTGACGCCTGATGTTCCTGACCAACCGCTGACGCCTGATGTTCCTGACCAACCGCTGACGCCAGATGTTCCTGACAAGCCCGATGTGCCGGACCAGCCCGAGTAACCGGAGATGCCGGATGTTCCAGACCAACCACTGAAGCCCGAATAACCGGAAACGCCAGATATTCCTGATGTACCAGACCAACCAGAGACACCTGATGTGCCAGACCAACCACTGATACCTGAGTATCCACTGATGCCGCTTGTTCCACTGATGCCTGATGTGCCACTGAAGCCTGAGTATCCAGATGTGCCTGACCAGCCACTGATGCCTGAAGTACCTGACCAACCAGATGTGCCAGACCAACCACTGATACCTGAGTATCCACTGATGCCGCTTGTTCCACTGATGCCTGATGTTCCACTCCAACCAGATGTACCTGACTCGCCACTTGTTCCTGACCAGCCACTGATGCCTGACCAGCCACTGATGCCTGAAGTACCTGACCAACCAGATGTACCTGACCAGCCGCTGATACCTGAGTATCCACTGATGCCAGATGTTCCACTTATACCTGATGTACCACTGAAGCCTGAGTATCCAGATGTGCCAGACCAACCACTGATTCCTGAGTATCCACTGATGCCGCTTGTTCCACTGATGCCTGATGTGCCAGACCAACCAGATGTTCCACTGATACCTGATGTGCCAGACCAACCAGAGACACCTGATGTGCCAGACCAACCACTGATTCCTGAGTATCCACTGATGCCGCTTGTTCCACTGATGCCTGATGTGCCAGACCAACCAGATGTTCCACTGATACCGGATGTTCCTGAACCACCAGACCAACCTGATGTTCCTGACTCACCTGATGTGCCTGACCAGCCACTTGTTCCCGACCAGCCACTTGTTCCCGACCAGCCACTGATGCCTGATGTTCCACTCCAACCAGATGTGCCTGACCAGCCACTCGTACCTGATTCACCAGAGTAACCCGATTCACCTGATGTTCCTGACCAGCCACTCGTACCTGATTCACCAGAGTAACCCGATGTACCTGATTCACCAGATGTGCCTGACCAGCCACTCGTACCTGATTCACCAGAATATCCCGATAAGCCCGTTGCTCCAGGAACCCATGAAAGGTTTCCTGAACCATCAGTTCCTAATACAGAGCCGATTGGACCACCGGAGATATGAATATTTGCTACTGTGCCTAGATTTACATTCGGCGAAGAGTCAAAGTTTACATTGCCTACGATATTACCAGTGGATAGAGTTGGAACTGTTAATGTTCCTGTGACGTTATTGTATGAAAAACCAACAGAGGCACCGAATTCTCCGGCGTCGTTATATTGTATCTGTGTATTACTACCACCTGGTGTACCATTACCTCCACCACCGCCACCTGTGGTCCAGGCCAGATTACCGGCACCATCCGTTTGGAGAACTTGACCGTTTGTACCACCGGCGATATGGACGTTTGCTATGTTGCCGAGATTAGCATCTGATGTTACAGTTAGGTTCACAACGTTTGCGTCATGAGTTATAACATGGCCGTTGGCATCAATAACTTCTACGGCAGGTATACCAACTGAAATCCCACCTACTGAATTGAATGATTCTGCTGCCATAATTTATTCCCTATACTTTATTTATCATTGTTTTTATATTCGGTATCAGAAATGACCAGAATAAAACACCCGAGTGCGCTTTTATAAATAGTATATGCTCAGAAAACAACCGACACGACCGCTATGTATGAACTGTAATCAAGTGCCTGCTAAACCAAATGGCATCAGTAAACTTGGGTTCAAAAAGTGGCATCGCTATTGTGTTGACTGTTCCAAGGCTGCATATAATCCACTGTTCGGTTATCTTCTTTCAAAGAAAAACAAATGTGAGAAATGTGGATTTGTCCCTAAGGACAAATGTCAGTTGGATCTGATAAAGAAAGTGACGATGTGCGCCAACTGTAGTAGGCTTTATAGAAAGAATCAAAGGAAAAAGTCGGTGCTGGATATCACAACTGACTCCGAAGTTGGAATTAGTTGATTATTCAAATAGCCGATTCTTCTTTGCCACAGCAGTAACTTCTTTGAGGACTGTCTTCAGTTTTTCTTTTCCTGCTAACACCACTGCCGAGTCTGCCAATACATTTGGATTATATGCTTTGAAGTTGTCACCATGACCAACATACAAATGACAATCATTTTCCATACATAGAGTAATAAGATTAGTCGGATCAAGTTCCAGAGTAGGGTGTAGATGAAACGGTTTCATATGATGTACTTCAATTTCTGTTACGGCGCCACATGCCTGACATGCAGGATTAGCCTTCAGATGTTTCTTTTTTGTAGCAGGCCATTTTGAACTTCTCTTGGCAGTATGTAGAGCATCTCTGTTTGCTGCTTTTACTAAATTTGCGTCATGTTTTTTTGTCATAGTTTTCCTAAAAAAAATGGCAGACCGGAGTCTGCCAAACTTCCCATCCCAAGGGTTATTTCTTTACTGGCGCTGCGTCAGCAGCACGTTGCTCTTTGTTGGTGTCACTCAACTTACGAAGATACCGTTGATATAGTGCTGTATCTTCCGGAGACAACTTGCCTTTTTGTGTTTGCTTCTTCATCTCAAGTTTGAATACTTCATCTTCGGTTCGTTCAATCTTCAAAGAACGAATCTGCGTTTCCATGGAACGTTGCATCACTTGAACATCTGCTGCTGAGGCGTAGTGATTATCAATTGCCCAAAATGCACCGAGGATAGCCATCGCGCCGGCGGCAGTTGAACCTAACTTAGCCAAACTGAATCCGGTTTTTTCTTCTGGCATACGCCCTCCTATACACTATTTATCTTTTCAGATAAATATGAGCATGAAGCTACATGAAATCTACAGACATGCTCCTGGCATGGAGTATTACACTCCTACTATTCGGCCCATAGCCTACAGGTTTTCCGAACTCGGAATCAATGAGGCTTTCCCGTTCTTTGAAACATGGTTACATCATGGTGCGTTTTCACTTCCTCAGTCGAAATTGATGATGTTTGAGCAGGCGTTTCACCTGATCAACTCAATATTACCAGATGAAATACTTGATTCGTATAATCATCTGCCGATGATGTATCGTGGCATGGTCGTAAATCATCTGGCAATTAGTAAATTCAAACGAGGCGGCATACCAATCCAAAGCCGAGTCATGGCATGGACACCATCTCTGGCATGGGTTCGTCGTTTCTACATTGCCAGATGGGACTCATATGTTATTCTAGGTCACCAACCAAAAGCATCTGAGGTAATCATTTCAATGAATCAGGAAACTATGGAGTTTCTAAATGTGGAGAACACAGTAAACCCAGGTGAAACTATTCTATCTCTGCCTATACTCAAAATCACCCCTGATATGGTTGTGGATACTAATCTCTAACTCGTTTTACAGTTCGCGTTGTGCCAGCGGTTTAGGACGTTTACGGGCACCAAGGTTCCAGCCCTGTTCTAACCACGTTTGCAGTGCCGGACGCTTTATTTTCTTTTCTATGCCGTCTTTGTTGATGGAGATGTTGCCAAGGACAGCGGCTGCTACATTAGCGGAGTGAGTTTTTACCTTCTTGACGCCCTTTTGTTTCAGTGATCGTTTTAGTTTTTGTTCCTCGCTCATTGGTCCTTTAGGGATGCCCTTGAACCGAAGACTCTGCGAGAGTTTGAACTCCTCCGTTCTTTTCTTTCCAGTATTTTTCGCCACGCCCTTGGCAATGCTTTCTGCTGTCCTTGGGAGACGAGCGAGAGCGGACTCACGATTTTTTTGTCTATGCTCATCTGTTTGTGGAATGCCTTTATTCCATGCTGGGCGACCCTTCATAGTTTTCGAATGGTTCGCTGCGTGTTCTATCCTGAACTTTTCATATACTCGTGCCGTCACCATAGAAGTATAGCGTCCTTGATATTTGTTCTTTGGTCGCATTCCCATAAGGGCATATATCATTTTACTACGATCAGCACCGGTTGTCATCTTTGTCAAGAGCCAGTGACAAACGAAATGTTCTTCTCCGGTGAGCCAGGCAAGATTGCTTTTTTGATTTGTTCCTCCCATTGAAGTCGGCATGATGTGATGGCGTTCTTTGTATACGTCATCTGGCAGTGTCCTGCCCTGGGCGTTGGTTACTATCTTTAGATAGAGTCGGTTGTAATATTTGTTTGATGTTAGCATCATCTATTTATACCAACCTCACATTCTACTAATATTTTCTGGCGTAGAAAAAGGCTCCGAAGAGCCTTTTTGTTGTTGAAATCGCTTCTCTTGCTGCGATAACCATTCCATTTCATTGGAAAGTAAGATTCGCCACAGAAATTTCCCCGACGTAATCAGCCGCATTGCCGAAAGACGATGCAGTGTTAGTAAGCTCGATGTATCCATATCTCGTCATAAACGAAACGACTGGTTCGAACGTAGCTGGGTCAAGAACAACTCCAGAACTCATCAACGGAATGTAAGGGCAATAGAATGCCGCTGCATCTGTTTCACTAGAACCCTTATAACCAACTAGCACTGGTGTGCTATCTGGTGCATACGAGTCCACGAACACGCGCATTGCGCCGTTTAGTGTACCAACAAACTTTGTGTTTGTAGGTGCTTCGAATGTGCCTTCTGTAGTACGAGCAAACGCAGAAGTTGTAGCCGATTGCAACACGGTTAGTGCAGCAGACGAAACAACAGCCCAGTTACCAGCGCCACGACGAGTGCGTTGAGCAATCAAGTTAGCAACACGGTTGATAAGAACAGCCAAAGCAGCATGTTCGTCACCGACGTATGTAGCAGTACCAGAAACGGTAGCCTGATTGTAAGTGTACTCAGTTGAAGCAAGAGTACGAAGTGACAGAAGAATTTCTTGGTCAATTTCAGCGGTAATTTCTTGCGCTAAAGCTGCCATGATTTCGGCTTCTACATCGATACCGTGTTGGCTTTGAGCATCTTGCGCTGCTTCAAATGTCCAACGTGCTTGCAACTTACGCGACTTAGCTTCAACAGCTTGTCTCAAGATTTGCACGGAAATTTGCTTACCACCATTGCCTTCAAGGGCAGCAGTGTTTGCACCAGTGTACTGATCTGTAGTCGTAGCAGCATTTGGCACACGTGAATACGCCTGAGCGATCATGAATGGGCTTAACGCTTCTTGACCAGCAGTAACTGGAGTTGCAGCAGCACTGGTATCACCCAATGACTGAGCATAACGAACACGCAGAGTGTGAATCTGACCGACTGGTCCTGTCATTGGCTGAACGCCGACCAATTCGTTAGCGATAACGGTTGGCATGACACGACGAATCACTGGAAGAATCACACGATTTAACGTGGCGATATTACCAGCAGTAGTTGTACCTACTGTAGATTCAGCAAGTAGCTGTTTCTTGGTGTTTTCTAAAATAACACCCATTGTTGAACGACGAGTTCCTTTTAAACCTTCTAACAGGGCTTCTTTGGTCTCATTCCAACGGCCTTCTAAGAGTACTTTTGACATGTATTTTCTCCTTTTATGTCTATTTTATAGCCCTGCCAAGCGTTTGATATCGATAACGTTATCACGTTGTTCCATATCAATTGGGGCTTGTTTAGCAGCTTTATCCCCGGTCACTTCTTTAACTGTTTCTCTTAGCGCAGTCTTTCCAGACTTTGCAGAACCAGTGTTAAGAACTGATGGTAGATACTTGTCGAAAGATGTCTGCAACTTTACAGTCTGAACACTTTCTAGTAAGTCCTTCATTACTACTTGCTTTTCTGCTGTTAGCGTACCGAGCAACTTCGTCATAACTTCCTTACGGCTGTTAGACTCTTTAATGACACGAACTTCACGTTCCTTGCTTTCCACAAGAAGTTTTGCCTTCTTGGTTAGTTCGATAGATTCAGCCAGCTTCTTATCTTTCTGAGCTAACTGGGCAACAAGTTTACGAGTTTCCGCTTTCTCATTTAAATGAGTCACAGAAAATTCACTTGCAAACGCCTCGAACAGACGACGACCAAAACTATTTTCTCTTGCAGTCTTGATGTCCTCTCGTAATTGTCCTAATTCACCCTTGAGTTGGCTAGTTACGGCTTCGTTGATTCTCTTAGCAGATTCGGTCACGAAACGTGCCTTCAGTGCTTCAAGTTGTTTACGGCCTTCAGCAACTAATCTGACCTTTGCTTCAACAACAGCCTGTTTGTCCTGGGCGAATTCTTTAATTTCGCGGGCAAGAGCATGAACAATGAATTGCTCAAGTTTTTGCTGACTTTCGTTTTGTTGTTTACGGTCTGAACGAACTTCTTTGATTTCTTCGGAAAGTTTAGTAACCATAAAATCATTGAAGCGTGTTGCAGTCTCACGCAATTTTTGTTGTGCTTTCACACGGTCTTCGTTCATTGCTTGTCGTTCCACTTGAAATTCTTCAATCTCAGCAGTCAGACCAGATGTAACCATCTTATCAAGGGACTCTACCAACACACCACGATCATGTTCGTAGCGTTGCGCGAACTCCTCACGAAGTTCAGCACGTACTTGCTCCTTGGCCTCGACCAACTTTGCTTCCCATGCTTCATTAATAGCCTGGGAGACATCTTCGTTGATTAGTCCGCCGTCAAGTAATGGTTGTAATGCTTTATCAATCATTAACTTCCCCTTTATAGTTTGAGGTCTCTAATAAGACGAACCACTTCGTCCCGTAGATACTTCTGTACTTTTTTGTTGTCTTGAGCTTCCTTAGCAATATGCAAAGTCTTATGACCATATTTCATGTTCATCATACCTTCATAAATTGCTTTGGGGTAAGCGTTTGGTGCGCTTGGCTGGGCAACAACATCAACAGTGATTATTTCAAAATCACTGACACGGCCATCAGCTTCGTTAACGTTTCCGCTACCTCTGCTTGATACACCTAGTTTGACACCAGACTCTAACATGGTAGTTACTAACATACCCATTGGAGTTGGTAGAATCTTTAGCTTTCCGAAACCATTTGCACCGTCCATCCACATCTGAGTAATCATATGGGAAACACGGTCAAGATTGATTTTCAAATCATCCGGGTGATCTACTTCACCTAGAACGGAATAGCCTGTTGTAATTTGTTCATTAAGAGTTTGGACAGCAGATTCAATCTCAGAGACAGGATAGACGCGCTCATTCGCGTTCTTGATCCCGCCCTGGATGAAGATCCCTTTCATATAAAGAGACTTCTTATCACCGTCTTCCTTAACAGATTCAACCACGATGTTAGCGCGGTCGAATGTTAAGTTTTCCTTAAGGTAAGCCATTACACTTAATTATTTACGTTTACGGGATTCAACAATACTCTTGTTGTTTGTACCCGATGCTTGACTTGTAGTTGGCTTTGGAGCCGCTTCGCCGTCTTGCTTCTTCTGACCCGGGGAGTTCTTGAAAGAACCAGCACCCTTAACAGATGTTTCACCCTTGGTGTAAGCATTGCTAGGAGCCTTAGGGGCAGTAGGAACTGCTTCTGGAGAACCAGTTACGTTGACTGGCTTAGCACCAGTTGAAACTACTTTTGGTTTTGTCAGAGCGATGCTCTTTGCGTTTGCGCCGTTGTCACCGCCGATTTTAGAACCGTAAAGTCCCTTGACGTTTTGTAAAGCAACTGCTTCAGCAAGTGGAGGCTCTTCTTCTGCGCCAAACTCATCACCCTCTTCGTCACCCATGTCCATGTCGTCAGCGCCTTCAATAGACCCGTCGCCTTCTTCGTCACCGAAGTCGCCACCGTGTTCTGCTTCGCCTTCTTCGTCTGCCATGAGTTCTTCAAACTCAGCCATTAGTTCGTCTAATTTATCTTCAAGAGAAACTACGCGATCTTCCAATCCTTCTTCGCCTTCAATACCGCCTTCGTCGCCGAAGTCTTCTTCGCCGTCAAGTGAAATTTCGCCTTCATCGCCGAAGTCTTCTTCGCCGTCGCCGAAATCACCTAATTCATCATCTTCTTCGGAGATACCTTCTTCTTCAACATTGATTTCGTCTAACAGATCACCGACTTGGCCACCCATTTGACCTTCATCGTCCATCATGCCTTCATAAATTTCGCGTGATTTCTGGACTACAATATCATGAAAAAGGGCCTTCGCCTGTTCTTCGTTCTCATTTGTGATCAAATTGATCAATTGTTCAAATTTAGCATTATCCATTGGTATCTCCTTGTGTAAATGGCTTATACTATATTTATAACATAGTCACCAAACTAACGTATTATGTGCTACTTTTTAGCACTTTTGCCGGAGATATAGGAATTACATCGCTGGCATTGCGCCTTCAGCACCTGGTTCAACCGGAGTTGAGTACTGAGCATGAACTCTTTTTAGATTTTGCTTTGCTTCGTAGTTACGAACATCAAGCATTTTACGCAGTTTTCGGATCTGCCTTAGGGTGAGTTTAGTCTTACGGGATTCTTTCCACTTCGGCTTAGAGTTATCAGATCCAAGGTCCTGATAACCATCAATTGCAGCGTCAAACATTTCCAGTAATTTCATATGGTATTTATCTTTTACATGCCGTTGCCGCCTGGGGCGCCGCCAGCCATTGGTGCTCCTGGCATTGGAGCCGCCACTGAGCCAGCAACTTCTGGTCCTGGCATCTGCCCTTCTGGGTTATCCATGTCATCAGCAGTTTGTTCATCAGATTCCATATCACCGACTGATACACCAATTGAACGAAGGTCAGATCCTTGAGGATTGATATCCTCATCCTTATTATTTTCTTCACGCCATAGTTTTTCGTTCTTGACGATTTCTTCTTCCGTGAGACCAAGGAATCGTTCAAGGGCGAATCGTTTAGAGATGTACGGATATGCTTCAACAGTGGAAAACGTATTTACCCGAGATGTGTCTAATTCAGACTGACGATACGAAGCAAAGTTTTGTGGTGCATTGAACTTCAGCACGAATAAACCGCTGTCAATGTTCAGACCACGCCATCTTAGGAATAGTTTGAACTCCTCATCAAGTTTCTGACTGATATATTTTTGCAGACGTTCACAATATTGGTTGAAACGGAACTCTTGAATCATTGCCGTTCCGACTTTACCATCACCCATGAGGCGTTCACTGTCATCAGGGCCTGTAGGCAAATAACTACTCGGAATACGAAGTCCACGTGCCAGACGATTATTGAAGTAACGCAAATCGTCAATCTCACCAAGGTTCTGGCCACCAGGTAATGTAGTTACATCTGATCCACGACCATCTGCTGTAGTAGGGAAGAAATAATCTTCATTCATGCTCATCGGATTATATGTGGCATCAAGCACTGACTGACCGCCATGAACAGAAGGGATTCTGCGTTGATGGATTTCATTTTTGATACGTTCAACGAATGCCATGGCCATGTGACTCGGCATGTTACCAACGTCAATCTTGAACACTCTGCGTTCAGGGGCACGTTGTACACGGTAGATAAGAACGGCGTCTTCCAACAGTTCCTTTTGCTTATATACCTTGAAGATGTTTTCTAGGATTGATTGACCGAAAGGCCAGAACCGATCAAGACCCTCTGTGAGACTAAGGTGAACAACGTGTTTAGCATCAATCGCCGACTCTTGAATACCAAGAGTAAAGCGACCGCTTGTAGTGGCTGTATTAGGAACGGTGTATCCTCCACTTACTGAACCACCACCTGTTCCACCAGACCCTGTTGCTGGATTGGCAGCAAAGTCAGTATTATTCTTTTGAGCAACTGACAGATTTTGAAGATTTACATTGATGTCCTTGATGACATACTGTTCAGGCACCTTACCTTCACTTTCGTTCACGATGACCTTAATAACCTTGGTCATGTCAACCCAATATAACTTGAAATTTTCTGGGTCACGAATGAAAGCCTGATCGCCGTATTTAATGGTGTTGCGGAAAATCTTGAAGGCACGGGTGTCAAACTCATTAAGTTTGCACCATTGTTGTAATTGCTTCTTCAGTAACTCAACTTCATGTGGGGTAGGATCTTCGGAGAATTCCAGATTGAATGGAGTCTTGTTGTGTTCGTTTGACTGAGTACAGAACTCAGCAATGATGTCCAGACATGCGTTAATTTCGGCATCAACGTCCATCATTTCATACTGATTATATCGTTCAATACGATTTGGGTGACCCACATACACTTCAGGAAGTCTGCTGGCGTAGTTCTTATACCCGAACTGATCGTTGTTCCAACCACCAGTTTCTGATCCATTCTGTCCAGGACTATTATTCCAGGCACCTTTATTGCTATTGGCACCTGAAATCGGGCTCATTGCGCCAGTTGTGTTGACTCCGGCAAATCGTTTCTTGTAGGACATATTGTATTTAGTGTTAAACGCGAGAATATTTTAATAACTCTTCCCTGGTGTCGTTACCAGACGCCATGTGATCACTGAGCGTATCCATCTTGTCCGAGAGCATTTTGAATAGTTCCAGTAATGCCCCGGAGTCAGCATTGGTAGTCGGTGCCGCTGACGAAGTTGTTGGCAATGGGTCTTTCTGAACATTTGATGTTTCATTGCTTGCCACTAAACTGTTAGGATTTGGCATAGGTGTAACAGTCTCTCTGCCATGTAGAATCACAGGGTATCCGGAAAGAGGTCCATTAAATAATCCACCAAACATAGCCTGTGGAGTCTCTCCTTTACCTGCGGCCACTGGCGCAGACCTGGCAGCCTGCTGTAGCCTGTCAGCATTTAGCGCCGCCGTAACCTGTTCTGGTGTATTTGATGCGTGGTTGGCGCCACCCCAGTATGATTCTCCTCTTTTCGTCGCTTTACCAGCCGGGTACGGTACTCCTATAGATGCAAATTCTTTGGCTAACTCCATTAACGCACCATTTAAATCATCACTAACTCCCTTAACATAAGCATCAACCGTCGGTCGTTTAGAGTTGGTTAACCCTTGAGTAAATAGCATCTCCTGAGTTGTTTCATCGAGGAGAGTAGATGGGCTTAGTTTTAATGACTTAACTAACTCCCTCATTGTTGCTGGAATGATTTGGTATTTGCCTACCGCAAACAACTTATCAGGATCACCGGTCTGTAAATCACCTCGTCGTAGGAATTCGCTGATACTCATCTTACTAAAGTCAATATCCTTATCCGACTTTACAATTTTCCCTTTGGCAGTTCCTTTATTATATGCGTTATAACCTTTTGAACCGCTTTCATGTGCGGCGACACTAGCAGCAAGATTTGCCTTTTCAGATCCGACTGCTGCTGGTCTCTGTGGACGACTAGTTAACTGTTGTTGCCTTCTACTAATACTTTCCTCTTCGGCCCGTTTCTTTTCGGCATCACGCATTGCTTGTGCTTCAGCCTTTCTTGCCATTATCGTTTCTTCGTGGCCCCTGCCCTTATCCTCTTCTAGTTTTTCCCGTGCTGCACGCGCCTCCTTTACCTTATCTTCGGCGGTGCGTCTTTCCATAGTTGATTGTGTCGCTGGGCTAGGAGTAGCCGGTATATTCCGTAATACCGAAGTTGATATTGGTTTTGGTGACACTGGTGACACAGCAGGAGTAGTTGATGCTATCGGTGTTGCAGCCGGTGTTGGTTTTGGTGACACAGCAGGAGTAGTTGATGCTATCGGTGTTGCAGCCGGTGTTGGTTTTGGTGACACAGCAGGAGTAGTTGATGCTATCGGTGTTGCAGCCGGTGTTGGTTTTGGTGACACAGCAGGAGTAGTTGATGCTATCGGTGTTGCAGCCGGTGTTGGTTTTGGTGACACAGCAGGAGTA
>Ga0194060_10001508_pt1 | contig 16635 bp, 15 predicted proteins | sample SepL225m_MetaG_FD_163427 | JGI IMG/M metagenome (GOLD analysis project Ga0194060, IMG submission 163427) | Anoxic zone freshwater microbial communities from boreal shield lake in IISD Experimental Lakes Area, Ontario, Canada - Sep2016-L222-5m | ecosystem: Environmental > Aquatic > Freshwater >...
GGGTTCACCAATCGAGTACAGCACGCCCGCATCGGCGCCGAGCAGGCTGACCTGGCTGTAAACCACATTGATATCGTCGGGCACTTGCACCAACTGATTGGCAACACGCGACAGCACTTGTTCATCCCACAGAAAATCGTCAGCGCCCAGAAAGCAGATCCACTCTCCTTTGGCCTGCGCCAGGGCCTTGTTCCAGGCGTGGTAAATGCCACGGTCCGGCTCGGAAATCCAATAGCGAATCTGCTGCGAATTCTTCTTCAGCAAATCAAGCGTGCCGTCCTTTGAGCCGCCGTCAATAACGATCAGCTCCGTATCGCGGTAACTCTGCCCAATGACGCTGTCAAGGCACTGCTGCAAGGTGGACTCGCCGTCGTAAACAGCGATGATCACACTGAACAGCGGCCGCCCTTCACGAATCATGTTGCACCGGTCTTCTTGTCCCGCGGCGTCAAATCCAGGCCCTTACCGGCGGCATCAAGCATTAGCTTGACCAACTCGGGCATCCTGGTTTTCGCCTCCCATCCGAGACGCTTGCTGGCACGTTCCGGATTGCCCTGGCTCCAGTCAATGTCCGAGGGCCGAAAAAACCGTTGATCGCTCACCACATACGCGGACCAATCCAGGTCAAGGTTCATAAAAGCAATTCGAACGAAATCTTCCAGCGATGCCGAGCTACCCGTGGCGATGACAAAATCTTCTGGCTGCTCCTGCTGCAGCATGCGCCACATCGCATCCACATACTCAGGTGCGAAGCCCCAGTCGCGCACGATATTCAGACGCCCGAGCACCAGTTTTTCTTCCGACCCGCGCGCGATCCGCACCGCGCTGTCGATAATCTTGCGCGTCACAAAACGTGCCGGACGCAGCGGGGACTCGTGGTTGAACAGGATGCCATTACAGACAAACAAACCATAAGCCTCCCGGTAATTGGCCACCATCCAGTGTGCCGAGGCTTTTGCAACGGCGTAAGGGCTGCGCGGATGAAAGGGTGTGCTTTCGTCGGCAGGTCTTTGGCCAACATCCCCAAAGCATTCGCTGGAACTGGCGTGGTAGAGCTTGATCCTGCCGCCCAAAAACCGGATCGCCTCCAGCATATTGAGCGTACCCACCGTGATACTTTCCAGCGTTTCAACGGGTTGTTCAAACGACAGGCCAACCGAGCTCTGCCCGGCCAAAAAATACACTTCGTCCGGTTGACATTTCGCCAGCACCGAAAGCACGCTGCGAAAATCGGTCGGCGCCATGGAACAGAGTTGGAGTCGCTCTACCAACTGCAGTGCCTGCAAGTTTTGAAACCCGCTCATCTGGGCGTCGCGCGAAGTCCCCCAAACTTCATAGCCCTTGCTCAAAAGCAGGCGCGCCAGGTAGGCACCATCCTGCCCCCCAACACCACAAATCAAAGCCTTCATGCCACTAGCCTCCGGTAAACAGCAGCGGTCTGCTCTGCGCAGCGCTCCCAGGTAAATAGTCCACAACGAACGCGACCCAAGGCAATAAGTTGCTGGCGCCGCTCACTCGACTGCAGCACCCGCTCAATGGAGACCCGGATGGACTCTGGATCCATCGGATCAAAATACTCGCCGGCCTCACCGACCACCTCGGGTATCGAACTGGTGTTGCTGCAAATCACCGGACAATCCAGCGACATCGCCTCCAGCGGCGGAATCCCGAAACCCTCGTATTTTGACGGATAGACCAAAGCCGCCGCGCCCAGGTACAGGGCGGCGAGGCGTTCGTCACTGCCTCCGACATGCAGAACCTGTTCAGCCTTCACGCCAAGACGGGACATCAAGCTGCGTTCCTCAGGCGAGAACCCCGCGGTGCCAAAGCAGACGATGCGAAAGCCACTGCGCAACCAGTCCGACGCCGCATAGGCTTTAAGAAGTCCTTCAAAGTTCTTATAGCCGTGGCGACCTGCCACGTAAAGAATATAAGGGGCTGCCCCGACCAGTTCCGCTGCCCTCAGGCTCGACTGCGACAGGGCATCACAACCAAGATAAGTAACACTGACGCGGTCCTCGGACACGGGATACCTGTCGAGCAGGTCGCACCGCGTGCTCTCCGAGATGCAAAAGATGTGGTCGGCACGGGCCACCGCAGCGCGCTTTCGCTCGGTCAGGGTGTAGCCGGCAACAAAGCTCTCCGGGAAGCGCTCCTCGATCATGTCGTAGACGGTCAGAACCCGCGCCACTCTGGCACCACACAACGCTTGCTCTGCGTAATAGGTTTCATGAACCAGATCTGGCCGCATCAAGGCGGCAACCGGCCGGCACAGGGCCGAACCCAGCGTCTTCATGATGCGGGCCGTGCGCGGCAATCGGGGGACGTAGCAGCCCACCACAATGTCTTGCCGCAAATCCCGGAGGTGGCGATTGATGTGCAGCGGCGCTACCACCTTGACGTCCATACCCGGCAGGCGCGCCATTTGCGAGGCCAGCGCACAGATATAACGGGAGATACCACCGTACTCCTGTTCGACAAAAACCTGTGCGTCGTAAACAAGCTTCATGAACAGGCACCGCGTTGCGCCATCACGCCAACCCACGCAGCAAGGCGTTGTGATCACTCATGGTCTTTGATCCCAACTGCCGGCCAATCCAGCGTGGGCCCCAAAGAGAAGCCAGGCGGCCGGTCGCGAGCGCCAGGCGACGTTCGCTGACGACTGCTTTTGACAAAACGTGAAGCCCGTTAGCGCTGGTCAAATGCAGGCCCAACCTTCGCCCCAGAAATTCCAGTGTGCGTCTTTGAAAAAAACCAATGTGCTGTCCGGTTCCCAAACTGTAGTACCACCACGCAGCGGGGTCCGGCGGCGACCCTTCATAAAGTTCGGTACTGAACAGCAGGGTTTGAGCACCTGAGTTAAGCAGCGCGTCGTTAATGAATGCCAGCGGGTCCGTGAGGTGTTCCAGCACTTCCATCGCCGTGACGGCATGGCACGCTCCGAGCTCCGAGCGGTACTCAAAGCCTTGCGCCAGCAAATTGGCACAGTACTTGTCAGCCCAAAAGAAATTGAAACCCATATCGCGCAACAGGCGCGTCAAGATACCAAAACCACCCGCAACATCAAGGTAGGGCCCCTGGCCGCGTTCATCCAGCGCCCAGTAAAGCGCACCGGCCACCTTGGCAGCCAGCGAGAAGTTACGTTTGAGCAATCCCGTGTCGGCAACCGCAATGGCCTGGGAGTAGGCTTCATCGAGCCAGTGCGGCTCGTGCGCGCGCAGAAAACCACAACCCGCGCAGACCTCATAGCGAGCCAGGTATTTGCCCAGCACCTGGGCTTCGAAAGCGGACTTCATCGGCCCTGAACAAACCGGACATGTCATGTTCTTAATCTGCGGTTGTCACGAATGATCTTATTTTTGAGTAAAAAACAAAACCATAAAAATAGATGTGCGTCAGCGAATAAACCAGCACTGCCGCCAGCGGGATCGCAATCAGGCCAAACTGACCAATACCAACGATCTTCAGCGGCAACACCAGGACACAAAACAGGGTCACAACAACGACCTGTTGCCGCACGACGTGTATGCCATTAAGGAACATGGCAAAAGCACCGCCGCAGCATTCCAGAACGGTCCAGCACGCCATGGCGGCGATCAAAAGAACCGGCACCTGCAACGCGCCACGAGTCCAGTGAAACAAGAGCCACTGGCTCGCCACAAAAATAATCGCAACCCCGATCAGCGACGCCGCCACGGTCGCAAGCATACTGGCTTTCAAGGTGCGACGAATGAAGGCGGCATCGCCTTTGGCCTGGGCATCGGCGTAGGCCCCCCAAAGAGGCGCGTTGACCATCGCCAGCGGTTGACTGACAAACTGGAACAGCCGCTGCCCCATGCTGTAGACGGCCACTTGGGCCGGTCCCAGCGCACTGGAAATGATCAACGTGTCGGCGCCCCAGCCAATCATGGCGCCCAACTGCAATAGGAGAAACAGCCCGCCCATCCGAATCAGCCCGGCGGTCTCCTTTGGCAAAGCCAGTCCGATCTCACGAAATGAAAAAAGACGCCGCCCCGCCAGCAAGACAAGCAGCAGCAGAATCGACAGCAGCGGGATGCCGAAGCTTGCCGCCAGCAACACCGGGATGCCAGCCTGCCGGTCGGCCGCAAGGGCCAGCGCCAGCAGTGAACCCAGACTGCCCAGCATGGCTGCCAGATGCACTTCAAAGCTGCGCTGCAGACCCGCAAAAACGCTCTGGATACCCGTTGTCAAAAGGCTCAAACCAAAAAGCAGTGCAAACAGTCGGGCGGCGTCTCTGGCCTCCAGCAGCAGTTGGGCATCGTCAACCTTGATCAATCCCGACCAGGGCAGAAAGCTTGCCAGCAGAAACAGGCCCGCACCAGCCACCAGGCCCATGAGCATCAGGAAACCCAGACCGCCACTGATGGCGCGCCGCAGCAACGCGGGGTCAGCTTGCGCAGCACGGACTGCAACATGGTTGGTCAGGGCATTACCAACACCCAGACCCAAAAACGAGAGCATGGTCGCAAAGCTTGCCACCGTCATCCAGACGCCAAAACGCGGCGCGCCCAGATAAGGAATTGTGAGGCTGACACTGAGCACCATGACCGCCATGGCGGCACCCCGGCTGCCCACGTTGGCAAGAGTGGCCCAGGCTGCCAGCCGGTAGCGCTCTGCGGTTCGGCCGTCTTCGGTCGAACGATCGAAAGATTGGCGTCGCAGGTACCGAAACGGGTTCATGCGCGTGCGCTCCAAGCAGCAGTTACTGCGACAACGCTGTGCAGTGGCGGCCAATTCCCGCGACAGTATTGCTGCGCCAAATCACTCCGCGCTCACTGCAATGTCGTACCCATGCTGCTTCAACAGGGACTGCTTCCTGGCCTCGGCCAGATCGGTTGCCACCATTTCCTGCACCATTTCATCGAGCGTGATCAGCGGGACCCAGCCCAGTCTCTCCTTGGCTTTGGTCGGGTCCCCGAGCAGGCTCTGCACTTCGGTCGGGCGAAAGTAGCGTGGGTCGATGCGGACGACTGCCTGCGTGTTCCAGTAACCGACCTCATTGACACCTTCCCCTTCCCAGCGGATATGTATGCCCAGCGCGGTGGCGGCCTTCTCGATGAACTGACGCACGCTGTACTGCACGCCAGTGGCAATCACAAAGTCCTCCGGCTTGTCCTGCTGCAGCATGAGCCACTGCATCTGCACGTAGTCCTTGGCGTGGCCCCAGTCACGCAGCGCATCGAGGTTGCCCATGTAGAGGCAGTCTTCCAGTCCCTGGCTGATATTGGCCAGGCCGCGCGTGATCTTGCGTGTGACAAAGGTTTCACCACGGCGCGGGCTCTCATGGTTGAAGAGAATGCCGTTGCAGGCATAAATGCCATAGGCTTCGCGGTAATTGACCGTGATCCAGTAGGCGTACATCTTGGCCACGGCGTACGGGCTGCGTGGGTAGAACGGCGTTGTTTCGGTCTGCGGTGTTTCCTGCACCAGGCCGTAGAGTTCGGAGGTAGAGGCTTGGTAGAAGCGGGTCTTCTTCTCCATTTTCAGGATGCGAATCGCCTCCAGAATGCGCAGCGTGCCCAGGGCGTCGACGTCAGCGGTGTATTCGGGGCTCTCAAAGCTGACCGCCACGTGGGACTGGGCACCCAGGTTGTAGATCTCGTCAGGCTGAGTCTCCTGAATGATGCGAATCAGGTTGCTGGTATCGGTGAGGTCACCGTAGTGCAGTCTGAAGTTGGCGTTTTCTATGTGCGGGTCCTGGTAGATATGGTCGACCCGCTGGGTGTTGAAAGAGCTGGTGCGGCGTTTGATTCCGTGCACGAGGTAGCCTTTTTCAAGCAGCAGTTCCGCCAGGTAGGAGCCATCCTGGCCGGTGATGCCGGTGATGAGAGCGGTCTTTTGGGTGCTCATGCGGTTTGCCTTAAAAAATCCTGGTAGGCCAGCGCCAAGCCGTCGCACAGGCTGACCCGGGCTTGCCAGCCCAGCGCTTTGAGTCGACCACTGTCCATCAGTTTGCGCGGTGTGCCGTCCGGTTTGCTGGAGTCAAATTCAATGCCGCCCTGGTAGCCAACGGCCAGGCCGACGGCATGCGCCAGTTCGGCAATGGTGATGTCTTCACCGTAGCCAACATTGATCAGACTTTGCATCGGCTGCGTGTTGGCGTCGTAGCTGACCTTGGGCAGATTCATCACATGCACGCTGGCCGCCGCCATATCATCCACATACAAAAATTCGCGCCGTGGCGTGCCGCTGCCCCAGATCGTGACGGCGGGGGCTTTGCTAACCTTGGCTTCATGAAAGCGCCGGATCAGCGCGGGAATAACGTGCGAGTTTTCTGGGTGGTAGTTGTCGCCCGGCCCATACAAGTTGGTCGGCATCACGCTGCGGTAGTCAACGCCGTACTGACGGTTGTAGCTCTCGCACAGCTTGATGCCGGCAATTTTGGCGATGGCATAGGGCTCATTGGTGGGTTCCAGCACGCCAGTCAACAAGGCGTCTTCCCGCATGGGTTGTGGCGCCAACTTGGGATAAATGCAACTCGAACCCAGAAACAGCAGTTTGCGCACACCGGCGACCCAGGCCTGGTGAATCACGTTGGACTGAACCATCAGGTTCTCGTAGATGAACTCGGCCGGGTAAGTGTTGTTGGCATGAATGCCGCCGACCTTGGCTGCAGCCAGATAAACCTGATCAGGGTTTTCGGTCTGAAAGAAATCGCGCACGGCAGCCTGATCGGTGAGATCGAGTTCGGCGCGCGTGCGGGTGATGATGCTGGTTTGCCCTCGCTGCTGCAAAGCGCGAACGATGGCCGAACCGACCATGCCGCGATGGCCCGCAACATAGATTCGAGTCTGCGTCACGCCGCTGCACCCCCAGCATCAGAAAACACTGGCGCATCCGCCAATGCCAGACCCGCCCGGTCCTTGACTGAGATCAGCGGTTGAACGCCAGCCAGTGGCCAGTCGATGGCCAACGTCGGATCGTTCCAGGCGATGCAACACTCATGCTGCGGCGCGTAATAGTCAGTCGTCTTGTAGAGGAAGTCTGCTGATTCGCTTAGTGTCAAAAAACCGTGTGCAAAACCCGGCGGCACCCAAAACTGGCGCTTGTTGTCTTCGGACAGTTCGGCGCCTACCCATTGGCCAAAAGTTGCAGAGCCTTTGCGCAGGTCAACCGCCACGTCAAACACAGCGCCACGCACCACCCGAACCAGTTTTCCCTGGGCCTGTTCGATTTGGTAGTGCAGGCCGCGCAACACGCCCTTGGCCGAGCGCGAGTGGTTGTCCTGCACAAAATCGATGTTCAGGCCAGTGGCCTGCTGAAACGCTTTTTGATTGAAGCTTTCAAAGAAAAAACCACGTGCGTCACCAAACACCTTGGGTTCAATGATGAAAACGCCGGCAATGGCTGTGGGGATGACGTTCATCGAAATACTACCAATCAGGGTTCGTGGCGGCTGCGCTCGACCAACATGCGCATCAGATACTGGCCGTAGCCATTTTTTGCCAGCGGCTGCGCCAGCTTTTGTAATTGGACATCGTCAATAAAACCGTTGCGCCAGGCGATTTCTTCCACGCAGGCCACTTTCAGCCCTTGACGACGCTCCAGCGTCGCAATGAACTGACTGGCTTCGAGCAGACTGTCGTGCGTACCGGTATCAAGCCATGCGTAGCCACGCTGCATGATTTGCACATTGAGCTGGCCCTGTTCCAGGTAAGTCTGATTGACCGCCGTAATTTCCAGTTCGCCACGGGCGCTGGGTTTGACGGCCTTGGCGATATCCACCACCTGCGCGTCGTAAAAATACAGGCCAGTCACGGCATAGTTGCTTTTGGGCTCCAGCGGCTTTTCTTCGATACTGCTGGCCCTGCCCTGGGCATCAAACGCGACCACACCGTAGCGCTCGGGGTCTTGCACATGGTAAGCAAAAACAGTGGCACCACGCTCGTTCGCATCGGCCCTGGCCAGCAGCGGCGCAAAGTCGTGACCATAAAATATGTTGTCACCCAGCACCAGTGCACTCGGCGCGTTACCGAGGAACTTGTCGCCAATGATGAAGGCCTGCGCCAGCCCATCTGGGCTGGGTTGCACCGCGTACTGCAGGTTCAGCCCCCACTGCGCGCCATCGCCGAGCAGCTGCTGGAAGCGCGGCGTGTCCTGCGGCGTGCTGATGACCAGAATGTCGCGTATGCCCGCAAGCATCAGCGTGCTCAATGGGTAATAGATCATCGGTTTATCGTAAACCGGCAACAGTTGCTTGCTCATGGCCAGTGTGGCCGGGTGCAGTCGCGTGCCGGAGCCGCCTGCCAGGATAATGCCTTTGCGTTGTGTCATTCTTCTCTGCATTTCAGGTTAAAGCGTTTCTGCCAGCATGCGGGCCACGCCTTGTTGCCAATGGGGCAAGCTTAAACCAAAGGTGGTTTGCAGCTTGCGCGTATCCAGTCGCGAATTGTGGGGCCGTCGGGCCGGAGTCGGGAAGGCGCTGCTGGCAACGGGAAGCACTTCAGTGGCCTTGATCTGCAGCGCGGGTTGCAGCAGCTTGGCCTGCGCCAGCACGTAGTTTGCGTAGGCATGCCAATTGGTTTCGCCACTGGCAACCAGATGGTACAGGCCGCCATCTTCGGGACGCTGGCGCAACTGGGCAATGGCGTGCGCCGTCACGTCGGCCAGTAACTCAGCGCCCGTCGGTGCGCCAAACTGGTCATCGATCACCGTCAGCCTTTCGCGCTCCTGCGCCAGGCGCAACATGGTCTTGGCAAAATTGCCACCACGTGCGGCATAAACCCAACTGGTGCGCAGAATCAGATGCTGCGGACAGGTGGCCTGAATCAACTGCTCGCCTTCGAGCTTGGTCTGGCCGTAGACATTGAGCGGTGCTGGTTTGTCCGCTTCGCGCCAGGCCCGTGTGCCACTGCCGTCAAAAACATAGTCGGTGCTGTAGTGCACGAGACATGCCCCGGCTCGTGCCGCCTCCTGCGCCAGCACGCCAGGCGCCAGCGCGTTGAGCGTGCGCACCAATTCAGGTTCGCTCTCAGCCTTGTCGACTGCCGTGTGCGCGGCGGCGTTGACAATGACATCGGGCTTGACCGCGCGCACCGTGTCGGCCAGACCCGCGAGATTAGAGAAGTCGCCGCAGTGATCCGTGCTATCAAAGTCCAGCGCGACGATCTCGCCCAGCGGCGCCAAGCTGCGCTGCAACTCCCAGCCAACCTGCCCGCCCTTGCCAAAAAGCAGTAGCTTCATCCGCGACCCGCGTAATTCGTTTGCACCCAGTCGCGGTACGCGCCGGACTGCACATGGGTCACCCAGGTCTGGTTGTCCAGATACCACTGCACGGTTTTGCGGATGCCAGTGGCAAAAGTCTCTGCCGGCTTCCAGCCCAGTTCGCGCTCGATTTTGCTGGCGTCGATGGCATAACGCCGGTCGTGCCCCGGTCGGTCCTGCACATAAGTAATCTGCGTCTGGTAGCTGCTGCCATCACTCTTGGGGCGTAACTCGTCGAGCAGGGTGCAAATGGTCTTCACGATCTCGATATTGGGCTTCTCGTTCCAGCCGCCGACGTTGTAGATCTCACCAACCCGCCCGGCTGCCAGCACACGGCGAATGGCGCTGCAATGGTCCTTCACATAAAGCCAGTCGCGCACCTGCAGGCCATCGCCGTAGACCGGCAGGGGTTTGCCGGCCAGGGCATTGACGATGATCAGCGGAATCAGTTTCTCGGGAAAATGCAGCGGCCCGTAATTGTTGCTGCAGTTGGTGGTCAGAACCGGCAGGCCATAGGTATGCAGCCAGGCCCGAACCAGATGATCGCTGGCCGCCTTGCTGGCCGAATACGGGCTATTCGGCTCTAACTTGTTGCCCTCGGTGAACGCCGGGTCCGTAGGTGCCAGACTGCCATAAACCTCGTCGGTCGAGACGTGCAGAAAGCGGAATTCGGTGCGCTGGGCATCGGTCAAAGCCTGCCAGTAGGCGCGCACACTCTGCAGCAAGCGCATCGTGCCCACCACATTGGTTTGAATGAAGTCTTCCGGTCCGTGAATGGAGCGGTCAACATGGCTCTCGGCCGCAAAATTGATTACTGCGCGTGGTTGATGCTGGGCCAGCAGGCGCTCCACCAGTGGTGCGTCGCCAATATCGCCCTGCACAAACAGATAGCGCGAATCCCCCTGCAGGGACGCCAGATTCTCCGGGTTCCCCGCATAGGTCAGTTTGTCCAGATTAAGAACGGGTTCATCGGACTGGGCCAGCCAGTCCAGCACAAAATTGGCGCCAATAAAGCCTGCGCCACCGGTTACCAGAATCATTGTTGTCGCTCTCCGCTGCAAAAACACTCAAAAAAAGGGGCGCCGAAAGCGCCCCCGATTATCGCCGCGCTCAGACCGACATCAGAAATGGATGCCCCGCATCATCTGCTGCAGCGCAATCGCCTCCGGCGACAGTTGCTGACGGGCCGGTTTGTCACCGGGCTTGGCCCCCTTGGCCGCGCCCGAGTCCGGGAACATGCGAAAACTGGTGTTCATGGCGATTTGCGCAACCCGCGGCAGCAAAGCATGCAGCAATTGCCCCGTGATACCGAGCCTTGTCGCCACACGCACCGGCTTGAAGATACAGGCCTGGGCAATCATGTCGGCCGCTTCTTCCGGCGACAGGGTCGGCACGTTGTTGTACAGACCGGTGGGCGCGATCATGGGTGTGCGCACCAGCGGCATGTTGATGGTCGTAAAGGAAATTCCCTGATCCGCGAACTCGCTGGACGCACAGCGCGTCCAGGCATCGAGCGCCGCCTTGGAAGCGACATAGGCGCTGAACCGTGGCGCATTGGTGAGAACACCGATTGAACTGATATTGACGACGTGGCCCCTTTTTTTCGCAACCATGCCCGGCAACAAGCCCATCGTGACCCGCAGGGACCCAAAATAATTGAGCTGCATGGTGCGCTCGTAATCGTGAAAGCGGTCGTAGCTGGACTCGATGGCGCGGCGAATCGAGCGGCCCGCGTTGTTGATCAGGAAATCAACACCCCCATGGTCAGCGACGACTTGCTTGATGAAACGATCGCAATCGCCCATTTCGGCAATGTCCACCGGATAGGCCTCAAAGCTGTAGCCATTGGCTTTGGCTTCCTTGCAAGCATCATTGAGTTTGTCCTGATCACGTCCGCAAATCAGTGTGATGGCACCCGCTTCGGCAAATTTGTGCGCGGCCGCCAGGCCGATCCCTGACGAACCGCCCGTGATCAGCACCACCTTGCCGCTCACGGTGCCGCGCAGGGAATGGTCGATGTGCAGATCTGGATCCAGATGGCGCTCCCAATAATCCCACAGTCGCCAGGCGTAATCTTTGAGGTTAGGGCAAGCCACACTCGAACCCTTGAGCATGGCGAGCGACTCGCGGCAATCAAAACGCGTCGGGTAGTTAACAAAGGTCAGCATGTCCGCCGGCAGCCCCAGGTCTTTCATGACGGCATTGCGCACCCGGCGCACCGGTGCCAGCGCCATCAGGCCCTTGACCACGCTGCGCGGAATAAAGCCCAGTAACGCAGCATTGACAAACAGGTTCATCTTGGGCGCATGGGCGGCGCGGCTGAAGATGTCGAGCACATCTCCCACCCGGTAACCAACCGGGTCAACCAGGTGGTAGCACTTCTTGGCGATCCCCGCTTTGTGGCTGATGACGTCCAGCGCATCGACCACAAAGTCCACCGGTACGATGTTGATGCGACCACCCTCCAGACCGACCGAGGGCATCCAGGGCGGCAGCAACTGGCGCATGCGCTGGATCAGCTTGAAGAAGTAATAAGGGCCATCAATCTTGTCCATCTCGCCCGTTGTGCTGTCGCCCACCACCATCGCCGGCCGGTACACCGACCACGGCACTTTGCATTCCTGGCGCACAATCTTTTCGCTTTCATGCTTGGTCATGAAGTAGGGGTGATCGTAGTTTTCAGCCTCGTCAAACATGTCCTCGCGGAACACGCCCTCGTAGAGTCCGGCTGCAGCGATCGAACTGACAAGGTGAAAATGCCCGGCGTCCAGCGCCTTGGCCAACTCCACCGTGTTGCGCGTGCCGTCAATGTTGACAGCGATCTGACTCGCCTCGTCGGCGCTCAGGTCATACACCGCTGCCAGGTGGTAGAAGTGATCAATCTGGCCCTTGAGCTGTTTCAGACTATCAGCCGAAACCCCGAGCTTCTTGCTGGTCAGGTCGCCAAAGACCGGCACCACGCGCGTCGCACTGACGCCCCAGTACTGGCGCAAATCAGCAAGCTTGGCCTCGCTCTCTTTACGGAGCAGGAAATAAACCACCGAGCCCTTGCGCGCCAGCAATTTTTTGACCAGGCGTTTGCCGATAAAACCGGTGGCGCCGGTGACGAAGTAATGCATAGAACACCTCATTTGAATTAACGCATTCTTGCCGAAATCCGGACCTTGATGCTTCAGCGTAAACCCGCGCTAGGGCGCGCGCCCTAGGAATTTAGGAGTCCCCACCTACACAGCGCCGTGCGCAAGCCTTAAAGTTCAAACTACCAAGCCGAGTTGCTGTGTGCGGCAAGGTCAAATTTCTCAACCTCCCTGGAGTTTCCCATGGTCACAAAACTGCAAAAAAGATCCAAATCAACAAACAAGAGTGCCCTGCCGCTGGCCGGGTCGGTCAAAGACTCTGCACAACAGATCTGGCAAGCCGGCGTCGGCGCCTTCACCAAGGCCCAGGCTGAAGGCTCTAAAGCCATCGAGGCTCTCATCAAGGAAGGCGTCAATATGCAGCGCAAGACGCAATCGGTTGCCGAAGAAAAGATCTCGGAAGCCAGCAGCAAGATGTCAAGCATGGCGACCGACATTTCGTCCAAAGCCTCGGGCCAATGGGACAAGCTGGAAAGCATTTTTGAAGATCGCGTGGCCAAGGCCTTGAATAAGCTCGGTGTTCCCTCCGCCAAAGACGTCAGCGCCCTGATCGCCCGCATCGAGGCATTGAACAAGAGCGTCCAGAAATTGTCAGCCAAAGGCGCTGCGCCCAAGGCAGCCAAGAAGGTCGTTGCCAAGAAGGCACCAGCCGTCAAGCCAGTTGCCAAGCGCACACCCGCACGCAAAGCGTCCAAGCCGAGTGCGGCCGTCGCGGCTGATTGATGCTGGCTGGCTGGCCGCCAGCGTTGGGGCTTGCGATCAATGATTTGCGCAGGCATTGCTAAAAGAGGACGCTGTGGCGTCCTCTTTTGCTTGGTAGCGCAAGCTTTAATGCTGCATTGCAGCAACCATCTGTCTTGATCAGACCTACACTTTGTTTGTATGCAACACAAACCAGCACTCGCACCCAGAATTGGACTCGCCTTGGCGGGTGGCGGACCGCTCGGTGCCATCTACGAGATTGGTGCCCTGTGCGCCCTCGACGACTCGCTTAACGGAATTGACTTCACACGCCTGCAGCATTACGTGGGTGTATCCGCTGGCGGCTTCATCGCTGCCGGACTGGCCAACGGGATCAGTCCGCGCGAACTGTGTGCTTCGTTTATTGAGAGCGACCGACAACCGACCGACAGTTTCGACCCGGCTTGGCTAATGGCGCCGGCCTACGGTGAGTTTGCCCGCCGCGGCATCATGGCGCCGGCGCTGCTGGTCTCCGCGCTGTGGCAGTTCACGGTAGGTGGCAAGTCGCTAACCTCTGCGCTGGAACGCCTGAGCCCGGCGCTGCCGGCCGGAATATTTTCTAACGCTCAAGTCGACACGCAACTGGCGCGACTGTTTTCGCAAGGCGGGCGAACCAACGATTTCCGACAACTCAAGACGCAACTCACGCTGGTGGCGACCAATCTGGACAGCGGCGAGATTGCGCCTTTTGGTCGGCCCGGATGGGATCATGTGCCAATCTCCAAAGCGGTGCAGGCCAGCGCTGCGCTGCCAGGTCTGTTCCCGCCAGTGGAAATTGACGACAGTTACTACGTCGACGGCGCGTTGAAGAAGACCATGCATGCCTCGGTTGCCCTGGAGCAAGGGGTTGACCTGATGCTATGCCTAAACCCGCTGGTGCCGTTTAACGCCACCGCGCCGCAGGTAGCCAAAGTCATGCGCCGTGGCCTGCCATCTGAAAAGCACCACATTCCGCACATCGTGGATGGCGGATTGCCGGCTGTGCTAAGCCAAACCTTCCGCTCTCTGATTCACTCGCGCATGGTTCTGGGCATGCGGCAGTATGAGCGCGTCTACCCGGACACCGACATCATCCTGATCGAGCCCGATCACCGCGACCCCGAGCTCTATCTGGCCAACACCTTCAGCTACCGCCAGCGGCGCGAACTGGCCGAACACGCCTATCAGCAAACGCGCCGGATGCTGCGTTCGCACAAGACGGGCCTGTCCGAAAAGCTGTGGCGCCATGGCATCACACTGCACCACGAGGCACTCGATGATCCGAAGCGCCATTTGAGCGCTCCCGCAAAGGCGCCGACCCAGGTCGGACAAGCCATTACCAAACTGCAGGAAATCATGGACGATTTGAGCCATACCGTGCGCTCCGTCGCACATACGGGAATCCCTTCATGGTGAAAAAGGCGCCGCGACGCACAGCTGAGCGAATTCTGGAAGTCACACTCGCGCTCTTCAACCGGTTCGGCGAGCCCAATGTATCGACCACGCTGATCTCGGCCGAACTCGGCATCAGCCCGGGAAACCTTTATTACCATTACCCGGCCAAAGACGAACTGATCAATTCCCTCTTCGACCGCTTTGAACACGCCTTGAACGAACTGCTCAACGCCAGCGACGGCGTGCGTGACGTGGAGGACGCCTGGTTTTTCATGCACACTCTGTTCGAATTGATCTGGCAGTACCGCTTCTTTTACCGCGACCTCAACGATCTGCTGAGCAAAAACCGGCGCCTGGAAACCCACTTCCAGTCGGTCCTGAAAAACAAGACGCGCGCCGTGCGCGCCCTGCTCGACGGCATGAGTCGCAGCGGCGCCATCACCATCGACACACGTGAAGTCGAGGCCACGGCCACCAGCATGGTCGTGGTGCTGACCTACTGGCTCAGTTTTGAATATGTACGCGATCCACGCCGGGCCCTTGAACCCGAAAACGCCCAGGCAGCATTGCTGCGCGGCGCACAACACGTTCTCAATTTGCTAGTGCCCTATCTCGAACAAAGCCAGCGTACACACTTGCTCAAACTGGTTGGAGCCTACAATAACGACGACAAAAAATAACTCGGTAGGAGGAGACAGCAATGGCCCAATGGACCGCCTTTCCCTATACCGGCGACTACAGGTTTGACGCAGCCAGTGTCAAAAAGAACTGGGCACGCCTGCACGCCGGTGACGCCGAACCCTTGCCGAAAGATGTCAAGGTGCTACAGGCATGGGCCCTGTTCCATAGCGGCGAATTCCAGAAAGCGGTGGACCTGGGACTCAAAATTGGTGGCGACGGCCTGACCGTAGCCAACAAGGCGGCATGCGTCTACGCCACCTACCTTGAAAAGCAGGAAAAGGCCCGCCTTGAACTGTTTCTGGAAGTGGCCCGCCGGGCCGAGGCGCAGGCCAAGAGCAACCCCCTGAATATCAACGCCCACTACTGGCAGGCCTATGCCCTGAGCCGCTACAGCCAGGGCATCAGCGTGGCCAAGGCCTTGGCCCAGGGTCTGGGCAGCAAGGTCAAGGTGTCTCTGGAAAACGTTATCAAACTGCAGCCCAACCACGCCGATGCCCACATCGCACTGGGGTCATTTCACGCCGAGGTCATCGACAAGGTCGGCTCCCTCATTGGCGGCATGACCTATGGCGCCAAGAAGGACACCGGCCTGGCGCTGCTGCAGCAGGCGCTCAAGCTCAATTTCGAATCGGTCATCGGCATGATCGAATATGCCAACGCCATGCTCATGCTCGAAGGCGACAAGATGATGCTGGAAGCGACCCGTCTCTACCAGCAGGCCGCTGCCACCAAACCGCTGGACGCCATGGAACGCCTGGATGTAGAAATGGCAAAAGTTGAACTCGAAGACGAAGACGAATAACCGGCTTCATTCACCCCAGGGCAGCATCAAGGCGATCAAGGCCAACTTGGCAAATTCAGGCTCAAACTGATCGATAATTTTTTGCGGCTCCGGACACAGCGTGGCGTCGCTGATGACGCCGAACTGCACACCGCCGCCGTAGCTCAGAATCGAGACCCCCAGACCGACGGTGCCGGACTGCGGTACCCAGAACAGGCTTTGTTCCAGCGTGGAACCGCAGAACTTCAACTTTTCGCGCGGCCCGGGCACATTGGTCATGACGGCCGTGGTCTTCTTTGAGAACAAGCCAAGCATGGCGTCCTGCGCTGGTTTGACCAAAAGCCCGGCCACGGCCAGCAGCCCATAAGCCATGAGCGGCTGCATACTGCCTTTCATTTCACTCATGCGTCGGCGCACCTCGTAGACCCGCTCAACCGGGTTTTCAATGCCGATCGGCAGCACGACCGGCGCCAGACCAAAACGGTTACCCAGTTTGTAGGCCTGCTCCAGCGGCCGCAGATTGACCGGCACCATGGCACGGATCTCCTTGCCGGCAACCTCATCGCCAAACTGCTTCAAATACTGAGCGATGGCGCCAGCGACACAACTCAGCAGAACATCATTGATCGAGCAGTTCAAGGCCTTGCCAACCGCCTTGACTTCCTCCAGCGGGATCGGCTGGCACCACGCCACCCG
>Ga0194060_10001509_pt1 | contig 16633 bp, 13 predicted proteins | sample SepL225m_MetaG_FD_163427 | JGI IMG/M metagenome (GOLD analysis project Ga0194060, IMG submission 163427) | Anoxic zone freshwater microbial communities from boreal shield lake in IISD Experimental Lakes Area, Ontario, Canada - Sep2016-L222-5m | ecosystem: Environmental > Aquatic > Freshwater >...
GCACATGTTTCTGCTGTCGATATTTCAAAAGATGCATTAGAAGTGGCAACCGAAAACGCCATGCTAAATAAAGTTGATGTAGATTTCTACGAAGGCGATATACTAACTTCCCACTTCCCACTTCCTACATCATCATTTTCAACTTTCAATTCTCCATTTTCAATTATCGTAAGCAATCCTCCCTACATTACCCAAAAGGAAAAGGAAACGATGCACCAAAATGTATTGGGTTACGAACCTCATTTGGCGTTGTTTGTTTCAAACGAAAATCCATTACTGTTTTACGAAGCCATTGCCAATTTTGCTCAACAACATTTATCGGCCAACGGAAAACTTTTTGTAGAAATAAACGAAAGTTTTGGCAACGAAGTAGCTGCTTTGTTTGCCGCAAAAGGATTTACAAAAAACACTATTGTAAAAGATATGCAGGGTAAGGATAGGTTTGTTTGCGCACAGTTTTAGTGCTTGTTGCGCAGTTCGATGGCTCTATCGAACATACAATATCAAATCAACCATATACCTGTAATTTATTTCCCTATTGATGGAAACATATTACCATATACACGGAAAGGCATTTACCTATGGTTGGAAACATATTCCCATATAACCGGATAGGTGTTTATGTATAGTTGGAAACATATTCCCATGTACCTGGAAAGGTATTTCTATATGGTTGGAAACATATTCCTATATACCCGGAAAGGTGTTTCCTTATAGTTGGAAAGGGTACCTTATCGTTGGAAATGTATTTCTGTATAGTTGGAAACATATTCCCATATACACGGAAAGGTGTCTCTGTATAGTTGGAAACATATTCCCATATACCCGGATAGGTGTTTCCATATAGTTGGAAATGTATATCCATATATACGGAAATGTATTTCGGTATAGTTGGAAACCCTATTGACGCGAACGTGCCGTGCGTGTCTTATTGAGTGCTGTCGGTTGTTTCTTGTAGTGCAGTCGGTTGTTTCCAACCGACTGAAATTTGTTGACGGCAGTTATTACACACACCCTTCCCCCTCTTGATAGAGGGGGTAATAGCATTTGAGTTGTAAAGTGTAGTCTATTGTTTTTAACCTTGTTCATAGTTGCCTGTTGCCGCGCACGTGCCGTGCGTGTAATACCTTTATAAGTTTTGATTAATTATTTGCAATAGTAATAGACACGCACGGCACGTGCGCGTCAACGGAGATATATTTTTTACCAAGCTTTTGTTCCTACGGAACAATGGTATTATGAAAATGAATTTCGAGCTTTAGATAGCACAAAACATTAATGTATAAATAAAAAGGCATACATGATTGTATGCCTTTTTTAAAACGAGTTATCGAGACATTGGTGCAAGCCATAAAGTATTACTAAACGTTCTCGACTCCGCTCGAACTAACATTGGGGCTTGGTTTTTACATTATAACGAAGAGATTCCTCAACCGCTAAAATGCGGTATCGGAATGACAAATTGTTTTAGGGAATAAGGCGCGCTTCGCGCGCCCTACATATTATGTTTCACTGTCATTCCGAGTGAAGTGAGGAATCTGTATAAACTCGAACTGACAATCAATTATCAAATCATCAAATCAACCTTCGCTGAAGCTTCGGTTGACAAATTATCTAATTATAAGTTTCCTCTAATATCCTGTTCTCTTTCTAGTGCTTCAAACAATGCTTTAAAGTTTCCTTTGCCAAAAGATTTTGCTCCTTTACGTTGTATAATTTCGAAGAACATCGTTGGTCGGTCTTCAACAGGTTTGCTAAATAATTGCAACAAGTAACCTTCATCATCTCTATCAACCAAAATACCTAGTTCTTTAAGAGGTTCAATGTCTTCTTCAATTTTACCTACACGTTCAAATAAATCTTCGTAGTAACTTGAAGGTACCTTTAAAAACTCAACTCCACGTGCCATTAGTTGTTTAACAGTATGCACAATATCGTTGGTAGCAACAGCAATATGTTGTGTTCCTTCTCCTTCATAAAAATCTAAATACTCTTCAACCTGCGATTTCTTTTTACCAACAGCCGGTTCGTTTATCGGGAACTTCACATATCCATTTCCGTTACTCATTACCTTACTCATTAATGCCGAGTATTCGGTAGAAATATCATTATCGTCAAACGATAAAATGTTTTTAAATCCCATCACATCTTGATAGAACTTAACACGTGGATTCATTCCATTCCAATCAACATTTCCTACACAATGGTCAACATAAAGCAAACCTGTTTCGGTAGGATTGTATGCACTTTTCCATTCTACAAAACCAGGCATAAACACACCTTTGTAGTTTTTACGTTCAACAAAAATGTGTTCTACTTCGCCATATGTTTTTATACCACTCAAGCGTACTTCGCCATTTTTATCTGATAAAGTTTTTGGTTCCAAGCACGAAATGCCTCCGCGTTTTGTGGTTTGTTCGTATGCATCAAAAGCATCGTCAACCATCAATGCCAAAACCTTTACACCATCGCCATGTTTTTTAATATGCTCCGAAATAGGATGATCGGAATGCATGGGTGAGGTAAGCATCAAACGCATTTTATTTTGAACGAGCACGTATGATGCTCTATCTTTTACACCAGTTTCGGGACCGGCATAAGCCAGGCTTTGAAAGCCAAATGCAGTTTTGTAAAAGTGTGCAGCCTGCTTTGCATTTCCAACATATAATTCAATGTAATCTGTTCCGTGTAATGGAAGGAAATCTGTTGTGTTTTCTGTACTCATGATTGTTATATACTTTGTTTGAAAATTAATTTATAGTTCTAATTATTCTACCCACGATTTATAATACGCAGGGTCTTCCATCTTCATCGCTTCTTCTGTTATTTGTAATGGATGAAACGGATCAACCATCACAGCCAACTCTTTTGTTTCGGTTTTGCCAATTGATTTTTCAATGGTTCCCGGATGCGGTCCATGAGGAATTCCTTTTGGATGAAGTGATATCATTCCGCGTTCAACATGTTTACGACTCATAAAATCACCGGCAACATAATAAAGTACTTCATCGCTATCAACATTGCTATGCGCATAAGGTGCAGGTATTGCAAGCGGATGGTAATCGTACATGCGAGGCACAAACGAACAGATAACATAATTATGTCCTTCAAAAGTTTGATGTATCGGAGGTGGCATATGCACACGTCCTGTTATAGGCTCATAATTGTGAATGGAGAATCCGTAAGGATATTGAAATCCATCCCAACCTATGGCATCAAAAGGATGCGTGGCATAGGTGTATGGAAATATCATATCTTCCTTTTTGATGAGTACTTTGAAATCGCCAAAGGCATCAATTGTTTCGAGATTTTGTGGCAATTTGATATCACGTTCGCAATATGGCGAATGCTCTAAAAACTGTCCGTATTGATTGATATATCTTTTTGGCGGACGAACAGGCGAGTAGCTCTCGGTAATAAATAACCTGTTGTTCTCATTATTAAAATGCAACTGATAAATGGTTCCTCTCGGGATCACTAAATAATCTCCGTATTCAAAATTTATTTGTCCGTAAATGGTTTTTAATACACCACTTCCTTCATGTATAAAAATAACTTCATCGGCATCCGAGTTTTTAAAGAAATAGTCGGTCATCGATTTCTTAGGAGCAGCCGAAATAAGGTATACATCATTATTAAAAAGCAATACCGAACGGCTCTTTAAATAATCATCTTCGGGTTTTGATTTGAAGGTAAGAAAACTTCTGTTTTGTAAATTCTTTTGAATGGCTGCTTTTGGAGCTATCGAATATTCTTTATCAATATTTTTTACCAATGTTGGCGGATGAGTATGGTAAACCAACGAGTACATACTCGAAAAACCTTCGGTAGAAATGAGTTCTTCTTGGTATAAACTTCCGTCAGGTTTACGAAATTGTACGTGACGTTTTTCAGGGATATTCCCTAATCGATGATAAAATGGCATAATGTATTAAATATTAAGTTCATGTATTAGGTTAGAAAAAAATTGCTTAATAATGCAAACAATTTTACGTTTTTTGTGACTAATTAACAGGCTTATTATTTACAAATGTATTTTAAATCAATCTTTATTAAACTGACTTTTGTCATTCTGGTCTCAGTATTAGTTGTTTCGTGCAGCCGAAATCAGAAACCTGTTGTTGTTTCTACCGATTCAACAATCTTATCAAATTCGGTTAAAGATATCAGTATAAATATTGAGAAAGATCCTGCAAATGCCGAATTAATTTATCAGCGTGCACAAATATATTACAATCAAAAAGTATTGGATAAATCCCTTTCAGATATTGAGCAAGCAATAAATATTGATAAGAAAAATCCAGTTTACTATTATTTCAAGGGAAGGATTTTATATGCTTTGAACAAAACCTTGAAAGCATCAGATGCTTACGAAGAAGCTGTAAAACTCAAACCCGATTACACCGAAGCTCAACTGAAAGCTGCCGAATTGTATTACATCGTTAAAGAGCATGCCCGATCGTTGCGTTATTTGGATGCAATTATTTCGAGAGAAAGTGAAAATGCTGTGGCACATTTTTTTAAAGGGATGAACCATAAAGAAATGAAAGATACCGCTAAGGCTATTGATGATTTTCAGAAAGCTTATGAGTTTGATAAAAACTTTTATGATGCCGTTATTCAGCTTGGATTAATTTATATGGCTCGTAACAATAAACTGGCAAACGAGTATTTTTCATCGGCAATACGTATCAATCCTAAAAATGACGAAGCTTATTTTGACCGTGCATTGTATTTTCAAAATATACATCAATACAAACAAGCAATTTTAGATTACCGCAAAGTGCTATCAATAAACCCTTCAAATGATATAGCTTATTACAATGTTGGGTATATCAATTTTGAAACAAAGCACTTTGATGAAGCCATACGTAATTGGAATATTTGCATTCAAATGAATAACAATTATACAAAAGCATACTACATGCGTGGCCTTGTTTACGAAATGCAAAACGATAAGAAAAACGCAAAGCTAAATTACGAATACACACTTCAACTCGAGCCAAATTTTGATTTGGCAATAGAAGCTTTACATCGTTTAAAGTGATTTAATAGTTAACTAAGCATATTTTTTAAATTAGATTTTCATAAAACCATTTGTGTGCTTATTTTGCAAGACTTTATGAGTATGATAAATATAACTTTACCTGATGGCTCGGTTCGTTCGTATGAATCTGGTGTTTCAGGATTAGACATTGCCAAATCTATTAGCGAAGGATTGGCACGTAACGTTTTAGCTGCAAAAGTTAATGGCGAAGTGTGGGATGCAACCCGCTCCATCACTGCCGATTCAACTGTGCAATTGCTCACTTGGAATGATACCGAAGGTAAAGCAACCATGTGGCATTCATCGGCACATTTAATGGCCGAGGCTTTAGAAATTTTGTATCCGGGAATAAAATTCGGCATCGGTCCAAACATCGAAAATGGTTTTTACTATGATGTTGATTTTGGCGGAAAGGAATTTTCATCGGCCGATTTTAAAAAGATTGAAGATAAAATCTACGAACTCGCCAAGCAAAATAATTCTTATAATAGAATTGATGTTTCAAAAGAAGAAGCTATAAAATATTTTACCGAAAAAGGGGATGAGTACAAACTCGATTTGCTCGAAGGCTTAGCTGATGGAACGATTACATTTTATGAGTTAGGTAGTTTTACTGATTTATGTCGTGGTCCACATATTCCCAATACCGGTTTTGTTAAGGCTGTAAAGTTAATGAGCGTTGCTGGTGCTTATTGGAGAGGCGATGAGAAAAGAAAGCAGCTTACCCGTATTTATGGAATAACCTTCCCTAAACAAAAAGACCTTACCGAATATTTAACATTGCTCGAAGAAGCTAAGAAACGTGACCATCGTAAGCTTGGAAAAGAGTTAGAGTTATTTACTTTCTCCGAAAAAGTTGGAGGAGGGTTGCCTTTGTGGCTTCCGAAAGGAACAATGATACGCGAAAGATTAGAACGTTTTTTACGTAATGCACAAGTTAAAGCAGGATATTTTCAAGTAATCACTCCACATATCGGAAAGAAGGAATTGTATGTTACTTCTGGTCATTATGAGAAATATGGCAAAGATTCTTTTCAGCCAATCAGAACACCTGATAATGATGAAGAGTATTTGTTGAAACCAATGAATTGCCCGCACCATTGCGAGATATATAATTCGAAACCGCGTTCGTATAAAGATCTTCCTTTGAGACTTGCTGAGTTTGGAACTGTTTATCGTTACGAACAAAGCGGAGAGTTGAATGGATTGACACGTGTTCGTGGATTTACTCAAGATGATGCGCATTTATTTGTTCGTCCTGATCAGTTACTCGAAGAGTTTGAAAAAGTGATTGACTTGGTAATGTATACTTTCAATACTTTAGGTTTTGATAAGTTTACAGCACAAATATCACTTCGCGACCCGGAGAACAAAACAAAATATATTGGATCCGATGAGATTTGGGAAAAGGCAGAGTCGGCAATTATCAATGCAGCAAAAAATAAAGGTTTGCAAACAGTTACCGAATTAGGTGAAGCAGCATTTTATGGTCCAAAGCTTGACTTTATGGTGAAAGATGCATTGGGGAGAGCTTGGCAATTAGGAACCATTCAGGTTGATTACAATTTGCCTGAACGTTTTGATTTGGAATATACCGGTTCTGATAACCAAAAACATCGTCCTGTGATGATTCATCGTGCTCCTTTTGGTTCGATGGAAAGATTTATGGGAGTTTTAATTGAACATTGTGCCGGTAACTTCCCACTGTGGCTAAGCCCTGAGCAGGTTGCGGTCATGCCAATCAGCGATAAGTATCTTGATTACAGTAAAAAAGTTTTTGATTTGCTAAACTTTTCCGATATTCGCGGGCTATTTGACGACAGAAACGAGAAGATAGGGAAGAAAATTCGTGACGCAGAAACCCAAAAAATTCCATATATGCTCATTATTGGTGAGCAAGAAGAGTTGGAAGAATCGGTTTCGGTTAGAAAGCACGGAGAAGGTGATGTAGGCAAATTTAAAATTGACGATTTTATAAAATATTTTAAAGAACAATTAACAGTTAAACTATAAAAAAATAATACTTGGCAGCACCAATTAATCCAACCAACACAGCAAGACCTTCGGGTCCACCAAAACGTCCTTACAATCCAAATTTTAGAGGTAGGAGGATAGTTGAAGCAGAACATAAAATAAACAGTCTTATTCGGGCACATGAAGTTAGACTTGTTGGCGATAATGTTGAACCAGGAGTTTACTCTATTGGCGATGCATTAAGGTTGTCGGATGAATTGGAGCTAGATTTGGTTGAAATATCTCCAAATGCCGAGCCGCCTGTTTGTAAAATCATCGACTATAAAAAGTTTTTGTACGAACAGAAAAAGAAGAAAAAAGAACAAAAGGCAAATACTGTGAAACAAGAAGTGAAAGAAATTCGCTTCGGGCCAAATACTGATGAGCATGATTTTGATTTTAAAGTAAAACATGCTGAAAAGTTTTTGAATGACGGTGATAAGGTTCGTGCTTTTGTGTTGTTCAAAGGAAGGTCAATTGTTTATAAAGAAAGAGGAGAGTTGTTGTTATTACAGTTTGCTCAAAAACTTCAGGATATTGGTAAAGTAGAACAATTACCAAAATTAGAAGGTAAGAAAATGTTTCTGATGATGAGCCCTAAAGGCAAAGCCGGAAAATAAGAAAATAGAATAATCATAAATCGTAAAATAGATAAAGCAGAACATGCCCAAAGTAAAAACAAACAGAGCAGCGGCCAAGCGTTTTAAAGTTTCCCCTAGTGGAAAAATTAAAAGAGGCCAGGCTTACAAAAGTCATATTTTGACTAAAAAAACAACTAAACAAAAACGCAATCTTACTAAGCGAGTATTGGTAAGTGATGCAGATATGAGTTTAGTTAAAAATTTATTAGGAATAGGTAAATAACCTTTTCTGATGGTTTCATTCAATTAAAGTTTAACCCGAACAAAAGCTTTAAAGTTCCCATTGAAACCGGGACGCTTAGGTTCAAAAAACAAAAAAACAAATTATGCCACGTTCAGTCAATTCAGTTGCGTCTCGCAGACGTAGAAAAAAACTCCTCAAATTAGCCAAAGGTTACTGGGGAAAACGTAAAAATGTATTAACAGTTGCTAAGCACACCATCGATAAAGGATTGGGTTATGCTTATCGCGACCGTAAAACCAAAAAACGTAATTTTAGAGGTTTATGGATTATGCGTATCAACGCAGGAGTTCGTCAGTATGGAATGAGTTATTCTCAGTTTATTGGTATGGCCAATAAAAAGAATTTAGGCTTAAACCGTAAAGTACTAGCTGATTTAGCAATGAATCATCCGGAAACTTTTAAAGCCGTAATAGAAAAAGTAAAATAAATTTTTTAATAACGATTTATGATTTAAAAAATCCTTCCCTTTCGGGAGGGATTTTTTGTTTTATATCTTCCCAATAATCTTTTTATTACTCAAATAATCTTTTTATTATTGTGTAACTATGAAACAAAATAAAGAATTAATATACCAAATAGCACTTACTCAAATACCTGGAATTGGTGACGTGCTCACACGAAATTTAGTTTCGTATTGTGGAGGTGTTGAAAATGTTTTCAATCAAAAAAAACATAAGCTACTTAAAATACCGGGCATTGGCGAAAAGCTTGCCGATTCGATAGTTACATCTGTCAATTTAAAAAAAGCGGAAGATGAAATTCGTTTTATCGAGAAGCATCATATTCAACCGATGTTTTATCTCGATGATCTATATCCTTCACGTTTAAAAAATTTCAACGATGCTCCAACCTTACTTTATTCAATTGGTAATGCAAATCTCAATCAACAAAAAATTGTTGCCATCGTTGGAACGCGTAAAGCAACCGAATATGGTAAGAGCTTTATCAATAAATTAATTGAAGATTTAAAATCTTGTGGATGTTTAATATTAAGCGGATTGGCTTTTGGTATCGATATTCATGCACATCGAGAAGCAATAAAAAATGATTTACCAACAGTAGCTGTATTAGCACATGGGTTTGATAGAATTTATCCAGCAACACATAAACAAACCGCAAAAAAAATGCTTGAAAACGGAGGATTGCTTACTGAGTTTCCAAGTAATACCAATCCCGATAGGGAAAACTTTCCAAAGCGTAACAGAATTGTAGCCGGTTTATGTGATGTATTAATTGTAGTTGAAACTGCTGAAAAAGGAGGTGCATTAATTACTGCCGAAATAGCAAATTCATACAACAAAGATGTAATGGCATTACCAGGGCGAATAAGTGATGAATATTCTAGCGGTTGTAACAAACTCATTAAGCTAAATAAAGCAGCAATCATTACTTGTGTTGATGATTTGTATTATCTCATGGGTTGGAATTTGGAAAATAGAAGTAAAAAGTCAAAACAACAGGTACTCCCAATAGATCTTACAAATGATGAATTAAATATTATTCAATTTATTCAGCTAAAGTCGAAGGTAGGAATTGACGAACTTGCATTTGCATTACAGGTTGATTCTGGTAACCTTTCCTTAACCTTACTCGACTTGGAATTTAAAGGACTTATACGTTCTTTGCCCGGTAAATATTTTGAGTTAAATTGATATGAGAAATTTTAGGGCGTTTTTGTTTTTTTTGGTGTTAACGGCTGTTGCATTTTTGTCAGTACATTTTAAAAAAGCAGATAAAATTACCAAGCCAAAGAAAGTTATTTTTTTAATTGGAGATGGAATGGGTCTTGCTCAAATATCAGGTGCAATGTCATTTTATGATGGTGTAAATGCCTTCGAAAGATTTAAAGTTATTGGTTTTAGTAAAACATCGTCTGACGATAATTATGTAACAGATAGCGGTGCGGGAGCAACAGTATTTTCAATCGGTAAAAAAACATTTAATGGAGCTATTGGCGTAGATAAAGATTCGATTGCACACGAAAATATTTTTGAAATGATGAAGAAGAAAAATGCCGCAACAGGTGTGGTTGTTACGTCTTCGGTTACTCATGCAACACCTGCATGTTTTTATGCTCACGTAAGCAGTCGTAAAAGCGAATTTGATATTGCTGAATTTTTGCTGAAAGGAAAATGCGATATAGCTATAGGTGGTGGTATGAAATTTTTTGTATCAAGAAATGATAAAAGAAATTTGTTTGATGAATTGAAAGCAAAAGGGTACAGCATTTTTTCTGATACATCACTGCCTTTTCAAAATATAAATGCTTCAAAATTAATATATACACTTTCATGGGATGGTATGAAAAAAGCACAAGAGGGTAGAAGCGGATATTTAAAAAATGCTTCGTTGCTTGCCATGAAAAATTTAGATAAAAATCCTGAAGGTTATTTTTTAATGGTTGAAGGTTCTCAAATTGATTGGGGTGGACATGCAAACGATTTTGATTATATGAAAAGTGAGCTGATTGATTTTAATGAAGCAATAAATGTAGCTTTAGATTATGCTATAAAAGATGGCAACACTTTAGTTGTTGTTACTGCCGATCACGAAACAGGTGGCTTGTCTTTAATTGAAAATAAATCGAATAAAAAGACATTTAAATCAAACTATTCAACTGGAGGCCATTCAGGTATAATGGTTCCAGTTTTTGCTTTTGGTCCTGGCTCCGAAGAGTTTCAGGGTATATATGAAAACACTGCCATACATGATAAATTTAAACAATTATTAAATCTGAAATAAGTGGAATTAAAGTTTGTTTATTTGTTTGTATTTATTGCATTCCTATTGGTGTTTTTCTATTTTATAGCACCTAAATTAAAACTCATTAATTATCGGTCAAATATTGTTCGTGCTGTAATTTTTTTAAGCATGATGATTTATCTGGCGTATGATTTTTACACGAAAGGGAAGTATTTTATGATTGCAATATTGTGTATGGGGAGTATAGCATTCATCTATATGATCAGAAACGTAAAGAAATAAAAAATCCCGATGATTCGGGATTTTTTTATACTTAGAATCAATAAAAATTATTTTTTACAAAGCTCTTTCAAGTCCTCAATATTGCCATTAAATACATTAAAGTCAACACCTCCTCTAATACCGTTTACATGAGCATGATCTGTATGTTGCCAGAAATGCCATTCGTTTACTATTGCGTTAATGTCAGGTGTTTTATAATGTGCAATCCAAAGCGGATATTTTTTAAATTCCTTTCCGGTTAACAAATTCTTGTAAAAACCATAGTTGGTGTAAAGTATGGGAGTCATACCGTAATGTTTCTCAACTAATACCAGCCATTTTTTTAAATTCTTTTTAAGTTTTACAGCTGGGCATCTACCTTTCATTTCAATATCTAAAACTGGAGGTAAATCTCCTTTATATAATCTTGGAACTTGTTTAAAAAATAACGAAGCTTGTTCTTCAGCAGTTAAATGTGGACGGTAAAAATGATATGCTCCTCTGATAATGCCATTGTTTTTAGCTTCTTTCCAGTTTTCTTCAAAATACTGATCAGCAATTGAGCGACCTTCAGAGGCTTTTATAAATGCGAAACTAATACCTATATCATTATGAGTCATTTTACTTACAGCATCCCAATCAATATTTCTTTGATGTCTTGATACATCAATACCATGCAATTCATAATCTGAAGGTATATCTACTCCAAAACTGGCATATAAAGGAGATGTGGTAATTTTTGTTCTCGATAAACTTCCGCAAACAGATTTTGGAGCATTTACTGAAAACAGCAATATGCCAAATGAAAAAAGTTGCACTGAAAGGGAAGCAAAAATTATTTTTCTAATATTCATGAATAACAAATATATTTATTCAAAGATATAAAACGAATAGGTAATATGTTAATAAGTTGTGCGTAGTGTTAAGATTGTTTTTGTGTAAAACCCAACAAAATGAACATGTAGTGTGATGTTTCAACGGTCTGATAAAAAGCAAAATAGAAATTATGTTGCCAGAGTATAGGTATTCGTAAAAATATGTATATTTTTGCTGCCCCAATAATTGGCGGGGTAGCTCAGTTGGTTAGAGCGTAGGATTCATAACCCTAAGGTCGGCAGTTCGATCCTGCTCCCCGCTACTTTTTCTTTAATATTATTGGATAAATGAAGCTAATTGTTTCAGTTTATTAGCACCGGAAATAATTAGTTCATATTTAATATTTTGGAAATAAGATTTTTAAGGAGCTTATTTTTAATTGAGTATCAAATTATGGCTGTTAAAAAAGTAAGTTTCAATAATAAGCAAAGTCCTTTTTATGATTCGGTTAAGCAAAAAGTAGAAGCTTATTTTTTGAATAACAATATTGCTGAAACAGGTAATTTTACGCTTTATTTAAAATCAATTATACTTCTACCCATAGCATTGTTTTGCTATATCATGCTGGTTTTTTTCTTACCATCAAGTGTTTTAGTTTCGATTCTTCTTTGTTTGCTTTTAGGGGTAACAATTGCCTGCATAGGTTTTAATATTATGCACGATGGTGCGCATGGAAGTTATTCAAAGCATAAATGGCTAAACAATTTTTCGGCACATACATTAAGTGTTATAGGGGGAAGTGCATTTATGTGGAGAATAAAACATAATGTCATACATCATTCATATACCAATATTCACGATATGGATGATGATTTAAATAATCGTCCTTTTTTTAGAATTACCTCAGGAGATCCAAAATATAAAATGCATCGATTTCAGCACTATTACTGGATAGTATTGTATATGTTAAGTTATACCAGTTGGGTGTTTGCACAAGACTTTGTGAAGTATTTTACAGGCAAAATTGGTACAATCAAAATCAGGAAAATGAACACCCTCGATAAGTTTAAATTCTGGATTACTAAGTTTATATATTTAATCACATTTATTGGAATATCTATTTACACAAATGGAATTTTAAATACCGTTGTTGGATATTTAATTACAGCATTAACTTGTGGTTTTGTAATCAGTTTAGTGTTTCAATTGGCACACGTAGTTGGTGTTGCCGATTTTCCGCAAACTACCTCCGAAACAAATAAAATTGAGCAGGAATGGGCTATTCATCAAGTTAACACCACTGTTAATTTTGCCACAAAGAACAAGTTTGTTTCTTGGTTTATTGGAGGATTAAATTTTCAGGTTGAACATCATTTGTTTCCTAAAGTAAGTCATGTACACTATCCCCAAATTAGCAAAATTGTGAAGGAAACATGCGAGCAGTTTCACGTTCCGTATTTAGAACATCCTACAGTTTTTAGTGCCATTCAAGCACATGTTCTTTATTTAAAGGACATGGGAAAAGCTGTGTAATTTCCGTTTTTTTTTAATTTTATTTAAGATTGAAAATTGTAAAAATATTATTTTACTAATTGGATTTCTTTTTATTGATATTTGATTCAAATATGCAAGATGAATTTAAATATTGATACATACGGCCAATACTTAGAAGTATATAAATACAGTGTTGAACATCCAGAAAAATTTTGGGCAGAAATTGCCTCTGATTTTGAATGGAAACAAAAATGGGAAAAAGTTCTTGAATGGAATTTTAGTGAGCCTAAAATTGAATGGTTTTTAGGAGGGAAATTAAACATTACACAAAATTGTTTAGATAGAAACCTTGTTGAAAATGCCGACAAAAAAGCAATCATTTGGGAACCGAATAATCCAAATGAACATATTCGTGAAATAACATATAGAGAGCTGCACGATTTAGTTTGCAGGTTTGCAAATGTATTACAAGCAAACGGAGCAAAAAAAGGAGATAGGATTTGCATTTACCTTCCAATGATTCCCGAAGCAGTAGTTGCCATGTTAGCTTGTGCAAGAATTGGAGCTATCCATTCTGTTGTTTTTGCAGGATTTTCTTCACAATCTATTTCAGATAGAATTAATGATTCCGAATGTTCTATGATCATAACTGCAGATGGAGTTGAGAGAGGGGAGAAGAGAGTTGAACTTAAAAAGATAGTAGATGAAGCACTGGTTAACTGTCCAAGTATAAAAAGATGTATTGTTTATAATAATAGAAATTGGGAAGTTGATATTAAACAAGGGAGAGATGTATGGTGGCATAGTGAAATTCGAAAGGTAGGGGCAAATAACGAACCTGAATGGTTAGATGCAGAAGACCCATTGTTTATTCTTTATACATCCGGTTCTACAGGTAAACCAAAGGGAGTATTACATACAACTGGTGGTTATATGGTGATGGCAGGATATACTTTTAAAATGGTATTTAATTATAAACCACATCAAATTTTTTGGTGTACTGCTGATGTGGGATGGATAACAGGACATAGTTATATTGCATATGGTCCACTTTTAAACTCGGCAACGATTATGATGTTTGAAGGTGTTCCAACTTGGCCAGATGCCGGAAGATTTTGGGATATTGTAGATAAACATAAAGTGAATATTTTATATTCAGCACCTACAGCTCTCCGAAATTTAATGGCTGCTGGAGATCATTTTCTCGAAAATAAAGACCTTACATCTCTTGAAGTTTTAGGTAGTGTTGGCGAACCAATTAATGAAGAAGCGTGGTATTGGTATCACGATAAAATTGGAAAAGAACATTGTCCGATTGTAGATACATGGTGGCAAACCGAAACAGGAGGAATGATGTTGTCGCCAATTGCTGGAATTGGTGTTGCTAAACCAGGTTTTGCGATGTATCCATTGCCAGGCATTCAACCACTCTTATTAAACGAAAAAGGTGAAGAATTGCATGGAAATAATGTGGAAGGAAATTTCTGTATGAAGTTTCCTTGGCCTGGAATGGCGAGAACTGTTTATGGTGATCATAAACGTTTTCAGCAAATTTATTTTAGCACCTATAACAATTTATATTTTACAGGTGATGGTTGTAAGCGTGATGAAGAAGGGTTTTATCGAATTACTGGTAGAGTTGACGATGTAATTAATGTTTCAGGACATCGAATAGGAACCGGAGAGGTTGAAGATGCAATTAATGATCACTGTTGTGTAGTTGAAAGCGCTGTTGTTGGTTATCCTCATGATATGAAAGGACAAGCATTATACGCATTTGTAATCTGTAATAAGCCAGTGGAAGATTTAATAAAATTCAGAAACGAAGTTGGTAAAATAGTGAGCGAACGCATTGGGTCATTTTCTAAACCAGATAAAATTCAAATCGTAAAGGCATTACCCAAAACCAGATCGGGAAAAATTATGAGAAGAATCTTAAGGAAGATTGCAGAAAACGATTACTCAAATCTTGGAGATACAAGCACGCTAATAGATCCAAAAGTTGTTGATGATATTAAATCTGGAGTTATTTAACTACCAAACGTAATCTTTTTTATTCATCAGTAATGCTTCACCGGTAATAGTATCAGCACCAGTTGCTACATCAATAACTTTCGTTTCGTATAACACTCTATTCTTTTCAGGGAAAATTTCTTTTACGGTAATTATTGCACGATAAGGAGTGTCAACAAACATTGGTTTTAAAAATGTGGTATTTTGTTTCATGTAAATGTGTCCTTCTCCATGAAGCATTACGCCAAATATTTTAGTGAATACACTCGCACTAAAATGTCCGTGAATTATGTTTTTCCCAAACATACTTGCTTTCCCAACTTCAGCATTTACATGAAGTGGATTTGTGTCACCGGAAATCTGTGCATATAAATTTACTTGTTCTTGTGTGTACGAAAAATCATTCGTAAAAACATCTCCTATCTTTATCATAAAATTTATTTTTTAATTCTGGCGCAAGATAATTTGTTTTTAAAAAATATTGTCTAAAAACTATTTTCAGGAAGAATTTCGGTGTTGAATTGATAAATAATCTGACAAAAATCATAATCCAGTTTGATTAAAAGCATTGTCACTATTGGGTTTAGACGAATTATTGAAAAAATAATATAACCTACATTGTAATGTAAATAATTTTATTAATTTTGCGCCCGCTTTCGAGAGGAGAATTTTATAACTTTTCGATTGCAATCTATAAAAAAAAACACAATATGGAAACCAACACAGCAAATTTGTTTGAAACAATGTCTAACATGCAGAAACAAGCAGCAGAAAACATGTCAAACGCAACAGAACAAATGAAAAAAAATATGTTCAACGGTCAAACTGTTGATACTGATTTTTTCAAAAAATGGTACGATTCACAAATGTCATTTTTTAACCAAAATGCTACAGATAGTAAAGTTACTGCTAATCCAATGGAGTTTTTTAATACATGGATGAACAATCAAATGAGTCAGTCAAAAAGCTGGTTCGAAAACAACAGTAACCCAATGATGAAAAATATGAATATGGGTGATGACGCTAAAAAGAACTATGATCAAATGATGAGCATGTTCAATAATTGGTCGACCACAATGAACAGCACTTACAGTGAAATGTTAAAGAATTTTAACAATAAAAATACTGTTGATTCATTTACAGGCATGTTTAATAATGCTGATATGTATATGAAATCTTACGAATTTTTTATGCCAATGTTTAAATCAATCCAGGATAAAACATTTACACCTGATATGTTTAAACAAATGTTTAACGCTCCAATGTTTAAAGAAATGATGGATAAAATGTTCAACATGCAACCAGATTCTATGAAAACGATGAGTTCAAATTTTCAAGGAGAAATGGGTAAGATGATGGATTCTAACAAAACAATGTTTGAACAAATGAAAAATTCAATGG
>Ga0194060_10001510_pt1 | contig 16624 bp, 13 predicted proteins | sample SepL225m_MetaG_FD_163427 | JGI IMG/M metagenome (GOLD analysis project Ga0194060, IMG submission 163427) | Anoxic zone freshwater microbial communities from boreal shield lake in IISD Experimental Lakes Area, Ontario, Canada - Sep2016-L222-5m | ecosystem: Environmental > Aquatic > Freshwater >...
GTCGCCCGCGAGCGCGCTGGGGGCCAACGCCGCCAGCGCCAACGCGCCGCCTGCAACTGTTAGGAATTCTCGACGTTTCATAGCTCAACCATTCGTTCGACCTGACTGCCAGGCTTCACCGCTTCCACGCTTCCACGCTTCCACGCTCTATACGAGCTTCGTTAGGCCCGGCACGGCCATCGGGGTGATGTCCAGCTTCATCTTCCAGTCGAACTGGTCAGGCACCAGCTTCTCCTGCGAATTCAAGGCTTGCTCCCAGGTGACTTCCTGGCCGGTGTAGGCGGCCATGCGCCCCATGATCCCCATCAGCGTACTGTGCGCCATCCACTCGCCATCATTGATCACCTTGCCGCTGCGAATACTGGCAAACAGCTCGTTGTGCTCGTTTTGATACATGTCGGTCTTCGGCCCTTTGTAACGCCAATTCTCCTTGCCTTTGATGATTGGCGCTGACCAGCCCTGTATCTTGCCAAAGCCGGCACTGCCCATGATGTAGTCGGAGTTCTCCGAGTAGCAATTCGCGATCTGCCGCTGCCCCACAAAGCCGCGCACGTCGTCGGGGAACTCATACACGACGAACATATGATCGAAGATGTCCCCCTGATTGTTGGGCGTCTGGCGCCCCCCGACAGCCACCGCCTTGAGCGGCGTCAGATCCTTGACCGCCCAGCCGACCTTATCGACGCTGTGGCAGGCCTGTTCCACGTAACCGTCGCCGGAGAGCCAGGTGAAGTTGTACCAGTTGCGCATCTGCCACTCCAGGTCACCCATTTCCGCCGGGCGGCTGCTGGCCGGAGGCATCGGCTTGACCGGGCCGGTGTAGTACGTGGCGTAAACGGCGCGGATGTCCCCGATGGCGCCCTCGTGTATCTTCTTGTAAAACTCCTGGCGCGCCCCTTCATAGCGCCAGCAAAAGCCGGCCACCAGCGCCAGATTCTTCTCTTTGGCGGCCTTGACAGAAGCGAGCACCGAACGGAGGCCCGGCGCATCCGTCGCCATCGGCTTCTCGCAGAAAACGTGTTTGCCAGCGTCAACCGCCGCCTTTAGGTGAATCGGCCGAAAGCCGGGCGGCGTGGCGAGCAGCACGACGTCCACGCCGCTGTCGATCACCTTCTGGTAGGCGTCCAGGCCCACGAAGCATTTCTCGGGAGTGACCTTCACCTTGTCGGCGTGCGCCTTCTGCAGGCTCTGGAGGCTGCTTTGCAATTGGTCCTGGAACGCATCGCCCATCGCGGTCAGGACGATATTCTTGTCAGCATTGAGGGCCTGGCTGGCGGCGCCGGACCCGCGCCCGCCGCAACCGATCAAACCGACGCGGAGCGTGTCGGTGTTCTCCCGGGCAAAGAGTTCTCCGGGCATAAGCGCCGGCGCTGCCAGCGCGCTGCCGACCAGGGCGGAGGTCTTAAGGAAGTCACGACGTGAGGTGAGATTATTCGATGATGTATTCATGATTAAGAGATTAAGGCCATTCAGACTGAAAACTCAAGCCAAGTAAACCCTGAAAATGGGGCAGGGGAGGTAGTGCGTGGCTGCGGCGGTGCCCCGCACGATTACCAAATCAGCGCTTGCGCGTGGGGGCGTGATCTGCTACACAGTATCTCAGTCGGAAGCGGGTGTGGTTCAGTGGTAGAATGCGGGCTTCCCAAGCCTGAGATGAGGGTTCGATTCCCTTCACCCGCTCCAACCTTCAAGCAAGGTTGCTCCCTCAGCCACAGGCACTTACAGCGTTAACGTTTTTGAGCACCTTCGCGTGCGACAGAAATGCGACAACTGGCGTCGGGAGCCTCTGGAGAATCCTGTTCTTGAGGTCGTATGAAACTAATTGCGACCCAAGAACCAGAGAAGTTCCCGGTGCAAGTGACCGGCGAGCCAACCAACATCACCATCTACCGGCAGGTCCGTAACGGGGAGCCTCGCTTTACGGTGTCGTACTATGACGCCGCGTGCAGTCGGCATCGGCTGCGCTGCCCCGGCTACGACAAGGCCAAGGCGCTGACCGAGAAGCTCAAGAAGGAGATCAAGAACGGCGGGTGGGACGCGCTGGTCCTGCGCGGCAGCGAGAAGCACGCCTACGAGCGCTGCCGCGAGTGGCTGCGGCGTTGCGGCAAGCCGCTGGACATTGTCGTGCATGAATACTTGGAGGCCGCCGAAATCCTTAAAGGCTTGAGCCTCGTCGAAGCCGCACGATTTTACGCCAAGCGCCAGGGCTACAGCGTGACGCCCAAGCCGGTGCCCGAGATCGTCAAAGAATTGCTGGAGGCGCTAGCCCGCAAAGGCAAATCGAGGTTCTATATCCGCGATTTGAGGGTACGTCTGGGCGCGTTCGGCGACGCCTACAGTTGCCCTCTGGCCACGGTCAGCGGCAAGGATGTTGATGTTTACATCAGCAAGCTCAAGGGAGGGCCACGGTACCGGAACAACGTGCTCCAGGCGATTGGTACTCTGTTCTCCTTCGCCCGCCGCCAGGGATACGTTCATCCTGACCACGAGGGTATTAGCAACGTGACCCACTACGAAGTCCGCCGCAAAGAGGTCGAGGTTTTCACCCCAGCGGAAGTGGAGGCAATGCTCAAGGTGGCCAACCCGCAAGTTCAACTTGCCCTCGCTCTGACCTGCTTTGGCGGGGTGCGCGGCGCTGAACTGGGACGGTTGGACTGGAGCGACATCAAGTTCGACCTCGGGTGCATAAGGGTGAAGGCCGCCAGCGCGAAGACCGGCATTCGGCGCGTGCCGCCGATCCCCGACAACCTCCGAGCCTGGCTCACGCTGCACCGGAAGGATTCCGGCGCGGTTGTGTCGTACAAGAACATTTACAACCAATACCCGAAGGTCGCTAAGAAGGCTGGCGTGAAGTGGAAGCGAAACGCGCATCGGCATGGATTTGCGTCTTATCGCACGGCCCTGCTCAAGAACCTCGACCAGGTCGCGATCGAAGCGGGCCACAGTAAACAGGAGCTGCTATCGAGCTACTTCCAGGTGGTTTCTGAAGAGTCCGCCAAAGCCTGGTTCGCGATCTGCCCGCCCGAAGAAACCAAAGCCGGGCTGACGGACGATTCCAAGCCTACACCTGTACCCGACAAATGAGCGCGACGTTCTGCGTCATTATCATGCATCGAATACCCCCCGGCCAGAAGCTCAACCGTGTGGCGCTACTCGAAATTCATCGGCTAGTTGGAGCAGCACGTCACCGAGGAGGAATCGGACAGAACGTCCCACGCGCCGCCGCCACAGGCCGCGATTCCGAACCAGGTGTTCCACCGAGCGACTAGAAACGCGGAGGAAGTCAGCCAGTTCCGCCTTCGTGAGGGTGCGACGAACATCCTGGATGGTCTGCTCCGGGAATACCGGTTTGCCGCTCATGTATTCGAGCAAGTCCCACGGGCTAAATCTGACGGAGCCACCGAGCCGGTAGTACGCTAGAGCACGCTGGTAACGCAGGCGGTCAACCGTGTTCACGCTGACCTTGAGGAACTGCGCCGCCTCCGTCCGCGTCAGCAGCCGAGCGGAGTACAGACCATTACGGGACGACGCGGTTCCGTCCTGCGCCGCCTGCGGAAGAGTGCAGCTAGTCGGCACTTTGAAGTCGCCGACTATCACGTATCCCACTGATCCGCTGCGTTGTCGCACATCACGTAAGAACGGCACTTTGCAGGTGGGTCGATTCCTCTCTTCCTCTACCGTCATAGCCGAGGGTCCGCAGACGCAGCCCCGGCTCTCGAACGTCCTGCCGTAAACGCCCACCCTTTCCCCCACAGCGCATGGCCGACCACAGGACGGGGATAAGGGCCGCGCAGCCTATCGGCTGCACTGAACACCACCCCGGAAGCGTTCTCGAAGTATGGTTCCCGTGCTTGGGCTTCGGTCTTTCGGTCACCCGCCAGTATCCACGGTAAGGGGCCGCACTGGCCCCGTCGCGCCACGTTGCGGTTGGTCCAATCGGTGGGCGGCTGCTCATGGGCACCACTGGTTGCCATGCCGGGGTTGATACTTTGTCGGGCAATGAACTGGTCGTCGCTCACAGCTCCGGGCTGACCACGAAGCTGGGCACAATGGGCCGGACGGTAACAAGTGTGATGGTCGCCGACGTAAACGAAGCCAACCTTCACATACTCGACCCTGCCTCTGAGCCGCAGGCGCGATCCGAAACAAGCGACGCGCCGCCGCCACGCCGCCATGCCATTTGTCCAACCGGTGGTTGGGCCTTTAATCGGCACGGCTAGGTATGGCGTCCTGGCCAGTTTCGGCCAGGTCACTTCCTAACCACCTGGCCAGGCGATCACCGATCAAGGAAACGCCGCGCTGGGCAACGCCAGACAGGACTCTGGAGCCGGAGCGCTCGGACGCCAATGCTGGTCGGCAGATACCCGGCAGCATTGCGCTCCGGCCTAAACGCAGTGCGATCCGAAACACCAGGCTGCGGTGCGGGACCAGCTCCAACGCTTTGCTTGGACATGGGGGTGCTGTGGATGAACGGAACGCTCTCGATTGCTTTAACGGGCCGCGCCAAGAAACCGTAACGGATCGCACAGCGCCTACAGGCGACGGTAGCGTGTCGTTGGTGCTAAGAGAGCGATCCGAAATCCCACAAACCTATCCAAACCTACTAGGATGCCCGTAATCCGAGCATTTTCAATGGCTTATGACGTTGTTTCGGGAACGGATCGCAGGCGTCCCCTGTGACGAACCCCACCCTCTATGCCTGCAACACTGCTTATCTGTCGTTGACCAGAATCTGCATGTTCTTACCCGGTGTGAAAAAGAAACATCAGACAGAATCGGCGCGATCCGAAACCCAGGCCGCGGCAATCGACTCAACAGCCATCGACATTGGGGCCAAACTCCAGGACTGGGAAAAGGCGGTGGTCTTCCTCGGCCTCTGTGAGATTGGGCTGCCTTCTGGCACGGACCAATGGCAGGCCCTCGCATTGTTAACTGGCTGGCCGAAGGCGCGGTGTGTGTCAGCCTTGCACCAGGCTTGTGAGCGGGGAATGGCTGAGTGGCCGCCGCAGAATTAGCCCGTCGAGGTGGAACAGTGCCACCGATGGGAGGCCAAATAATCGGCTTGAAGCCCAGATCATCTCATATATTCTCAATCGTAGTAAATCTGAACCGCCCTGCGGGTCGAAGCAGTCGCGTAGGCTGAATACCCTTACACGCAAGGCACAACTGAAAGGCAATGTTGTGCTCGGACTGATAGACCCGAACGTGGGCCAAACCCCCAGCGTTCCCCTAAGAAAGCGTGAATGCGCATTGGCGCTGGCACGTCTGCTGCCGGTCCCACGGACCAACAGGCGGAAGCCCACTCTCAGTGACTTGGCGCAGCTCATCCGCGATACCCATGCGCCGGTCCTTGAATTTGGCGAACGGGCCAGGTTCATGGCTGCCATGTCAATCCGTGGCGCGGTGACCTGTGGCGGCTACTTGCGCGAGGCCAAAGCATCGGAGGAGATGCAACGCGGCCAATTCATGCGCTGGTTGAAGAAAGAGTGTAATATCGAACCTCGTTGCGCTCGGAACTACATGCGCTTGCACATTTGGGTTTGCTCGCACCAAAAAGAGATTTTAGAAGCCAAGCCGCACTCCTTGCGTCAATTCTATATTCTGGCGGGCATTCTCCCCGAGGATGAAAGCAAGAAGCTGCCCAAAGCGAACAACGACGACCTGGCCAAGCTGCGGCTGCTCGTTCGCAAGGTCACGGCGGAAGCGGCGGCACACCGCGACTACGCAGAGGTTGATCGGCTGTGGCAGGCGCTGGAGCCGCTGGCTCCCCTGCTCCGCGAGGTGAGCACCGATCTCACCGAAAAAGGGAAACATGTTTCCGCTCGCCATGCAGACTGAGATAATCGATTCGCAAGTAGCGCTGCCGTTGGCGCAGTGTCCATCAACGCTTCTGACTGACCACGAAGCTGTGCGCAATGGGTCGGACGATAACAAGTGTGATGCTCCTCGGCGTAAACGAGGGCGACCTGCACATACTCGACCCTGCCTCCGAGCGCCAGGCGCGATCCGAGACAAGCGACGCGCTGCCCTCGCCGCGCCGCCATGCCGTGGACCGAAGCAGTCAGGGCTGGGTGCGGGAGCGGCCCGGTATTAGCCGACCATTGCGTTTACAGCTGTTCACAAGGCACCGCCGACTACAGGATGCAGGCTCCGCTGGCGCAGCCCCGACTCTCGAACGTCCTGCCGTAAACGCCCGCCCTTTCCCCCACAGGGCATGGCCGACCACAGGACGGGCGCAATGGGCCGCATACGGCAGGACCAAGCGCCGCGCTGTCTCGCTCGCACCGCGACATCGGTGGACCGAACCGCTGTGGCTGGCGATAGGCGCGGCTCATGATTCGCCGGTTGTGCGTTCGCAGCCGCTCCCAGGGGCATGGCCGACCACCGTCCTGATGTCTCGGGCCGCGTAGCGTTTGGCCGCATGGAACATCGCCCTGGCGGCGCTCCCGACGTATGCGCTCCGTTCTTGGACTTCGGTCGTTCAGTCCCCCTGCCAATACCCAAGGTAACTGACCGCGCACGACGAGCACGACCAGGACCAACCCGCCCAACGTGCCGCACGTCTTCCGCTGGCAGAATCACGGATCGCATCGACCCGCTTGATCGTCTGGCCAACCTGGGAACCGGCTCGTTCAGGATCAGCGGATGGGGCAACCCGACCGAGCAAGGTTTGTCTCGATTCACCTTAACTGCGATCCGAAATCTCAAAGTGCGACGCAAACCGCTACGGGAGCGCTCCAGGCGAGTATTTGCAATGGCTTACGAATGAATCTTACGGAGCACGGATCGCATCAGGATGCTACCCGGCAGCGCTGTGCCCCATAGCCTCACGAGTGCGATCCGAAATTTCCACCGTGCGGCACAGGCTGTTCCGAACAATTTCCTAAGCCGCCATTTATCAAGGGCTTACAGTGCAGTCAAAATAACGGATCGCACCTGCATCGGAGGCATTGTCACGGAGCAGTCGGTCGCCAGGTTTTCTTCAGTTCTTACGTGGTGTGAAGAAAAATAATCACACCAAACTGGCGCAGCCTGACAAACAGGTTGCGGTAACAACATCAACCCCCGCGACGGCTCAAACCGCCGGGAATCCTCAAGAGCCCCTTGGATCGGGACTCCCCCGCAATGGAGTTGCGCCGGAGCGCAAGAGAGTTGCCTACGCCGACCCGCCCTATATTGGGCAAGCACACCGGCACTACAGCCACGACCCCAGGTGCGCCGAGGTTGACCACGAAGCACTGATCCGGGAGCTAAACGAAAAGTACGATGGCTGGGCGCTGTCGTGCTCTTCGCCATCTCTTCAGATGCTTTTGAAACTTTGCCCTCCCGATGTTCGGATCGGTTCATGGGTCAAGCCGTTCGCCAGCTACAAGAAGGCGAACCCGGCCTATACTTGGGAACCCGTGATCTTCAAGCCCGGCCGCAGCCGCAAAGGCCGCTTTACCGTCCGCGACTACGTGGATGCCAACATCACGCTCAAGCGCGGCCTGTGCGGCGTCAAGCCTGACCGGTTCTGTTATTGGTTGTTCGAGATTCTGGGGATGCAACCGGAAGATGAGTTCGTTGACCTGTTTCTCGGCTCTGGCGCTGTTACGCGGGCTTGGAAGGCGTGGAGCGATTGTGAACTTCAGCGGCGCATCACCGATGAACCGTTTGGGCTCTATGTCCAGAGGAAAGACCTCGCCTCTCTGCCTCACTAACCGGCAAAGAAAACAACACTCACGAACGCATCGGTTCGATCGCGTAATTAGACTGCGGCGGTGTCAGGTCGGAAGCCGTGACCGCCGCCTGAACATGAAAACCTTGAAAACATTGATCATTGTGCCCGGCGCGGAGATTGGCGGCTGTGGCCCCAGGTTCGCGCCGTCTTCTTCCGCTCTGCGCCGGGCCTCACCACAAAAGCCAACAGGGCTGGCGCTCACACCACCCCCGTTGCATACAGCGCTCACCAAGATCACCGATGAAGACGCTCACCTGTAAATACCACGCCCACCATCCTGATGATCATAGCCCAGTATTGGGCACTCCCTCACTAACCGTTCCGTTACGCCGATCTGAACATGAAACTGGCGATGCAGAGTTAATAGACCAGCAAGGCCAGCCCGTGGCCTGTCGGGAACCTGCGCATCAGCCGCTGCACGGTCACGCACCTGTGCCTGTCTCCTGGGAGCTGCTGGCGGCAAAGCGATGGTCATCGGCAGGTCACCATGCAACCCGAATTTCGTTTACGAAATCATGAGCCAGGCAGCTGGAGCTGAATCGGCTTCCGCTCGTCGGGCTGGTGCCCAGTCTGCGGCAGCTCTTGGGAGAAGTTGGCGTGAACGGCTGGCTGATCCGGCTGAGGCTAAGCGCATCCTGGCGGAACTGCGTAAGGAGAAGCTCTTCTTACGCGCAGACAATACTGACAGGGACCGGATGGCCGACCGTGATCGTGAGGACACACCGCTTGAACTGGTGGACCACTCCAGTTGCGACCGGCTGTTTAAGCTCCAGCGCAAACACTTCCCCAGGCAGTGTGCAGAACCGTTGGGATATTTCTTGAAGCGCTGGAAGCGTAGCGACTGGATGCGTAAGCAGCGCGGCTACCGTGAAAAGGCGGCGCTCGCCGCCAGCTCACGGGGCAACTTCGACGGTCAGCGGTTCTGCAACTGCCGCCCTGGCAGGTTATGTCAGCAGGTCCATCATTGCCCGCGCTGCAAGCTGGAGTTTGAGATTCGGCCAGCGCTCGAAGAGTATGCCGAGGCTTTCGAGAAGGCACCGTTCTGGTTTGCTGCCGTCCCGTCTATCAGCTTCCGGCCCGACACGGCTGGCCTCCGTTACGTCACTCGCAAGGATGCTGAAGGCCGCGCCAAAGCATATCGCCATTCGCGGCCCTTTGTGGGTCGCCGGACGCTGCGGGGGATAACGCTGGACAGTGCCGAGAAAGATGTTGTCGATAAACTGCTCCGCGTTCCGTTCGAATTTGCGAAGCGGCTGCGGGACCGAGGGCTGGTGGACGGAGCCTTCGTGACCCGCGAGATCGCCCTGGACTTCGTGCCGCGCCCCGAACCCGTCCCGAATCACGAGTTGCGCGTTGCCGAGGTCGTGCTCCCGCACGGTAACGGCCTGTTCAACACGCGCCGCAAGCCAGGCTGGCGCTTCGCAGTGGAGTGCTGGGACATTCTTGTAACGCTGTGGATAGAATGGGAACTGTTCAAACACGGTTATCCCGACCTGTTGGTGGGCAGGGCGATGGTGGACCAGAAGGAGATCAAGCGCTGGATCAGCTACGAGCTGAAGCCGATGCCCTTTGAGAAGTTCTACCAGAACGGCATCGAGAACGGCTGCTTTCTGGAGCACTATAACCTGCACTTCGACCAGACCGTATTTCGGGGCATTAAGATGGCTTTCAGCGGAGTCAAGTCCCCGAGGAAGTATGGGAACATGAATTGCGATCCGCGCCTCCACGCCCATGAGGCTCCTCCCCATCGGCGGTATTTAGGCAAGAAACCGATAAACCGCATGGTTCAGCGAATATTGGGCAAGTTGCGAAAGTGCCTTCGGCAGCAGCCTCCCGGCGACCTCACCGAGAAGTTAACGGAAAGCGAAATGCACTTCCTGGCCGAGCATGATCTGGATGGCCACGGCGTCACAGTTGCAGACCTGGAGCGTTGGGATGGTGAGCGATGAACCCTTCGCATTGCCTGACAGGCGAAAGGGGCCAGCGGATTACGACTCCGCTTTCCGTCAGAAACATGCCAAGAGAAATCTTCAAAAATCTTCAAGGCTGTAGTCCGAGGATTCATCTCGGGTTACAGCCTCGCCGTTCACCAGGATTCTTGAGTTTCGCGACTGCTGATGGCCTTCCTCCATATATTAGAATTGTGACCGCAGGACTCGATACAAATTTGCCCCGTCCGGGCGCAGTAATGGCTCGCCTGAGCCAGCCTGCGGTCACACCTGGACGGGCGCTTCCTAGCCTGGCGCTGAACACGCGCCACTCAATATGAATGCAGATACATCCCAAGCCACAATTTTTGAAACGCGGCTGCGTGAAGACATCGAAAAACGCAAAGGCAAAGCGCCCGTCGTTCCCAAAGCTAAGGTGAAGAAGTTCATAAAAGACTGCATCAAGCTCCGGTTCGAGCCTGGTTGGAAGCTGGCGGGAGTGATTCTAGGGCGAATCATGGAGGCGCAATTATACCTGCTGTCCGACGACGACCCGGAGCAGTTGTTGGCACGACTGGCTTCCCGGCCAGAGGACCAGCTTGGCGAACACTCCGCTGACGCCGACGCCGAAACGCAGGCAGACGATCCGGCAGGCGTTCAGCCTTCCGATGCACCTACGGTGGTGCAAACCGATCGCGTCGGCCAGGACGTGACGACCCAGGACGCAGATGAACGCGCCAATCCCGAGAATGAAAAACCAAGCTCTCCCCTCCGGGGCAAATCCCGCGACGCTGCCAAGTTCAAAGAAGGGCTGCGGCACCGTATGGAAGGTCGGCTGGGTCGAGGTTACTACGTCGGGAAGCCAACGCAGGAGAAGATTCTAAATGCGTGCGTCGATATTTTGGAGAATCCGCAACGTGGGGATGCCACTGCTATCTTGGAGTGGTTAGGAAACAATCGCCGTTTTTATGCCATCGTTGATACCTGGCCTCAGCTGCTAAAGCTTCTGTGCTTGCCAGTCCAAGAGCCTAGCGAGAACAAGTCCCCCTCCTATGGCACGGCAGTTGATGCGAACCAGCCTGCAACACAAACGCGGCCTTCGGCTCCCAAAAATGAGCAGCGCTCAGAGCCCGGTGCCCTGACTTTCAACGTATCTGAAACCGTTGTCAACATCAGCGAAGAACCGAGCGAAGAACCGACGAGGTTGTCCAAGGCCGAGCGCAAATTGCTGGCAGAATGTGAGAAAACCATAGCAACCGGGCGCGAGGCCGTGTTCGAGGCAAATGCCGCGTTGAAACGAATCCGGGACCGGAAGTTATATCGCGAGGGCTTTAAGACTTTTGAGGACTACTGCTTCAGGACGTGGAGCTTTCGCCGCAGCACCGCCTATCAGCGAATCATGTGGGCGCAGGCTCACGAGATTTTGTCCGCCATGGCGGACAAATCGGTCGAGGTTAACGAGCGCCAGGCCCGTGCGCTGGGAGGCCTGGGTGATGAGGACATGGTCCGCGTCTGGCAGCAGGCAGTTAAAGCCTCGAACACCCAGAACCCCACCACCAAGGACATCGAGGCTGCGCGTGCGGAGCTTAACCTCGTCCCTTTGAAGTCCGGGGCGGGCAAGCATAATTCCAAGTCCAGCAGCGATGCGGACCAGGTTACTACGCCGGCGAGCAGCCTGGGAGAGTTTGATCCTAATTCGCGCTGGCTGACCTTCCGCCATCAGATTGACCAAGAGTACGGAGCCTGGCCGCTGGCGGACCGGGTTGCTTTCCGCGCCAACCTGCAAGTTTGGCTGAAAGAGCAGGAGGATGGTGATGACGAGGCGAGGAAGTGACGCTTTACGCCAGCATCACGCTGCCGCTGGCGCAGGTCTCCAGCTTGGTGGCATGGATAAAATATTGGGCTGGGGCAAGAGACTGCTCCAGTCCGATTGCGGCGGAGGCCCTTAATTTAGTTCTGTTCTTCCAAGCATGGCGGCTCGACACCGCCCAAATAACAAACGTAAACGATAATATGAAAATAAAGTTAACGAACACAAACAAGAAGCAATCAGTTAAATCGGGCTGCTGCTCCAAGTTGCAGCCTGCTACATATCCAAATGCCACAACTTTGAGTCGCTGCTCCACAGTCAGCGCAGCGGAACTGAACGCGGCCAAAGACGCAGCCGTCTCCGGATCGGTTTCAACAGCACCGATGTTGTTCCCGGTCAGCCCTGAGGAACACGAGAAAATTAAGGAGGCGATCGCCTCGCTGTACGACATCGACGTTGATGGGCTTCCTGGTATCGCCCTCGGGGACACCGTCCGCGGGTTAACGTGGGCCATGGAAGCTATGATCACTCCTGTGATTCAGCCGTGCGGTCACCATCACGGCCCGTTCAACATCAACCTCAGCCAAGCGGAGGTTGCTGTCGGCAAAGCCGTCATAGACGAAGTCTTCCGGATCAGTAACTCTGTCCTCTGCGGACTTCATTTCTTGCGCACTCGTGGCTACGTGAGTGCTTACGGCGCCGAAGTCCCCGCGTGCTGGTCGCCCGGCGATTTCTGGAGCGCGGTTGAGGACGCGCAAGCAGCGCTCGTGCGGCTGGACGGGTTAAACCAGAAGCTCTACGAGCTCCGTTACGGCGCGCTGCCGAAAAAGGCGCAGGCGACTGGGCAGTGACATGCAGGAGGTAGCTTAATCAAATGGCAGCCGGAGCATACCCGCAACTGTCAATCCCTGACAGTTGCGGCACCTTCGACATTCCGAAGCCGCACAGCGGCGTTGCCTGATGGGGAGCCTCTCCGCCGACGCCAGGTTCCGGAAATATTTCCAGAACCTGGCATTGGGGGCCACTCGACGACGTTTACACTCGCACGCTCACTACTTACTTGTATATGCGAACTCTAGCACCATACCAGTTTCCACGCCGCCGCTGCGGCAGCTCCAGCCGCCCGCATCGCAGCAATGGCGAGTCGAGCCTAACCGAACCTGTAACCAACGCAGTGCCGCCGGGCGCCACAATAGACGTCAGCGTGACTGTACGCGTTGTCCCGATGGCACAGAGCAAAGCGACCAAGCTGGAGCGCGTCTTCACGCCGCATCACCAGCAACTGGCGGGCGATCTGCCGGCACCGCAAGTCTGAACCGCCCGGTGAGCACACGCCCAGGACTTATGTCGGAGCACCAGATACGTTGAGGAAGTAGAATCGGGGGCAACCCCACGATCGCATCACCAAACGGGCAGGACCACGAGCAAGGTAATTGCCGGGCTGATGCAACTTCCGCACACGAACCTGCTTGCCAGCCCGCTCTCCGAGGGAAGGCCTTTGCGAGGCCAAAGAGCGGAGCATTCCAGTCGGAAGTGGCTGCCACCGCCGGCCGGCCCGAGCGACGGTGGATGTAAATCCGGCCGTGGTGTACGGGCGAGTACGGCCTGCCATAATGTCAATACGTTTGTCGGTCTCTATCAGCGGCTACTACCGCCGTTCGGCCTCAGCTCAGCGCAGGTTCGAGGCACTATCGGCCGTTTCGCCAGGAGGAGCTCGGTCTTGCATTTCCATGCTCTATTCCCTGGCCCGTGGCTGTACTTGGCTTCGATCGGCTGTATCCACGCCCAGCCGTATAAGGCGCGAACAGCGCTGCTCTCGTCGTAAGACAACAGCCATGAACCTGGGCACTTTTTCAAATAGTCTGCCAATGCCTCGTGCTGCCGGAGGCCCATTCCGAACCTGTACAGCTGATTGCTCCTGCCGGGAAAATACGGCGGATCAATGTATGCGGTTAGCGGCGGTTTAATGCTCATCAACAGTTCCAGGCCGTCCATGTTCTCGACGCGGGTTCGTCCCCCCAGCAGATTATTAGCGTCATGAAGCTGAGCCAAAATAGTCTTCACCGTGTATTGGCAGGCGAGACCCCGGTTTGCCCGCCCCGCCCAGCCATTTTGACCCCAGCCGCCCATCGGACCTTCATCGATCTGGCCGCCGAAACAGGTTTTATTCAAGAAGAGAAACCGAAATGCTCGCCGGCCAGGCTCCTCGAAATTCGATTCGCGAATTTTGATCCAATAGTCGAGCCGCCGTACGGGATGGTCCATTGGCCCGCGGGAAAGTTCAATTTCGCGACACAGTGTCAGAAAGGCGGTTTGGCCCTCTTGGCCGCTGACGACTCTCCAAAAGGTGGCCACTTCCGGGTCCAGATCATTCAGGATGATGTCTTTTCGAGGGTATGTTTTGGCGATTTGTAGTGCCACGCTGCCGCCGCCAATCATGGGTTCCACGTAGGGCCCATATCCCATGAGAGGAACCAAATGGGACAAGACTTTCTTCATCAGGCGCGTTTTGCCGCCGGGGTATCGCAATATAGCCATGCCCTGGAAGAACGGAATTTTCCCGGGAGGCTGTGTCGGATGCGGCTCTGCAAGAAAATGAACGACAGCGGTCGGAACCGATGCTCAAAAACGTAAACGTTAAGGGGGCGAACTTGAGCAATCGGCGACAATCACGACGGGCAACACTAGTCGGGTGTATTGGTTGGTGGCTCGTTTCAGATCGGCAAGCGAGATCGTTCCGCCAATCGCAAGGTGAACACCGGCAGCGCACCGTGGTAGCCGACCTGTTGAGTGAGTCTGAGTCCTGCACCTGCTTTGTGCGCGAGTGCGTCGAACGCGAGCGAGGGGCCACGCTGACTGCTGAGGAGGCGTATCCTGCATACGTGCGTTTTTGCTCGGCGCGGGTTTGGCCTCCCCTACCTCCACGCGACGGCGCTGGCGAACGATCCGCCGTCCGGGACGTTTTACAGCCCCGACCATGCCACCGCGACTATGTAGCCCCCGACTTGGTCTTCGCGCTCCCGGTCAACTGGAGGGCTCAAGTTGACCGGGAGAATATTAGAGGCCCTCGAAGCTAGGTGACCGCGGACGGCCGCGCTGCCGGCCCGGCTTACAAGCCTTCAAGCCATTTGTCCGGGCTGCCCGCTTTTTGGCTTCCGATACTTTCTCGCGCACACCGGCCTTCAGTTTACCCAAGATGATAGCATTGGGATCCTTGACCAGCCTGACCTGATCTGCATCCACCGCCCCAAAAGCCCAGTTGTCGTCGCTCAAGTCAGCGTTTGGGCCTGTTGCGCAGGAGGTCCAGACCGCCTTCTTTCTCAGTGCGCCGTAGAGATAGACCAATTCACCGCCAGGCAGGATGATCCTTTGGTTCCGCCAGCAATGATGCCCCCCAATCCAACCGGTCCACCGGCGCGTTCGCTTGCGCGGCAACCGAGCCAGTAACCGTGCTGCCTCGCGCACCGACTCCAGGTCAGGCGGTCTCGGGGAATTGTCGCTAATGCTCACTTCCGGCAACTGTTTGACAAGCGGCGCGGCATCAAGCTCAACGCTTTTGGTTTGTGGGCAAGGAAGGGAGCAGGGCGACTGAATTTGCAAGGGCTTGCGGACTGCAGGTTGATCGTGCTTATGCTGCTTAAGTGTACTGCCGGCTATCGACCGGCGATGCCTGTTCACACTTGGTCGCGGCAGTCGGTAGACAGAAACCCAACTTCTAGCCCACCTGAGGACCACACCACGGCTCATGAGCTGGCGCAGGTTTTGCCAAAGTTTCAGCCGCAGAGCTCTGGTCTCAGCCCGAGTCCCCGGGTTCTGCTCTTCAGCGACTAGATTCAGAAGTTCCCAAATCCGTATGCCATAAATACCGGCCTTCTCGACCTTTTTCAGGAGCGCCTGGTCAGCCTTGTCCAGACTGATACCCGGCGGGGTGCAAACTCTCTTGTAACAGGGACCACACGGGATCGGGGGTCGGTAGCCGGGGTCAACGAAGATGTTTATCATATCATTTTACATACGGGGGGCACCGGCGCGCGCGCGTCGCACGCCTCTCCGCACCGGATCAGTGACGCCGGGCGGCCCTGTAGTCTCTCGACTTCGCGCAAATTGACTCGCCCGGTGCAGGCGGGATCGGTTCTTCGCGGCGAGTTGAGAACTCACTGCCGACGCGCCACGGCCGAACTGCAGCCTGTACACCTCGCCGCGGCGAACGCCGTGATGATAATGCGAACCCCCTTTGGTCCTGTGGGCCTTGTTTACGCCAGGGCGTTCAGCCCGCTGAACATAGATATTTATGGCCCGCTGGTGAAACACCGTTCTTACCCCCGTCGGGCATGAAGTTCGACGACGAAGATCATATGCGCCAAAGCAAAGTCTACAGCCGAGCTAACACTGCAAACAGCGTGCAGTCCGCCTGAGGCGGCGACCTCGCGGCCGAACGGAAACGCCCATCCGGGCCCTTCCATGAAGCACTTTGAGCTCGGGAACAACGACAAAGACGAAATCCTTCGGGACTTCGCTCCCCGGGCTTTTTCTTCGCCGCTGATTGACCAGCGAGAAATTCCCGCCTTAGCCAAAGACCTGAGTTTGATGGCGGGCATCCAGAAGGTGTTGCCGAGCCTGCCGACCTTCCATCACTTCCACTTGGGGGACGCGGTTTCCTATCCCTTTCCGCCGGATGAAAGCCTGCACCTCGTCCTCACCTCCCCGCCGTACTGGATTCTCAAACGATATCCTGAGGCTCAGGGCCAGCTTGGGCACGAATCGGACTACACCCAATTCTTCACCAAGCTGAACATCGTCTGGGAAAAGTGCTTTCGCTGCCTGGTGCCGGGGGGAAGACTCATCGTGGTTGTCGGAGACGTTTGCCTCTCCCGGCGTCAAAACAAGGGCCGGCATGTCGTTATCCCGCTCCATGCCGCGATCCAGGAGGGTTGCCGGAACATCGGCTTCGACAACTTGGCTCCCATCATCTGGCACAAAATTGCCAATGCCCAATACGAAGCCGGCCGCGGCGGATTCTTCGGGAAGCCCTACGAACCCAACGGGATTATCAAAAACGACATCGAGTTCATTTTGATGTTCCGCAAGCCGGGAGGATACCGTCACCCCACCGATTTCCGGGTAGAGCCGGTGGTTGCCCACCGGCTCCCCCACAGTCCCGTACTA
>Ga0194060_10001514_pt1 | contig 16570 bp, 12 predicted proteins | sample SepL225m_MetaG_FD_163427 | JGI IMG/M metagenome (GOLD analysis project Ga0194060, IMG submission 163427) | Anoxic zone freshwater microbial communities from boreal shield lake in IISD Experimental Lakes Area, Ontario, Canada - Sep2016-L222-5m | ecosystem: Environmental > Aquatic > Freshwater >...
TGATTGCCGTCGGTCAGGAGAACTCCTTCCCCTGGATCGAGAGCGATGTCGGTATCGAGTTTGATAAATGGGGTCTGCCGGTGCTGGTGGCCGATGCTTTCCAGTCCACGGTGCCCAATGTGTTTTTTGGCGGTGATGCGGCTTTTGGGCCGAAAAACATCATCACGGCGGTGGCGCACGGCCACGAGGCAGCGGTGTCGATTGACCGCCTGATGCACGGCGAAGACGTATACCGCAGGCCGGTACCCATGACCAATCTGATGTCCGCCAAGATGGGGATTCATGAGTGGAGTTACGACAGTTCTGTCTCGGGAGATTCCCGTTTCAAGGTGCCATGGGCGAAAGCCGAGGTGGCACTGGCCAGCATCCGGGTCGAAGTGGAGTTGGGTTTTGATGCTGCGACTGCTTTCAAGGAGACGCACCGCTGTCTGAACTGTGACGTCGAGACTGTGTTTACCAAGCACACCTGCATTGAATGTGATGCCTGCGTTGACATTTGCCCGATGGATTGCATCACCTTCACCAAGAACGGCGATGAGGCTGATTTGCGCGCCCGCCTGAAGGCGCCGGCGACCAACCTGGCGCAGGACCTCTACGTGTCCGGCGCCCTCAAGACAGGACGAGTGATGGTGAAGGACGAGGACGTTTGTCTGCATTGCGGCTTGTGTGCCGAGCGCTGCCCGACGGGGGCCTGGGATATGCAGAAATTTTTATTCAGTACGACGCAGGCGGGAGCCCGCTGCCGTGATGGCAAAGTCGTTCGCCGTGCGATGGAGGTCGTATGAAACACATAGAAGCTGTCAACGACTTTGTCATCAAGTTCGCCAATGTCAACGGCTCGGGTTCGGCCTCGGCCAACGAACTTTTTGCCAAGGCCATCATGCGCATGGGCGTGCCGGTCAGTCCGCGCAACATCTTCCCCAGCAATATTCAGGGCATGCCGACCTGGTACGAAGCCCGCGTCTGTGAAAAAGGCTACGGTGGCCGGCGCGGTGGTGTGGACATGATGGTCGCCATGAACCCGCAGACCTGGGACAACGATGTGGGCGAAATTCAGAGCGGCGGCTATCTGTTTTATGACAGCACGCGGCCGATTCCGGAATCGCGTTTTCGCAAGGACATCGAGGTCATCGGCATTCCGCTGACCGAGATCGCCAACGCGGCCTACACCGACTCGCGCCAGCGCCAGTTGTTCAAGAACATCATTTACGTCGGCGCTCTCTCGGTGCTGCTCGATGTCGAAGCCGAGGTGTTCGAGAAACTCTTTTCCGAGCAGTACCGTGGCAAGGAGATGCTGCTCGACTCGAACGTTCGTGCGCTGCATCTTGGGCGGGACTATGTCACGCAGCACTTGAGTGCGCCCATCGGTTTGCGTGTGCGCCGCGCTGACAAGGTGGGTGACAAGATCTTCACCGACGGCAACAGCGCTGCCGCTCTGGGTTGCGTCTACGGTGGCGCGTCGGTGGCCGCCTGGTACCCGATCACACCTTCGTCTTCGGTGCCGGAAGCGTTCCAGAAATATTGCGACAAGTACCGTATCGACGAGCACACCGGACGCAGCAATGTGGCCATTGTGCAGGCGGAAGATGAACTGGCTTCGATCGGCATGGTGGTGGGTGCCGGCTGGAACGGTGCGCGTGCCTTTACCGCAACTTCCGGACCCGGCATTTCCCTGATGTCGGAGTTTATTGGTCTGGCCTATTTTGCCGAAATCCCGGTCACCATCATCAATGTGCAGCGCGGCGGGCCTTCCACCGGAATGCCGACGCGCACACAGCAGTCCGATCTGCTCAGTTGCGCCTACGCCTCGCATGGCGACACCAAGCATGTGATGCTTTTTCCGGAGGATCCGTACGAGTGCTTTGAGCAAGCGGCGGCGGCGCTGGACCTGGCGGACCGTTTGCAGACACCGATTTTTGTCATGACCGATCTGGACATCGGCATGAACCAGCGCCTGTGCAAACCCTTTGTCTGGGATGACAAGCGCGGTTATGACCGCGGCAAAGTGATGACCGCCGAAGAACTCGAAGCGGGCAAGGATTTTGGCCGCTACAAGGACGTCGATGGTGATGGCATTCCGTGGCGTACCTTGCCGGGCACCCATCCATCCAAGGGCAGTTTCTTCACGCGTGGCACGACACGTGATCCGTACGCGCGCTACTCGGAGCGCGGCCCGGATTACATCTACAACATGGAACGCCTGGTGCACAAGTTCAAGACGGCAGCCGATCTGGTGCCGCAGCCGGTGTTGCGCAAGGCCGAGAAGCCGACCAAACTGGGTGTGCTTTACTTTGGTTCGACCAGTCCGGCCATGCAGGAAGCGCTGGATGTACTGACGGCCGACGACATCCACCTCGATGCAATGCGCCTGCGTGCCTTCCCGTTCCCGGCCTCGGTCGAGAATTTCATCGACGACCACGACAAGGTGTTCGTGGTGGAGCAAAACCGGGATGGCCAGATGCAATCGCTGCTGGTCAATGAATTGGCGATTGACCCGGCGCGCCTGATCAAGGTGTTGCACTACGATGGCACGCCGATCACTGCACGCTTCATCATCAAATTCATCGAGCAGAATCTGCAAACGGAGGCCGCATGACCTACCTCGCCAAACCCAAACTGCATCACCCCACACTGACCACCAACAAGGTCGGCTACACACGGCGCGATTACGAGGGCCGCATCTCTACCCTGTGCGCAGGCTGCGGCCATGACTCTATTTCGGCTGCCATCATCCAGGCTTGCTGGGAACTCAATATTGAGCCGCATCGGGTGGCCAAACTTTCCGGTATTGGTTGCAGTTCCAAGACGCCTGACTATTTTTTGGGCGCCTCGCACGGCTTCAATACCGTGCACGGGCGCATGCCCTCGGTGCTGACGGGTGCCAACCTGGCAAACCGCGATCTGCTTTACCTGGGGGTCTCCGGCGATGGCGATTCCGCTTCCATTGGATTGGGGCAATTTGCCAACGCCATGCGCCGCGGCGTACGCATGGCCTACATTGTCGAGAACAACGGTGTTTACGGACTGACCAAGGGGCAGTTCTCGGCCACCGCCGACCGCGGCTCCAAGAGCAAGAAGGGTGTCATCAACAGCGACAGTCCGGTGGATCTGGTCGGGTTGGCGCTGCAACTGGGCGCCACCTACGTGGCACGCAGTTTCTCTGGTGACAAGGCCCAGTTGGTGCCGCTCATCAAGGGCGCCATTGACCATGGCGGCGCCGCCTTCATTGACGTTGTGAGCCCCTGCGTCACCTTCAACAACCATGGCGGCAGCACCAAGAGTTACGACTATGTGCGCCAGCACAACGAGGCGGTGAGCCGCATCGACTTCATGACTTCGCGCGAGGAAATCACGGCCGAGTACGCTCCCGGCTCGGTGATTGACGTGCAGCAGCACGACGGCTCCACGCTGCGCCTGCGCAAACTGCATCAGGACTATGACCCGACTGATCGTTATGCCGCCCTTAGCTACATGAATTCGCATCAGGTGCGTGGCGAAGTGGTGACCGGACTTTTGTACCTGGACCCGATCGCCACCGATCTGCACATGTCACTCAATACCAGTGATACGCCATTGAACCAGATGGGTGTCAAGCAACTGTGCCCGGGCTCCCGGATACTCGACAGAATCAACGCATCACTGCGCTAGGGCTCGTCTCTGCTGCAGATATCCAACCGCGATTTTTGAAAGGAATCACTCCATGCCTGAACGGACTGTTTTTCAATCCCTGACGCAGCGTCATGTGGTCACTTTGCCGCAACACTCCACGATCTGGGAGGCCGCTTGTGTCATGACCAAGGCCAAGTCGAGCAACGTTCTGATCACGGACAGTTCAGGCAGCATGCTGGGGATTTTGACCGAACGTGATTTGATCACCCGTGTTCTGGCCAAGGCCATGAATCCACAGACCACCCACGTTTCCGATGTGATGACACCCAACCCACAGACGATCGGTCCCGACATGAAAGTGGCCGAGGCGGTTCTGATGATGATAGAGCGCGGTTTTCGCCATCTGCCCATCGTCTCCTCCAGCAACAAGACGATGGGCGTGTTTTCGGTCGCCGACGCGATGCCGCGCGAGATCGGAGACGCTGTCAGCCTGGCCGAATTCAACGACCAGGTGAATGACGCGCTTGGCTAGGACACCTGACTAGACGTTGCCTTTGTTTGCTTCACGGCGGGCACGCGCGCGTTGCACGGCGGCCTCGATGACGCTGCCCTTGTCCTGCGCCGGGGAGTCGTTTTCGATCGAACGGTGCTCGATTCTTTGACGATGAAACTGGTAGCGCTGCTGCGCTACTGCGGCTTGCGCTGCTGACCAGGCATTCCAGCCGCTGGCCGTGCCCGATACATTTTCCAGTTCAATGCAATCCACCGGACAGGCAGGCAGGCACAGTTCGCATCCAGTGCAGCAAGTTTCGATCACGGTATGCATCAGCTTGTTGCTGCCGATGATGGCATCGGTCGGACAGACATGGATACACAAGGTGCAGCCGATGCACCCGGCCTCGTCGATGAAGGCTACATTGCGTGGTCCCTCGCTGCCGTTTTGCGGGTTCAACGCGACCACCGGCTGAGCGGTAAGCGCCGCCAGCCGTTCAATCCCCTGGGCGCCGCCGGGCGGGCACTGGTTGATGCCGGCGCTGCCGTCGGCAATCGCGTGCGCGTAGGCTTTGCAGTCGCTGTAGCCGCAGCGGCGACACTGCGTCTGTGGCAGCAGCGCCAACACCTTGGCAGCCAAGGCGGGCATTATTTCTTGCCGGCAACTTTCTTGGGTACGGCCCTGGTCTTGGCAGTGATGGGTTTGACCGGATCGGTCGCCACTTCGCCAGGTGCTTGCACAGTCGGCTGGTGCGTCAGAATGAAGGCCTTGACCTGCGGATAAACCACTTCGCGCCAACGCCGGCCGCTGAAGATGCCGTAGTGCCCGGCACCTTGCACCTCCAGATGCTTTTGCTCCGACGCGATGACGCCACTGCAGATGCCGTGCACTGCTTCAGTCTGGCCGGAGCCAGAGATGTCGTCCAGTTCGCCTTCGACAGAGAACAGGGCGGTGGTCGTGATGTCCTGCGGCCGCACGCGTTCGGTCTTGCCATCCACACCCACAACATCCCAGGTACCGCTGACCAGGCTGAAGTCCTGAAAGACGACCCGGATCGTGTCGAGGTAGTAGTCTGCGTCCATGTCGAGAACCGCGTTGTACTCGTCGTAGAACTTGCGGTGCGCCTCAGTGCTGGCTCCATCGCCCTTGATCAGGTCCCGGAAGTAGTCGTAATGGCTCTTCGCATGGTTGCTCGGGTTCATCGCGACAAAGCCAGTGTGCTGCAGGAAGCCCGGGTATACACGCCTGCCAGCGCCAGCGAAATTTGTCGGCACGCGGTAAATCACGTTGTTCTCGAACCAGTCGTGGCTCTTGGTCATGGCCAGATTGTTGACAGCTGTGGGTGATTTGCGCGCGTCAATGGGACCGCCCATCATGGTCATGGTCAGCGGTGTCAACTCACCGCGGCTGGCCATGAGCGAAACGGCTGCCAGTACCGGCACGGTTGGCTGGCAAACGCTGACAACGTGGCAATTGCCGTAACTGCCTTGCAGATGGCGAATGAATTCCTGCACATAGTTGATGTAGTCGTCAAGCGAAAATTTACCCTCCGACAGCGGTATCAGGCGGGCGTTTTTCCAGTCAGTGATGTAGACCTTGTGATCCTTCAGCATGGTCTTGACGGTATCGCGTAACAGCGTGGCGTAGTGACCCGACAGCGGTGCCACAATCAAAACCACCGGCTGCGTCTTGAGTTTCTGCAAGGTTGCCGGATCGTCCGTGAAGCGCTTGAAGCGGCGCAGCTGACAGAACGACTTTTCAATTTCGATGCGTTCATGGACCGCCACTTCGACCCCTTCGACCGCAACTGTGCGCAGGCCGAATTCCGGCTTTTCGTAGTCCTTGCCCAAGCGGTGCATCAGGTCGTAGCCGGCTGACATGCGCTGCGCAAACGGACTCTGTCCGAGCAAGGACAAGGGGTTGCCATAAACCTTGGAAGCAGAATGAGCCAGATCAGTCAAGGGCTCCATCAGGGAACGCTGGGTTTCGTAGAGTTGGTAGAGCACGGTAGATTTACTTTCAGGAAATGTTGCAGTGCAATATAACAGTATTCAAGGAGATTAATTGGGGTGTTTCCCCCAATATATACAAAAATGTGCCGAAGTTTGCAAGGCAAGCGACAGGCGACGGCTTGAGGCCTTTGCCATCAGCACACTATTTCCGGTCGTTGCGAGGCCGTAGGTCGTGGCAATCCATGCATGGACTGCCACGCTGCGCTCGCAGCGACGAACGAAAGGCTCCTGGTGGAAAGATGCGCCTACTGGAATAGTTCAGCGCGCTTGATCAATTCTTCCAGGCCTGCTTCCTTGGGGTTGCGCGGCTTGCCCGGATGAATGATGGACACTTGGCAACTCTCGGCTGCTTCGACCAACTGGGCGTAGGTGCCGGCGTTGATGTCGATGATGCGCGCCTGCTGATTCTTGTCATAGGCAAACATCTTGCCGTTGATTGTGGTGCACTCATTGCAGGTCGAGCAGCGTGCCGTCTCGACGTAGGCTTCATCAGGCGATCTTTCGGGCTCGGCATCTGCCACGACGGCACTGGCGGCTGCCGCAGGCGCTGCTGCCGGAACTGGGGTTGGCGCGCTTGCGGCGAGCACTTCGGCCGCCTGCTGCATGCTGTCTTCCCAGGCTCGCTTTTCGCGCGCCAGCAGTTTCTTGGCGTGTGAATTGTGTACGCCACCGAGTTCCTGCAGGCTGTGCCAGGCCGACAGGCAACGACGGGCTTCGCGGATCAGGCGCTCGTCAACAATGACTTTTTGCAGCACGTTGTCGGCATCAACCATGGTCAGGCTGGGCACCTTGTCGGGCAAGCCTTTACGCTCGCTGGCCAGGCTATCGTTGACCGTGATCAGGCTGCCATTCCACTGAGCGCGGGGCACGCGAGCGAGGTGAGCGGCGTAGCGGCGATCGCTCGCCATAAAATCGACCAGCGTGAAGGCCAAATTCTCTGACACCCGCTGGTGCAGTTCGTCTTCGTAGCTGAAGGCCTGGACCGTCCAATCCAGATCGACCTGCGAATTGGCGTCGAGGTAAAAGCGCGTGGCCCAGTTCGGACCGGCCGAAGGGTCGTAACTAAAGGCCGGGAAAGCGCGCGACTCCATCGCCGCGGCCGCCGCCAGATAGGGTGGCAGACCGGACGCCTTGGCACTTGCGCCAGAAAACACGCTGAACAAGGCTGGGCCGCGGTAACTCAGCCCGCGCAACAGGCGATCGCGAAAGCGCAGCAGGTTGGAACTGCTCGATTGCATGACATAGACATCGTTGAGCCCCATCGCCATGCTGGCGATCTTCTGGCTACTCGAGCTCGTGGTCAGGCTGCCCTCGCCGTGCGCTGAAAGCGCCAGGATGTCGTCAATCTGCAGCAGCACCTTGATCGGCAGCCCCGCGGACAGAATTTCCATCAGTTGGGCCTGCTCGACTGCGTCCATGCTGGCGGCGTTGACGCAGACCAGGTAGTCGGGGAACTGTGCCAGTTCCTGCGGATCGAGGCCATTGGCTCCAAACTGCTCAAACAAAGCGTCGTGCCGCGCTTCGCTGTACTGGCCAGCAATTTCGAGCTCGGCCATGGCAATTGCCTTGGCCAGCGCCATCAGCTTGGCGCTGCGCTGGCGAAAGGCGGCGAGTGCCTCGGTGCAGTTGGTGAACAGGAAAGTGTAGGGCTTGCCGGCGGCGGCCTTGCCGCTGGCGGGAATGAACTGCTGCGCATTCAGCGTGGTGATCAGTTCGTTGATACGCTTGCGCCGGCTCTCCGGAAACGCGTCCTTGGGTAGCGCCTTGGCGAGCAGGCGCGACATGGCGTCGAAGTCGAACGCGCCGGCGAATCCACTGCCAACGGCGGCGTGCAGGTTCTTCGGGCTGCGCCCGGCAGCCGAGCGCTCATGATCGGCCTTCAGGATGTCCGACAGCTTAAGCGCCAGGCGGTCAAGATTCTTGCGAAAACCCTGTGCCTTTTGCCGCTGCACGGCGGCCCAGGCATGCTGCAAAAGGCGCGCAGGCAGCGCGGCATCGCAATCAACCACGGCACCATCGACCTTGATGGCGGCGCGCGTGCGCCGCGCACTGTCGTCAAACGATTTGTCATCCGACTTGCCGAGTCCGGCGGTCGCCTTGGTCCAAAGCGCAGAAAAAGAAGCACCAGCGCCATTGGCGGCCTGTGTGCGAATTTCCTGCTCGATGCGCAGGGCATGTTTTCTGATTCGCTCGCCGTCCGTGCCACGGGCCGCGCCCGCCAGAGCGTTGTCGAAAAGCCCCGACAGCGATTGAACAGCCTTGTCGGCGACGCCGCCGTCGACCAGTACCAGCGGATAGTCGTAACGCAGTTCCGACAGGTTCCGATAGCCGGCAAAAAGCGCTGGGCGCAGTCCCAGTGAATCAACCGCATCGAGTTGCGTGCTGGCGCGTCGGCCGGTCAGGTAGAAGGCAACTTGTGCTTGTGTATCTGCTTGCATGTTGTTACTTCCCTGCCTTCTGATTTGCTGGCCAGACCGTGTATTTGTCGAGTTCGGCGTTCAAACCGGTGCGTGTCAACTCCGCTGTGCGCAGTTTGTCGGTGAGTCGCAAGTCCTCATAGCAGGGAACGTAGGGATTGCGATACAGGATGCCGACGGGAATCGTGTCGAGGCCAGAGGCAATTTCGCGCGCCCGGTCGATGTTGGCCGGGTCATGTTGCAATTGGTTCTTGTAGATGCGCGACATGCCAGCACTGGTTTGCAGGCCGTCTTCATGGTTGAGCAGTTGCACCCGATTCGGGTCATTCAGCCAGGGATCCAGCGATACCGGGAGCCACTCCGGGCAGCGCTGCACGATGCGCACGAAAGAGAGTCCCTTGTGATGGTAGGCAGCCTTGACGATGTCGTACAAAACCTCCGGAATCCAGTCGACTGCCTGCGCCACAAACGACACGTTTTGCACGCCCAGTGTGACAGTCAGCGGATTCAGCGCTTCGAGGTAACTGCCGCGTGGCGTGGTGTTGCTCTTGGTGCCGATCGGTGAGGTCGGTGAGGCCTGCTTCTTGGTCAAGCCATAGATCTGGTTGTCGTGCAAGAACACCGTGATGTTCATGTTGTAGCGGATGGCGTGAATCCAGTGCGCCGCGCCTATGCTGCAGCAGTCGCCGTCGCCCGTATTGACGAACACGGTCAGGTCTGGCCGGGCCATCTTGACGCCTTCGGCCACCGGCAGCGCACGACCGTGAATACCGTGAAAGCCGTAGGTTTTCATGTAGTGCGGAAAGCGGCTGGAGCAGCCAATGCCGGAGACAAATACGGTCTTCTCTGGTGCCAGCGCTTCATCCCGGCACAGACGCTGTACGGCAGCAAGAATGGCGTTGTCGCCGCAACCGGTGCACCAGCGTGGTACACCGCTCTGATAGTCTTCAAGCTCGAAGTGCTCGTCGCACATTTCGAGCAGACACTCCGTGGCGGACATCATGTTCATGGTGTTTTCACCTTTCTGTACTTTTACTTTTGCAGTTGTTTGAGTATCACGCGACGGATCGTGCTGGGCTTGATCGGTTGACCCCGCACCTCGCTCCAGCAGTCCACATCCACCAGGTAGCGCGAGCGCAGCAGGATCGCCACCGACGAGTAGCGCCGGTTGTTTTCATCAATGACTTTGTCTTCCGGGCGATCGCTCCAGTTGCTCTCGATCGTCATCACCTTCTTGAAACCCTGCATGATTTCCTTGATGCCGGGTGGCAGTGGCTGAAGGAACTGCAGATGCAGCGACGACACCTTGTAGCCGTCGGCGCGCATGGCACCAATCGCTTCTTCGATCGCACCCTTGGTGCTGCCCCAGCCGACGACCAGCAGGTCGCCCTTGGCCGCGCCAAAGACGGTCGGCGCCTTCAGTGTCTTTTGCAGTGTGGCAAGTTTCAGGCTGCGAAAACGCAGCGTCTGCTCGTTGATGTCGGCGTCGTAGGCCACGTGGCTGTCGCGGTCATGCGCCAGACCGGTCAGCGTGTGCATGCCGCCAGGTTGACCCGGAATAAAGCGCCGCGCCAGACCGGTCGTGTCGTCCCAGTCGTAGGGCCGCGCGCCCTTGGGCACCGGGCTCTGGTCAATTGGTGGCGCCAACCAGGATTCGTGGAACTGCGGACGCGGGAACGGTTGCTGAGAGGTAGCGAGACCCGAGTCGGTCAGAATCACCACGACCATATTGAAGGTTTCGGCAATCTTGCGCGCTGTCATGATGGAGTAAAAACACTCCTCAATGGTTCCCGGAGCCATCACCACCTTGGGTGCGTCGCCATGACTGCCATAGATCGCAGTCAGCAAGTCGCCCTGTTCCATCTTGGTTGGCTGCCCGGTGCTGGGGCCGCCGCGCATCACGTTCACCACCACCAGCGGAATCTCGCCCATGACGGCCAGGCCAATGGCCTCCTGCTTCAGGGAATAGCCCGGGCCGGAAGTGATGGTGATGGTGCACTTGCCAGCGTAAGAGGCACCAATGGCGAAGGCGCAGGCGGCGATTTCGTCTTCTGCCTGATGCACCATGCCGCCTACGTTCTCGAACACTTCGGACAGGTAGTGCGAAGCCGAGGTGGCTGGCGTGATCGGGTACATGGCGCAAATTTCCATGCCGGAGCCGAGTACGCCCAGCGCCAGGGCGGTATTGCCGTTGACCACGATTTGCGGCTCGGTGGCGCGCTTGGCCGGAATGCTGTAGCAAAAATCAAGATTGGCTGCCGCCCATTTTTGCCCGGCTTCGAGCAGCATGATGTTGGCGTCGACCACGCTGCGGTCCTTCTTGCCAAAAGCCAGTTCGATCTGGTCAATGGCCAGTTTCACTTCAAGGCTGTAGATGTAGCACAGCATGCCCAGAGCGAACATATTCTTGCCGCGCTTGGCGTCGGCCACCATGGTGCGGCAGACCTGCTCCATCGGAATTTCGTAGACCCGGTAGCCAGCAGCCACCAGTTTGTCATGGGTCTCGACGTAAGACGCGACAATCTTCGCATCCTTGTGCGTGCGCCACATGCTCTCGAGCAAAATGATGCAGTCCGGTTTGAGTTCCTTGGCGCGCACCCGCCCGAGCAGCACCTGCTCATTGAAGGCCACCACCAGGTCGGTCTCATCGCCGCCGTTGGTGATGTACTCCGAGCCGATGCGAATCCGGTTGCCACTGGCACCGGCCACGCTGCGCGCTGGCGGGCGAATTTCAGCCGGAATGATTTCGGTGGTCCAGATGCCGTTGCCCATCTGCGCTGCAATCGAGCCCAGTGACTGGCCGCACTTCTGTGCGCCTTCGCCGGAATCACTGATGATCTCGACGATGTGCTCTTTCAGGATGAGGGGCTTCTTGGCGCCGGCGGGGGCCGGAGCTTTGCTGCTGGACTTCTTGGCCGGCTTCTCTTTGGTCGTTTGGTTCATGGTTTTTCCGTAGACGCTGGTAAGCGGGATTCAGGCAACCCGTACACGGGCGAAATTGCGCTCTTTGGTGTCGATGCCGAACAAGGTGCTGTTATCGGTGTCGCTGTAGGGCAGGGCTGCATCCCGGATGCCCAGATAGGCCTTCATGCCGCGCGCCGCCTTGCGGCCTGCGCCCATGGCTTCGATCACGGTAGCCGCACCGGTGACGATGTCGCCACCGGCAAAGACACCCGCGATGGAAGTCGCGAGCGTGTCGTCGGTGCCGATGTAGCCCCACTTATTGAGCTTGAGCTTGGAGGTCTGGCCCATGATCGGGTTGGCGTTGGTGCCGATGGCATAGACGATCAGATCGGCCTCGAAATCGAATTCGCTGCCCTTCACCTGAACTGGCCGGCGCCGCCCCGAGTCGTCGGGCTCGCCGAGTTCCATGCGCACGCAGCGCATGCCGCGCACGCTGCCCTTGCCGTCGTCGAGCACGGCCACCGGTGCCGTGAGCCAGTGAAATTCCACACCCTCCTGCTCGGCGTGGTGCACTTCTTCAGCGCGCGCTGGCGCTTCCGTGCGTGAGCGCCGGTAAATGCAATAAACCTTCTCAGCGCCAAGACGCAGCGAGACGCGCACGGCGTCCATCGCGGTATTGCCGGCGCCGACCACGGCGACCCGTTTGCCAATGGGCAGTGGGGTGTCGAAGTTCGGAAAATCGCGTGCCCGCATCAGGTTGCAGCGCGTCAGCAACTCATTGGCGGAGAGCACGCCGTTCAGTGAATCGCCGGGGATGTTGAGCATGGTCGGGTAGCCGGCACCGACACCGACGAACACCGCGTGAAAACCCATCTCGTCAATCATCTGCTCGATCGTGAAGAGTCGTCCGACCAGTGTGTTGCATTCAAACTTGACGCCAAATTTCTTCAGGTTGTTGATCTCGGCGTCGATCACCTCGTTGGGCAGGCGGAAATCCGGAATGCCGTACTTCAATACACCACCTGCCTGGTGGAAGGCCTCGTACACCGTGACGTCGCAACCGGCCTTGGCCATGTCGGCAGCGCAAGCCATGCCGGCCGGCCCGGAGCCAACGATGCCGACCCGAAAGCGGTTCGGTTCGATGTGCGGAATATTGACCCAGCCTTCCTTGATGGCGGTGTCGCCAACAAAGCGTTCCATCCGTCCGATGGCCACCGCTTCCAGCGAGTCGCCCACGGTGCAGACGCCTTCGCACTGGTTTTCCTGCGGGCAGACGCGCCCGCAGATCGACGGCAGCAAATTGGTGTTGGTCAGGATGTCATAGGCGCCGCGAAGATTCTTTTCGCTGATCTTCTGGATGAAGCCCGGGATGTTGATGCCCACCGGGCAGCCCGAAATACAGGGCTCATCCGGGCACATCAGGCAACGGTCGGATTCGCGCAGCGCTTCTTCGAGGTTGTAGCCGCAAGCCACCTCCTCGAAATTGGTGGCGCGCACCTTGGCGTCAAGCTCGCGCATCGGTGTGCGTTCCTGCGGAATCGAGCGTATTGTCTTTTTCTTGGCCATCTGTTTGTCCTCTAGCGGCTATTCAAATTTGGGGTGGTTTGGCCATGCGGCAACTCTCGGACCAGCGCTCGTGTGCCTCTTTCTCGACCACGGTGTAGCGCTGCAGGCGCAGCATCAGGTCATCAAAATCGACCAGGTGGCCATCAAAATCGGGGCCGTCAACGCAGGCAAACTTGACCTCGTCGCCGACCTTGACGCGGCAGCCGCCGCACATGCCGGTGCCGTCCACCATGATCGGATTGACGCTCACCATGGTCTTGATCTTGGCCGCGCGGGTCGCGTCGGCGCAGGCTTTCATCATCACTGGCGGGCCAATGGCAACGACCTCCTCGATGTCGTCGTGCTTGGCCAGCGCCACCTTGATGCCGTCGGTGATCATGCCCTTCATGCCGGCCGAGCCGTCGTTGGTGCACAAAATCAGTTCGTCGCAGCAGTCGCGGAACTTCTTCTCCCAGAACACCAGATCCTTGTTGCGGAAGCCCAGAATGGCGACGACGTAGGCGCCCGCCTCCTTGAAGCCGCGCGCCTGCGGAAAGATCGGGGCCACACCCAGACCACCACCAACACAAACCACTTTTTTGGCGTGGCTCATGGGGCTGGGAATGCCCATCGGTCCCACCATGCCGTACAGCGTGGTGCCGACCTTGCACTCCTGCTGCATCTGCCGCGTGGTCTTGCCAACCGCCTGGATTACCAGGGTGATGGTGCCCTTGTTGCGATCAAAATCGGCAATGGTCAGCGGGATGCGTTCGCCGTGTTCGTTGAGCATGACGATGACGAATTGGCCTGGCTTGGCGGCTCTTGCCATCATCGGATGGCGTACTTCAAGCAGGTAAGTGACGTCCGAGAAGTCCTCCCGGGTCACGATCTCAAAATTGGACATTGATTTGGCCTTCTAGGTTGAGCTATCTGTGGACCCTGCGGCGGGCCCGGGCTAGTATCTTCGCGATAGTCAATGTGGGTTTTGATCCAAATCAAAGGGCCACCAGTGCAGCGCCCGTGTTAACCCGATGCCGGCGCGATGCTCGGGGACTGACTACTTTCCAGTTGCGCTCTTGAGTACGCCGCGCACCAGGTTGCGGCTGTGCGCGCCAAAGTTGCCCAGCAATTCGGTCACCATGGTGTCGAATCTGGCGCGCTTTGCGCTGTCCTGTTTGTCCAACTCTGCCAACAGGTCAATGCCTGACTCCTTGACACCAAAGTCAAAGCGCGGGTCTGAAACATACGCGGCCGGCAGCGTATCGACCAGAAGTTCGGTTAACCGGCCGCCCAGTGCGTGCGACTCGCGGCTCACCACGTCGCGCGCATACATGTCGGACCAGGGCGCATAGCTGCTGTCTTTGTCGGCGCTGCGCAGGGCGGTCTCGATGGCAGTTTCGACCTTGCTTTGCGCCGCGTTATAGAGCATCTGATTCTGGTATTTTTCCAGTGCCAGGTGACGGTTCGAGAGCAACACAATCATCTCGTCTTTCAGACGCGGAAAGCCCGCCATGGCCAGCAGGTTGATGCCAATCAGTTTGGCTGATGCGTTGCCTGGCGACAGGCTGGCATGGTAGGGCTGCGTCAGGTCTTGCACATAGTGCAATGCCAGACCGCTGAAGCGCCAGCCCCAATAGGCGTGGCCGCTGCGAAAAGCCAGCGTCGCCAGCGTGCTGTACTGGTGCACGCGCAGCAGCGGCAAGGTCTTTTTGACGAAGGGTGCGGCCAGGTAAATAACACGGTCTTCGTGATAAAAACCCATGTGAAAAGGCGCTTGCGTCGAGAAGTACAGCGCCGGGTTGCCAAAGGGCAGTGCATCAAAGCCGTACACCTTGCCCCACTCGGAGGGGCTGTCGGACCACAGGTTGATGTCCAGGCCGTAGTCCGGTTCGTCCGACCCGGAGGCCAGCACGGCCAGCGGCGCAACGCTGTCTCCGGCCTTCAGAGCGACAAAGCGCAATTTCGAGTTGGCTTGCTCGGGCAGAGTGTCGACGGCGGAGTGGGCCAGCAGCGTCGCCGGGTCTGGCGTTGCAAGCCACGGGTCGGGCTGGACGTAAAGCGCGAACCTGCTATTTTGTGCGACGCGCAAGGCCATCAGAAAGGACAGCCGCCGAGTTGCGTCGGATTGGGCCGGATTCGCCTTGAAGGCCAGTTGGGCCGGGCGTGGCGGGTAAAAATCGAGCTGGCTTTTGGCCCAGCTTTCCTGGCTCGCGAGCAAGTCCTGTATCGCTTTTTCCTGGTCTTTCAGGAACGCCTCCAGCGGTTCCACCGTCACCACCTGGGCATTCGCCACTTCCGGCATTTTTTCGAAGGCACGGTAGGCCGCAAAGCTGTGGTTGCTCCATGCCAGCACCTTGCCCGTAGCCAGACACAGCATGGCGGCAACAATCAAAACAAAGCGTTTCATGCGAGGATCCTCTGAAGAACGTGCTGCCATCATAGCCAACCCACTCTGTCCGAATTGACCCATCTGCCGATATGGCTTTGTCCGCTGCCAAATTTCTGGCAACTTGAGAATGCGTTAAGGTCCGTTCCGTTCATTGAAATTCAAAGCGCCCCAGAAGGAGTTGTTCATGCATCCGGTCAAGATAATTGTCCTCGCAAGTGCTGCTGCAAGCGTACTGGCTTTGCTCGCGTGCTCGACCCAGGCGTCGATCCCCGTCAGCCCGATGAGTTTTTTCGTCACCAGCGTCAATCCGGGCAAAGGCGCCGATTTTGGCGGCCTGGCCGGTGCCGATGCCTACTGCGATTCACTTGCCGCCAGTGCCGGGGCGCCGGGGCGCAACTGGCGCGCTTATTTGAGCACAAGCGCCAGCGCCGGCGCAGCGGCCGTCAACGCACGCGACCGCATTGGCAAAGGACCCTGGAAAAACAGCAAGGGAGAACTGCTTGCCAGCAGCGTGGAGGAACTCCATGCCAGCAACAATCTGGGCAAACTGACGGCTTTGACTGAAAAGGGCGAAGTCATCAGTGGCCGTGGTGACGCGGTCAACCTGCATGACATCCTGACCGGCTCCACGCCCGAAGGCCGTGCTCTGGAGGCTGGCAAAGACAGCACCTGCGGCAACTGGACCCAAAGCGGCGAAGGCTCAGCCATCGTTGGTCACCACGACCGCACCGGTCTGGACGAATCGGCACCAGCAAAGTCCTGGAACTCATCGCACGCAACCCGCGGTTGCGGCCTGAATCAATTGAAGACGACCGGCGGTGCCGGGCTTCTTTATTGTTTTGCGGCGAAGTAAGTCCTGCTGTTAATCCCGATACAGTGGCTGCAGTCGCTGGTACATGCACAGGCAAACGCACTGGTTCAACTGCTGATAGGCGAGGGCGTTTTCCGGCTCCAGCAGGAAGATCCGGCCGAGGTGTGTCATCTTCTCAATGGCGGCGCCCGAGCCGTTGGTTTCAAACTTGGGCGCCGTGGTCTTGGTACCTCAATCCTTCAAAGCACTTTGGCGATGGAAGTGCAGACGTGGGCTATGTTCTTGCTGTTCAGGGCCGCCACGCACATGCGACCGGTGTCGGTGCCGTAGATGCCAAACTCGTTACGCAGGCGCACCATCTGGTCCTTGCTCAAGCCCGAATAACTGAAC
>Ga0194060_10001515_pt1 | contig 16570 bp, 17 predicted proteins | sample SepL225m_MetaG_FD_163427 | JGI IMG/M metagenome (GOLD analysis project Ga0194060, IMG submission 163427) | Anoxic zone freshwater microbial communities from boreal shield lake in IISD Experimental Lakes Area, Ontario, Canada - Sep2016-L222-5m | ecosystem: Environmental > Aquatic > Freshwater >...
CCCATTAAAAGAGAAAATAGGTAAATAACATGACACGTCCTAACAGTGCAATTGTTCGCGCCGACCTGACCGCGTATGCGTTCGGTCTCACCCAGGATATCGTGGCGGTCCGCCGCATCATCGATCTCCTGGCTCCCACGGTTCCCACCGGTGGTACGTCCGGGCTTTATAACATCTTTGAGGATACGCAGGCCTTCAAGGCGTATGCCGCGTCTGTTTCGCGCCGCGCAGTTGGTGCCCAGGCATCGGCGATCGAGTTCCTGGGGAGCACGGCGAATTACAACGCCGCCCCGTCCGGATTGCGGATTTCGATCGATGATTTCGAGAGGGCGCAGGCTGGTGGAAACACCGCGTTGCTCGAACAGGCGAAGACCCGGACGTTGACCGTGAATTGCCTGGTGTCGCATTTGAGCCAGGTTCTCTCGGTTATCAAGGCTGCCGTTGCGGCGACCGCCGGGCTGGGAAAATGGAATGAGGCCAATGTGGATCCGATTGCCGAGCTCAATGCGTTGATCAAGGCGGTCTGGAAATCCAGTGGCATTGTGCCGAACACCATTGCGATGGATTTCGGGGCCTGGTGCGTGCTGGCCAGCAACCCGAAGATTCTCGCCCGCATGCCCGGGGCAGATATCGCCGCGGTGACCCCGGACCGCCTGAAAGCTATGTTCGTTAACCCGAACATCAAGATTGAGATCGTGGAGACCTCGGTTTTGGCTGGTGGCGGGCTCGGCAATGCCGGTGCGACCATTCAGGGTGCCCTGGGCGGCTCCGTGCTGGCGTTCTTCAACAGCCCCACGGCGACGGTGTATGACCCGTCCTTTGCGAAGTGCTTCGCGCCCAGCGCGTCCCTCTTCACCGAGGTTTACGGGTATCGCCAGGAGCCGCATCTGGACTGGCTGGAGAATGACTGGACCAGCGACGTGCAGGTTGTCTCAAGCAAACTGTGCAAACGCCTGGACGTTGTTGGTGCAAACGACTGATTAACCGTGATGGCCGGGCGTGAATAGCGCCCGGCTGTTACATAACCACATCTCATAAAAAAGGATTATCACGTGAAAAAGATCTTCAAGTTTGTTTTGGCCCTTATGGTTCTGCTCTCCATCATGACCGTCGCGGTGTATGCCGCGTCTGTCTATGATCGCTCTGTCGTCACGATCGGGACTTCAACCGGCAGTGGCGTCTGGACGAATACCTGGAAGTACTCCGCAATTGAATTGAAGCGGATCTGGGTTATCAACCCTCTGGTCGCATCCAACAACGTTGCGGTTACCAGGATTACCTCGGATAACACCTATACACAGACAGTGGGAACTGTGGCTGTTTTAGCGAGCGCGGGTAACACCGCAAGTTTCACGGCCGCTTTCCTGAAATACGGGGATAAACTGGCGTATAGCTCCGACATTTCAACCGGGTCGACCGTGATGGTTGAATACGAAGTTCAGCAATAACGATCATCTCAAAGGTTAAATACAATGGCCTGGAACACAATCACAACCGACGATATCAAGTCACGCCTGGCAGGCGCTGAGCTGAACGCGCTTCAAAGCGCGGCACTGGCTGACGGCCAGGTTGACCCGACGCCGGAGATTGTCGCCCAGGCCATTGATGAGGTGCGCGGCTATGTCGCCGCCGGTGGCTTTACCCTGGGAGCCGAGGGGACAATCCCTGGCAAACTCAAAGGGGCCACGCTCAATCTCATCCGGTACCGGCTTTGCTCCAGGCTGCCAGTTGCCAGCCTCCTGACTGAGGCCCGCATCAAGGAATATGAAGATGCCCTGCGGCTGCTTGAACAGGTTGCGGCCAAGAAATTCATGGTGGAGGAGCCCACCGTTGCGGCTGATGAACAAGCCGGCGCTGCTTCGCCCAGGTTCAACAACAGCAAGGTTCTTGTGTATGCCCCTGAAAATCAGGAGGGAATCTGATGCCGGTTACTTTCGAGACTGACAGCATTGTGACGGACCTGCAGAACGCCGTGCGCGCGCATCTGATTGCAGACCCGTTTTTCAGCGGGATCGATGTCTATACCCCTGATGACATGTCGGCTGAGAGTATGAACAAGACGCCCTCTGACATTGAACAACGCATCAACCAGTCCCTGGGATCGCTTAAGGGCGTGTGCATGATCGTTGTTTTGCCTGTGTTTGGATCGGTGGCGTCTGATTGTCCTGGCATTTTCAGCGATAACGTTCCCGTGGTGATCCGGGTGATTGAAAACCCGCTCATCAACAGAGGCCCTAACGGCACTCAAAAGACCGCCTCCATGCTTGCAACCCGCGTTATGAGACGCCTGCAGCATTTCACCTATCGTGAATGTGTCATTGTTTTGAAGACAGCGAAACGTATTCCCGACGACAATTCTTTAATCTGGGATGTCTCTGCGCAGACCTCCCTTAACCTTCCAGTACTTGAACTAACAGAAACCCCGTAATCAGGAGATCCCCATGCCTATCAGCAGAACCGATACCACCATCATTCGCGGCCCCGCCATCATCACCTACAACAGCGTGACGCTCTACGCCAAAGACGACATCAAAGTCCGGACCCGCCTGGAGTTGTTTGATATCCAGGCCTCGGGATTTGGTGCCATTGACCAGCGCATCAAGCAGGTTGTGACGGAAATCACCTTCACGCCGCACGGCGAGGTCTCCAGCGGGATCCTGGGTGTGCTCTTTCCCCATTCCGCCGCGATAGTGGGGGCAACCGCCATGCCGGCAACGGATAAGGATCTGGTGATCCATCCCTATAACGGCAAGGAGAAATGCACCTACAAGAACGCTTTTGTGAGCAAAATGCCCGATTTGTCATTGGGGGCCACAAAGACGGTATTCGGCCAGGTGACGTTCACGGCCATTGGCGTGAACAATGCGGCCTGGTCGGTTGCGGAACACTTCTCGGCTGTTGCAGATGCCGCCTTCAGCGATACCGGTCTGGCTGCCACTGGCGTCAAGACGGTGGTCTATACGGGCGTGCTGGGCTCACTTGCTGCCCCCTGGAACGGCATCAAGACGAAATCCGGCTGGACGATCAACTTTGACGTGGGCATTGAGCCGCAGGAAGAAGATTCGGTTGGGATCTTTGATCATATCTTCAACGGCCAGGCTAAAATCTCGGCCAAGTGCAATCCCATTGGTATCACGGTGACGAATCTGCATGCCCTGATGGCGACATTCCAGGGCACCGGAGCCGCCCGGGGTATGTCGGCTACTGCCAACAAGGCCAACCTGGTGATCTCCGGAGGCTCAGGGAACCCGACCGTAACCCTTAACGACATGATCCTTTCGGAGGCACCGCACCGGTATGGTGTCGGCGATCGCGTTGAGGAACTTGATTTGATGAGTGCGCGCGGGCTCACCGCCGGGGCATCGAATGCCTTGTTCAGTATCGGAATGGTTGCCTGATCCCTTGAAAACTCATGCGCATCACCATCAAAGAGTTATCCGAATCCGGTGCCAACCTGGGGGAAACCATCCTTTGTGATGGATCTGCCAAGGGGCAGAACCTGTGGATGGGACCGGATGGACTCACGCTTGATGGACAAATTGAAGCGCAGGTCCAGGGGTTTTTGCGGGCAGCAGCAGTCAAGGTGTGGAACCGGAAGAATCACCGCATTGCGGTCTCATTCAAGTGCAGTCGCGATTGCGGCACCATTCAGGCGGCTGAGGCGTTCATCATCCAATTCTATGCCACCTGTAAGCGCGGCACCCAGTTGGTTATGTCAGTTTCGACGGATGGCGGCACATCACAGATCAAAATCAATAACACCGCGCTGCAGGATATTAAACTCACGCACATTGGTATTTTGGTAAGGGCGGAGTTCAGCATTGTAGGAGGCTCCATATCATGACGACTTTCGCAAGACACCGCATCCGGATCGCGCCTGACAGCAAATCTCACACGCCGGTAAACGATATTATTTCCGGATCTACAGCGTTGATCTGGCGCGGGACCTCCCTGCAGGTGGAGGTTGGCTTGTTCGTCGATGGCGTCTTAAAGACGGACATCAGCAACATCGCCAGCCTCTATCTTGAGATTCATAACGGTTCCAGGTCGGGCGGGCCCCTCTTGCAGAAAGTGATATTGGCAGCTGCCCTGCACGGAACCCTGACCGCAAATGACTGGGTGACCGGGGCGGAAGACAAATATCACGCCCTATTTGAACTTACCTATGCGGAAACGCAATTACCGCTTGATGGGGATAATACCCTGCAGCAGAAGAGAACGTTCTGGCTGGTGATCCATGCGGTTACCACTGACACCCCGGCGCGGCGTATTACCTGGGGCGGCTGCAATCTGGAAGTTGAAGAGGATGGGGCCCAGAACGATCTGGCTGTTGTACCCATGGCGGCCCCCACGTTCCGCATCTCTAACGGCGATCTGCAACTTTACAACCGGACCACATCGAAATTTCATCCCATCTGGCTTGAAGGTGAAGACGGTATTGAGCAAATCAAACATGGAGCGGGTCAATCATGAGGAAGTATTCGAAATTCATTGCTTTGTTAGGAATCTTAGCGTTTGTGCTGATGTTCTTCCTGGCTTTCCCTGGACATGCCAGTACCAATACCCTTCCCGCGGCAGTGGGCGGAACGGTTATGGTCAATTCAAACGGGTTTGTGTCAGCTCCTACGGGATTTTACGCCAGCAACGGGCTTGCTTTGGTTAACCCTCCGATTTTAATTTATGATGAGACTTTCTCAGGCTGGGGTACTGCTGATGGCATTACCTGGACAAATGCCGGGGGCTGGACATCTACGGCCGTGGTCACAAACGGGACATGCAACCTGGCGAATAACAGTTTGTTGTCGCCCTTGATAACCTGGCGCGGGATCGCCGGGATCTCGGAGACCTGGGCAAGTCTGGTTTCCCTGCAGGGAGTGGTCGAATATACGACCAATGATGCGGATTGGGTGCAATTGACGACTCTCTCCGATCTCCGGATATCGGCGAATGGATACCGCCTGAGATTTACGGCCGAAACAACTGTTCCTGGTTTTGGCACAAACACGGCCCTGCTTGATCGCGTCATGATCTGGGGGCATCAGTTTCCCGCGCGGATCGGAGCGACAAACGATTTTGCAGGTGTAGTCACAGAGGTTGATGATCCCATCGGCAACCGTGATGCAGTGAACCTGCAAACCCTTGACAATCGCATTGCCGCGGTGATGGTGTCGGCGCTGAGTCCCAGTACCTGGGCCGCTCACCAGGCAATTCAGGCGGTCAACCTGGCCGGCCAGGCGCTCAATCTGGATCCGCGCTATACCCTGGCCGTATCCAACGACACATTAAGCCTGACGTTTGGCGGCCAGCCGGTGTGGGACGTTATAGGTGGTGGGGTTGTATACCCCCAGATCACGTATTTCGCGCTCACGGGCACGCAGGCGACCCTGCGCGTGACGGGATCGAGCGGATGGCGGCCATACCCGCAATGGACCTCTGATGCCGGTTTTACCAACTGGATGACGCTCACCACGAATCAGTTCAGCAGTTCCTATCCCAATCTGACGAATGGCCAGTACACACTGAGTTTTCCGGCCGTGACGAACTCGCCGGCCTTTTACCGGGTGAGTGCATCTAATGAAACCGGGTCCACCGGAACGGTAATGGCGATCCATGTGCCGCTGCAGGTTGATGGCCAGATAACGGGCGAGGGAATGTCCGGCTATGCCAGGACAGGAGACGTGACTGCTATTAATGCTCTGTTGCCAGGCTATGCCACCACGGGATCTGTGGCGACCTTAAGCGGCACCGTTGCCGGTGTCAGTGCCCAGATGGGGACTAAGGCTTCTACAGGTGCGGTGGCTGCGGTTAGCAACATGGTACTGGCGTTACACTCAGTGAATCATGCCACAAACTCTGACTACGCCGCTCTTTCCGGAACTGCATCAAACGGCATAATCGATGGGGTGTCGACACCGTTTGGGACTGCAGCGGCGACTGATTCGACTAACTTCAGTCCCGCACAGTGGCGGATGATTATCAATCAGATCACGAATCTGGTTGTATCGTCCACCAACGGCGTGAATTATAACGGCCCGCCCATTGGAACTATTTACATGCTTGACAATATTTTGGGGCGGACAGAAACCTGGTATAATACTAACAGCTCGCCACCGTCCACGATTTATTTGGATACTGAGGGTTCATGGGGAGCCTGTAATCATAGCCCTGAATCGTCTTATTTTAGCGCGACAAACAGATTAGGCCCCTATACCGGAATAACCTTCCAAGCTTATCACGGCACAGGAACATTTTATATTGCTGAGTTAGGCTCCCGGCAAACCAACTGGGTATCATATTTAGACGGCGGAACCGCCACACTTGCCCGCATATCCGGCCCGGCTACCAACCAATTTGCGCCGCCTGCACCTGCAGTCACCTGGTCTGGTTTCATAACGAATATCATGGGCGGCATTACCAATGTCCTTGAGTTCGTGAGGGGATATGCTGTTACCAATCGGGTGCTCCAATGAATCTCCGCCAAGTCAGCAGTATAATTCCTTTTCCAACTATCCTGGCTAAACTGGTCGTTTGGCTGGTTGTCGGGATGACTTTGGCGGGGAACTCTTTGATATTGGCCGATACGATACCAACGCCGATGCGTTATGAGATCGAGCGATCACGTCCGACTCAAATCATCACTGGCTGCCGCCGTGGTGAGTCCGTTGATTTGCAACTCTATTTTTTCGATTATGGAATGCCAGTTGACCTGACGCATGCCTATGCCGCTTTTTTTAATTATAAGGCAGCAGGGTCCACCAATGTTTACACAATTGAAGCCTCATTTCTAAATCGCACAAACGGCGCGATCATTGTTCCCTGGCGTTCATCGAATGAACTCCCCACTAGTTCATACATATGGGATGTGGTGGTAACATCTGCTACGACATCAATGAACCGGGCCAGAGGAACTTGGATCCTTACGGACAATATTGGCTACAACGCCACTACCAATACATTGCAGCCAATCTGGCAACTGGATTTCGCTACCGTGCAACTATTAAACCCGGGTTTTGCTCCTTTTATCAGTGGTTATGAGATATCCGACATCCGGACATCTCTGGCGTCAATGAGAGATGGTTCCGGAAACTTAGACGTGAATAATCTCACTGTGCGCGGGTTGTTGAACTATCCCGACGTTGAACAGGCAATTACCAATTTGACTGTAGCGGGCTTCGGCAGCATAAACCGGACGGGACCGCATACAGCCGTTCTCACCATTACAGGAGATGGTGTAGGTGGAGGCGGTAGCGGCGGTGGTATCGGATCGTACACAAACACCTCCATCAATGGCCAGGCCAACAGCAACCATGTGTACATCGTTAACGGGACGAACACCACCTGGCTACGCGACACGAACGGCCAGTGGTCGGTTAACGTTCAGGTGCCGGCAGAGACAGAGCCATCATGGACATCCTTCTCCAACTCCGTCCTGACAATGGCCGCATCGGGCGCTACGGCTTACGGCTGGGGAAACCACGCAAATGCCGGTTACTTGACCAGCATCCCTGGCAACTGGGTCACTACGGGCACCAACGCATGGGTAATCAATGGGCAGACGGTCGGGTATGTTACCACCAACGGGATTAGGCTGCTTAGTGGCACGCTCACCCTGGACAATTACGATCTGGACTGCAATGTCCGCCTATACGATGGCTCACGGACCACTCCCAGTTTGACGCCACAAGGGCATCCGAACACATGGGGGCTGTTCTTCCGAGGATACAATAGCAGTTATGCGGCAGCCTGGTCTCAAAATGGCATCGAAATTGGAATACTTTCCGGGCTTGGCATCAATCTCAGCACAACCAATGCGGCTTTCACGGGGCGGCATGTCGGCGATATGTCGGGCGGTACCGCATACCCGGAGCCAATCGCCACCAACTGGCTGAACTCTCGCATGCTTCCAGACATCACCATTACCAACTCAGGATCCATTACGGTGAAAGATGCGGGCTACACAACCAGATTCAGCGTAAATGGCTCCAGTGGTGCTACCTCCATCCGGGGGCAAGATTCAGACGTGCGATATGCACTAGCTCCAACCAATATGACCGCGTTCGCAATCACGAATGTTTTCCCTGCCGGAGTAACCAATATTTACAAATTCACGGCGCAGGGCATTTGTACCAATCACCCATAAGGAGAAATATGAGCATACTAATTCAGCAGTTACCGCAACGCCTACCATCCAATGTTGTCTATGACGCGGTGCAAGTGGAGAATCCGAGTTATGACCCTGTGGCGAGGCAGTACACCGCCCGCGTTTATGGCGTCTGCAGGGGGCAGGCTATGCCCTTGATACTATCCACGGCCGTCGCTGTCCACCGGGTTGAGGATGTTGTCATTACCGATGCCGAGATCGATGCCGTCTTAGAGGCTAAGCCGGAATTGGGGTCCGATCGAATCGCTGCATCGTTGGTTCGGGCTTTCGAGCGTCTCTACGCCCTGGCTTCCGAACAGCCTGAAAGACATTAATAATGAGACATTACTTGGCTATTGTCTTGGTGATGATTGGAGGGTGCATCTCAACTCCGCCAGTTATTCCTGTAAGATTTCACCTCGGCGTTCCAGAGGCATGCAGCGCGGAAGTTCCAGCAAGTAAGGTGACGTACACGTGCCCTTATGGTCACACGTGTTTTAACTACACCAATATTCCCATGTTTCCGGAAGCCGTGTACATCGACCCTCCGGAAGAAAAATTTAAGCGTGACGGAAACTGCTACAGCATCAGGTTTTTCGTCATGACAAACGACAATTGCAATAGCCCGCTTGGTGAAGATCCCCTGCATGATAGTTATCACGAGTACTTGCGCACCAATTACTGGCCATCTTTCCGAAACCACATGGATCTCTCAATAGATGGTGGAAGCAATTTTATAAGGCGTATCGGGTATGGGATTCAGCGGGATGCGACCAAATATGGCGGGGAGTTTATATGGTCACCTCCAAGAGCTAGGTCAATCCTCACAGAACAAGCCGTACTCAGGATGACAGATCTGGACGGGCGTCCTTTTGACAATGGCGACACCAATATGCCGTTCAACCTAAGGCCCGGAGAGTACGTCAAGAGTTATCCCTTCGCCATTCGGGGTGGATATATCGTATACCCCGTAACGGGCAGCATTCTATATAACGGAGTGGATTTCACGCTCAAGTTCTTCGAAACAGGCGGTGGTCCTGTGTGGGACATGGGATGGTTAACTCAGGCTGATCCAAACTTCCACCTGATGAACACTTTCTCCAACGTGGTGGGAGGCGTAACCAATACACTGGTAACAACCTGTACCATCCCCCTTGCGCCAGAGGTGCGAGTCGTATTTTGGAGCCATGCCGATAGGGCGATGACGTTCCAATCAGAATCATTTTCAGTGGAATAGTAATGAATAGTATCGGGCTTATTTTTGACGGTGGATCCGGATGGCCTTTAGCTCAACGAGCTGAACGCATGGCGCGTTATTTGATGGATAACCCCAACCAGATCCACCTGCGGGACACGATCGCCACAGCCTGCGACATCATGGTAGGTAGAGCCGTCGATACTTACGCCGCCGAAATTCGTAAATCGCTGGGGAGTATTGATAAGATCGTCTCAGCTCACGGCCGTGGTTACGGGTGGATTGGGGATCCAGTTGATCTTGTCCCCGTGGTGAAACAGCATATTAAGGCCGGGCGCAATGATCAGATGTACCGTTTTGCCGTAATGACTCATGCTGATGTAGCCAAACGATTGGGGATTTCCACTTCTGCAGTATCGTTAATTGAAAGAAAAGCATTGAGCAAACTGCGCAAAAAGCCGGAATTGAAGAAGGCCTGGCTTGAACTGTTGACTTCCCGTAAAAGAGTTTCGTATGACCCATTTCATGAGATCTGGCTGTTTGGGGTTGGTGAAAGCATAGCGACTTATCAGGAAGCGCCCGAGGAAATAAACCATGAGCATTCCATCAACAATTAAGCTCCTGAAAAGAAAATAATCACTTTACATGATTCCATGCCCTCCTTTTCATCCAAACCTTTCATCGAAGCCCTCCAGCGCCTTCAGGGACAATCCCTCCTCCCTACCTCCGCCGGTACCTACGATCTTGAACAACTGCCCGCTGATATCCGTGAGCGGTCATTCTTTGCCGCCCGGGTGATCAATGCGAATATCCTGCAGCAGGGTTATGACCTCATTACCCGCGGCGTGGGCGGAGGCGAGCGTGATGCATCCGGTAATTACGTGCCAGGCTCCTCCGTCAATATGGCCACATTCCGCTTGGAAATGAAGAAGTTCTTGGATTCGATCTCCTATCAGCCCGAGGCCGGCCAGGAGGGCACGCTAAAGGACCTTTCCAGTGATAAACGCCTGGAAGTCATCTGGAAAACCAATGTTGAGATGGCGCAGGGATATGGGGCCTATGTCAAACAACAGGATCCCGCCGCCCTCGATGCCTGGCCGGCTCAGGAGCTCTACCGACTGGAGGATCGCAAAGAGCGCCGCCCCTGGGGTCAGCGCTGGAATGATGCCATACAACAGATTGGACGTTCGAACACCTCAGCGATCCCCGTGGGCGATCCCTATGCAGACTCCGGCATGTTTGCCCTGGTGAATGATCAGATCTGGACAACCATCAGCCGGTTCGATCTTCCCTATCCCCCCTATGACTTCGGTTCCGGTATGTGGATCCGTGCTGTCTCCCGCCTGGAGGCCGAGAACATGGGTCTGCTTGACGCAGGCGACGCTGCCCCGGATCCGGCCTTAGTTGGCTTTAACCAGGGTGTGCAAGCCGATGTAACCGATCTTGCACCGGCCTTGCTGGAAGCCCTTTCGGCGTTCGGTAAGGTAGTGGATGGCGTTTTCCATATGATGGCGAACAGAAGTGCTGGCACTGATGTTCTCGCTAATTTCAGCCAGGGACAGCCGCGAGACAGTCTAGGCCGCTGGGTTGATGCCAATGGGGGCGGTCTGAGTGAGCGGCATAACATTGCCAGGGGAAAAAGGGCGATGCGAAGGGCTTTACGCCAACAAACAGACGTTTCAAAGGCAATGTTCAGGAAAGAAATCGGGCAAATTGACTTTGAGTGGGGCACGCCTGGGATCAAAGCGGATGATTGGAATACAGGGAAAGGGATTCGCCATATCCTTAAAAAGCATCCTGATGCTGTGATGAAAATACCTGCGGCAATTGCAAAAGGGACGATCAAACACGACAAGGAAGACTCACAAAAACGCGTCATTGAACATGAAGACATGAGGATTGTTGTCGTAAAAACGAATAGCCGGAAAGGATGGCTCCTATCCGGCTATTCTAGAAGGAAGGTGCGATCATGAGGCTTTATTCTCAGCAATCGCTACGCAGTCAGGCCTTCTTTTGTTGCAGCCGAACTGGTTGCCTCCAGCACCAATACTATCGCACTCACCTTTACCTGATGTCAACATGACTGTTTCAATTACCATATCCGGTCCAGCTCAAGAACATCTGCAGGGGATGCAGTCTGAACTGGCCAGTGACGGCGCAAAGCATGCCGCTGGCGGAGCTGTACGCCGCCTTCTGATGAATCATTTGGGAAACCTGGACACCAGCCGGCCCAATAAGATTGGCGGCAAGAGAACCCACTACTATGCCGATCTCGCCAGAAATGTCACCTATCAGACAACGGAGGATGGAGCTCAGGTTCATGTAACGGGTACCGGGATCGCCCTTCATTACTATGGAGGGGTTGTTAAGCCGACAGGCGGCCGTAAATACCTGACCATTCCCGTGGATCCGGAAGCCTACGGCCGCCGGGCCGGTGAATTCAACAATCTGGAGATCGCCTGGGGCCTGACAAAAGGTGGTAAACCACGGCCCATCGGCCTGGTGACCAAGAATGACTACGCCTACAAGACAAAGAAAAACCGGAAATCCGGCGTCAAGGAAGTTGTATCTGCATCGTGGGAGGGTGGCAAATGGATGTTCGCCCTGGTAACAAGCGCCACGATCCCGGCGGACAAGTCCATTCTGCCTGAAGATGACACCATTAATGAGGCGGCAATCTCTTCCATCACTGACTACATCATTTCTAAAATGCGAGGCCAATCATGAGCGCTGATTCTGAATTGCTGATCAAAATTAAGACCATTCTGGAGAGTCAGGGGATTGACGACGCTAAAAAAGAATTGGATAACCTGATTATAGTTACAAAGAATCATGATTCCGCAGCCAGCGATTCAGCCGAGGGAATATCTAAAAGTCGAATCGAAATGGAAAAGGCTTCCAAGGCCGCATTTGCCTTGCGAATGGCAGCGTCAGGATCGACTGAAGGATTAAGAGGGTTAGCCAGAACTGCATTTGAATTTGGGAATACCTTTGGTGCCATTGCTGCAAAAGCTACCATTGTATTTGCCGCCTTTTCGGCGGGTTGGAAAATCGGTGACGTAATTCGCCGCAACCTCATTGATCCCTTAATGGAAATCCGGACTAATAATTTCTTGGCACAAATGAAGACTGATTTTGACGAATTGAATAGAATTAAACTTGATAACCTGAAAAAAGAAGTCGAAGGCATAAAAACGTCTTTGTCCAATGGTTTAACAAAATTAGATGAATTTGCCTCACGTTCAGAATTATTAAGGGCGGCTATTTCAGAAAGGCTTGCAGTGGAAGCAGCAGCTACCCCTGAGGGATTTGAGCGGGATCGTGCTGTTAATGAAGACGCATTGCGCGCAAATCAGGAAAAATACATTCAAACTCGGCAAAATATTATTGAAAAGGATGATCTGCTGCAAAAATCGCGTAGGACCCTTGAAAAAGACCTTTTAGAACCAGCTCGAAATGAAATGGATGAGGCTGAAAAGCAGTATAATGCTACGGCGAACGGATCAACTGAATCCAAGTTATTCGCCCGGAAGAATTACGCAGCAGCGAAAGAAAGGTTTAACACTGTAAAAGAAAGCCTGCCTGTCATTGAGGACAAGAATTCAAAGATGAGCCAGGATCTTGAAGCTGAATTTACGGCAAATGAGGAAAAAATGATTGCGGCCAGGACTCGCTATAAGTCAACACTTGATTCGATAGCGGAACGTGAAAAGACGGCCGCTGATGAGCAAGTAAAGAAAAAGGCGGAGGCCGAAAAGATAAGCCAAAATGAATTACGGACTGCGCGGCTGGCCTTGCTGAAAGAATCTTTTGAAAAAGAAACGGATGCACAAAAACTTCCTGATATTTCAAAAGAGATTACTTCACTGGAAATCTCGGGGTTACCTCAGTCTAATCCAGAAGCAAGGGCCATTAATAAAAGTCTGATTATCAACAAAAACCAAAATAGTCTCACGAATCGAATCAAAGATATTGCAGTCGGAAAAGCGGAAGATGATGTTAATACCCAAAGAAATGAATCAAGTTTAGACCCTGATAATGAACGCGAGAAATTGGATGTCAAGCATGCTGAAGGCACATTAAAAGCCGTCAGAAGCGGGAATAACGCCGTTATTTCCAGACTTACCGGCATTGCTGCGGAAATGCTTACTGACCAACAATTTCTCGAAAAACGAGTACAGCAAATTGAGCAACGCGAAAAGAATGCCAGGGGGGTAGACTGATGGACTGGAAAATCAATGGTACTACCTTTGCAGATCGTGATTTATCGAATGTCAGCCGTGAACTGTCAAATATGGCCACGGATCGTCTGAAGTTTGAGGCCCCCGGGTTATCCATTACCGCATCAACGCTGTTCTCTTATGATCAGGCCCTGACCGTCACGCGTGATGGCAAACCGTTCTTTTCCGGGCGATGTGGCCGCGTTCCGGTTCATGGGGATCCCAAACAGGAGGGGCATTCCTATGAAATCCTTGGCCCCTGGGATCAACTTGAACGCCTGGTCTATATGCAGCGTTGGAAATCAGGGCATTGGGAGGATGATAAATTCGTCACTGAATGGGAATATAAAAGCCGGTGCGTTTTAGGCCAGGATGAGGAAGGAAAGGCCATTCCTGTTGGGACAATCATTTCGAACGTCATTGATTATGCGATAACATGCGGCATATCCATTTCAAAGGGAGATATTGCGGCGGGGCCCTATGTACCCTGGGATGAGGTCACCGACATGTCCTGTGGCGATGTCATTCGCCGGCTGGCGCGCTGGATCCCTGATGCCGTAGGGCACTTTGATTACTCAAAAGAGGTCCCCATTTTCAATTTTATAGAGCGCAAGTCACTGGCGCCGGTCACACTTTCAATTGGTGTGGCAATTGAGTCCGTTAATCTCACTGCGGTCGGATCGCGTTCAGTGCCAGCAGTTGTTCTGATTTATGAACAATCAAATGACATCGAAGGCGCTACCATGCTTTCCACTATAAGGGATGTTTATCCGGTAAATGCAACCGGCCGTGAAATTGGGGCCATCGTTCAAACGATCAATCTCCCCGGGTGGAGTTCCAGTTCAACGGTACAGACACAAGCCATTCATAGTGCGGTGATTCCTACTTTCGGCAAGAATAATGCTCCATATCGGGAATGGTTTCTACGACATCATCCAGAGTGGTCAAACCCTCAGGATCCAAAATCTTTCAATAACCTGAAGTTCAGGAATGTAACGATCACATCTGTTACAAGGACTTCCTCGTTGAAACTGGAGCTTATTGAAGGAACCCTTCAGGATTGGATGCGTAAATACATCCTTGATGATGATGGAAATCGGAAGGTTAACCCTCATAATAGATACAGTTATGATGACGAAGCGGACAACGTTCTGACTACGATTTCGTATCAGTTAATCAACGCTGATGGATATGTTATCAGGGAGGTTAAGGGAGAGGTCATCACCACGAAAATTCTTGCGACAGATTGCCCCACCAAAATCTATCGCCATGTTTCCGGCTCTGTTTCGCCTGGTGATGAAGCCATTAAAGGTCTGGCACAGTACATCTATGACACCTTGAATGCCAAACACTTTAAGGGGAGCGTTTCCATTGCTGAAGAGGAGGTAACCGGCACAATCGGCCTTGGTAACAAGATCCTCATTTCAGGAGGCAAGCCAGAATGGTCAAGCATGTCGGCTGTTATTCAGAGCATCCAGTCCAATTTGGATAGCGGTACCACCGTTATACAGGTAGGCCCCCCGAATCACCTTTCTGCAAACGATATGATTGAGTTGCGCCGGGCTAACAGAGGCCGGAAAAACTGCCTGGATGCGGCCGCACGGATCACCGGTCAATCTACTAGTAATACCGTTGAGCTCGGCTCAGCCCTGCCGAAAGGATGGGGGGCCTCCAGCCCGGGCGAATGGGGTGGTTTTATCAACCTTGTTTCAGCAGTCAGTTCTGTTGATTCTTCTTTGCAGATCCAGAAAACAAATGTTCACGTCAATATGATTGGAGCATCCTTGGTGGAGACTATTGACCTTACTGCGTTAGTTCAGAATATCATCACTTCCATCATCGAAAACACTTGGACTTCTGTCGATGTTATTACCGCAGAACGGTTCTATAATGACAAGCTTGAGGTCAAAACCAGAACCCTGAAGGTATTCTCGTCAGATCCTGAAAGCGATTGGATCACCATCACCACGGCACTTCCGTGTTCCTAATGAGGGTATATGGCTTTAAGATCACATAATGGGGTTCTCCTATGTAAAGACGGTCACCTATGCACAACCTGCTGCAGTGATCCTTCTTTATGGATCTATTATGAATGGGTTGAACCAAACCACGACTTGGATACAGGGACCCGATTTTTAGGGCAGACAGTTGGTTGGAGATATCAACCTCCTGGCGGCACAGTCTACGAAGTATGGACGTCAGGAGATAACCGTGGGCTTGGACCTGAGACAGTTGAATGTTATGTTGGGCAATATCATCACATAGCCTGGAGTGGTTCTGTGCAGATAGATTGTATGGCTGGCTGGTATGAACCTGTCAATAATCCTTCCATATGGGGTAATCCTGCTACTATCAGAGTGGTTTTCAATGGAGTAACACAGACAATGAGTATATCCCCAGGGCACCAAAGTGTCGAAGCAACCCACCCAGTGGCTAAAATTATTGTATTTGACGACTGGACATTCATTCTTGCCGCACCCTGATTTATATAAATTGGCAGGCGTCCTTTTCCCGGGTTTAAGGGAACGTTTTCCGTCTGCATATCTTCCTGATTACCTCATCCGATCTATTTTGCGGGCCCCGGCTACCGTCTCCGGTATGTCCCTGTCCATCCGCGCGGGAATAGGTGTCTTGGATATCCGTAATGGCGCACTATTTTTCACCCCTTCTATAAGGGATATTCAAGAGGGTTGCACTGGCGTTGCAAAGGGGCGTTTTGAGGTGTGCAAAGTGTGCCCTGAAACCGTCGAAGGATTCGCCTGTAAATTGGTACCAGGGTGCTGCTTCGGAAAACGGAGGACTGATCCGTCATTTCACTGTCCAAAAGGCGCGTGGTAGTCAAACTGTCTCATGAGACACATAAACGGTAAATAATATTGCACTTCGTTGATTAAATAGGGGATTCGGTCTCGTTTCTTCTCACATCGCCATTCCGCGCCCGCATTCAAATTCCCGTGTATTCTCGCCTCTTCCCGTTTTCTCTCACTTCTCAGTTCTCACTGTGTCTCTTTACGG
>Ga0194060_10001517_pt1 | contig 16560 bp, 15 predicted proteins | sample SepL225m_MetaG_FD_163427 | JGI IMG/M metagenome (GOLD analysis project Ga0194060, IMG submission 163427) | Anoxic zone freshwater microbial communities from boreal shield lake in IISD Experimental Lakes Area, Ontario, Canada - Sep2016-L222-5m | ecosystem: Environmental > Aquatic > Freshwater >...
AATTGATTTCCAAGGGCTCCAATATTTTCACTTATCTAGATGAAATCTGGCGCGAAATTGGATATCACCGAACTGAACAACTTTCGATTAGAGTAAATGACTTATCTGTTATCGCGAAGATCCTCAATCATATAGCTAAAAATCCATTAAAAGAAATTGCTGGCAATTCAGTCACCTCTTTTGAAGATTTGAATTTAGGCGCCCTTCCGACACAAGGTTTCCGGATTAGGTGCGGCGATTCTGTTCGGATAGTTATTCGTCCAAGTGGTACTGAACCAAAGCTAAAAACCTATATCGAAGTAGTCGGCGAAGTAAGCGAAGCAGATTCTTTGGTGAAAGCAATTAGCGTTGAATTTAAAGATTTATTCGCTAGCTACAGCTAAGTAACCAGGCTTCACAATCTCTTCAATAATTGACAGCCGTTCTTCAAAGGGAATAAATGAACTTTTCAGGGCATTGATAGTCACACGTTGAAGATCTTGAAAGCTCCAGCCAAAAGCCTTAACTACTTCCACCATTTCATTAGTCATTGAGGTTCTACTCATCAATCGATTATCAGTATTAATAGTTACTCGAAATCTAAGTTTTGCTAACGCACCAATTGGATGTGTTGCGATTGTTTTTGCCGCACCGGTTTGTAGATTTGAGGTTGGGCAGAGCTCTAGCGGAATACGACGGTCCCGAACATACGCCGAAAGTCTGCCTAGTTTCGGGTTGGTGCCAGAGAAATCGATATCTTCGATGATGCGCACGCCATGTCCTAATCGTTCAGCGCCACACATTTGAATCGCTTGCCAAATAGATGGCAGTCCATAAGCCTCACCGGCGTGGATTGTGAAGTGTGCATCTTCCTGCCTTAAATAATTAAAGGTATCAAGTTGGTTTGTTGGTGGGAAGCCATCTTCTGGTCCGGCAATATCGAAACCAACTACGCCAAGATCACGATACTTTACAACTTTCTCTGCGATTTCTTGAGCATGAGGATTTTGGCGAAGCGCACACAACAGAGATTCCACGCGAATTGTTAGGCCTTCAGCTTTCGCTTCCGCCTCGCCAGCGCGGTACCCAGCAATTGTGGCTTCGATTACTTCATCAAGTGTTAATCCCTTGCGCGTAAAGAGCTCTGGCGCGCCTCGAACTTCGGCATAAACTACGCCATCTCTCGCTAAATCAACTGCGCATTCTTTAGCAACTCGATGGATAGATTCTTTTGTCTGCATAACAGCAATGGTGTGTTCGAATGTTTCGATGTATCTCACTAGAGAGCCCGAATTACAAGCGTCGTAGAACCAATCAGCAAGTCTCGCGGCATCGCTCTCTGGAAGTTGGTAATTAATCTCAGCAGCTAAATCAATAATCGTTTGTGGCCTTAAGCCGCCATCTAGATGGTCATGAATTACAGCCTTAGGCAAACGTTTTATTTGTTCTGGTGTTGGAATACTTGTTAGCGCCATTTTATCCCTCAATTCTCTCAACTATTAGAGGTAAGCGATCTGCGACCGAACCATCTTCACTAATTCTAAATGAGACCTCAAGTGAACTCTGGGCACGAGCAAAGCGCGCAGCATCATCGGCATGCAAGGTATAAATTACATCGCCCTTCTTTACCTTTGCTCCTGGTTTTGCATGAATTTCAATTCCAGCGCCAAACGAAACTTTCTCACCTTGTTTCGAACGACCGGCACCAAGGCGCCACGCGGCAATACCAACGCTCATTGCATCCATTGATGAAAGCGTTCCATCTTTATCAGCTGTTATCGAAATGTTTTCTTTCGCAACCGGCAGTGGTGCATCTACATCGCCACCTTGCGCAATAATCATGGCCCGCCAACTATCCATAGCCGCACCGTTTTTCAGAGCATCTGCTGGATCCATTAATTGTTTTATCCCAGCGGCATCTAACATTTCGCGGGCTAAAACTAAGGTCAGTTCAACAACATCACTTGGCCCGCCACCGGCTAATACTTCTACCGATTCCCGTACTTCAAGAGCATTACCTGCCGTTAAACCAAGTGGGACATCCATCGCTGTTACCAGCGCCCTAGTTTTTACACCAGCACGTTTCCCAAGGTCAACCATAACTCTGGCAAGCTCTCCTGCCATTTTTGGATCAGACATAAATGCGCCCGAACCAGTTTTAACATCAAGGACCAGCGCACTAGTTCCCTCTGCAATTTTCTTACTCATAATGCTAGAAGCGATTAGTGGAATCGCTTGAACGGTTCCAGTCACATCTCGCAGCGCATAAAGTTTCTTATCTGCGGGGGCAAGGCCCGCACCGGCTGCACAAATAACTGCGCCACAACTCTTTATAACTTCAAGCATTTCACTATTAGAAAGTGAAGCCCGCCATCCTGGAATTGATTCCAATTTATCTAAAGTTCCACCTGTATGCCCAAGGCCGCGCCCGGAAAGTTGCGGAACTGCTCCCCCGCACGCTGCGACTAATGGTGCAAGTGGCAAGGTAATTTTGTCACCAACACCTCCAGTTGAATGTTTATCAACTGTTCTGCGATCAAGCATCGACCACTCCATGCGCTCACCGCTATTAATCATGGCATCAGTCCACCTGGAAATTTCGCGAGAGTTCATTCCATTTAACAAAATGGCCATCAAGAGCGCCGACATCTGTTCATCAGCGACAACGCCCTTCGTGTAAGCGTCGATTATCCAATCAATTTGGGGATCAGAGAGTTCGTGCTTGTCTCGCTTAGCGCCGATTATCTCGACTGCATCGAAAAGCTCGTTCATTTTAATAAATCATCTGGGCCAAAAGCCCAAGGCAATAACTTGGACATTTCTGCTGGGCCGTCAGGGGTCATGAAGAGTAAGTCGCTTCCACCATGTTCAAATAAAAGTTGGCGACAGCGACCACATGGCGATAGATAATTCCCAGCGGCATCAACGCAAACTGCTGCGATTAATCTGCCACCACCACTCGCAATTAAATTTGAAACTAAACCACATTCAGCGCAGAGCCCAAGTCCATAACTCGCATTTTCCACATTGCATCCGGAAATTATGCGACCGTCGCTCACTAAAGCTGCAACTCCAACTGGAAATTTAGAGTAAGGCGCGTAGGCTTTTTCCATAATTTTTTTCGCCTCGCTATGAAGAAGCTCCCAATTAATCTCCACTATTAATGTGCTCCCCCACGCAAATATGGAACGCCATCGGCAGCTGGCGCTCGAACTCGGCCTACCAATCCCGTAACAGCAATAATGGTTGCAATATAAGGAACCATCAACATGAACTCTGAAGGAATAGAAACACCAATAATAGTTAGCGTGCTCTGCAAGTTATCAGCGAAACCAAATAGCAGTGCAGCGAACACCGCACCAATTGGACTCCACTTGCCGAAAATTAAAGCTGCTAGCGCGATAAAACCTGCACCGGCCGTCATCTCTTTACCGAATGCACCGACTGATCCAACTGTGTAATAAGCACCGCCAACTCCAGCAATCAACCCGGCAATCATTACATTCTTAAAGCGAAGTTTATTAACATCGATTCCAACAGTGTCTGCCGCGGTTGGATGTTCACCAATAGCCCTAGTACGTAGCCCCCATTTGGTCTTGAATAACGCGAAGGTAATGGCAGCAACAATCGCGTACATTATGAAAACAACTATGGACTGACTGAAAAATATCGGACCGATAAGTGGAATTTTCGAAAGAATCGGAACTTCCAAATGGCCAAAAGTTGGCGCCGTATTCCAAGTATCTTGATAAGGAACGAGCAATTTCTTGTATAGAAAGTCAGTCAAACCGATTACTAAAACATTCAGAACAAAGCCGAGAATAACTTGATCCATTGAGAACTTAATCGCGAATGTGGCTAGAAGAAATGAAATTGCTGCTCCTGCTATTGGTGCAACGATTAATCCCCAAATTGTCTTGTGAGTAAGACTTGCAACCACACCTGAAACAAATGCACTAGCTAGAAGCTGACCTTCTATTGCAATATTGATAACACCAGATCGTTCACAAATAAGTCCTGACATTGAACCAAATACCAATGGAACAGCAAGTAACAGGGCGCCTTGCAATAGCCCGGTAAAGGGAATGAACTTTCCTGCAGCTACCCAGGTAATGAAGGCCATAAATATGCCAAATGTAGCTACTGAAATCGGGATGATAATTTTGACTTTCTTCCGATAAGCGCCAGCTGCTACCAAGCTTGCCACGAGGGCTAGAACTGAGAATATCTTCGCCCCAGTTGCGGCAGAGATAACCCACTCTTTAATAATTACCCACTCGTTATTCAATACGAAACCAAAGGTAGTTGTGCCTTTGCCGGCATTTGTGAAACCAAAGAAGACTAAAGATACGAGTGATAGTAAAGAAATTACGGAAACGCCACGTAATCTACGGGTTTGAATATTCGATCTAATCTCGCTCATCCGTTCCAACCTTTCGAAGTTAGCGAAGCGGCTGAATTCAATTTCTTCAACTTAAAGATGTACCTAACAAAGGTTGGCGCAGCAATGAATAGAACTATTAGCGCTTGGGTAACTAAAACGATATCCAGCGGTACACCAGTGCTTGATTGCATGGTGCGACCACCAGCGCGGAGCGCACCAAAAAGTAAGGCGGCAAATACTGTTCCAACGGGTTGCGCTCGGCCAAGTAGGGCAACGGTTATCGCATCAAAACCAAATGAACCTGCAATATCTGCGTTCAGAGCATGTTCGCTGCCTAATACATGAACTGCTCCACCCAATCCAGCAAGTGCGCCACAAATTGCCATAGTCACTGTCACCACGAATGGAACTGAAATTCCTGCAGTTTTAGCAGCTTGGCTATTTGCACCGACTGTGCGAAATTTAAAACCTATTGTGGTTTTAGTTAACAACCACCATACAAATACGGCAGCGGCAAGTGAAATAAATATTCCAGCGTGGATTCGCAAGTTGTCTCCGGCAAGAAGTGGAAGCCTGGCATTTAGCCCAACTTCTGGTGCAATTGGATCTATGCGTCCCGGACGTAAAAATGATTTAGTTTTCAAAATCCACAGAATGAAATACCCCGCAATGTAATTCATCATAATTGTCAGAATTACTTCGTGAGCGCCAGTTTTCGCTTTTAGTAAACCAACTACTCCGCCCCAAATTGCCGCCAAAGCCATGCCGGCGACTGCAGCAGCAACGATATGTATTCCTATTGGTAAATGAAAATGAAATCCAACATATGAAGCACCAATTGCGCCGAAGATGAATTGACCTTGTGCGCCAATATTAAAGAGACCTGATTTGAATGCTAGGGCGACGGAAAGCCCAGTGAGGATAAGTGGAGTTGCAGTAACGATAGTTTCTGAAAGTGGATAGAAGCCTTGGAAGAAACTATGCCCCTTTGTTAAATTGATATCAAAAATTGAACCTTGAAACAGTGCTAGGTAGGAATTACCCACTAAGGACCCTGCGCTCTTAACGAATTCAAGTGGCGAACCAATTTTCGCCAACACTCTGGAGTCAGAGAGCGCGATAATCAAACCGGTCAAAGTAAATGCAAGCCCAAATGAGAGCCCAGGGAGTTTTATCGCCTGGCCAAATCTAAGCAACCTATTTCGCATCAGGCGTTCAACTTCTTCGAAGAAACGCCAGCCATAAGAAGACCTAGCTCTTCACGAGTGACATTTGAATCAACTATCTCCAATATTTCACCTTTGTACATAACGGCGATGCGGTCAGCTAATGCCATTACTTCATCTAGCTCAGTACTAAAAAGAATTATTCCCCTGCCCGCATCGCGCTCGGCAAGGATTCGTTCGTGCACAAATTCAATCGACCCAACATCGAGGCCACGCGTAGGTTGAGATGCAACAAGAATTTTGACTGGGCGAGAAAGCTCGCGCGCTATTACGACCTTCTGCTTATTACCGCCAGATAGCGTTGAAACTGCATCTGCAGTCGACTGCGATCTAATATCGAATTCAGTTACTCGCTTCGCAGCCTCGGCTAGTACAACCCTGGCTGAAAGATTAATGCCCTTTGAATATGGAGCTTGATCATGTAAATCTAAAATTAGATTTTCGGCAATAGAAAAACTTCCAACTACGCCATCTAACTCTCGAGACTCCGGAATGAACGCAATCCCGGCATGAAGAGAGTCGTAAATACTTGATCCTCTAATCTCCTTACCGTCAAGGCGAAGCGAGCCTTCAATGTGATCTTCAAGATTTATAAGTGCCCGAGCAAGTTCGGATTGACCATTTCCTTGGACGCCAGCAACCGCAAGAACTTCGCCAGCACTTACATGGAAATTCACACTTTTAACTACGGCGACGCCAAATACATCTCTGACAGTTAAATTCTCGGCGACGAGAATTGGTGCGCCAATCTCATGTTTATGTTTCTGCGGGGCTAGATCAACTGCCCGCCCAACCATCATCGAGGCCAATTCGCCTTCTGGGGTTTGCGGTGACACTGCCGCAACGACTTTACCCCTTCGAATAATTGTTATTTGATCCGCGACTTCACGCACCTCACGTAATTTGTGAGTAATGAATATGATCGAGGTGCCCTTACTCTTCAGGTCACGCATTGTTTTCAAAAGTTCGTCGGTCTCTTGAGGTGTAAGAACAGCTGTTGGTTCATCCAATATCAGAACCTTTGCTTCATAAATGAGCGCCCTGATTATTTCCACTTTCTGCTGGATTCCAACCGGAAGAGTTTCGACGATCGCATCTGGATCTACTTCAAATCCAAAATCCTTAGATACGCGTCGTATCGCCAACCGGGCAGTATCAATATCGAGAACTCCAAACTTTCCCGCTCTCTCATGACCCAGAACAATATTTTCAGCGACAGTGAACACTGGAATTAACATGAAATGTTGGTGGACCATTCCTATGCCAGCGCTCAACGCATCGCTCGGTTGCGCAATGTTTACCGGTTTGTTATCTATTAAAATTTCACCAGAATCAGCTTTCAATAATCCGTAGACGATATTCATCAGAGTTGATTTACCTGCGCCATTTTCACCAAGAATTGCATGAATTTGGCCAGTTTCAACCTTTAGATCTATTGAATCATTGGCGGTGAATGAACCAAATGTTTTAGTTATCCCGCGAAGCTCTAGTGACACATCGGAATCCTAGCGACTAAAGCGCAAAAAAACAGGAGGCCCAGATGACTGGAACCTCCTGTTTCTAACTTAATTTGCTTAGTTAACTTTCAACTCTCCAGAGATTATTTGGTTCTTAATCTTGAGAATTTCACTTCTAAGCTTTCCTGATATTTTTGAACTTTGATCGTGGTAAGGGGCAAGCGAAACGCCCTTGTTCTTAAGTGTTCCAACATATGACGCACCTGAGAACTTCTTTGCAGCAACATCTGCTGCTACTGAGCGAATTGATGCTCCGATTTCCTTTACAACGGTAGTCAAGAGAATTGACTTTCCAGCTGTAAGAGTTCCGTAGCCATCTGAGTCAACCCAGATAGTTAGAGACTTCTTGCTCTTCTCTGATGCAGCTGCATATGGACTTCCAAGATTTCCGCCAACAGGAAGGATTACATCCGCACCTTGTTGTTCGAAGGCCTTAGAAATTGTTAGCGCCTTATTTAGATCTGAGAAGTTTCCAACGAATGTTCCGGACTTTGGATTAGCTGGATCCCATCCAAGCACCTTTACTGACTTACCCTTTTGCTTGTTGTAGTAAGCAACACCGCGAGCAAAGCCATCCATGAAAATGGTAACTGTTGGATATGGAGCGCCACCGTATGTAGCAACCTTCTTGGTCTTTGATACGGACGCGGCTAAATAACCTGCCATGAATGCTGCTTCGTCAGTTTGGAATGTTAATCCCTTAACGTTTGCAACAGCATCTCCTGGATAAACTGAACCATCTGCGCCGTGATCAAGTCCTTGATCATCGACTACTGCATATTTGATAGTTGGATTTGCCTTTGCTGATTTAACGATATCGCCAGAAATTGCAAAACCAACGCCAACGATTAGTTGGCAACCCTTATCGACAAACTTCTTGATATTTGGAGCGAAATCAGCTGATGATGCTGCTGGAAGATATTCGGCATCTGACACAGTTGATGCTTGCGCACCGGCCCATGCACCTTGGTTAAATGAACGGTCGTCTACGCCACCAGTATCTAGTGCGAGACAAAGTTTAATTTTTGCTGCCTGTGAAGCGGGAGCAACTGCAACACCAGTAATAAGTGTCAAAGATGCAACAACCGCCATTAGCTTTAATGACTTTTTCAAAGCGCCTCCTGAATTAGCCCTTTTGAAAGGGATTGATGTGGGCGCAACCTTATCGCCCACCACATTTCAATCAAGTTTTAGAAGGTAATGGCGCAGTAGCAAAGTCTCGACTTAAACTCTAAAGTTTTTACAAATTAGAGGTAACTGCGTGCGGAAAGCGAGCGAAATGACAGTACCTTGCTTTAACCTTCAGATATGTCGCCGGTAAAACCAAATATTCCGCAATCTAATTTCGGTCCCCCGGCGGATAATTGGCAGCCTGGATTTAGCGAGATCGGAAGTCTGCTGAAAGACACCACTTTCATCGTCCTAGATTTGGAAACCACCGGGGCTTCTCCAACCCAGGGCTGTTCAATCACTGAAATCGGTGCAGTAGCTGTATGTGGTGGCGAGATTCTTGGAGAATTTTCAACCTTCGTTAATCCTGGGACTCCCTTGCCGCAATACATCACAGATCTCACGGGTATCACTGATGAGATGCTGAAAGATGCGCCACTGATAGGCGAGGCCTATCCCAAATTTATTGAATTCATCACTCAACATTCTGCGCCATATTTCGTAGCCCACAACGCACCTTTTGATATCGGATTTTTAAAGGCGGCGGCGCGAAATCTTTCCGAAACTTGGCCGAAGCACGATGTCGTAGATACCGTCAGATTTGCTCGTTTAGTTATCGAACGCTCAGAAATATTGAATTACAAACTAGGAACCCTTGCGCACTTTTTTCAGACCCAATCACTACCTACTCATAGAGCCCTTGATGATGTTAAAACGACCGTTGAAGTTCTGCATCGATTAATTGAACGGGCGGCAGGATTTGATATCTACACAATTCAAGATTTACAACAATTTATGAAGCGGCTGCCAGAGCGCAAATTTAAGCCTAGTTAGCGGTTTGCTACCACTTTGCTCTGCAATAGTGAGGCAACTTTTGCAGCTAAGGTAAATGGATCAACTGGGTGAATTACAACATCATCAGCCTTTGACCATGAAGCGAGCCAATTATCTTGGGCGCGACCCGTAATCACTAAAACTGGTGGGCAGTTGAAAACCTCATCCTTTAATTGTCGCGCTAGACCTAAACCACCTTCTGGGACTGCTTCACCATCGAGAATAAAGAGATCAATTTTCTGCTTCGAATCAAGGTGTAGGCGAAGGGCTGGCCCAGTGGCAAACTCGATAATTTTATGTTCAGGAAGCTCTGCTGAAACCCTGCGACCTAGAGCAGTTATGACGGCGGACCTCACGGTTGAATCATCAGAATAAAGGGCGATTGTGAGATTCTTTTCCGAAGCCATGACCAGAAGTCTAGCCGCCAAGAAAGCCAATTAATCCTGGTTTTTGCTCACTAAACCCGTGATGAGTTTCACCCAAAGTCAGCCCCGCCCCAAAGGGAAAATATCTCTTTTCCGCTGAGAATCGTGAATAATCGCCCCATGACGAATAGTCCATCAGCCCTTCAATCACCAGCACCTCAAAAGGTAAACCGACCAAATATTGTTGCGGTCGGAACTATCGTCTGGCTTGCAAGCGAGTTGATGTTCTTCGCAGCTCTTTTCGCAATGTATTTCACCACGCGCGCTGTGCAAGGTCCGAAAGTTTGGCTTGAGTCAACAGGGCTTTTAAATATTCCATTTGCGGCAACCAATACAACCGTTCTAGTTCTCTCGTCAGTTACCTGTCAGTTCGGAGTTTTTGCAGCAGAGCGTTTCCAAGCCAAGCGCACCGGTTCATTCTGGCAATTCAACAAATGGGGAATGCGTGAATGGTTTGCACTTACCTTCTTAATGGGCGCCTTCTTTATTGGTGGTCAAGTTTATGAATATGCAAACTTGGTTAAGGAGAGTTTGACGCTTTCATCAGATGCATATGGGTCTGTTTTTTATATTACAACTGGTTTTCACGGCATGCACGTAACGGGTGGTTTAATCGCATTTTTAATCGTGATGATTCGAGTATTTCGTGCGCAAAAATTCGGTCATAAGCAGGCACAAACCGCGATAGTCGTCTCCTACTACTGGCACTTTGTTGACGTAGTCTGGATCGCACTCTTCTCAGCGATTTACTTGATTAAGTAAGAATTTGTTGAAGCTAACTAAATGAAACTAACTGAAACTAACTGAAAAGGTAAAGATGAATTCGGGAATAAAGAAGCTTTCACGTTATCGCCGCCACCGCTATGCCGGTCCGGCACTTTTAGTTGTTGCATTGATTTCTTTAGGTACAACATTTCAAGTCGCAAGCGCACTTCCAAGTACAACGCGGATGGAGACAACAGCTCAATCAACTTTGATTGAAGAGGGCAAACGAATTTTCGCCCAAGGCTGTTCATCTTGTCATGGTCTAAATGCAGAAGGTGGCAGCATTGCACCATCACTTATTGGCGTGGGTGCTGCATCGGTAGATTTCCAAGTTGGAACAGGGCGTATGCCGATGGCTGATATGAGCCAACAGGCTATGCGCAAAAAGCCAGTTTATAACGCTGAACAAACGGCAGCACTTGCAGCATATGTTGCATCACTTGCACCAGGCCCAGATTCAGTTAATGAAGCTCAATTAACTTATGAGCGGGATGGAAATACTGCGCAAGGTGGCCAACTCTTCCGCACTAACTGCGCAATGTGCCACAACTTTGCTGGTCAAGGTGGCGCACTAACTCAAGGTAAATATGCGCCAACTCTTATGGGGGTCGATGCGAAATATATTTATGAAGCGATGATTACTGGTCCACAATCGATGCCAGTTTTCAGCGACAAAACTATTACACCTGAAGAGAAGCTCTCAATTATTAAGTGGATTAAAGCTGCGGAGAAAGAACCAAATCTTGGTGGTGCATCACTTGGACGTGTCGGACCAGTAACTGAAGGACTCTTAGTTTGGTCACTTGGCCTTGGACTATTAATTGGTATCGCTGTATGGCTAACTGCGAAGGCGAAATAAGGTAAAAATATGGCTAACGAAATGTCTAACGAGATTGCAAAATTCCAAGATCCAGGGTTGCCAGAACATGTGCACCGCAAGACGGATGTAGATCCCAAAGCTGCAGATCGCGCTGAGCGTCAAGTAGCAATTCTCTTTGTGCTCTCAGCAATATTTACCGTTGTAGCCATCTACTCCTACATTTTTATTCCTGATGATAAATTCTTTTTCCTTCCGGTAATGGGCGATACAAATGCGCACCAACTTTTACTTGGAATCGGAATGGCCTTTGCACTCTTATTTATCGGTCTTGGATTAGTTCATTGGGCGAAAATGCTTATGCCAGATACCGAAGTTATCGCTGAGCGCCATGAGTTCCGTTCACCAGATGAAGACCGTGAAGATTTTGTTCGCACCGTTAAAGAACAAGCTGGTGCAGCTGGACTTGGTCGTCGTTCGCTAATTAAACGCACACTTGGGCTAGCACTAGGAATTTCAGCTTTGACTCCCCTCGTAATGCTTCGAGACCTTGGTCCACTTCCTAAGAAGGAGTTAGAGAAAACTTCATGGAAGAAGGGCACTCGACTTGTTACTGATCCTGGTGACCGCCCAATTCGACCTGAGGATTTGGAAGTTGGTGCTGTTGCCCAAGTGCTTCCCGAACTTGTGGAGGGTCAAGAACGTACGCTTGCCGATATTGGTAAAGATGCAGTACTTCTAATTCGCCTACGCCCAACAGAATTTCAATTAAACGCTGAGCGCCTCTCTTGGACTCATGATGGAATCATCGCGTTTTCAAAGATTTGTTCCCATATGGGATGCGCAGTTGCTCTTTATGAACAACAAACAAAGCACCTGCTATGCCCATGCCACCAATCAACTTTTGATGTGACAAGAGCGGCAAAAGTAATTTTCGGACCATCTGCAAGACCACTTCCACAACTTGCAATCACAGTTGATGCTGATGGATATCTCGTTGCTCAACAACCATTTACTGAATCAGTCGGACCTAGCTATTGGGAGCGCTCATCATGAAAAAAGCAGAACGCATCGGCGGCAATGTAGCCAGTTATGTAGATGACCGCACTGGAGCAGCAAAGTGGCTCCGCAAGAATCTAACGAAGGTATTTCCAGATCACTGGTCGTTCATGCTCGGTGAGATTGTTCTCTATTCATTTATTATTCTCCTTCTTTCAGGTACTTTCCTTACTTTCTGGTTTGATCCTTCCCAGCGCGATGTGATTTATCAAGGCAGTTACGAACCACTGAAAAATATTGAGATGTCAGCTTCTTATGCATCTACCTTGCATATCTCATTCGATGTTCGTGGCGGTTTATTAATGCGACAGATTCACCACTGGGCGGCTCTGATATTTATGGCCGGAATGATTGCGCACTTGATGCGAGTATTTTTTACCGGTGCTTTCCGCAAGCCACGTGAAGCCAACTGGTTAATTGGTGTCGGACTTGTAACCCTAGGAATTGTTGAAGGTTTCCTCGGCTACTCACTTCCAGATGATTTACTTTCCGGAACTGGTATCCGAATTGCTGAAGCCATTATTCAGGCCCTTCCGGTTGTTGGTTCATACCTTGCATTCTTTGCGTTTGGTGGCGCCTTTCCTGGCCACGTATTTATCCCACGCATATTTACAGTTCACGTTCTCTTGCTTCCAGGAATTTTCTTAGCACTTATAACAATCCACTTAATGTTGGTTTGGTACCAGAAGCACACTCAATATCCTGGTCCAGGTCGTACCGAGAAGAATGTTGTTGGATACCCACTAATGCCAATTTATATGGCTAAAGCTGGCGGCTTCTTCTTCATTGTCTTTGGAATTACCGCACTTCTTGGAGCTGTTGCTTCAATCAATCCAATCTGGCTCTATGGTCCATATAACCCCGGACAAATTTCGGCAGGGTCGCAACCAGACTTTTACATGGGTTGGCTAGATGGTCTAGTAAGAATGGCGCCGCCAATTGAAACGCATGCCTTTGGCCACACTATCTCTTGGAATATTTTAATTCCAGGCCTAATCATTCCAGGAATTCTCTTTACCTTAATGGCGCTATATCCATTTATTGAATCATGGATGACTGGCGATAAGAGTGAGCACCATCTATTGGATCGCCCACGAAATAATCCAAATAGAACAGCGATTGGCGCGATGTCGCTATCTTTCATTCTAGTAATCCTTATTAATGGTGGCAACGACATAATCGCTACACATTTCTATCTCACTATTAATCAAATTATGTGGTTCACGCGTATCGGTGTGTTAGTTATTCCACCACTTACCTTCGTTATTACAAAGCGAATCTGCCTATCTTTGCAACGCGCTGATCGCGAGAAGGTATTGCACGGCCGCGAGACCGGAAGACTTGTAATGCTTCCTCACGGCGAATTCGTCGAAGTTCATGAAGAGCTAACGGCTGCTCAGAAATTTACCCTCACACAACACGAGCAACCCGCTGCGCTTGAAGTTCCATCAGTTGATGCAAATGGAGTGCTAAATCCTCAGGGCTTGAAAGGCAAGATCCGAGCACGATTTAGCCAGGCACATGTCGAGCAGGTAGCGGCGCCGACAGAGACTGAAGCAAAGGCTTTAGAGAGCGGCCATCACTAGTTCCACCCATAAACTGAGCGCATGGAGTTTATGAATAGCGCTCGTGAGTGGATTACAACGGGTCCCCTAGTTCTCTTCTTCTTTCTTGCTGGCATAGAACTTCGCGCTGAATTATTAGATGGCGCATTTAGAAAACGTTTCTCATTTCTAATTCCATTTGCAGCCGCAATCGGCGGTATGGCAGCACCTGCACTTATCTATTTTGCAATTGCCCGGAATACTTCGGCTCCGGGATCTGCTTGGGGTGTTCCAATGGCAACAGATCTACCACTGGCTTTACTTGCTCTCTTGCTACTAGCCCCGAGCGTATCTAACCGAATCCGTGGCTTTCTCCTTGCTCTTGCTATCGCCGATGATCTTGGATCCATCCTCGTAGTCGCCGTTGTTTATCATCACCATATTGATTTTGCGCGAATTCTAATTAGCGCCCTCTTGCTTCTGATTTTCTGGAGAACTGCGCCACGATTCCCATTCATCGCACTTTTAATTGGAGTAATCACATGGGGTGTATTTAAAGGCTCTGGAATTCACCCAACAGTTATTGGAGTTCTGCTAGGACTACTCATTAACGAGAAAGAGTCAGAGTCGTTGGTTGTAAAGCTCACTCCGATTATAAATTATATTGTGATTCCAGCCTTCATTATTACTACTCTCTGGATCCCATGGAAGTTAACTACCGAATTGATAACTAGCCCGGTAGTCCTAGGTTTGGTATTCGCCAGGCTAATTGGTAAACCACTTGGAATCTGGGTATTTGGAAACCTGGCAATGAAGGCAATGGGCCACCGGATCATTGCCCAAAAGGATCTATTCTTAGTAGGAACTTTAGGAACAATAGGTCTATCAGTCTCTATGCTCTTTGCAAATCTTTCCGAGCTTGGCCAAGATCTAAATGCGGTGCTTATAGGAGTTCTTATTACGCTTCCCTTAGCGATCCTTTTGATTATTGTTAGTGCGAAGTTGCTGAAGGCTTCTCGTACTCAAGAACAAAACCAAGAATACTAATTAGCAGGGCCCCAACGGCAATAAGAGTCAGCCACCAACCAACTAGCAATCCGACACCAGCTGTAACCATTGAGAATGCAACCGGAAGCGGCCACCAAGAATGTGGTGAATAAAAACCTAGTTCGCCAGCAGAATCAGAAATTTCACCAGCTACGTTGTCCTCGGGTAGAACATTTCCGAGTCTCTTACTTGTAAACCAAAGATAGAAACCAATCAGTGCCGCAAGTCCGCCGGAGAGTCCGATTGCAGTAATCCCAACAGCTTCGCCACCGACGTACCAATAAATAACCGCAACAATCACATAAAAAACGGCTAATCCAGTGAAGAGTGTCCAACCTGTTTTCATGCTTAGTGACCTTCTGTCTTAATGTGTGGGTAATGCAGGTCGAAAGCGGGTCTTTCGCTTCGAATTCGTGGCATAGAGGTGAAGTTATGTCTTGGTGGTGGACATGAAGTCGCCCATTCAAGTGATGCGCCATATCCCCAAGGATCATCGACGCCAACTAGCGGAGACTTTCTCGTAATCCAAACATTGACTAAGAATGGAATCATCGAGAGCGCCAAGAGCGTTGATCCGACGGTAGAAATCATATTCATATTTGTGAAGCCATCGGTTGCCAAATAATCGGCATAACGACGAGGCATTCCCTTAATTCCTAGCCAATGTTGAATTAAGAATGTTAAATGGAATCCAACGAAGGTTGTCCAGAAGTGAATCTTGCCTAAGCGCTCATTTAGCATGCGACCAGTCATCTTCGGCCACCAGAAATAAAATCCTGCGAACATTGCGAAGACCACAGTTCCGAAGAGAACATAATGGAAGTGAGCTACGACGAAGTAAGAGGCTGAGACTGCAAAATCAAGTGGAGGTGAGGCAAGAATAATTCCGGTCAATCCCCCGAATAAGAATGTTATTAAAAATCCCATAACCCAGAGCATCGGTGTCTCAAATGAAACGCTGCCCCGCCAGATAGTTCCAATCCAGTTGAAGAATTTCACACCAGTTGGAACGCCGATCAGAAATGTCATGAATGAGAAGAATGGCAGAAGAACTTGTCCGCTAGCGAACATGTGGTGCGCCCAAACTGAAACTGACAACGCAGAAATAGCAATCGTTGCCGCGATCAAACCTTTGTAACCAAAGATTGGTTTCCGGCTAAATACTGGAAGAATTTCAGTTGCGATTCCAAAGAATGGAAGAGCCAAGATGTAAACCTCTGGGTGGCCAAAGAACCAGAAGAGATGTTGCCAGAGCATGGCGCCGCCATTTGCGGGGTCAAAGATATGAGAGCCAAATAAGCGGTCAGATTCCAGCCCTAAGAAAGCAGCAGCAAGTGGTGGGAATGCAAGTAGAACAAGAATCGAAGTCAGTAGAACGTTCCAAGAGAAGATGGACATGCGGAACATTGTCATGCCTGGCGCGCGCATTGTGAGAATTGTTGTAATGAAATTTACGCCGCCAAGAATTGTTCCGATACCACCCATTGCTAAACCAATTACCCAGAGATCGCCACCGACTCCTGGAGAATATTGCGCATTAGCTAGTGGTGCATATGCAGTCCAACCAAATGATGCCGCACCGCCCGGACTCAAGAATCCCGCAAATGCCATTAAGCCACCGAAGAGGAATAACCAATAAGACAACATGTTCATTCTTGGAAAGGCAACATCTGCTGCGCCAATTTGAAGTGGCATGATCACATTTGCAAAACCAACGAAGAGTGGCGTAGCAAACATCAATAACATAATTGTTCCGTGCATCGTAAAGACCTGGTTGTACTGCTCGTTAGATA
>Ga0194060_10001519_pt1 | contig 16544 bp, 16 predicted proteins | sample SepL225m_MetaG_FD_163427 | JGI IMG/M metagenome (GOLD analysis project Ga0194060, IMG submission 163427) | Anoxic zone freshwater microbial communities from boreal shield lake in IISD Experimental Lakes Area, Ontario, Canada - Sep2016-L222-5m | ecosystem: Environmental > Aquatic > Freshwater >...
GGTTGAAACAGGGCGGCCAGATGACCCCCTGCCATGGCAAAGCCACCAAAAACACTGGCACAAACGATGACATAACCGATGATGACAAACACGTTGCGCCCTTAAATAGAATAATTGTCCATCCTGCGATGCTAAAGCGCATCGTGCAATTTGAATTTGATGAACAAGACGGATTTCGGTTGTTTATTTAACCCAACTCGCGCTACTTACTGTGAATCTTGTCCCGGCGCGTACGCGTTGAGGAACCGACGAGACTGGAGTCGAAAGAAAGTCACATCACGTAGACGTAGGTTGCGGCGTCGTCGGCGGGCATGTCTAGTAAATAGCAAGGCTTGACGTTTGGGACTGGAAACTCATGCGATATGAATAATGTGTGTGGACGCATTTCCCGTACGGCCTTCGCATAGAGATTTTCCATAGGCGCTGGAGATAAATAGGTAAAAATTACATCGTACTGACCAAAATTCAAAGAGTGATAGTTGCCTAAAATAAATTTCGCCTTTGATTTGGTATAGATTTTTCTTAGTATGCTGATCAACCAAGGTAGGGGAGCGGATTCGATACCGATCACAGTCAGCGAAGGATTCTTTTGTTTAAGATCTAAAACAAGACCGCCCAAGCCGCTTCCTAAGTCAATCAAATTCGTCGTGTTACGCGACTTCAAGAGATCGTTGACCCGGTCCCAGACCGGCTTCTTTGATGGAAAATACGGGACACGATTTTTAACGCACGAAGGATAGAGGCTGAGCAATAACAAAAAGCCTAGAAGATAAACCAGACTGGGTAATGCTAAGCGATGGGTTGCGTATGCGGCAATTGGAAAAATAAAGTGAATACATCTCCACCAAATTTCGTGCTGCAGAGCAATGGAAAACAGAGTAGACAATACGGCCTGCAATAGACAAAGCCAAAGAAAGTCTAGGGGCAGTGTGAGGGTGTAGAGGTTGATAACTACGAGCGCTGCCACGCAACAGAGGGCCAGAGCCTGTACCGCAAGCGCACGTAACGCGGGCGATCGCATCTGTGCCATCCAATTAAATTTATAGCGTCGGTGCGTGGGTTTCTTCGTTTACTTTACGCGTCGACCTCTGGTACTTCCCGGCGCGAGATGGAATATGGCACAAATTGCAGAGATAATTTTGATTCAGATCATAGGTGTTGACGAGGAACAGCCCACTGCACCGACTGCAGGGCTCCATCGTGAGTAGATTGTTCTGTACAAAACGCACGAGCGTCCAGGCTCGCACCAGACTCAGCACTGGTTCGTCAGTCATTTGAAATTCTTCAGTATGCTCGAGTTCGCGTGCTTGCTCAAGATACAGTTCATAGGCCGTGGCGAGTGCATGTATGCCATCGATACCTGCATTTGTTCTTAAAAAATTATAGATATTCAAAAACAATGATGAATGTATGTTTGGCAACCAAGTTAAAAACCAGTCGGTTGAAAACGGCAACATCCCCTTGGGCGGCGAGTTTCCCTTGAGTTCTTTATATAGCTTGATCAAACGCTCTCTCGAGAGCGACGTATGAGACTCGAGCAGCTGCAAGCGCGCACCTAAGTTGATGAGTCTGATTGCAAGCTGCAATTCTTCTGACTCTGTGACAACGCTCTTTGTCTTCACTTTGAAGTTTCCGTATAGTTTGGGCGGTGAAATGATGGTGCGTACTAGGTAATCGTCTGTACGGGTTTGCCAGCCATCAAAATGGCACTATGCACCAGTGATTGAGCGTAGCCTTTGTTATGTTGAGTCAAAAGCCCTAAAATCTGGGCATCGTCAAACCTGAAGCGCGTTAACATCACGCTTGAGCTGGCTAGCTTGATGAGTTGAGCATTGCTGAGAGAGTCTAAAATGTCTGCGATGCTTTGGCTGATCCCTAACCGGTAAATCGCCGAAGCTTTATCAGACCGAATCATTTGTTGGGCAAGCATCAAATAGTTCAGATTGGCATCGCGAATTTCTGTCACGACTGGATCTTGGATTTGCTCGACTGGATTCATTGAAGGCCTCACAATAATAAAAGTTGTACTCACTTCATACAACCCAAATTGTGATCGCGTACAGACGCAAGATAAATAGTCTTAAAGATATTTAAAACGAAGTCTTTTATATAAATAAAAAGTAAGAATAAAACTGACTTATTTTTTTAAGTTATTGTTTATTAACAATTAATATTTTATTATTGACTGATTTAAATCAGATATTTCGTTGAAAGGTCATAAATGGGTATCAAGTTTTTGTTCCAAAATGTCGTTATCCAAGTGGTACAGGTGTATTTCAACCTGTTTTTGCAACGATTGAGTACGTGATGACTGACACAGCCGCTAATGTACTGATCCACCAATTGGGACAAGAATTGTTTTTAATACGCTTGAGTATTTCAGCGTTAAAGACTGATTTGCCGATTGAAGAAGAAAGCATTAAAAAAAACTTCAATACTTTAGAACAAAGTGTTGAAAGAGCTACGCAGTCCTTGCAAGCACTCGCGCATTTGGGTATAAACTAGGCTTAACTTTTTATGCCATTGCCATCACGCAGGTCACAATGATTCGTTTGTTACTAATAGAAGATCACACAATCTTGCGTGAGTCGCTGGCTCTGATGCTCTCAAAGGGCACTATAAAGGTTGTGGCGCATTGCGCCTCAGCCTTTGAAGCAATGAAAATAATCGACCAAGAAACACTAAGCTGTGTTTTATTGGATTTGTCGCTGCCTGATCGTGACGGTATCGAGCTCATTAAGGCCATACGCTTAAAGAAAAGTGGCTTGCCGGTCTTGGTGTTGTCAATGTATCCAGAAGAGCAGTTTGCACTGCGTGCCCTCAAAGCTGGCGCAAGTGGTTACTTGAATAAATCGAGTCCGATTTCAACACTCACTGAAGCTATTGAGCAGGCCAGTCAAGGGAAAAAGTACATTACGCCTGCCGTCGCAGCGGTAATGGCGAATGATTTGGACAGTTTTCGTGAAGGGGGAGGACATGAAATACTGTCTGACCGAGAGCACCAGTACATGATGTGGGCAGCAACCGGATTGACGCTCACTGAGATCGCCGAAAAAATGCGAGTATCACCCAAGACTGTGAGTGTGTACCGTGCTCGCACCCTGGATAAAATGAAATTACCCACGACAGCTGCACTCGTCAGCTACGCCATTAAAAGTGGTTTAACCACTTGAAACGCTAGCGTTAGCTTTTCTTAAGTGCTTCGACGGCGTCGACCAGCGCTGCCAATAGCGCGCTCGGCTCAGCAAGTTTTGAATATAGCTTCTTCATCCCTGCATCCAGGCACTCTTGAGCAATAGCCTCGGATACATGAGCGCTCAAGCCGAAGATGATTTGATCTTTGAATCGGTATTGAGAAGAGATCGTCTTTGATAATGCCAAGCCATCCATATCAGGTAAAACCAGATCCGATAGAATCACGTCATAGCGGCGCGTGTCTAATTTCAACAAAGCTTCTTCGCTGGTGTGAGCGAAATCTACGCTTAGAGATTTTTCCATCATTTGATTGCCAAGCGCTTCGCATATCAGTTCGTTATCATCCACTAACAAAATATTGATATGTATCGATTTTTGGTATTCATGTTCGTCGGTATTTGAAGGCGCCTTTGTGGTCGCGAGCGCGCTTGGCGGATTGAGCTGCTGGCGCGTTCGAACAATAGATTGCTCAAATATTTGAATAAATTTTAAGAATTGCTCGACATCACTGGACTGCGTACGTATTGAATTTTCAAACTCAACTGCGGCTTGCTGCAGGTCAGATTCAGCGATGACCGCTGCCGAACCTTGAAGTAGATGCAGTGTGTCCATCAGCGCTTGGTAAGAGTTTGACAAAAAATCTTCTTCGATTTTAGAACGAAGAGCCAAAGCTTGTTTTAGAAACAGCCGTTTGAGTTTTCCCGTCTGGCCAGTATTCTGCTTTGAAAAGATCGTCAGATTAGATGAATTTTTGGCGAGTCCAATCTCTGCCGTTTTTGAGTACATACATTTATTGATCGCTTCAAATAACAGACGTTGCTCAATGGGTTTGGGTAAGAAGTCAATCAACCCATAGCGCTGGAGGGTTGTTTTGTAATCCTCTTGTTGACTCGCGCTGATGCCTATAATTGAAACACCAAAATTTATTGGATTGTTTTTGATTTGTTCGCTAACTGTGATGGTGTCAAAATTTGGTATTCGCAGATCCAAGAGAACAAGGTCATACCGAGTCGAGGCTAGTTTTGAAAGGGCACTTGCACCAGTTGATGCGATGTCGAGGTGCGCTCCTGAGTGTTGTAAGTACCCTTGCACCACGAGTTGATTGATTAAATTATCTTCAATCAACAAAAATCGTAAGTCGACAAAAGCATTTGTCCATTCCGCGTTCTCGATTTCAGCATGCGGGGGTGCGGTATACGGTGGCGCACTTTGTTGGTTCAGCGAGTGATACTTGCAATCCAGATCAAAATAAAAGGAGGCGCCTCCAAGTGCGTTGATATTTTTCACTTGTAGGTGACTACCCATCAACTGTAAAAAGGACTCAACAATGGCTAATCCAAGACCCAATCCGTCATTATTTATTTCGTTTTTAATATTTCCTTTGGAAAAAGGTTTAGTTATTTGCGCTAATGATAATGAGCCCAAACCGGGCCCAGAGTCTTCGACTGAAAATCTTAAACGTACCGTTTGATCGTGTTGAGATATATAGTCAACGCTAATATTGATCGCGCCATGCGTAGTGAATTTAATTGCATTTGACGCGAGATTGAGCAGGATCTGCCTTAAGAATACCGAGTCACCTTCAATGCGTTCCGGCACATTAGGTGAGATCTTGACATCGAGTGCAATATTTTTCAGCAGAGCATTTGGACGAACAATATCAGCAGTTTGATTCAGTAACGGCTTTAATTCGAGCGGCTGTAAATTTAGTTGAGTTTGTCCGACTTCAATCTTTAATGTTGTCAGTATGCTTGTAATTATTTCTAGTTGAAGTTGCGCTGATAGTTGAATCGTTTTTAGGTACTTTTGGATAGCCTGAGGATCTGCAGTTTGCTGCGCTAAATTGCTTAAGCCGATGATGCCACTTAAAGGTGTTCTAATTTCGTGAGACATATTTGCGAGAAAACGTGATTTTTCTAGGCTGTTATCTTGCGCCTCGAGTGCAGTGCGACGGATTTCTAACTCGGTTTTTTTGCGTTGCGAAATATCTTGCTGGATTAACACCCAGTGGGGTATCGAACTTTGAATTGAATCAATCGGCGTCAGCCTCAGATCAACCCAAAACCATTCAGCCGTCTGATTAAATGCCATGAGTTCTGCCTGGATTGACCCATGCTCGGCGACAGTTTGGCGCAGCGTAGTAAGCTCTTTTTGGTTGATAGGATAATCGATCAGAACAGACCAATCTTTACCAATGAGCTCTTGTTCAGAGTAGCCAGACAGCGTGCTAAGGGTTCGGTTGGAGTATATGATCCGCAGGTCATCGCGATGGCCCCTTAAAATGGCAATGGCTTCCTGCGACTGTTCGATCGAATATTTAAATAGATTAAGGCCGTCATCTTGACGCCGCAGATTTCTTATTTGCCTAGCGATCAATAGGCGCACAAGATTTCTTCGTGTAAAAATTGTAAAGATAGCTGTAACGTAAGTGCTACACAGAAGGAGCTTTAGAAGCTTGATGGGCAGGGTTACTCTTAGCATCTGGTCGGCACGCCACGCGGACGTCTGGCTCGCCTGAAGTGTCACCATTTGATCGAAGAGTCTGAAAGATGCTATCTGCAACTCGTTTGGTTCAGACCTCAATGCAGGTGATGTCTGCGCCTCCGTTGATATGGGTGATTGATTCATTTTTAGTTTGGTGTTGACCCAAACTTGATGTAGGTCTTTATTCGTAATCTGAGTGGGTGCGAATTGAGTCAAATCAATGTCGATATAGATCAATGCCCCGCCTTTAGCTGAGTCTGTGGGATGTCGGCTCCATGGATCCGTAACGGTCTTAGCCTGATATGAGACGATCAAGCTATTTACCTGATTCTGGACAAGGTTAAATCGTTGCAAATTTTGCGGCGCTAATTGAAGATTTGAAGTCGTCTTGGCATTGGCGTAGTGCGAAAGGATATCTGGATCAATCGTCGTTGTGGGATAGTTGGGGTTAGTAAACTTATATGTTTCATACTGTGCAAGGTTGTAATCGAGCCTATCCAGCGATTTTGAGTTGGCCGGGGTCGTGCCTGGCGCGTCAGTGGCTAGATCGTGATCAAGTATGACTGACAACGAACGTACTGAGGGGTGCCTCTGAAAAATCCTTTGGGCAAGTGGCACTAAGTACTGCTGTATGTCAGCTGATCGGATATTCGCGAGTTGAGCGAAATTGAGCACTGCCTCTTCGCTTGTTGCAACCCTCGCGTCGACTAAGCTTAGGATCGAAGCCGTTTGGTCTTTTATTTGAGCTTTTGACAACACGCCTTCAAATTCTCTACCGGTTAGACTGACGTAGCAGGAGGCCCCAATTAAAAAGAGGCCCGAGATGCTCATTGCTTTCCATCTGCCGCGCCATGTTGGTGCGTTGCGTAACAAAATCCCCAAAAAAACAGGTAGGAAGACAAAGGCGCCTATTGAAATGTCCAGCCAGGTTCGCAAAAACTCGAGGCTTAGAAGTTTGAGGGATAAAGCACTTTGCAGACATCCTTGGATGGTAATCAAAGAAGCGGCGGGGATTAGGCTGGCCAACAAACCGCCAAGCGCTAATAGTTTGATGAAATCTTGGAGGTGAACGAGGTCTCGCCATTGTGTGCCGATAAATGAGCGAATGGCAAAGAGTGATGCTTTGCAGTAGACGAGTGTGGTCAGCGCGGTCCATGCACCCATGACGGCGATTGTCGGGGCGTCTAATTTACTGAACACACCTAAGACACATTGCAAAATTAGAGATCCCAGCACGCAAGCATAAATCGTTCGGCCTTTGCTAACCAAGGCGAGCACGAGGGTAAGCGCCAACTCGGGGTGGATTTCAGTGTTTGTAATTAAGCTTAATTTGTGCCCACACAGCCCAATTGCTAAAAAACTTAGCGTGATCATCGCTAGTTGAGAGAATCGGGTGTCGTTTTTTTTCATGTGGTGTACGGTTTGTGCGCCCTAAGAATGATCTTTTGGCTGCTCGGGTGCCCTTACCCGCAGATGAGCTAAATTAATTTGAATATAGCGATCTTATTTTTTTCTTGAAAATCTATGAATAAGTGGCAAATTGAGGTGTTAATTTGAAGATGGGGTATAGCCCGTTCGATAGCATAATACCGATTCTAGTGGCTGAATTGTCAACTAGCGTATTCATATGCGGAAAATTCTAAACTGTCCCATTGCGCCTTCAAATGACTACATCCGATATTCTTTTAGTTTACGACGAGATGGTTCAGATCAGCCAACAAATGCTTGATGCTGCACATCGCCAAGATTGGCCTAGCTTTACGACCTTAGAGTCGGTTTGTGAAGAGCATATTAAGCAGATTCACCAGCGTGATGACCAACTCCCGTTGACGGCGGAAGAGGTGGAAAAGAAAATTGACTTACTGATGAAGATTTTGGCGGATGATCGACAGATTCGGGACTTGCTTGAACCTTGGATGGGTAGGTTGTCTGCAATTATGCGAACGCCACGCTAATGTTTAAGAGCGGATGACATGACGGATCGGCCACTTTGAACGGTTTAAGCGTCACAGCGCTTTCGGCAATGGATGGCATTTCGGCGGTGGCCTCGACAACACAGGGTCGGGCAAACGCGACGTTTGTAGCTGGAAAAGAGTATGTGGCAGAAGTCGTGAGCTGTTCGGACGAGAACGTGGTCACTCTGCGGGTTGCAGAGATGGTGCTTGAAGGTAACTTTAGCCGTTCGTTCGTGCCCGGGCAAGCTTTGGTGCTGAAGTGTGTCGGTGCCCAAGCCTTGCCGTTATTTGAAATTGCGCGATCAGGGCCCCAAGAGGGGCTTTCTGACGACGTGGTCTTAAGTAAGGCGGGCGCCCTCATTGAAGCTTCTCTCGAAAATGTCGAGTCGGTCCCCGAAGATAATCGATTGCTAGCCTTAAAAAGCGCACTGATCAATGGGTCGCTCGATTCAAAATTGATCGCAGGTCAGCTTGAGCGTGGCGTTGCGTTGAGTGGATTATTTTACGAGTCCCATCAGGCTAGCTACGCGCTAGGTAGGCGATCGCTTGAGCAACTGATGCTAGAACCGCAAAATCAACTGGGGTTTAGTGCCTCCGAGATGATGGCCAGGCAGCTCAACACCCTAGATCAGAATGGCTTTAAATGGACTGGATCAGCGTGGCCGGGTCAAATCATGCAATGGGCAGTCAATTTTTTACCTCAAAATAGCCAACAGCAAGGGCAAGCGCTGAACCCCTCAGCGACGCCTGATTCTGTTGAGTCTGAGATTTCGAGTAGTTTGGAATTGGATTTGCCGAATCTTAAAAAGATTGTTGCGAATTTAAGTTGGAGCGCGGAGACACTGAGCATTGAGATGAAGGTTCATGATGCAGAAACACAAGTTATTCTTAACAATAAGTTGGCATTGTTTTTAGACGCGATGCAGGCGGTTGGCCAAACCGTGAAGTCTTGCTCTATTCAGTTGCATGAGCTCGACTAACCCAGTGCAGCAGGCCGTGGCATTAGCCTATGAGCATGGGGAGTTTGCGCCCAAAATCGTTGCAAAAGGCCGTGGTGTGGTCGCTGAACAAATTATTGCCAGAGCAAAAGAGCATGGCATTTTTGTACACCAGTCAAAAGAGCTCGTGAGCTTGCTCATGCGAGTTGATCTTGATGACCATATCCCCGCAGAGCTGTATCAAGCGATTGCAGAGCTTTTGGTATGGTTATATGCGCTAGAGCATGACTACGAATAAGCAATTTGCCAAGTTAAACCTGCATATTCATGATGGTTTGATAGGCCGAGACAAGTTTATTGCGTATCTGCACAGCGGACTGCAGCGAAATACTTGCTTTTTGACCCGCCATCATGACATCAGACAACGCGACGTTGTTGTCTCCTAACGCGAATTTCTTGCCTAAGGATTCAGAAGTGCTTTGATAGCTCTGTACCTGATCCAGCGCCGATTTCAGTGCCACAGAAAAATCAACCTTCGAGGACGGGGCTGGGGAGCCCATTGATGCCATTGGGTTATCTGAGCCAGTGGCAGCCTGTGGCGCATTGATACGCGAAGCCGTCGATCGCAGTTGCGAAAGCATGGATTGAATTTGATCGTTGCCAATCGGCCCAACATTCATGTCGATCTACCTTCGGGTTCTGACCTTGAAGGTTGACACTTTATCAGTTCAGCCAAATGCCGGACACATTAATAGACTTGAAAAACAGTTTCTATTCTCGAAATTGATTCCCGCACATATTGCAATAATGCAGTCCTAGCAGACTCCGTCGAGTGCCCTGAAACTCGACCATATTCGTGAATTGTTGCATGGCATTACACCTATGAAGTTTTTTAATTCCTTGAATCCCAACTTGCTGCTTGCTTTAGGCATCGCAGCCGTTGTCGCTGTCATGACGGCATTCTGGCTATGGAGCCAGGAACCAAAATATCGGGTGTTGTTCTCGAACTTTAGCGATAAAGACGGGGGCGCAATCGTCGCAGCCCTAGAGCAGATGAACATCCCCTACAAGATTATGGATAGCGGGGCCGCCATTATGGTGCCGGGTGAGCAGGTTCATCAAGTGCGACTGAAGCTGGCTTCAATGGGATTGCCCAAAGGGGGCAATGTTGGTTTCGAACTCATGGAAAAACAAGGGTTTGGTGTTTCTCAGTTTGTTGAACAGGTCAATTATCAGCGCGCCTTGGTGGGTGAGTTAGAGCGCAGTATTCAAGCCATTTCTGTCGTTGAGAATGCGCGTGTGCATTTGGCGATACCCAAATCAACGGTTTTTGTCAGGGATCAACAGAAGCCCTCGGCCTCGGTATTAGTGAAACTGCAGGCTGGCAGAACGCTTGAGCCTCAGCAGGTCAGCGCCATTCTGCATTTAATGGCAAGTAGCGTGGCGGGCTTGACGACCGCAAACGTATCGATTGTTGACCAAAATGGCAATCTGCTTTCAGACACGACTAAGAAACCGAATTCGAATCAATTAGATGCCAGTCAAATTAAATATATCGAAGAAATGCAAAAAAGTATCGCCATGCGTGTTGAGTCGATCATTACACCTTTAGTCGGCGTGAAAAATGTACATGCGCAGGCAAGTGTTGAGATCGACTTCGCCTCGCAAGAACAAGCTGAAGAAATTTATAAGCCCAATAAAAATCCTGACGTAGCGGTTGTGCGAAGCCAGCAAATTAATGAGTCGGCTTCTGCGGCAGGCGCGAATGCTTCTGGCATTCCGGGTGCGATCACCAATCAGCCTGGGCAAAATGCGACGGCTCCGTTAAATACCGATCCTAATGCAACAGTGGGCGGAGTGGCACCGAATGCTGCTGGCGCAAGCCCGAGCTCTAAGAATACGACAGTGAACTATGAGGTTGATAAGACGGTTCGATATACCCAAAAAAGTACGGGGGGTATCAAGCGCATTAGCGTGGCAGTCGTAGTCAATGAAAAACAAGAGCTTGATAAAACCAACAAGATTGTTTTTAGACCTTTAAATGAAGATGAAAAAAAGCAAATTAATGAGTTAGCCAAACAGGCAATGGGTTTTAACGAAGCGCGTGGCGATTCACTCAGTGTGGTGAATACGCCCTTTGCTCCGGTTGTAACAGAAGAATTAGCTGAAATTCCCATTTGGAAAAACACCGAATATATTGAAGCTGTAAAAAGTGGTGGAAAACTATTGCTTGGTATTTTGGGTTTGTTCTTTTTGTATCAACGCGCACTCAAACCGATGGTGACGAAACTGTTGGCAGCCGCAAACCGCCCAGATGTATTGGAACGAGAGGAGTATCCGCTTGCGGCGACTGGTCCGACGGATGTTCGGGTCCCGGCGCCTATTCCTGAAACGAAGTATGCACAGAATCTGATTCAGGCGAAGCAGCTGGCTAAGCAGAATCCGAAAGCCATTGCGAGTGTGGTGACATCTTGGGTAAATAACCCCAATGAAGGATGATGGAACAATGCGGGCTGCGGTGCTTCTTCTTGCGCTAGGTGAGGATGAGGCGGCCGAGGTCATGAAATATCTTGCACCACGCGAGGTGCAAAGAATTGGTGCGACGATGGCTAATCTGGTGAGCGTTGATCACTCTCAGATAGAAAATGCACTTGAACAATTAAATGAATCAACCAGTCACCAGTCCTTTATCGGAAATGACTCTGACGAGTTTATTAAATCGGTATTAAACAAAGCCCTGGGTGAGGATGTTGCGTCGAATCTGCTCGAACGCATCATGAGCGGTCGCGAAGCAGGAGGGCTTGATAGTCTGCGTTGGATGGATCCCGCAACCATTGCCGACCTTGTGCGCAGTGAGCACCCTCAAATCATCGCAACAATACTGGTGCATATGGAACCGAGTCAGGCCTCGGATGTTTTAGGAAATTTTTCACCGCGTTTACGTCAAGATACGATGCTGCGAATCGCCACGCTTGACTCTGTAAAACCGATTGCACTCAAAGAACTCAACGAAGTGCTGACCAAATTGCTGTTATCAAGTAAGGATGCCGTCAAAAGCAAAAGCCTGGGCGGTACCCGTGCAGCGGCTGAAATCATGAACTATATGTCTGGTGATAACGAAACTGGAGTCATTGAAAGTCTAAAAGGTTATGACGAGGTCATGGCGCAAAAGATTCTTGATTCGATGTTTATTTTTGAAGATATTGCGACATTAGAAGACAATCACATCCAGTTGATATTGCGGGACATCCCGGGTGAACAATTAGTGATTGCGTTGAAAGGCGCAACAGAACAGATGCGGGCGAAAATTTATAAAAATATGTCGACACGTGCAGGAGAAATGCTGAAAGAGGATCTGGAAAGTCGAGGACCGGTGAAATTGTCAGAGGTTGAGGCGACGCAAAAACTGATCTTGCAAACTGTACGGAAAATGTCAGATGATGGCCTGATTGAGCTTGGGCATAAGGAAGATGATGAACAATACATCTGATAGCGCAGTCTTCGCGCAACCTGCTCAAAAAAGTAATAAATCTGTTTTTTCAGATTTATACGAAGAGAATAAGTCAAAGGTGAGTGCAAATGCGGCTCAGCCGGTATCGCCAGCACAGTTAAAGATAATTTATGAAAAGGCCTATCAAAAAGGTTATGCCAAGGGTGAACGAGAGGCCAAAGAAAATGTGATGACGGTGGTGCATGAAGAATTGGCTGAATTGAAACTATCAATGCATCATCTCGTGGCGGGTTTCAAAGCTGCGATTGACCATCATGCAGACCGCACCTCAGAAGAGATGTTGTCGCTTGCGCTTGAAATTTCAAAGAGCATGGTCAAAGCAGAGATTGTTGTCAATCATGAAGTTGTTCTGCCTGTGATCAGGCAGGCGTTGACACGGTTAGCGTCCGTTCAAGTACCGATCAAGTTGTTGGTTCATCCCGAAGATGAAGCACTCGTGGCGCGCTACATGAAAGAGAGCTTTGACGGCGTGTGTCGGGTGATTGCAGACTCAGGGGTAGAGCGAGGCGGTTGTTTTTTAGAGTCTGAAACAAACTTAATTGATGCGACCAATGCGACGAGATGGAGTTTGATTTGCCAAGGTCTTGGTTATTCAGATCGGTGGCTGGCGGGAGCGTCAAATGCGGATTGACTATGACACTTTGCATCTGGCGGCTAGAGAGACGAACGAGTTGGATCCTCTGGCTGAGAGTGCTATGCAGTTGCGCTGGTTGCAGCTTAAGTCAGACGCGCAGCGGGTGTTGGCAGAGACCCAAACCGTACAACTTGCTGGACGAGTGACGCGGGTGACTGGTTTAGTCATTGAGGCTGCGGGGCTTCATTTGCCGATCGGCAGTCTTTGTTATATCCCTTTGCCGAAAGCGCAGATTGTCGAGGCCGAAGTAGTGGGTTTTGAACAGGGGAAATTGTTGTTAATGCCTCAGGGCGCCACAGATGGTATAGGGCCCAGTTCAAAGATTTTTGTACGCATGCCCATGAATGGTCTGCCAGGCTCCCGCCAACAAAATGCCCACAATAGTCAGTCGACTGCTGATGTGGGCAAGCTACCCGTAGGCGATGAGTTGCTAGGCCGAGTGCTAGATGCCGGTGGACAACCACTGGATTTGTTAGGGCCGCTGAGGGCAAAGAAATATGGCTCCTTAAATGGTGTCCAGGTAAACCCATTAATGCGTGCACCGATTGATACGATTTTAGATGTCGGTGTGCGCGCAATTAACAGTATGTTGACGGTCGGTCGTGGTCAACGAATTGGGGTCTTTGCTGGTTCTGGCGTTGGGAAAAGTGTGTTGCTCGGGATGATGGCGCGCTATACCGAGGCCGACGTGATTATTGTTGGGCTGATCGGCGAACGAGGCCGAGAGGTGAAAGAGTTTATTGAGCAGATTCTGGGCGAAGAAACCTTAAAAAAATCAGTCGTGGTTGCAGCGCCTGCGGATGCGCCCGCGTTAATGCGCTTGCAGGGCGCTCGATACGCCTGCGCGATTGCTGAGTATTTTCGTGATCAGGGCAAACATGTGCTGTTGATCATGGATTCGCTGACACGGTACGCCATGGCTCAACGTGAAATTGCATTGGCAATTGGTGAACCGCCTGCGACCAAAGGTTATCCGCCGTCTGTGTTTGCCAAACTGCCCGTCTTGGTTGAGCGTGCCGGCAATGCAGACACCGGTGGTGGCTCAATCACGGGTTTTTATACCGTGTTGACGGAAGGGGACGATCAGCAAGATCCAATTGCGGACGCGGCACGTGCAATTTTAGATGGCCACATCGTGCTCGATCGTCGTTTAGCTGAGGCCGGTCACTATCCTGCGATCGACATTGAGCAGTCAATCAGTCGGGCCATGAATGCAATCGTATCGCCTGAGCATCAAAGTTATGCCAGACGTCTGAAACAGCTGAATTCGCGATACGCCCGAAATCTTGACCTGATTAACGTTGGTGCCTATTCCGCGGGCAGTGATCCTATTCTGGATGAGGCTATCAGTAAGCGGACCGTGATCGAGGCGTTCTTGCAACAAGATTGGTCTCAGAAAGTCACGGCGAGCACTAGTCTTGAGCAATTAGGTGCCATTTTTTCAGATAGTCCGCGTTAAAACTTTTTCTCAGGAGCTCAGAATATGCCGCGCACCGAGTCAGCAATTCATACGCTTCATGCATTGGCTAAGCGTGCTTGTGAGAAAGCGGCCACCGAGTTAGCCATTAGCAGCGATCAATTCGCGAAGGCTAAAGAGCAAGTGGCAATGTTAGAGACGTATCGCGCAGAGTATCTGGCCCAACACGTGTCTGTGTTAGCGGATGGTATACAAAGTCGGGATTTATTAAATTTTAGAGATTTTTTAAAAAATTTAGATCAAATCATTTTGACGCAACAGCAGCTTGTTGATAGAACTGAATTGATTGTGCAGGATAAGCGCGTTCAGTGGCAAGTATGTGAACGTAAAAAATTGTCTTATCAGGTTTTGACCGAGCAGGAGGCGCATCGTCTCATGATTCAAGAGAACAAAAGGGATCAGAAACTGACTGATGAGTTTGTCAACACTAGAACAGCAGTCAATTCGAAAAAGAAGAGTATGCAATGACGATCTCAGATCAGTCAAAAATTCGTGAACGTACGATAACGGCAAGCCAGTCAGGGGCGCCGCTTGAGCCGTCGCTTGGTACGGCTAATTTAAAAAAGTCGGGTTTTCAATCGATGTTGATGCAAACAATTGAGAAAAGCCAGTCATCTATTGCGCAGCAAAATCGTGCAAGAAACTCTGAGGCAAGGTATTCCAGTGCTGCACAACCTAAGATGAGTGCTCATCAAGCGGAATCTGCTAGGTCATCTGCAGTGGCGGTGGCAGCTTCTCGTGAGTTTCATCAAGCCAAACAGGCGGCGGTTGCCGCACAGGTTAAAGCCTCGATTCAAGAGGGTAGATATCAGAGGTCTAGTGAATTAGGAGGCCAATATTTTGCTCCAAGTCTCGACGAGCAAAATCGCTTAGTCAAGGCTGACGGTGTCATGGCTTCTGAGACGCCCTCGGCCGAAAATTCGTCGGGTGCGGACGTTAACCACTTGTTGCGTGAGCAGTTCGAGAATAATCCCGAAAGTTCAGATGCTAAAAAGAGCGCCGAACATTCTTCTCACGATGTTCGGTTGAACAAAGAAGCGACGGCCCACGCGAAGTTTCAGGATTTGGACACATCGCGTGCGCAGGATGATCTTCAGGCAAGCGAGGAGTTCGTTTTAGGCGTACCTGAGCAATCGACTGCTAAGTTAATTTCAATGGTGCATGATCAGCCGCGAGAGACACCAAATTCAGCTGCCAATGTGGCGATACAAAGCTATGTGGGTTCAGAGCAGTGGGGGCGCGAAGTACGACAAAAGATTGTATGGATGTTTGGTGTTGGTCAGCAATCGGCAACGCTGACACTTAATCCGCCCAATTTAGGGCCCTTGCAGGTCACTGTGAAAATGCAAAATAACATTGCGCACACCACCTTTAGGTCAAATGATCCTGACGTGCGGCAAACGTTGGAGGAAGGCTTACCCCTTTTGAATGAAATGCTTTCGCAAAGAGGGTTGGTGCTTGGGAAAACTACGATGACTGAAATCAGCAAAGAGATCCTGAGTTTTTAAATTTCATGTACTTGTGCTAGATTTTTATTTAGAATGGCGTCACTAGAACAATAGGTAGTTTACCGGAAGGTGCGGCAGAGTTTTTATTGCATTGATTTGTCAGTTAAACCATGACTTGATCTGAAGGTGTGCTGGTAAATGATAAAAAAAATTAAAATCCAAGAGCTCACCACAGGAATGTGGGTAGAGCGCTTTCCGGGTTCCTGGATTGAACGCCCTTTCTGGAAACAGTCGTTTTTGCTGACTGAGTTAAAAGATCTTCAGACGATACGAAAGAGCGGAATCCCAGCATTATGGATTAATACGGATCGAGGCAGAGATATTGCGCGCCCGGTTGTTGAAGAGCCGGCGCCTGAGCCGGTTGAAGAAGAGGTGGCGCCACCGAAAGAGCTCAGAGCAGAAGATGCGATGGCCCTCGAGCGTGAAAGCGTTGAAAATGAAATTCAGCTTGCTTACCCACTATGTGATTCGGCGCGTGAAGCCGTCAGCTCACTGTTCGGCTTGTCGCAGTTTGGTAGAGGTGTTCAGTTAGATGACGCACGCGGTATTGTCTTAACGCTGATCGAATCCCTTGAGCGAAATCGCGATGTGATCCTGAGCATCGCGCGGTTAAAGACCGAAATGGACTACACCTATACACGCTCGGTTGCCGTTTCTGGGTTAATGATCGCGCTGGCTTATTCGCTTGAGCTAGATAAAGACCAGATTGAAGAAGCCGGGATAGCAGGCTTGATGTTTGACGTAGGAATGATGACAGTCCCGCCAGAGATTCGATTCAAAAAAACAGCGCTGTCTGAGGCCGAGTTGCAGATAGTTAAACAGCATCCTACCGAGAGCTACAA
>Ga0194060_10001521_pt1 | contig 16529 bp, 13 predicted proteins | sample SepL225m_MetaG_FD_163427 | JGI IMG/M metagenome (GOLD analysis project Ga0194060, IMG submission 163427) | Anoxic zone freshwater microbial communities from boreal shield lake in IISD Experimental Lakes Area, Ontario, Canada - Sep2016-L222-5m | ecosystem: Environmental > Aquatic > Freshwater >...
CCTGGATGGTATTGCTCCCGCTACTCAACAAATATAGGCCGGTATCGCCATTCCCGGCGATCAGGTTGCCCTCAGAGGCATGGGTTCCTCCAATCAGGTTGCCGGACGAACCATTCAGCCAAATGCCCTGGAGAGTATTCCCCCGAGCAATAGTCCCCGAGGGATCGGTCCCGATAAAGTTGGCCTGAACCACATTGCTTCCCGCTCCCTGTATGAGCAGGCCCTGCGCGACGAACCGGTTGATGGCCAAGCCCTTAATCGTGCTATTGGCGGCGAACAGTCGCAGGCCGGGACTCGAGCCGGCACTTGTACCGTTGATTTCAATCAACGGTGTCCCGGCGTAACCCGATTGGGTGGTGCCATCAATCACCACCGCATCAGTGATCGCCGGCAACGCCGCCAGCAGATTGATGGTATGCACTCCCGTCCCCGGAACCTGAAAAGTGATCCTGTCCAAGCCGTTGGTTGCATTGGCATCAAGAATGGCCTGTCGCAATGCGCCAAGCCCGCCGTCACCCGTATTGCTCACGACCAGAGTGGCGGCACCGCCTCGAAACGCGACGAGCGCCGTTAGCCAGGTCGCGACGACCAGAGCGCAACGCCGCACATTGACTTCCCGGAACGGAGCCCGGCTTTCAGCCTTCATAGACACTGTGGCACTGTAGCATCTAATACCATAATGACTTGGCGAATCAAGGAGAATCACGCCACCCCCCGATTACCGGAAATAATGATCGAACTCACGTTCGATGCTACGTTGGGACTGATAGCGTGAGGCAAGGATTCAACGAAGCTATTTCATGGAGCTGCTTGGGCTGGCCATTATCCGCGATAGGGGCCGCGATACTGCATCTTGCGCGAGGTAACCTCGGCGGCAAATGCCGTTGCCGCAGGGAGTTCCATGCCACGACTGCGGGCGACCAGGAAAGAGGCGGTGCAGGTGTCGCCTCGACCCGTCCGGCCCTCAAGGGTATATGCGCTGAAGGCACCTTCGTGGATCGAGCCGCCGTCGTACACGCATACGCCATCGCGGTGGGTGAGCAGGACCATCTTGGGCCCGAGGGCATGGACCGCCTTAGCGGCTCGTTGAGGGTCTTCCTCGCCGGTCAGCACAAGGGCCTCATTAGCGTCCACCTTGAACAGGTCAAGCAGTGAGAGCGCTTCCCGCTTCTGCGCCAGATCCCGGTGCGCCAGCCGCCCGTCCGGCTCCGCCACCCGCAGGAAGCCTTGAGCATCGGCACACAGCATCGCGACCGACGGCCGCAGAACCGCCAGGAGCGCGGGTGGGAACTCACCCATCCAGAGCGGGTTCACGTGGACGACGTCGGCCTTCTGCGCCACGATTTGATCCAGGTCCTCTTTACCGAACGGCGCCGCCCGCGAGATGAGGAGGCTCTGCCGCTCATCCGGGTTCTCGGAGGGGTAAACATTGCGAATGGAAGTGCTGGTTGGGGTGGAGCTGAAGATCACCCGCACCCCGGCTTCGCCCATGAGACGGAAGCTGGGGCGGTCAGACTCGGCGCATTTGGTAACCACGACAGCCTCGGCCCCCAGCCGCTGGGCGGTGATGCCGCCATGGAATACGCCGCCGCCGCCGATCGTCTCGGTTTCACCGCGAACGACGTTCTTATCCACGCATACATGTCCAACTAATACAATCTTCATATCAAAGCTCAGGTTTCCGGCGGCTAAAGAGCGACAGGGACAAAGTGAGAAGGATGGAGAGCGCCAAAGCACTGATCCAGACGGCAAACACCAGGCGGAAGGAATAGGTGGTTGTCCCGTTTACCACCACCTTCGACACGTCCAGCAGGTAGCCGCTCAGGGAATCCTGCACGCCCGCCACCAGGTAGCTAAAGAGCCCGACAAATCCCATGGCCGCTCCCGCCGCCCGTCGCGAGACGAGGTCAATGGCCATCAGGCCCCCCAGGTAAACCAGCAAGCCCCCCATCCCCAGGCCAAAGGCGGCAAAGGCGGCGGCGTCGAGGAACTGATGGCCGGGGGGGATCCAGTAGAGAGCCAACAGCGACGCCACTTCCAGCAAACCGTAGATCAGGGCTGGCACCGTGCGGCGTGAGCCGAACAGGTAGTCCGACACAAACCCCGAGCTAACCGAGCCAATCAGGTTGCACAAAGGATAAGCCGCCATCACGGAGCCAGCCGCGGTTAAGGTATAGCCTTTGGTGGACTGCAGGTAGAGCGGCCCCCAATTGTTGACCCCATAGCGCCCGACATAGAGACACCCGCTGGCCAGTGCCAGTATCCAGACGCCCGGGTGGCGAATCACCTCAAGCTGAAGCTTGCCAATCGAGGCTCTCTCCTGCGCCGGCACCTCGGGGGGCTCGTTCTTATATTCGTGAATCGGGGGCAGGCCGTATGTCTGGGGGCGGTCTGCCAGCGTCCGATACAGGACCAGGGACGCCAGGAGGCAGACCAGGCCCGGTCCCCAGAATCCCCAGCGCCAGCCAAAGCTCGCTACCAACACCGACGTTCCGACCAAAGTCAGCCCCTCGCCAATGCTATGGCTGGCGCTCCAGATGCCATAGCGGGTGCCGCGTTCCTTCTTGCCAAACCAGTGCGAGAGGGCCACCACGCTCGGGGCTGAGCCGACGGATTGGAACCAGCCATTCAACCCCCAAAGCAGGAGGAAGCCCGAGAACATGGGGTTAAAGCCCAGCAGAAGATTGGCCACGCCGGAGAGCAGCAGCCCGATGGACATAAAGCGCGCGATGTTGCAACGGTCCGCCAGGAAACCGTTGGTGAACTTGCCCACTGCGTAAACGAATAGCAGGGCGGAGCCCACCATGCCCATCTGCGTGGCCGACATGACCCCCTCATCCAGCATCGCCTTCTTCGCCACGGAGAAGTTCATCCGGCTGGTGTAAAAGAGCCCGTAGCCGAACAGCACCGAGAGGAATACCGACCAGCGCCTCGCCTCGTAGGACCGGCGGATGGCGCTGGGGTCAGCCGAGAAGACCGGCTGGTCGGCTCTGGTCTTGAAGAAAGACAATACACTCATATCGGGCGCATTCAGGAGAATCGCGTGCGGCGCCAGAGCGCCACGCCGCAGACCACGAGGGCCCCGAGCGAGGCAATTGACAGGACAATCATCCAAGGCACGCTGAACACAATCTGCTGGCGGGCCGCGTCGAGACCCAGCCAGATAAAGATCCCGATGGCGGCCAGGACCACCAGGGCTTCCCACCAATGACGCTTCGGCTTCGCCTTCCCGATTGCCTCCTCGCCCCGCAGCGCGGCGGCGACGCTGGATTCATCCAGCCCATAGCGGGCGCACTCGCGCTGCATCGCCCGTTTCCACGAGGCCTGCTCGGAGGCGGGGGCCTCGGCAAAGCTGATCGCGATCGCCCCGGCAATCATGATGAGGGAGCCGCCAATCACCAGGAGCTGGGCGCTCAGGCCCAGGCCGGTCAGCTCACCGAAGACCAGGGCACCCCAGGCCAGGCCCCAGATCTGGTTGGTGTTCGATAGTGGAATGCCGCGGCTGATGCCGATGTACTTGGCGGCGTATTGCTGGAACAAGTCGCCCAGGACCCAGCAGAATCCGCCGAGGAACAACCAGAACATGGCAGGCCGCGCCTGGCCCAGCTCCACCCACAGATTGCCGAGGCCCCCACGGAACGCCGCACCGAGCGCCAGCACCGTTCCCAGCTCGCCGAAGGTGAAGATAGTCACGAACGACAGCGGGTTCATACCGCTGAGGTAGGCCTTGCGGTAGGGAATATACATCGTTCCCCAGAGCAGGCCGGCGCCGAGGGCCGCGAGCACACCCAGCGTGGCATTCTTTGGCCCCCCGCCAGAGTGCTGCTGGGTCGCATAGGCCAGCACACATGCCCCCACCACAATCGCGGCCGCACCTCCAAGCACTTTCACCCAATCCCTGGTCGCCGAGCCGCGCAGCTCGTTGAACAGCAGCCAGCCCCAGAACAACCCGACCAGGCTGTTGGTGTTCCAGAGCGGAAAGGCAATCGAGAGACCGACGTCGCGAATGGCGAACACCGTCAGTGTGTTCGCCACCGCCCAAAGCATGCCCGCCAGGAGCCCCCAGGCGATCAGGTGCGGCTTCTCCTTCACGTCGACCATGACGAAGCTCGTCCCCTTGAGCGCGACCGGGACCGTCCAGCGCGCCACAAAGACACCGGCCACCATGCCGAGAGAGATGATGAAGGGTGAGAAGCCGACCGTCACGAGCTTGGTGGGGGCTTCAGCCGCGCCGAGCCACGCTCCCGCGGCAAGCCCGCACATCACGCCCAACTGGTGGAGCGAGCGGGGCGACCGACCCTGCGTTGCGGCAGGGGGAGTGGCGGTCGCGGCGGCGGTGTTCACGGGATCACCTGAGCAGAAACAGGAGCGTTAAGCCGATGAGCAGGACAACGACCGGCACCCAGAAGTGTACGTCCGTCGCGATGGCCTTCAAGCGACGAGTGCTTCGGGGATGCTGCACCGGTAACGTCATGTGCTCGTGTGTACCAACTCCCGGGCTCTGAGTAAAGCCACCTTACGCAGCACTTCGGCGCATCCGTGCAGCGCCACCGCCCTGAGCCGTAGCGGCGGGCATCTTGCCCGGCGGAATGGACGTTCGCCTGGTTAACTGGCTTCTCTCAATTCGGCGGCACTCTTCTCCAGCGCTTCACCCAAGCCACTTTCAAGCCCATCCGCTGGCTCCGCGCCCACTGGCATCAACCCACCTCACTCCATCAAGCCCTGCTCCATCTACGCTCCCTCTATGCCAAACTTTAACCCATCAAACCTGACACCGATGTCAAATAGGTTCCAACAATCGTTTTTGCTGTGCGAATCATCCTATCACGAACAGCATAGCCATCGAAGCTTGCCTGCTCCATGCCGAGCATGACCGCGCCGGCTACGGGCGGACCGGCGAGCCGAATCAATTTCGCCCGTGGACAATGCTTCAAAACAATTCCCTCCATCGGTTCAGTGATGACTTTGCCCGCCTCAAAGACGCTGCCCGACTGGATGATTTCCACGGCTTCGTCCGCCATCTCGATTTGGCGTGCCACCGCAACCGCCAGCCAGCCCAACTCTTCTCCCGCCCAATGAATGACCTCCCGCGCGGCGGCGTCGCCGTCGGCCGAGGCGCGGGTCACCTGCGTGGCGAGAGACGTAGGAAGTTGATAGTGCTCGCTCGACAGGCCTTCCATCAAATCCAGTTCATCCTTGGCGCCCACCGCTTCCAGGTAAATCCGCGTGAGCGCTGTCGCCGGGCGGCGTTTGATCCAGGCGTAATTCACCAGGTGCAACCCGCGTTGGACAATCTCCATCGCACCGCCGAACTCGCCAAACTGCGTGCCGTTGCCAACGATGCGCCCCTCCTTCCCGTGCTTATTACGCCCGCGGCAATTATTCGATGAGCCCGCCGTGACATTGACACCGACTCCGCGAGTTGCGCCGGCCAGCAAGCCATTCACGCCGTCGTTGACCACCTCCACGGGGCACGGCAAGCCCAGCAAGGCAATTGCCTGCAAATGCGCCTCCCGGTCGGAGGGAAAGTCGTAGCCTGCAATACCGAAACCCGCGCCCGCAATCTGGGCCTTGCCTATGCCTGACATTTGCAGCGCGACCGCAAGCGACTCGCGCAATGCGGTTCTAAGGCCCTCCCACCCGACGGCCTGGTAATTGCCACCGCCAGCTCCCCCGAAGCCCACACATTGGCCGGTTTCATCAACGATCAGAGCATGGGTCTTGGACGATCCGACATCGAAGCCGACAAAGTATTTCATACGCAAATGCCTATTTGAAGAACTGCGGCAGCCACTGCCGGTTGGTTTCGAGCAGGTCATCCATCACTGCCTGTGCTTTGTCCGCGCTGGGGCCCAGCGGATGGCTGAGCAGCGCCTGGTACAGGGCGTTCTTGTCTCCCTTCACAGCAGCTTCGACCGTGAGCAACTCATACATCTTAACCTGCGAGATGAGACCAAAGCAGGCGGGCGGTAATGGCGTGGCGGTCAACGGGTGAATCCCGCGCCGGTCCACCTTGGCGGGCATTTCCAAAACCCAATCGGAGGCCCATTCTTTTACTGCGCCATTATTACGAACGTTGACCACGTGGATCTGCCCAAGGTCGTTGTAATGCGAGTTGATGAGCTGGGTCGCAAGTGTGGAATAATATGCGCCGCCGCGTTTCATCAGGCCAGCGGGAGGCACGGTCAGCGCGGGGTCGGCATAGTCGCGCAGCAGGCCCTTTTCCAGCTCCATGACTTCTTCCGCACGTGAGGGGGGCCACTTCTTTTGAGCGGCGACTCGCCTCTCCGTGTAGTAGTAATACTGCAGGTAATAGTTGGGGATCATCCCCAGGACCTCGAGCGTGCGGACGTCGCATTCGGGATCTTCCTCCTTCTTCATCTTCTCACCGAACGCCTTGAATACCGCCGGCCACATCTCCTGGTCATCCACTTTGAATCCGCGATGCCAGGTGAGGTGATTCAACCCCAGCGTGTTCAAGACCGCCCGGCTATCGTCGATCTTGTTGCCGGTGGACTTCTCCAGCCATTCCAGGGCTTCCATCTTCATCGTGATGCCGACATTGCAGACACCCACTGCCGGGACATCGGAAGCGTGCCGCGTCAACGCTTCGGTCACCAGCCCCGCCGGATTTGTGAAGTTAGCAAGCAACGCCCCGGGGGCCACTTCGCGGATATCCTTGGCGATGCTGAGGATCACCGGGATAGTGCGCAGCGCCTTGGCCATCCCGCCCACGCCGGTCGTCTCCTGGCCGACGAGCCCGTGCCGCAGACCGAGATACTCATCCCCGCGGCGGGCGGGCATCAAGCCGACCCGCAACTGCGTGATGATATACTTCGTGCCCGCAACCGCTTCGCGCTGATTACCTGAAAGCACCACCTTGAAAGGATCGCCTTTGGCTTTAACCATGCGTTGCGCGAGCCCGCCGACAATCTCAAGGCGGTCCCCGTCAATATCCATCAGCCAGAGTTCCTTGAGCGGAAGCGAATCAGCCCGGGCGAGAAAGCCGTTCACCAGTTCGGGCGTATAGGTCGAACCGCCGCCAATGACAGTAATCTTCATAGCAGTTAAAGGCCAAGGTCGGAAAGACCAGGATGGTCGTCCGGGCGCCGCCCCAGCGGCCAGCGATACTTCCGGTCGGCCTCGGCAATGGGAAGGTCGTTGATGCTGGCGACACGACGCCGCATGAAGCCGTGCTCGTCGAACTCCCAGTTTTCGTTGCCATAGGAGCGAAACCAGTTGCCCGAGTCGTCGTGCCACTCGTAGGCAAACCGCACGGCGATCCGGTTCCCATAGAAGGCCCAAAGCTCTTTGATCAGACGGTAATCCAGTTCTTTGTTCCACTTGCGGGTAAGGAACTGCACGATGGCGTCTCGACCGGCGCAAAACTCGGCACGGTTACGCCACACGCTGTCAGGGGTGTAGGCAAGGGAAACCCGCACGGGCTCGCGGGTGTTCCAGGCATCCTCCGCCAGGCGGACTTTCTTTGCAGCGGATCCGGCATCGAATGGCGGAAACGGCGGCCTTGGATTTTCAGTAGTGTTCATATTAAACAGCGATGCGCGGAAACGCCTGGACCGTGATGAGGCGCCTCGCACCACGGATGTCCGGACACATACAAACCCTACCGAGCCATTCCACCATCGTCAAGCGCAAGGCGCCGCGAGAGGAGAGCTGAAACCCGAAGGCCAAGATCCGAGCACCGAAGGAAGGCCGAAATCCGGATGTCCCTATTTGGCCAGCCAGTCCCGGCCGATCCGGCCCGCTACCTGCCCCAGAATCCAACTGCCCAAGTCCGGCACCTTGACCCAGGGCAAGATGAGCGGTGCCAGCCCCCGCTGCGCCAGCTTCACCAGCAGCGTGCGGGCGGCCATGTCCTTGAGCACTCCAGCGCCGTTGCGCCAATCCCAACGGGTGGCCAACTCCCGGGATAACCGCCACCGGCTCCAGTGGGGATTCTCCCCCACCCACTGGCGCAAACCCTGCAGCTCGGCCGGGCTCAAACGCCGCCCCTGAATGGCCAGACTCTCGGTCACGGCCCACAAGGTACTCGGGATAACAAAACCCTCTTCCAGGGCAAAAGCTTTTTACGAACAGTGTCGGAATTCGCCGAGGTATCTCCTCGCCCCTCCGACCGCCATTCTGGGCTGACCCCTCAGGATTGCCTTACTGGGCCACGACGCGAACGAAGCGCCTCGGCCCGGTGAGCGGCTTGGGGCCGCTGAGAGTGACCTGCACGGTCTGGATGTTGTTGGTGGTGGCGGTGACGATTTGGGCAGCCGTGGCATCCTCACTCAATGCGCCCAAGTCGGATGCGGTGTAAATCCTGTAACTCAAACCGGTGCCTGCGGGATCCGACCGGGTGTAGCTGAAAGTGCCGGTGCTCGGGTCGAACGGCATGCTGATGATGGACCGGGCTTTCGCCGACGCAATCTGTGTGACATAGCCAGCCACTGTCCAACTGTTATTGGTCGAGTTAAGCGAAAAGTATCGGATCGTCATTGTTTCGTCAGTCACGGTTGCCAGCGCGAAGCCGAAGGTGCCTGAGACTGCCACGTTGGTGCCATTGGTGACCAAGATATTCCCATTGTTATAAAGCGTGGTCACTCCCAATTCCGGGCCATCAATGAACTCCTGCGGCGGCGCGCCGCCATTGCCCGCCAGCAATTGAATGATAGTGTGTCCACGGTCATTGGTGGTGGAGGCGACGATTTCGAGGTGAAGGTGGCCGCACAAATAGATCTGGGCACCAGCGTCACCGATATCGTTCCAGAAATGCGTGCGAGTCTGTAAGGCGGCGGAATTTGTGCCGAAGAAATGCTGGGCGTCCTCATCAAGCGCTTCCTCGCCGGGACCATTGCCATCCGCCTGGAAGATCGGCTCATGGGCGATGAAAATCTTGTAGGGGGAGGTTGACTGCGCTAACTGCTGGGTGACCCAAGCCTGGTCTAGATAATGATATCCCGACCAGGGCGTGTTTGTAGATGCCGGATCGAAATTGAAATACTGATCGGCGGCCACGAAAGTGACGTTGTTGGTGGTGAGGGACCAACTGAAATACCGTTGATTGTTGGTCAGGCCGTTGTTCGGCCCATTGGTCGGCACATAAGCGCTGAACGCTTCTTTATACGCCTGCTTCAACACCTCAATGGGCGCTTGCCCAGTATCATTGCTCTCATGGTTTCCACGCACGGTGTAGATCGGGATGCCTGTGCCCGTGGAGTAGTTGAAGACAGGCTGCATGGCCGTCTTCCAGTTGGCAAAAAACCCCGCATAGATGGCTTTCGCAGCCGCATTGGTAAAATTGCCGTCTGGTGGATACAGGGGGGAATTTGTGTCCAGGCAGTTACCATTGCACAAGTCGCCGGCCACGATCACCAGTTGAGGACTCACAGAGGCGATCATCTGTGCCATGGTATTCAAATATGGACTAATTCCCGTGGAAGTGTTGTTATCACCCCGGGTGTCGCCCAACATCACGAAGGACCAACTGTTCTGAGCTGAAGCGGTATTCGCTGCGGCCACAGCAATCAGCGTTATTGCTGCAAACATCGTTATTGACTTTTTCATAATACGGTTACCAAAACAAACATTCGTGACCACTGCTTCGAGCCGTCCTCAGCCAGAACCATTGTGATGGCGAGAATCCCGAACAATGCTCTTGTTGTTTTCATTTCAATGGCTCTTAAGCCTTTGATGGCTCCTTACTCTTCCACTTTGGGTTGAGTCTGCCCAATACTTCGTTGCTATGGGGGCAATAGGTTAAAGATATAGGTGAGGCAGCCGTGTGAGTGACCTCGCCAGAATTGCTAGACTAGTTGAGTCCCAGCCCCGGTGGCGGAGGGCATGCCGGGTTAACCCACTGGATCACCACCGCCCACCCAGCGCTGTCTGGATCGTGCTGCAAGTAGCCTTGGATCGGGCGAACCACCTTCCAGCCATCCTTAAGGTGCACGGTCAGCACCGGATCGATCAGAGTCCCCGCGCACACGGCCTCCACGTATTCGGGGGCGCTCATCTTCTGGCTTACCGCACCGTAACCCGGCAGGCGGCTTCCGCCCACCATCCGCCAGAGCGATTCCTCGACCACGATGGCGCGTGCCGCATCGGTGAGTGCGTGCGCGAGGCTGTGGTGCTGGTGGTCGGGGCTCACCATGATGTCGGCCCCGTAGAGCGTGTGGCCCGAGGGATCATCATCGTTGAAGGTGCCCTGTTCGGTAAGCACATCCCATGAATCGTCCACGTGGAAATCCTCGAAGCGGAGGCGCAGGGTGAAATGAACACCGGCAACGGCAGCGGTTGGCACATGCTCCGCCACTACCTGCCCCTCGGGGAACCGGCGGTGGTGCTCGCCAAGCTCAGCTAGCGTGTACGGCGTGTCCGCCGGGTAAACACGCGCGCAGATTTCCGCGATGGCCGAATAATCGGCTTCCTGCATTGATCGTAGGCGGTAGCCGGGCGGAAGCATAGCGTTCAACTGCCCGGAAATCGCTTTTTACCCGCCCGCCGGCACGCAACGCTACGCGGGTGACTTCCGACGTCATTAGGCCGGAGCGTTGGGTTGGTGGCAGCAGCACTCGGCAAGCGGCCGCTGTATACGAGCGTGGCCAGCAGAGCTGGGGCGTTTTCCCGTGCTAAAATCATGGTCAGCGCCCTTCCTTTCGGCCGGGCGGCACAGTAGGTGAGTTTCCTGAAGTAAACGCCGGGGTTCTTGCAGTGAACGCGTCTTTTGGATGGCAAATCCGCAAACAACCCTGGTAACGGCATTGATTTAGCCGCAAAGAACGCAAAGATCATAAAGAAAGATAGTTGTGCCTGGATTGCCTACCTCTTTCATTCACCCGGCAGGTGAATCAGTCCTTTGATTTGAGCCCCTCTCACTGGGGCAGTGGTTCCCGCCGGAGGCGGAAGAACTGGTTGGTATTGCTGATGGGTAGCATCACCGCGTTAGTGGTCACATCGGGAACAGGGGTCCAGGGGCCGCTGGAGACGCTACGGGAGGATTCCAGCACGTAGCCGGACGCGCCAGCAGGCCAAGCCAGGTTTACCGACGACCCGACCTGGTGGATGGTTATCGCCGGCGGGGCGGGCCAGAAGAACGCGATCACGGTGGTATCCATGTTGACGTTGGTAATCGTCAGCGGGTTCCCAGTGGCCGGATAATCTCCGCCCCAGCCGGAGAAGACATATCCCGGGTCGGCCAGGGCGGTGACTGGTGAGCAATCGCCGCCTGCCGGGACAACCAGGGTGAGGGTGTTGGTGACGCTGTCGGCATCGCTGAAGCTGCCGTTGCCCTCGGTGACAAAGTCCACCAGGTAACTGTTCTTGTTTGTGGCGAAGTAGGCCACCACCAAGGCGTCGCCAGTGAGCTGCACCGTGGTTGCCGCCGCGGACCGGTCGGCGATGACGGCGTTGGCGCTGCCCACCCAGCGGACGAAGTAGTTCGTCGCAAACGTCTCAGGGTCCAGCAGCCCGATAGCGTCAATTCTGATCACATCGCCATTCGTCGCCGTCAGGCTCCCATTACTCACCGGGATGATCGTCCCCGAGCCAACTGTCACCATGGTCAGCTTCACCGCGTTGGTCGCCGGGCTGATGGCCCGGCAGAACAGGTATAGGTCAATCGGGCCATCCGGCGGAACCAGTGAGGCCCGGGCCTGCCCGATCCAGGAGTTGGTCATGTTCTGGTAATAGGCCGTGAGGAAAGCCCGCCAGTGGGAGTCGGCCGGGAAATCCACGTACTGCGTCGTATAATTGGTATAAGAGCCGGCGGCAGGATCCATAGGGAAATTGATGTTCAACCCATACACCTGCTGTTGGAGCGACTTGGTGCGGGCGCAATAGAAGACCGCATCGTTGAAGGCCGCTGCGACGGCCTCGGCCTTTTGACGGACGGCGGGCTGATCGGTGTAATTCGTCACCAGGGTGTCGGCAAAGCCTGTGAGTGCGACGGTGAGGGCGTTGACGTTGGTCAGCCGGATGGCGCCCAGCGTGCCGGTGTCCAGCGGGTCGGAATGCAAGGCCACAAAGGATTCGCAGAACAGCGCCGCGAGCCCTTCGAGGGTCATGCTGTCGAGCTTGGACTCCAGTTGCTGGAACACGCTTCGGTAGGGCCAGTACCGGGATTCCTGGTACTGGGAGGCGATCAGGATCTGCGGACCGGTGTTGCGGATTTGGTAGGCGATCTCGATCTCCGCTTCCACACACATATCCAGGCCCAGGATGGTCATGCGGGTGTCCGCGGCGTCGAGGGCCTGCTGAAGCTGCCGCGTGGACATATCATGCCCGCCGTTGGATTCATCGAGCAGGAGCCCATCATGCCAACCCTTGCCATGATCGGAGAGGACCAGGAAGTACTTGTCGGCCGGATAATTGTCAGCCGACCAGTTGATGAAGTCGGTCAGGTTGCCCGGAGCCGACATGTTCAGCTCACCCAGGTCCTGGACGGCGTTCTCGGGGGTTGGCGTTAGCCCCGGCTGGATGACGAATCGTTTTGTGTCATACCAGTTCCCGTAGCTGGTGGCGTATTTCGGAGATCGGTCCACCTGGCAGACGTAGTTGATGTTCGTTGATGCCGGCAGCATCGCCAGGTCCAGGAAGCTGTTAATCGTGTCCGCCTCCGTCATGAAGGCATCGGCATCGAAGTAGAAGAGAATGGTCCACTTGCGGTGAGCGGGGGGCTGCGCCGTGACGCTGAACGGCGGACTAGCGGCCAGGACGGATGGCGCGGACGCGCTCGTGAGGCGGAAGGTGTAATTGCTGCCGGCATCCAGTCCCGCCGGGATGGCATAGTGGACGCGGTTGCTGGCGATCGGAACGTTGCTCACGGAGTTCACCACCAAGCCGCCGCGCAGAAGTTCGAGCGTGAGGTTTCCGGCCAGATTATGCGCTTCCCAGGAAACGGAGCGGGTCGCCCCGCGCGGCCATTGCTCGCCGCCGGCCGGCGCCCGGGCGAGCAGAGCTGGTTCGGTATTGCTCACCACGGCGAACTCAGGTCCATCCCATCGCGGCCCGCCTTCGCCTCCGGCCTGGATTGAAATCTGGCAGCGGCTCGTGGGCGGCAATTCCCACGGGACGTCCCACTGGTACTGGCCCGCCTCCGCCGGCACCAGGTTCGCCACGGAATGCCGCGCTGTCTGGCCGCTCAAAATGACCTCGAGGCTAAGCATCTGACCGGCCAGGCCGGAGTTGGTCCAGCCGATGGTGCAACGCGTGCCGATGGGCACCTGCGCGCCAGCCACCGGGTTGGTGAAGGTGATTTGCTGGGCCGGGAGCGCCCCTGGCAGGGCAACCAGCGCAAGCAACAGGAGATGTCGAGTCATAGCGCCTTTGTTATTCATTGATTTCCTTCGGTAAGTTGGAGCCCTCTTATTGGGCCTTGACCCGCCAGAATCGGTTGGTGACGGCGGGTGCAGGCACGGTGACCAACTCGACCGGCTGGGTCATCGGCACGGTGGTCTGAATTGACCAGGCGCCATTCAAGGCATCCGTTTCCTGCACCTGGTAAGTGCGACCGGTCTCGCCCGCGATGCGCAGCACGCCCTGGGCGCCCTTGACGCTTAAGGACAGGGCGGGCGAATCCGGCGTGCCGTTCGTGTATTGGGCGGAGGCGGCGTTGACGGCCTCGTCGAACGCAAAAGCGTGGAGGCCGCCCAAGGGCAGCGTCGTGCCGCCGGAATCCGGGTCATAGGTGAGCTCGAACCAAAGGCCGTAGTGGCTGTCAATGTAGCGGTTGAGGCCGGCGCTTACGTTGGTGGCCGCGAAGGACCAGGTGCAGGTTGCCGGGTTGACATCCAACCGGAGGTCGGGCGCCGCCCCGGGGCTGCTCGCGTAGTGAAAGCCGTTGGAATCCTGTGTCCAGGCGCCTTTGGCCGGGTCGCAGAAGAAACCCTGGTCATTCAGTTTCAGGCCCGCGCTATAGAGGTTGGTAGGGGCGTCCGATTTGGGAAAGGAAACCCCGGTGATCCGGATGCTGTTGGCGGCGGGGTTGGCGTCCTGCAGACTGACGGCCAGTGACGCAACCCCTTTGCGCACCTTGTCGGTGAAGGTCACGTCCATCACGCTGAACCGAAAGAGCGGGATGGGGGTCATGAAGCTCTCATAATGGGCGTCGTACTGGGTATTCATGGCCATGTGGAAAACGGAGTTGGGCCGCAGGCCGCCCACCGTGCCCCAGCTATTGAGAATGATCCAGTAGTGCTTGGCCGGGTCGGGGTCCAGGTCGTTGTAGCCGACACAGGCCATCAGGTGACTGCCCTTCGAGTCGTCCGAGCTGTGGCTGGCCCCGAACCCGAGGTCGATGATGGCCTCCTCGGTCAGGTTGCTCTTGCCCCAGTAGCCCATGAAGCTGGCCCAGTCGTCCATATTGGCCATTTGGAGTTCGAAGACCAGGGCCTTGCCGGCGTCGAGCGCGCTCTTCATGGTGGCAATGGCCAATGGCTGGTTGTTGGTATAAGTGGCGAGCTGGGTGAGCACGACCTGGCTGATCGGAATATTCGGCTGCGACGCGATCGAGGCCGAGGGCGTCTTATTGCACCCCATGCTGTCGGTCCACGGCACGTTGTCCCACGACTTGGCGAACCCCACCGCCTCGTAGAACCGCTGGAAGGTTCCGGGGCAGCCGCCATCCTGGAGAGTGCTGTTCACCACCTCCAGGTTGCTCGCGACGAACTGCACGGAAAGGCCATTGGTCAGGGCTGGGCTGTCACTGCGATGCACGTCGTATTCGATTGACATCACTGCCGTGCAGCCCCAGAGCCAGCAGGTCCCCGTGTCGCCCTGGTTGCGCGTGCTCGGGTCCAAATGGAGGCGGGGCAGCAGGTTGACCGCCCCGGCCGCGTTCGGGTAGCCCGGGGGCAGTTGATACACCGGCATCGCCGCCAGGTCCGCCTGCCATTGTACGGCGAGGGTGGCGTTGTAAGGCGTGATCCGATAATCGAGGCCGGCGGTCGCCAGGAACGGCAGCAACAGGGCGAGGCTGCCCAGGGAGCGAACAAGAAAACGGGTGTGGGGTTTCATAAGATTATTGGCAATACTAACTGATCTGCTTGTCAATGATAAGCAGGAACTAAGACAACGCCAGCGGCGTGCAACGAACGTCGCTAAATATGCAGCCAACGTTGGCGCAGAACCATTATGGCGGAAAGCAGGGTAGGCTACACTCGATGCGGCTAGCCTGGATATTTCACACTCCGATGGAAACGCCAACAGTGCGCCGCGTGAGGGCACGCGGCCTACAAGCACACACATCCGCTCCTGTAGGCCGCCTGCCCTCACGCGGCGTTCGGGGGTGTGAAATATCCCGGCTAGAATGCGCCTGTCCACAACCGGGGCAGTTGAATGCAACCGCAGACGCCCGGAGCGCGGCCAAGTGCAGCTTGCCAGGATCACCTTTCCCCTTCAATTCATGTTGCGGGCAGCGGAATGGGGATGGGCATGCGGGGTAAGGCGGTTTTCCATAGACTCCTGCGCGCATTGCCCGCAAGTCCTCCGCCACCCGCCCCAATCCCGAAGGGATTGTGTCCTCCAGCCCGGGGTTGCGAGGCACGAGCTACCCTGGGAAAAGGGTCTGGTAACGGCCAACCCCAACGGGGTTGCGGCCTCGGGCGAAGCGCGGTGTGCGCAACCCCGTTGGGGTTGGGGTCTCGTGGCGGAGTGCACCCCGGGTAGCTCGTGCCTCGCAACCCGGGGCTTTGAGTCGGAATCCCTTTGGGATTCAACGGTGGAAATCAGGTCCGCGGGCGGGGTCGATGGTGCGGGTGTATTCGTCCCGCAACGCGTGAAGGACGCAGCCTGATTAGTGTGGATAGTGAGCACTGACACCGGCAAGGCTCGCAGCCTGCCATGCCAAAAGGGGCCAGCACAGGCTAGGCAGCGGCCGGGCAGAAGTGTTAGCTTGGTGCGCATGAGCCGACTTTCGACGCTGTTGCTTTCTGGTCCCGCTCCGCCCGACGCGGTGGCCGTGTGGTTTGGAGACCTGCCGCTGGATGCGCCGTTGGAGTGCTGCTACGGCCCGTCCAACCATCCACGCGCGATGGGCTTGTGGTTTCCCAAGCTGGAGGCCGACGCGAAGTTACAAATCATTGTCGGCCCGGCGCCAGCCGGCCCGTGCATGGGGATTTGGCGGGGGACGGTCCTGGACTGGCCGGGGAGCGTGTTCATGGTGGGCGCGCCGCCCAAGCCCGGCTTTGGCGGTTGTTGGGTCCAGCCCGGGCAAGGCATGGCGGAGTTGGAGGCGACGTTTGGTCTGCCCGAGGGCGAGCACCCCGGCATCTGGTTTCGCGGCCGCCGCGCCGGCCCTGGCGTGTGGCGCTAACGCCTGAACGAAGGATTCAGCGGCCACCTTAAAACCATAGTTTGCTCGTCAATGGCTGCTGGCATGACGGCCCAGACTCTGGTTTGCCCCGGGCTCCGCGCAGTTCAAGCCCCGCAGGCTCAGGTCCTCACCAAGGGGTTGTGCGTTTTGAGTTGTGGGAAGGCCGAGAAGTCACGATCCGCAGTCCAAAGCTCGCGCACGCCATGCTGCAAAC
>Ga0194060_10001524_pt1 | contig 16518 bp, 12 predicted proteins | sample SepL225m_MetaG_FD_163427 | JGI IMG/M metagenome (GOLD analysis project Ga0194060, IMG submission 163427) | Anoxic zone freshwater microbial communities from boreal shield lake in IISD Experimental Lakes Area, Ontario, Canada - Sep2016-L222-5m | ecosystem: Environmental > Aquatic > Freshwater >...
GGCGGTCAAGGCGGTCAAGGAACGGGAGTACCGGCCGACGACTGTGAATGGGATGGCCATCTCGATCATCGTGACGGTGCCGATCAATTTCACGTTGCAGTAAGCAGCGCCGCGTTGGCCTGACGCCCGTGCCTGCCCGCATGCCGCGCTGGAGACGTTTGCGGTCATGCGGCAGAAGGTGATGGGCGTGCGCGGTGGGTTCGGTCGCGGGGGGCGGAGCGGATCATGTTGAACCTGAACAAGTTGACCATCAAGTCCCGTTTGATTCTGCTGATCGTGCTCACCGGTCTGGTGAGCCTGGCGGTCGGCGTCGTCGGCCTCATCCAGGTCTCGAACGGGCAGCAGGCGTTCGAGAGCATCTTCGAGAACCGCGTCGTCTCGACGGGCCTCCTGAGGACGGTCCAGCGCGCGTATACGGTGCGCATCATCGGCGCCGCCACGAAGTTCTCGAGCGGGATCCTGAGCGCCACCGAAGCGATCAAGGAAATCGACGAGGCCGAGGCGGAAATCGCGGCCCTGTGGCCGCGGTTCATGGCGCTGCAGCAGCAGGACGTGGACAAGCAGCTGGCCGGTGAATCCGAAGCGCTCATGGCCGGCGCCAACGTGGAAGCCAAGGCGCTGGCCGCGGTGATCACGCGCGGGGACCGCCCCGGCACCCAGAAACTGGTCGAGGACCGGTGGTATCCGGCTGCGGACCCGCTCAGCGAACAGCTGTCCCAGCTCTACGAGACGGTCCAAAGCCAGGGACGGAACGACTTTCAGGACCTGACGGCCCAGTACGTCACCGGGCGAACGATTCAGCTGTCGATCATCGTGCTGGGCCTGGCCGGGTCGCTGCTCATCGGCTGGACCGTTCAGCGCGCGGTCACCCTGTCGCTGGCCAACGTCCGCAATCAACTGCATGAACTGGCGGCGGGCGAAGGCGACCTGACGCGGCGCCTCCGAACCGGCAGCGACGAGGTCGGCCTGATCGCCGCCGAGGTCAACGGGCTGATGGAGAAGCTGCTCGGCCTGGTCAAGCGCGTGCAGGAATCAGGCATCCAGGTCACGTCGTCGTCGACCCAGCTGAACGCCTCGTCGCGAGAGCTGGAATCGACGCTCAACGAGCAGGTCGCCTCGACCAACGAAGTCGTGTCGTCCGCCAAGGAGATCTCCGCGACGGCGCAGGCGCTGGTCGGCACCATGGCGGACGTGGCCGGCCTCTCCCAGGAAGCGGCGTCCTCGGCCGGTCTCGGGCAGAAGGGACTGCTGCGGATGGGCGAGACGATGGAGAAGATGGAGGAGGCGTCGACGGCCATCGCACAGAAGCTCTCGGCGATCAATGCGAAGGTCTCCAACATCACCAGCGTGGTCACGACCATTACCAAGGTGGCCGACCAGACGAATCTGCTGTCGCTCAATGCCGCGATCGAAGCGGCCAAGGCCGGCGAGTTCGGGCAGGGCTTTGCGGTGGTGGCGAGAGAGATCCGCCGCCTGGCCGACCAGACCGCCGTCGCGACCCTCGACATCGAGCAGACGGTCAAGGAGATGCAGTCCTCGGTCTCGTCTGGCGTGATGGGCATGGAGAAGTTCGCGCAGCAGGTGCGGAGCGCCGTGCACGAGGTCAACGAGATCAGCGGACAGATCGCGCGCATCATCGAACAGGTTCAAGGGCTTGGACCGCGTTTCGGTTCGGTCAACGAGGGCATGGAATCGCAGTCGATCGGGGCGCGTCAGATTACCGAGGCGATGATTCAGTTGAGCGAGGCGACGCGAAACACCGCGGCCTCGCAGCGCGACGCGGCTCGCGCCATCGAAGTGCTCGATCAGGCGGCCCGGGTGCTGCACCGGGAAGTCTCCCGGTTCAAGGTTTCGGCGTCCGCGCCTGTCGACCCTCTCTCCAGCGAGAACCCCCGAGCGGCAGCCGCGGGCATCTGAGCCGATGATCGCCCTGACCTTCGAGGTTGCCGCCGAGCGATATGGCCTGGACCTCAGCCAGGTCGTGGAAGTGGTGCCGGCGGTGCGACTGCGGCGACTCGAAGGCGTCCCCGATTACGTGGCCGGCCTCTTTCGCTTCAGGGGCGCGCACGTGCCCGTCATCGACCTCAGCCTGCTGATCAGCGGCAGGCCGACCGTCCCGCGATTCAGCACGCGCGTGGTCCTGGTTCGCCACCCGGGACCGTCCGGCGTCGGACGACTGCTCGGCCTGCTCGCGGAACACGTGGCGAATGGCCTCGACGACAGCGCGGCGGCACCGGTTCCGACCGGGGTGGCGGCGCCGGAGGCTCCCTACCTGGGGGGACTCGGCACGAGCGACGGCCGAACGGTTCAGTATGTAAGAGTCGAAGAGTTGCTGCCTGGCTCGCTGCGAGAGCGCCTGTTTGCCGAGGAGTAGCGCGGTGGTACCGACCGACATCGAATCGCTCCTCGCCTCGCGCATCGGGTTCGACACGCAGACCGTTGGCGCCTCGGCCGTGGACACCGCGTTCCGGCTGGCGATGCACCAGGCCGGATTCGCTGATGCGGCCGCGTACGCACGCCGCGTCGCCGTCGATCCCGCCGCATGGGAGGCGCTGGTCGATCGCATCGTCGTTCAGGAAACCTCCTTCTTCAGGGACGGCGCGCCGTTCGACCTGGTGGCGGAGTTCGCGTACGCCCGCTGGCGGCGCGATCCCATGCAGATCGTCCGGATCCTGAGTTGCCCCTGCTCGACCGGCGAGGAACCGTATTCACTGGCCATGGCGTTGCTCGATGGAGGCCTGCCGAAGGGTTCGTTCCTTGTCAGCGGGGTGGACCTCAGCCAGGCCGCCGTCGCCGCCGCGCGTGGAGGCGACTTCCGCTCCAGTTCGTTCCGCGGCACGGACCTCTCCTACCGCGCCCGCTACTTCGATCCCACACCCGACGGACGATGGCGAGTGCGTGACGTCGCTCGAACGCGCGTGGATGTCCGGCAGGGCAACATCCTGTCGCCGGACTTCCTGGCGGACCAGGCCCCGTTCGATATCGTGTTCTGCCGGAACCTCATGATCTACCTGCACGCCAGCGCGAAGGCCGTCACCATGGCCGCGATTCGCCGGCTGATGGAGCCCGACGGCATGCTCGTGGTCGGGCACGCCGAGTCGGCGATCGCCCGCGACCATGGATTCACGCCGATTCGTCGCGCGGGAGCCTTCGCCTTCGTGAAGGCCATCCCCGGCATCGTCGAACACGCGCCGGGCGTCGTGCGACAGACCGACTCCCCGGGCGTGCCGAAACCTCGCTCGACGGTTCCAGCGGCCGCCGTGGTTTCCCCTCGCGCCGCGGTTCCGCCTTCGAACGCCCTGGCACTCGCGCCTCCTGAATCGGCGCTGACCCGCGCGAGGCGACTCGCCGACGCGGGGTACCTCCAGGAGGCGCTTCAGGTCTGCCGCGAGCATCTCGAGCGCGCGCCTGACTCCGCGGAGGGCCACTTCCTGATGGGCGTGCTTCACGACGCCGAGGGCAGCTGGCCGCTGGCGTTGCCGTCGCTGCGGCGAGCGCTGTATCTCGACCCGTCTCATCTGGGGGCTCTCCGCCACATGGCACTCAAACGCGAAGCCTCCGGGGACGACATGGGTGCGGAGCGGCTCCGCGACCGCGCCCGTCGCGTGGGCGAGGCGTCCGGCGGTGAGTAAGCCATGAGCGAGACCATCGCCCTCCGCGAGGAGCGCTGCTGGACCGTCACTGGTGTCTGGGGCGACCGCACGTGCCGCGAGTTGCCGCGCGTCGTGCACTGCCGGAACTGCGAGGTCTACTCGGCCGGCGGCCGGCAACTGCTCGATCGCGCCGCGCCGGACGACTACATCGAGTCGTGGACCACGCTGCTGGCGCAGGATCGAACGCCGGATGACACGACCGTCGTGCCTCACCTGGTATTTCGTGTCGGCCAGGCGTGGCTCGCATTCCGCGCGCCCAGCCTGCGCGAAATCACGCAACCGAGCGTCGTGCGCAGCGTCCCGCATCGCCCGCGCGAGATCCTGCTCGGCCTGGTGAACGTGCGCGGCGAACTGCACCCGTGCGTGTCGCTGCACGCGCTCTTCGGCGAGGAGATCGAGGATCCGCCGTCGCGGACCGCCCGCTTTCTGGTTGCGCGCGAGGGACGGCTCGACTGGGTCTTTCCGGTTGATCAGGTCGACGGCATGCACGACGTCACCGCGCTCGAGATCGAACGGCTGCCCGCGAGCCTCGAGCACGTGGCCGTGTCCTACACCAGCGGCCTGTTCCGCAGCGGCGACCGGACCGTGGCCATCATCGAAGAAGACCTGTTGTTCAGCTCGCTCACACGGAGAATCGCGTGAGCGGCCTGGGCGCGTTCTCGATGTGGGATCTCTTCCGCGGAGAGGTCGAATCCCAGATGCGGCTGCTCACCGACGGGCTGTTGGCCCTCGAGCGGGGCGAGCCCCCCAAGGAGCACCTCGCGTCCACGATGCGCGCCGCGCATTCGATCAAGGGCGCCGGCCGAATCGTGCAGCTCGACGTGGCCGTCTCGCTCGCGCACACGATGGAAGATTGCCTCGTGGCGGCGCAGGAAGGCACGCTCACGCTGCAACCCGCGTCGATTGACGTCCTCCTGGCCACCGGCGACTTGCTGTCTCAGCTCTCCAAGGTCGAGGAGGCCGACGTGACGGCCTGGGTCGCCGACGAGCAGACGGCGATCGACGACCTCATGGCCCGGCTCGCGGATGTCCGGGCCGGAAAGCCCGCAGCGGCGGCGCCTGCGGCCTCCGCGGCAGCGGCGCCGCCGCCGGCGGCGCCCGTGCCACCGCCGCAGGCATCCACCACCGCGCCGCCGGTTGTCGCCGCCGAGCCTGCGGTGACGCCTGCGCCGGCGACGGCTCCTGCAGCGGCCGCCCGCCATGGAGACGCCGCGGACCGGACGCTCAAGGTCGGCGCGCAGACCCTGAACCGGCTGATGGGACTGGCCGGCGAGTCCCTGGTGCAGAGCCGATGGTTCGAACCCTTCTCCGCCTCGCTTCTCGGCCTGAAACGCCGGCACGGCGATGTCGGCGAATTGCTCGAGCGGCTGCAGACGCAACTCGATGGACGGGCCTCGTCCGACGCGCTGGCCACACTGGAGGCCGCGCGACAGAAGCTGGAAGAAACCCGGCAGCGCACGTCGGACCAGCAAGTCGAGCTCGAGGGTTTCGGCCTCCGCTCGTCCGGGCTGTCCGACCGTCTGTATCGAGAGGTGGTGGCGACCCGGATGCGGGCCTTCGGCGACGGGGTCGAAGGCTTTCCCCGACTGGTCCGCGATCTCGCCAGGCAGCTGGGAAAGCAGGCGCAGATCGAAATCGTCGGGGCGCACACCGAGGTCGACCGGGAGATCCTCGATCGCCTGGAGGCGCCGCTGAACCACGCCATCCGGAACAGCCTCGACCACGGCATCGAGCTGCCCGACGCACGGGTGGCGGCCGGAAAGCCGGCGGCCGGGACGGTCCGCCTCGAAGCGCGTCACCTGGCGGGCCTGTTCGTCCTCACGATCTCCGACGATGGCGGCGGCGTGGACCTGGCGCGGCTCAAGGCCAAGGTGCTGTCCCGGGGGCTGGCCACGCCCGAGATGACCGAGACGTTTTCGGAGGCCGAACTGCTCGAGTTCCTCTTCCTGCCCGGGTTTTCCACTGCCGAAACCGTCACGGACGTGTCCGGGCGAGGCGTCGGGCTCGATGCCGTGCAGGAAATGGCCAAGTCCGTTGGCGGCGTGGCCCGGATTTCATCGCGCGCGGGCCACGGCCTGTCGATCCAGCTCGAGCTACCGCTCACGCTCTCGGTCGTGCGCACGTTCGTGGCCGAGATTGCAGGCGAGCCCTTCGCGTTTCCGGTCACCCGAATCGCCCGTGCCGTCAAGGTGAAGCGGGCGGACCTGGCGACGCTCGAGGGCCAGCAGTACTTCTCCCTCGACAACGAGCGGGTGGGCGTGGTGTCCGCACGCGAAGTCCTCGACGTGCCCGGCACGCCGAACTGGGGCGCCGAGGTCTCGGTCATCCTGCTCGGTGATCGGTCCGCGCGATACGGGCTGGCGGTGGACCGCTTCCTGGGCGAATACGACATGGTCGTCCGGCCGCTCGACGCGCGGCTGGGCAAGGTGGCCGATGTCTCGGCGGCCTCGCTCATGGAAGACGGCTCGCCCGTGCTCATTCTCGACGTCGAGGACCTCACGCGATCGATCGAGACCGCGCTGCACGGCGGGCGGCTCCGCGGTCTGGGCCGCGCCGATGCCACGCCCGAGCGCCGCAAGCGCGTTCTGGTCGTGGACGACTCCATCACGGTGCGCGAGGCCGAGAGGGCGCTCCTCCAGAATCGCGGCTACGAGGTCGAAGTCGCCGTCGACGGCATGGATGGATGGAACGCCCTGCGGGCGGCGCACTACGATCTTGCCGTCACCGACGTGGACATGCCTCGCATGACCGGGATCGAGCTCGTGGCGAAGATCAAGGCCGATGCGAACCTGCACGCCCTGCCCGTCATCATCCTGTCCTACAAGGATCGCGAGGAAGATCGGATGCGCGGGCTCGAGGCCGGCGCGGACCGGTACATGACCAAGGGCAGTTTCCATGACGAAACGCTCGTCTCGGCCGTCGCCGAGCTGATTGGCCCGCCCCGATGATGCGGATCGCCATCGTCAACGACATGCGGATGGCCGTGGAAGCGCTGCGCCGCGTCGTCACGAGCGTGCCGGAGTACGAGATCGCGTGGATTGCGGAGGACGGCGAGCAGGCCGTGCGCCAGTGCGCGGCGGATGTGCCGGACGTGATCCTGATGGATCTCATCATGCCGCGCATGGATGGCGCCGAGGCCTCACGGCACATCATGCGCGACTCGCCCTGCGCGATTCTCGTCGTCACCGCGACAGTGGAAGGGAACTCGTCGAAGGTGTTCGACGCGATGGGGTGGGGAGCGCTCGACGCGGTGAACACGCCGGTGCTCGGCATGTCGGGCGAGCCGTCGGGCGCCTCGGCGCTGCTCGGGAAGATTGCCATGCTCGGCAAGTTGCTCGGCAAGTCGCGGCCGGCCGCGGCGGTGGCCGCCGGAACGCCCGCGGCGATTGGCGCGCGCCAGGGACCGGACTTCCCCCTCATTGCGATCGGCGCGTCAACCGGCGGGCCGACCGCGCTGGCGCGGGTGCTCGGCGGCCTTCCTGCCGGGCTCACCGCCGCGGTCACCATCGTGCAGCACGTGGACGAGCACTTCGCGCCTGGCCTCGCGTCGTGGCTGGCGGTCCAGGCGTCCCGCGATGTCAGGGTCATCCGGCCGAACGAGCCGATTGCCGCGTCCTACGTGCAGATGGCCTCCACCAACGACCATCTCGTGCTCGGCCCGGACCTGACGTTCCGGTACACGAAGGACCCCGCTGACTTTCCCTATCGCCCCTCGGTCGATGTGTTTTTCCGCACGGTCGCCGACTACTGGCCGGGCACCGCGGTGGGCGTGCTCTTGACCGGCATGGGTACGGACGGCGCGCAGGGCCTGCTGACCATGCGGCAGGCGGGTTGGCATACCATAGCGCAGGACGAGGCTACGTCGGTGGTCTACGGCATGCCGAAGGCGGCGGCGCAGAACAACGCCGCCGTCGAGATTCTGGCGATTGACGACATTGCCGCCGGCATCACCCGCGCGCTCACCCGCGCATCGCAGGTCCCCAGACGGAGGCGTTCGTGACCGATCGCACGCAGACCGCGCCGCCGCCCCCACCGGGGTCGACATCCCGGGTGGCCGTCCTCCTCGTTGACGATCAGGCCATCGTCGGCGAAGCCGTGCGCCGGATGCTGGCGCCCGAGAGCGATCTGCACTTCCTGTACTGCGCCGATCCCGCGAAAGCGATGGAGGCCGCCGCCGAGTTTCGACCGACGGTCATCCTGCAGGACCTGGTGATGCCCGAGATCGACGGCCTCACCATGCTCCGGTTCTATCGCGCGAACCCCGCCACGCGCGACGTGCCGATCATCGTGCTCTCGACCAAGGAGGAGCCGAAGGTGAAGGCCGAGGCCTTCACGCTCGGGGCGAGCGACTACCTCGTGAAGCTGCCCGACCCGATCGAGCTCATCGCGCGCATCCGTCATCACTCGCGCGGGTACATCGCGCTCATCGAGCGCAACGAGGCGTACGCGGCGCTCAAGCGCAGCGAGGAACGGCTGGCCGACGAGCTGTCGCAGGCGGCGCAGTACATCACGTCCCTGTTGCCCGAGCGCCTCAGCGGCGAGCCCGCGACCGACTGGAGCTTCATTCCCTCGGTGGAACTGGGCGGAGATGCCTTCGGCTATTACTGGCTCGACGCCGACCACTTCGTGATGTACCTGCTGGATGTCTGCGGACACGGCGTGAAGGCGGCGCTGCTGTCGATTTCGGCGATGAACGTCGTGCGCAACCAGACGCTGCCGTCCACAGACTTCACGTCGCCGGCGCAGGTGCTCTCCGGCCTGAACGAGGCGTTCCAGATGGAGCGCCACAACGGTCTATACTTCACGATGTTCTACGCCGTCTACGACAGGCGGACGCGCCAGATCGCCTACGCGAGCGGCGGCCACCCGCCGGCGATCCTGATCTGTGGCGACACGGTCGAGACGGCGACGATCATCGAGTTGTCGAAACGCGGGATGATTATCGGCGGCATGCCGGGTGTGACGTTCCACGAGGAAGTACGCGACCTGCCGGCCCTCAGCCGGCTGTACTTCTTCAGCGACGGGGCGTACGAGATCACGAAACCTGACGGCACGATGATGAAGCTGTCGGAATTCGTCCAGATTCTCACCGACGCCAGGTTCGCGGGCGGTCCGGCGATCGAGCACACGGTGAATGCCATTCGCGCGGTGCGGGGCGGTGATTCGTTCGAGGACGACGTGTCACTCGTGGAAGTGACGTTCTGAGCGCGGCGACGCGCGGCACGGCCCGCCCGCGTCGCCACGCCGGTGCGTAAATCAGGAAGCGATGGATACACGCGAACTGCACATCGCCGGCAAGGTCTCCGAGCTGGAGAAGGTGACCGCCGCCATCGAGGAGCTGTCCGAGGCCTGGGCCATCTCCCCGAAGGTGGCGATGCAGCTGAACCTGGTGCTCGAGGAACTGGTCACCAACATCATGCTTCACGGCTACGTGGACGACCTGGAGCACGTGATCGACATCGAGTTCAGCCGGAACGACCGCGTGCTGTCGGCGGTGGTGACAGACGACGCGCCGGCCTTCAACCTGCTGGAGCAGCCCGATGACTCGCGGGTGGACCAGCCGCTCGAGGAGCGCAAGATCGGCGGGCTGGGCATCCATTTCGTGAAGACCGTGATGGATCGGGTCGAGTACGTTCGCCGTGACGGGAAGAACGTCGTGACCGTGACCAAGACATACTGATCACTTCATTCTGGAGTACGCCGTGGAACTGACCGAACAGACAGCCGACTCGTGCACGATTCTCTCGATCGACGGCAGACTCGACACCGCCAACTACGGCGTCCTGGAGGCGAAGCTGACGGACCTGCTCGCCAGGGGCCACGCCAGAATCCTGCTCGACTGCAGCAAGCTCGACTACGTGAGCAGCAGCGGCCTGCGCGTGTTCCTGACGGGCCTGAAGAAGGTCACGGCCGCGCAGGGCAAATTCGTCCTGTGCAGCCTGCAGGAGAACATCCAGGAGATCTTCGAGATCTCGGGGTTCAGCGGCATCTTCGAGATCCACCCGGGACGCGAACAGGCCCTGACGTCCTTCTCGGGCTGACCACGGCACGCATGGCGCACTACATTCACTTCCGGGATCCGAACGCTCCCGAGATGACGGAGCTGCTGCGCTCCATCCCCTTGTGCCCGGGCACGTGCATCTTCATGGACGTCTCGCGCTCGACCGAGCTCAAGTACACGGAGACGCTGGTCGAGTGGGGGCGGAAGCTGAACAACACGTTCAACATCCTGCTCTACGCCAACCACCTCGAGAAGTTCATCGTCAAGGGGATCGGGGACGAGATCATGCTCTACATCCCCGACGAGGAGCTGACGAGCCGGGTGTCCGACAACGACTACTACTCGCTGGTCGAGAACATCCACTCGGCGCTCTTCCTGATCCGGCAGCGGCGAGAGGTGTTCCTCACGTGCAAGGTGGCCATCCACCACTGCACGGAGGCCTACAACATCACCTACTTCGAGCGCGCCAACGACTACTACGGCCGGGACATCGACCTGACCGCGCGGCTGATGACCAAGTGCATCGAGAACCGCATTGTGCTGAGCGAGGAGTGTTTCACGAAGGTGAAGCAGGACCTCGCCCGCATGAAGAGGCCGCTTCGTGAGGGATGCCTCGCCGATGTGTCACGAAAGCGCCGGGCGAAGTTCCAGGGGGTGCCGGCGCCGACGGCCTACAGGGTGATCGACGCCTGACGCGTGCTCGCCGCTGCTTCGGCGGTTCGCGGCGGCGGCGGCAGCGTTAGTGATCGCCGATGTCTTGGGGTATAGTCCACGCTCCCTCTCCCATTGAAGTCCCCTGAGACACGCCATGCCAATCCTCGAGACCCTCAAGACGGGTACGCGGGACGCCCACGCCAGCATCGAGCGGGCGGTTCCGCTGTTACGTCCGGGGGGGTTGACCCTCGACGGATACCGGACCTACCTCGGCCAACTCATCGGGTTCTATGAACCGGTCGAAGCGGCGCTGGCCGCGCACGACTGGGCGTCTGCCGGCGTGGACTTCAACGTCCGCCGCAAGACGCCCCTGCTGACTGCGGACCTCAGGAGCCTCGGCCTCGACGCGGCGGCGCTCGCCGCCCTTCCCCGATGCGTGTCTGTCCCGGCACTGCCGGCGCTTCCCGAGGCGTTGGGGTGCGCGTATGTCTTCGAGGGCGCCACGCGCGGCGGCCGGGTCCTGGGTCGGATCATCGGTGAGGCTCTGGGCCTGACACGCGCCCGTGGCTGCGCCTTCTTCCTCGCCTACGGCGACGACAGCGACGCCATGTGGCGGACCTTCGGCGCGGCGATCGAGACCTCGGTGCGGGACGACGCCGCCGGCGCGCGCGTGCTCGCAGCAGCGCTCGACACCTTCTCGTCGCTCCAGCGGTGGATCGAAGCAGCCCCCCGTGCCGTCTGAGCACGAACCACCGTCCACGCCCGTCGAGATCAGCCAGTGTGAGATTGAGCCGGTTCACATTCCCGGCGCGATCCAGGCGCACGGCGTTCTCCTGGCGCTGCACGGTCCGACGCTCCGGGTCGTGCAGGCGTCCGCCAACTGCCAGACTTTGCTGGGGCGTTCGACAGGTGACCTCCTGGAGCGCGACCTCGGCATCACGCTCGGTGAACCGCTCGCCGAGGCCGTGCGCGAGGCCCTCGGGCGCTTTCTGAATCTGCCCGACGCTCCGGCGGCGTTTTCCTGGCGACTTCCCTCTGGCGACCGGCCACTGTCTGGCTACGTGCATCAATCCGGCGAGCTTCCGGTCGTGGAGTTCGAGTTGGCGATTGGGGCGCGCGCCGATTCACACGACACGACCAAGCTTGGCGAGGCCGCCCGGGCTGCGCGTCTCGTGCACGCTCAGCCCGAGCTGTCGGGGAAGGTCGAGGTTGCCGCCGAGTGGCTTCGGCGCGTCACCGGGTACGACCGGGTCATGGTGTACCAGTTCCACGAGGACTATCACGGCGAGGTCATCGCCGAGTCCCGGCGCGCCGATCTGAAGCCCTACCTCGGGCTGCACTACCCCGCCTCCGACATCCCGGCGCAGGCTCGGCGTCTGTACCTCGTCAGCCCGACGCGGGCGATCGCCGACGTGGACTACTCCCCGTCACCGCTCGTGCCGGCCGCCAATCCCGTCACCGGACGGCCCCTCGATCTCTCCCAGAGCCTGCTGCGCAGCGTGTCGCCGATTCACCTTCAGTACCTCAGAAACATGGGGGTTCGCGCCTCTTTGACCGCGTCGATTCTGCGAGACGGGCAACTCTGGGGGCTCGTGTCCTGCCACCACAGCTCGCCCCGCCTCGCGTCGACGGCCACTCGCGAGATCGCGACCTGGCTGGCGCAGGATCTGGCGTCGCAGATCGCGCTCACCCAAGACGCCCGAGCCCGGCGCTACAGCGCCCAACTCAAGGACTGTCGCAACCGCATCAGCGTCGCCATGCAGACAGGCGCGAGGTTGCGCGACCTGCTTCACGAGCCCACGCTGGCCGACTTCCTCGGGGCCGTCGGGGCCGACGGTGCCGCCGTTGTCGATGGCCTGAACGTCACCACGTGCGGCGTCACCCCGGATGCCGACCGTGTCCTTCAACTCGTCCGAGGGATCAGCGCGATTGCGACACGGGCCTCATCAGACCTCTTCGTCACCGACTGCGTCAGCCAACACCTTCCGGAGGCGACGGACCTGGCGCCGACGGCCGCGGGCATGGGCGTCTTCCCCATAGATGAAGGGCAGTCGCTCAAGCTGGTGTGGTTTCGAGGTGAACAGCTCCGCCTCGTGAAGTGGGGCGGCAATCCCGACAAGGCGGTGGCCGTCACGCCGGATGGTCGCCTGACCCCGCGCCTCTCCTTCGACGTGTGGACCGAGAGCGTGCGCCATCGATCCTTGCCATGGCGCGCAGAGGAGCTCGAATCAGCACGAGAACTCCGGGCGATGCTCGATCTCGAATTGCGCAGGGAGGCCGAGGACGCGGTCCGCGCAAGCCAGGTCCTCCTCACGGACGTGCTCGATTCCCTGAGCTCCCACATCGTCGTTCTCGACGGCCAGGGAGTGGTCCTCGCCGTCAATCTCGCGTGGCGGCGATTTGCCGAGGCGAACGAAGGGGGCGAAGCCACCGTTGCCGGCGTCGATTATCTGGCCGTCTGTCGCCAGGCGGCGGCGCGCCCCGACGGGGAGGAGGCGGCCTCGGCGCTTCAGGGCATTCTCGAGGTGCTCGGTGGGGCACGCAGGGACTTCCGAATGGAGTACCCGTGCCACGCTCCATCGGAACAACGCTGGTTCATCATGCGGGTATTCCGCCTCACCGGCACCAACGCTGGCGCCGTGATCGTGCACGAAGACGACACCGTGCGACGGCTCGCTGGCGAAGTGCAGCGCGCGGCGCATGAACAACTGCGGAGTGTCATCGAAGCGTCCGGGGACGTCATCGCGATGATGGACACGGAATACCGGTACACCCTTTTCAACGCCGCCTTTGTCAATGAGTTTTCGAAGATCTACGGCAAACATCTCGAGCCTGGCGCGTCGATGCGCGACGCGATGGCCGACGTGCCCGAAGACCTCGCCCACTCCATGGCCTACTGGACCCGCGCCCTGAAGGGCGAGGACTTCGTGGTGACCCAGCAATTTGGACAGACCGCGTTGGAGCGCAACTGGTACGATCTCCGCTTCAACCCGATCCGCGGCAGCAGCGGCCAGATCGTCGGCGCCGTGCACGTCGTCCGCAACGTGACCGAGCGGACGCGCGCGGCGGCGGCGTTGGAGGAGAGCGAGGCGCGGCTCGCGGAGGCGATCGACCAGGCGCACGTTGGCCCCTGGAAGATGGACGGCGCGACCAGCACGTTCACGTTCACCGACCGGTTTTACCAGATTTATGGCACGACCGCCGAACGCGAGGGCGGCTACGACATGCCTGCCGAGGTGTACGCCCGAGAATTCCTCTTGCCAACCGAAGCGCCCATCCTCAGCCACGTCGCCCGGTTGCTTGGCGGCGAGGCCGACGACGTCGAGTTGGAACATCGCATTCGGCGGCGAGACGGCGAAATCCGAGACGTGGTCGTGCGCGTCACCGCCATTCGTGACGAGACGGGTCGCGTGGTGGGCACCCGCGGTGCCAACCAGGACGTCACGGACCAACGGCGGACCGAGCGGGCGCTGCGGCAAAGCGAGGAGAAGTACTCGGCCCTGTTCTCGATCACGGCAACCGGCGTCGTGGTGACCGACGAGAGCGGACAGATCGTCGAGGCCAATCCCGCCGCCCAGAGCATCCTGGGGCTCACCAGGTCCGAGGCGCTCGCGCGAACGTACGATGCGCCAGCCTGGTTCATCGTCCGCCCTGACGGCACACCCATGCCGGCCGACGAATACGCAAGCGTCCGGGCGATGCGCGAACGCCAGACCGTAGAGGGCGTCGAGATGGGCGTCCGCCGGCCGGACGGGAGCATTCGATGGATGCTGACCTCTGCCAGTCCCATCCCCGTCGAGGGGCTGGGCGTCTCGATCACGTTCACCGACATCACCGAACGGAGGCGCACGGAGGAGACGTTGCGTCAGAGCGAGACGCGGTTTCGCAACTTGTTCGAGTCCCACAGCGCCGTCATGCTCCTGCTCGACCCGGCCTCTGGCGAGATCGTCGATGCGAACCCTGCGGCGGCGCGGTTCTACGGGTACGACCGGGTGACCCTGAAGACCATGCAGATCGGCCAGTTCGACACCGTCCCTCAGGGGGAACTCGAACGCAGTCTGGCGAGCGCCGCCACGGGCGCGCAGACGACGCACGCGTTCTCCCATCGCCTCGCCGATGGTGAGGTCCGCCGCGTGGACATCGACACCTCACCGGTAGAGGTCGATGGGCACGTGCTGCTCTTCAGCATCGTGCAGGACACCACCAGCCGGCTTCAGGCGCTGGAGGCTCTCGAGCGTGAGCGGAAGCGCTACCTGTCTTTCATGAACATCGCGCAGGACGGCATCCACCTCCTGGACGAGTCCGGGACGCTGGTGGAAGCCAACCGCGCATTTCTGCAGATGCTTGGACAGCCACCGGACGCCGTCGGGAGGCTTCACCTCGGCGACTGGGAGGCGGCGATCCCGCGGGAGCAACTCAAGACCCGGCTCCTCGCGCTCCTGAACGAGCCGGGGATCTTCGAGACCCGGCACCGTCGCATAGACGGCACCGTCTTCGACGTGGAAGTCCACGCAGGGGCCGTGGAACTCGAAGGGAAACGCTACGTGCTGGCGGCATCCCGCGACATCACGGCGCGAAAGGCGTTCAATCGTGCGCTTGAAGAGCGCGTGTCCAGGGCCGTGGCGGAGGTTCGAACCAAGGACCAGTTGCTGATCACGCAGGGGCGGCAGGCGGCCATGGGAGAAATGATCGGCAACATTGCCCATCAGTGGCGCCAGCCGCTCAACGCCCTGGGCCTCGTGCTCGTGAACCTCCAGGACTCATCGCAAGCGGGCGAACTCGAAGCCCGGGGTGTGGACGACGCGGTGGAACGCGCGGGCCGGCTCATCCAGAAGATGTCGTCCACGATTGACGTGTTCAGCAATTTCTTCAAGCCCGAGAAGCAGAAGCACGCGTTCTCGGCGCTGGCCCAGGTCCGCGAGATCGTCGCCTTGCTCGAGGCGAGCTTCACGAACGCCGGCATCACGGTCGCCGTCCACGCCGCCGAAGACGTGACGTTGTTCGGCTTCTCGAATGAGTACTTCCAGGTGCTGCTGAACCTGCTGTCCAACGCCAGGCAGGCGATTCAGGGCACGAAGGTGGTCGCCGGCCAGGTGACGGTCTGGCTCGGGATCCGGGACGGCCTCGGCTGCCTCACGGTGCGCGACAACGGCGGCGGCGTTCCTGAAGCCTTCGTCGATCGGATCTTCGAACTCTACTTCTCCACCAAGGAGGGCGGGAGCGGCATTGGTCTCTACATGTCGCGCCAGATCGCCGAGCAAAGCCTGGGCGGGCGCCTCGACTTCAGCAATGTGGCGGACGGAACGGAGTTCACGCTGTTCACGCCTTTGGCAGACAAGGCCCCATGATGACCCCCGCGAATGCCCCGGATCTCGACGACGCGTTCCTCGCCGCCTTGACGGTGCTCTACGTCGAAGACGACGAGACGACCCGCGAGGAGCTCGGCAAGTTCCTCCGTCGCCGCGTGGGGCGCCTGGTCGAGGCGACCAGCGGCACCGAGGGGCTGGAACGCTTCCGCACCGAGCACCCGGCCCTGGTGATTACCGACATCCAGATGCCCGGCATGGACGGGCTCGCCATGGCCGCCGAGATCCGGCGCCTCGATCGTCACGTGCCGGTCCTGGTGACCTCCGCCTTCGAGCAGGTGGACTATCTGCGCCGCGCCATCGACCTGGGGGTGGACCAGTTCGTCGCCAAGCCAGTAGACATCCACAAGTTCAAGGCGGCCCTCGGCCTGTGCGTCCGCCGCCTGGCCGCGGAGGCGGCGCTCGCGCGCGAGCGGCAGCTCGAGATCGACGCCCGCAAGGCCGCTGAAGCCGCGACGCGCGCCAAGAGCGAGTTCCTGGCCAACATGAGCCACGAGATCCGGACGCCGATGAACGGCGTGATCGGGATGACGGGGCTCCTGCTCGACACGGACCTGAACGAGGAGCAGCGGCGCTACGCCGAGCTGGTGCGCATCAGCGGCGAGGCGCTGCTCGACCTCATCAACGACATCCTCGACTTCTCCAAGATCGAGGCGGACAAGCTGGTCCTCGAGACCCTCGATTTCGACCTCGAGACCATGCTCGAGGACTGCGCCGCCACGCTCGCCCTGCGCGCCCACGAGAAGGGCCTCGAGTTGCTGTGCGCGATCGAGCCCTCCGTGCCCACGCTCCTGCGCGGCGACCCGGGCCGGCTGCGGCAGATCGTCACGAACCTGGTCGGGAA
>Ga0194060_10001525_pt1 | contig 16512 bp, 12 predicted proteins | sample SepL225m_MetaG_FD_163427 | JGI IMG/M metagenome (GOLD analysis project Ga0194060, IMG submission 163427) | Anoxic zone freshwater microbial communities from boreal shield lake in IISD Experimental Lakes Area, Ontario, Canada - Sep2016-L222-5m | ecosystem: Environmental > Aquatic > Freshwater >...
ATAGGAGCGGGAACAAACAAGGGCGTGCGATTATAACCAATCGCGGCAGGACGGGACACAGTATCCGCGTCTTGCCCCGCTGCCGTCAGCCGGCTCGATGCAGGTGCTCGACGCCCTTATTGGCCAACTTGTCGACGCGCTCGTTCTCGGCATGCCCAGCATGGCCTCTCACCCAGTGCCAGCGGATGGCGTGAGCTGCGGCAAGCCGGTCCAGTTCCAGCCACAGATCGACGTTCTTGACCGGTTTCTTGTCCGTGGTCTTCCAGCCGCGGCGCTTCCACGACGCGATCCATACGCTGATGCCCTTCTGCACGTACTGCGAATCGGTGTACAGGTCGATATCACAAGGCCGTTTCAGCGCCTCCAACGCTCGAATCACGGCGGTGAGCTCCATGCGATTGTTGGTGGTGTCGGGTTCGCCGCCGCAAAGTTCTTTCTCGCGCCCATCGATTTGCAGCAGAGCACCCCAGCCGCCCGGACCGGGATTGCCCTTGCAGGCGCCATCCGTATAAATGCGCACCCGCGCCGCGCCGCCCGAAGCGCTCAAGTTTCGGTCCCGGTTCGGTGATGATTGCGCTGTGTCACCGGCGACAGGGCTTGCGCCGGAGCCACCTGGCTGCGCCATCCGGGCATCACCAGGCGCATGCCGACCGTGCGCTTGATTGCGCGCACCACATAGACGCCGCCGGCAATCGGCCACCAGCGGTCTCCCGCCTTTTCCATGAACGCCGAGCGTTGCAGCAAATTCGACTGCGAGAAAGGCGGCGCATAGCAACCGAAACGGCCGCCGTTCAATTCGAAACTCAGCAACTGCAGCCAGTCTTTAAGTCGCAACAGGCCGATGAAGCGGCCGCACCAGGGGAATTCTTCACGACCGAATCCCAGCGCGCGTTTCAGACCCCAAAGACTCAGCGGATTGAAGCCCGAAATCACAATCTGGCCGTCCGGCATCAGCACCCGCGCCGCCTCGCGCAGAATGCGGTGCGGGTGGGGGCTGAATTCGAGCACATGCGGCAGCAGCACTAGGTCGACGCTGCCGGTTGCCAGGGGCAGGGTTCCAGCGTCCGCCACAAGGTCGCTGGCGGGTTCCAGACCGACGCGAGTGCGCAGCGGTATGCGATTCTGGCGCAGCAAATCGACGCGGGGCAAGCCGATCTGGACCGCGTTGAATCCGAACACATCCTCCACCGCGCTGTCGAACTGGGCGTGCTCCCAGCGCAGCACGTATTCACCGTTGGGGGTGGCGAACCAATCGGCCAGATTTGACTTTTTCAGTGCTTCCACGAAAACTAGGCCTATGTTCGATACCAAAAATTTCGAAATTGTTCCGCTGCGCGCGTTCAGGGACAACTATATCTGGACGCTCCGGAACGATCGCTATGCCGCCGTCGTCGATCCGGGCGACGCGCGCCCGGTGCTCGATTACCTGCGTAGCGAGCGACTGGAACTGTGCGCCATACTCGCAACCCACCATCACGCCGACCACGTCGGCGGTATTGCCGAACTGCTGGCGCACCGCCCGGTCCCGGTGTACGGCCCGCGCGCGGAGCCCATCACTACGCTAACCCACCCGGTCGGCGAAAACGACGAAGTGCAAATCGGTCAGATGGGATTATGTTTCAAGGTAATCGACATACCCGGGCATACCCGGGCGCACATCGCATATTATGGCGCAAATTGCCTGTTCTGCGGCGATACGCTGTTCGCCTGCGGTTGCGGACGTCTGTTCGAAGGCACGCCGCCGCAAATGGTTGCGTCGCTGGCAAAACTTGCTGCGCTACCGGATGAAACGCTGGTATATAGCGGGCACGAATACACCATGGCCAACATCGGCTTCGCCAGCGAGGTCGAGCCGGACAATGCGAACCTCAATGAGCGCGCGGCAAGCGATGCGCAAAAACGCCGGGACGACCGCCCCACGCTTCCTTCCTCCATCGGTTTGGAGAAAAAAACCAATCCCTTCCTGCGCTGCACGCAACCGGCGGTAATCGCGTCTGCCAGCAACTATCTGGGTGCAGCGGCAAGCGACCCGGTGCAGGTTTTCGCCGCCCTGCGCGAGTGGAAAAACAACTTCTAAGGCACTATTTTTCCTTGCCTTTCCTTGACCCGGCCAGCACACTCGGCTAGCATTGCGAGTTGTCAATTTGGGTAGGAGGCGTAGTGCCGGTAATGCGTTTTTTCGCGGCCATCGTCTTTATTGCGCTCTTCTCCGGTTGCACCGCAACTCAGGCGCGCCCCGATGCCCCGGTCACGCTTAAGCCCGTTGCCGTTCCAACTCCGGCGCCGCCCCAGCAGCCGGTCCCGGACATCGCACCGGCGATTCCCCAGACCCCGCAGCCGGACGCAGCGGTCCCCAACGCAGCAGTCAAGGTCGACCGATATTCACTGCCGGTTTCCGCCCCGACCAGCGGCGCTGAGGAGGTCAAAGACAGCCTTCGCGCCATCTCCATCATCGATCTGACCGCAGTCCCGCCTGATCTTTGGGACCGCATACGTACCGGGTTTTCGATGCCCAACCTGTCCAGCCCGATAGTGCAGGACCGGCAGATCTGGTACGCGAGCAGGCCGAGCTATGTCAAACACATGGTGGAGCGCAGCAAGCGCTACCTCTATTACATCGTCGAGGAACTGGAAAAGCGCGGTATGCCCACCGAGCTTGCGCTGCTGCCCATGGTGGAGAGCGCATTCAACCCGATGGCCTATTCGCGGGCACACGCCTCCGGCCTGTGGCAGTTCATCCCCTCCACCGGAAAGAATTACAAGCTGCAGCAGAACTCCTGGTATGACGGCAGGCGCGACATCGTCGCCTCGACCAGCGCTGCGCTCGACTACCTGCAGTTCCTGTACGAGATGCACGGCGACTGGCACCTTGCGCTAGCCTCCTACAACTGGGGCGAGAATGCGGTGGCGCGCGCCATCGAAAAGAACAGGGCCAGGGGATTGCCTACCGATTACCTCAGCCTCACCATGCCCACCGAGACACGCTATTACGTGCCCAAGCTGCAGGCACTGAAAAACATCATCGCGAATCCGCATTCCTTCGGGGTCGATCTCGAGCCGGTGCCCAATGCGCCTTATTTCGTGACCGTGGAAAAAACACACGATATCGACGTGCGCCTTGCCGCCAAGCTGGCCGACATGCCGCTGGGAGAGTTTCTGGCGCTAAATCCTGGACATAACCGTCCGGTGATCGTCGCCAACGGCACACCTGCGCTGGTACTGCCCGCCGACAAAGCCGAGTTGTTTCTCACCAATCTGGAAGGCCATGATAAGCCGCTGGTTTCCTGGCAAACCTATACCCTCAGATCAGGTGACAAGCTGGAAACCATCGCCGCCAAGAGCGGTCTTTCGCTGGCGCGGCTGAAGGAAATCAACGGCATCGGCCGCCGCACCAAGGTGGCACCCGGCTACCAGTTGATGCTGCCGTTGAAAGGCGCCTCGCTCGAGCCCCTGCCGGCGATGTTCCAGCCTCCGGCTGCACCAGAGGTGCGCAGCGCAACGCGCAAGCTGAGCTACACGGTCAAACGCGGCGACACCCTGCCGGCGATCGCCCAGCGCTATAAAGTCAGCACCGACGACCTGCGCAAATGGAATCAGATCGGGCGGCTCACGGTGGGCCAGCGTCTGGTGATACAGGTGCGTCAAGCGACACCAGTAAAAGGCAAGAGCGCGAAGTCCGTCAAGAAGAAGCGCGCGGTCAAGAAACAGAAGTAGCCATCACCTGCGCCGGCACCGGCGCCCACAGAAAAAGACATCGGGTCGGGGTACCGCACTTGCGCAGACGGCGGTCCGTCCGCGCGGATCGTAGATTGCGCACGGACAATGAACCTGTCCGTGCGCAATCTACGATCTTGAATTAACACCAAACCAATTCGCCTTTGCTTTTGTCCATAACCCTGTTTTTGGTGCGGATGCGCTTTTCATCCGCACCAAAAACAGGGTTGGCGCGCGAGAGCGCGCAAAGCCATTCAAGACGGCTTGTATAGCAAACAACTCACTTCATGACTGCCGCCGACGCGCACCGCAGCGGGATATGCCCTCTTGCACTCTGGCATCGCCTGCGGGCACCGCGGATGGAAATGGCAGCCCGTCGGCGGATTCACCGGAGACGGCAGTTCGCCCTGCAGGCGTATTATCTTGCGCTCGCTCGCCTGATCCAGCGCCGGCACCGCCGACAGCAGGGCCTGGGTATACGGATGCCGGGGCGTGCGCAATACTTCATCCACGCTGCCGTGCTCGACGATTCTTCCCAGGTACATCACCGCGACCGCGTGCGCCAGATGCTCGACTACGGCAATGTTGTGCGTAATGAACAGGTAGGCAAGGCCAAGATCGCGTTGCAGTTGCCCCAGCAGGTTGAGGATCTGGGCCTGCACCGACACGTCGAGTGCGCTGGTGGGCTCATCGCAGACAATGAGCTTCGGGTTGACCGCCAGGGCACGCGCAATCGCAATCCGCTGGCGTTGCCCACCGGAGAACTCATGCGGATAACGCAGCCTGGATCCCTCGTTCAGCCCCACCTGCGCCAGCATCCTGTCCATGAGTTGTTCGCGCCCGGCCGGGGTATCCAGCACTCCCAGAGACTGCATGCCCTCCGACAGGATATCGGCGACGCGCATGCGCGGATTGAGCGACGAGTAGGGATCCTGGAATATCATTTGGAATTCGGTACGGCGCTCGCGCAGCGCGCGCCCGCGCAGCCTGGTCAGATCCCTGCCGGCGAACTGCACGCTACCGGCACTCGGCCGAATCAGTTGCAGGATCGCCTTCCCGGCAGTGGTCTTGCCGCAACCGGACTCACCCACCAGGGCGAGCGTCCTCCCCGAGGCGATATCGAAGGACATGCCATCCACCGCTTTGACCTGGCCGATGGTTCGCTTGAGCAAGCCTTTGCGTATCGGAAAGTGAACCTTGAGTTCGCGCACCTGCAGCAGAATCGCTCCCGTCTCCACCCTGGGATCCGCAGTTGGCGGCGTCTTCGCCTGCATTGCGGATGCCGGAGCGCGCTTCTCGTCATACAAATGGCATCGGACCTGATGCCCGGCGCCGACCGGGGTCCAGCCCGGCACTTCAACGAAGCAGCGCTCCCACGCTGAATCACAGCGCTCGGCAAAGCGGCAGCCGCAGAATTCAGCGGTCAGCGGCGGAACCTGCCCCTTGATCACCGCCAATTCGCCGCCTCGCTTCGCGCCGCCCGGCAGTGCCTGGAACAGCTTGAGCGAATACGGATGTCGCGGCGCGCCGAAGAACAGTTCGCGCGCGGCAACCTCGACGATCTGGCCGGCGTACATCACCGCGACCTTGTGCGCCATTTGCGCCACCACGCCCAGGTCGTGCGTGATGAGCAGGATTGCCATACCGTTTCTCTGCTGCAGTTCGCGCAGCAGTTCGAGTACCTGCGCCTGTATGGTTACGTCCAGTGCCGTCGTCGGTTCGTCGGCGATCAGCAAATCCGGCTCGGCGGCAAGCGCCATGGCGATCATGACCCGCTGCTTCAGTCCGCCTGAGAGTTGGAACGAGAATTCACCCAGACGTCGTTCCGCGTCCGGTATGCCCACGGCATTGATCAGTTCGAGCATACGAGCGCGCACGGCTGCGCCGCGCAGCGCGGTGTGGCGCTCCAGCACCTCGGCGATCTGCCGCTCCACCGTGAGCACCGGGTTGAGGCTGGTGCCTGGCTCCTGAAAGATCATCGCGATGCGCCGGCCGCGCACGTTGCGCATCGCCGACTCCGGCAGCGCCAGCAGGTCTTCGCCCGACAGTCGCACCGAGCCGCCGACGATCTGCCCGGCCTCAGGCAACAGCCGCAGCACCGACAGCGCCGTCATGGATTTCCCGCAACCGGATTCGCCGACGATAGCGTAGGTTTCGCCGCTTCCCACATCCAGCGAAATGCCGTCGATGGCGCGCACCGTGCCGGCCGAACTGTCCAGCCAGGTCTGGAGATCCTCGATCTGCAGCAGGCTATGCGCCATCATGCCGTCCCTTTCGACGGCAACGGCGGCGCAAACACCGGCCGCGCACCGACGCGAACGCGGGGATCGAAAGCGTCGCGCACCGCGTCGGCAAACAGGTTCGCCGCCAGCACCAGCGCCAGCATGAACACGAAGGCACTCGCCAGCGACCACCACACCATGGGCTCGCGCCCCATCTCCATGCGCGCGGCGTTGATCATGGTGCCGAAGCTGTTCATCGACGGATCCACGCCCACGCCGACATAGGACAGGACCGCCTCGGCCAGCACCAGGCCGGAGAAATCCATCACCACCGATATCATCACGATATGCATCACGTTGGGCAGGATGTGGCGCAGCATGATGCGCCATTCGGACACGCCGAACGCCTGCGCCGCCTGCACGTATTCGAGTTCGCGCAGCTTCAGCGCTTCGCCCCGCAGCAGGCGGCACAGGCCGGTCCAACTGGTGATGCCCAGGATGAGGCACAAAAACAGCAGGCGGAAATCGGCGCGCTCGGCCGAGGTCTGGAACAGGTCGGCATGATTTTCGACATACACCTGCAGCACCAGCACTGCTGCTGCTATCAGCAGCACGCCCGGTATCGAGTTCAGCGTCGTATAGACGTACTGGATGACATCGTCCACCCAGCCGCGCAGATAGCCCGCCATGATGCCGAGCAGCACGGCAAACGGCAACATCACCAGCGTGGTCAGGGTGCCGATCACCAGGGCGGTGCGCACGCTTTTCAGCGACAGGTAGAGCACGTCCTGCCCGACCTTGTCGGTGCCGAGCACGTGATAGTGCCGCGACAGCAAGGCGACCGGGACTGCGACCAGCAGCAGCAGCCCGAGCGCCGTCAGGATCGCGCGCCAGGGCGTTTCGCTTGTTCCGTTCCAGACTGCGCGCCAGCAATTGCGCGATGCCGCGTTCTCCCTGCCGCTGCAGGCCGCTACCAGAAACAGCGACAGCGCGAGCCACAGCGGCAGCGCCAGCGCCACGCCTCGAAACAACGTGCGCGCGATGTCCGCCTGCCAGTCGCGCTTCGCATCCGGCAGATGCGCACCGCCGTATTTCAGGCGCGGATAGTCGCGTATCTGCCGGGCAGCGCCTCCGCCTTCGCCCGGCAGTTCCACGGTCTCCCTGGCAAACGCGTGGGTGGCCAGCGGCGCCGAATAGGTGCGCTCCGGCTTGTCCACGAGCGAGGCAAGCAGCAAGTCCAGCAAGCTTTTCACCTCAACGGCATAGGCCACGGGTTTCGCCGCCGCCGCGCCCTGCGCCTGTGTCGCCGGTTCGGCAGGCAGCGCCGGACGAAAGTGCAGCGAATCCAGAAATCCGATCAGCAGGAAGGCGGCGAGCGGCACCAGTGCGCTCATCGCCGCCGGTGTGCGCGCAACGCGCCGCCACGGCAGCCGCAGATGCTCATGGCGGCGCACGCGCCAGACAAATCCGGCCACGAACGCGAGCAGCAGGTAGACCAGCAGGTCAGTACCCAGTGGAACGGGGAGCATGGGCATGGCTAGTCAAACCTCACGCGCGGATCGACCAGTGTGTAGGAAATGTCGGTGAGCAGCAGCCCGAGGATATAGAGCACCGAACCGATGAACACCATGGAGCGTACCACGGCAAAATCCTGCGCCTGTATCGCCTCTATCGTATAGCTGCCGAGCCCCGGGATGCCGAAGAAGGATTCGGCGACCAGACTGCCCATGAACAGCAGCGGTATCGCCACCACCGCGCCGGTGAGTATGGGGATCATGGCGTTCCTCAGCACATGGCGGAAGAACACCACCGTTTCGGGCAGGCCCTTGGCACGCGCCGTCCTGACGTAATCCTTGCCCACCTCCTCCAGGAATATGGTGCGATACCAGCGCGTGCCGCTACCGATGCCGCCGATCACGCCCACCACGACCGGCAGCAGCAGGAACTTGATCGCGTCCGGACCTTCGGCATAGCCCGAGATCGGCACCAGGCTCCACAGCTTGGACACGATGTACTGGCCGCCGATGATGTAGAACAGCCCGGAGATGGACATCATCACCACGCACAGCACCACGCCCCAGAAATCAACGTAGGTCGCGCGGAAGAAGGCCATCATCAGCGCGAACACGATCTGCACCAGCATGCCGATGACGAACACCGGCACCGCCAGCGCCAGGCTGGGCCCCATGCGCGTCCTGATTTCGTAGGCGATGTCGCGGCCATCGTCGGCGCTGCCGAAATTGAAACGGAACATTTCCACCGATTTCTCGAAATAAATGGTGTCGGTGATTTTTTTCAGGCCCTCCGACCGGTCGCTCCAGATCAGCGGCTTGTCGTAACCACGGTCGGCTTTCCATTTGGCGATCGCCTCCGGCGTGACACGCTTCACCCCCAGTTGCAGCCGCGCGATGTCGTCCGGCGTGTTGATCTTGAAGAACAGCACGAAGGTAATCAGATTGACGCCGACCAGGATGAACAGCGCGTAGACGATGCGGCGTACGACGTAGGCGTGCATGGCTAGGCTTTCGCCGTCTCGCGCGCACGCCAGGTGCGCAGCGCCGGCAGGGTGAACAGCACCAGGATCGCGAGCAGCAGCAATGAAGGCCACACCACCGGCCGGTTCCACTGGGCCCGCCGCGCCTCGCGCCCGACCGGATCCAGGCGGTAGAACTTGAGGCCGTTGCGCGCCATCTGGTTGGGTTTCACGTTGTACAGCCAGGTGTGATACAGGCCGTAGTCCTTTGGATGGTAGCTCCATACCCAGGGCGCATCCTGGCGCAGCACCGCCACCATGCGATCGATCACGGCCTGGCGCTCCGGCCCGTTTTCCATGTTCTTCATGAATTCGAACAGCCGGTCGTACTCCGGATTGGTGTAATTGGCTTTGTTTTCACCGCCGAACTTGACGCCTCCCTGCGGGCCGTGGAGCAGGAACATGAAATTCTCCGGGTCCGGATAATCGGCATTCCAGCCGAGGAAGAACATCTGGGTATTGCCTTTGCGGATCTTCTCCTGAAAGCGGTTCCAGTCGGTGGTGCGGAATTCGAGTTGGATGTCGATCTTCTGGAACTGCTTGCGGTACCAGTCGAGGCGCGCCTTGCCGCCGGGACCGCCGCCAGTCGTGTCCAGATACAGCACTAGCGGCGCGCCGGTCGCGGCGTCGCGCCCATTCGGATATCCGGCTTCAGCGATCAGCTTTTTCGCCTGCGCCAACGTTCTCCTGCGCCAGACCCCGCCGGACTCCTCATAAACCACGGAATTGAAGCTGTCCCGGCCCTCGCGGTATCCGAAAATGCCGGGCGGGATTGGGCCCTGCCCGGCGATGCCGCGGCCGTTGGCGAAGATTGAGATGAACTCTTCGTTGTCCATGGCGATGGAGATCGCCTGGCGCAGTTTTCGCGTGCGCTCGGCTTGCGCCGGGTCGCCCTGCCCCCCCACCACCGGGTCTAGCCAGTTAAACGCAAGATAGTAGATCGACGTGGCCACCGAGGTCTTCAGCCGGATGCCGCGCCCTTCCATTTCCGGCGATAGCGCGGCCTCGCCTTCGATGCCGATGCGCACGGCATTGTCGAAGTTGTCATTGCTGATGCCGGACTGGTCGTAATAGCCCTGCATGAATTTGTTCCAGTAAGGAATGCCCTCCTTTTCGCGCGTGAACAGAATCTTGTCGATGAAGGGCGCGGTCTTGCCCGCATCGGCGAGCAATCCGGCGGCGGCATCACCGGCCTCGCCCTCGGCAGGATAGGGCTCGCCGCGGAAATTCGGGTTGCGCGCGAGCACCATGCGCGCGTTTGGATTGTTTTCGGTGAGCATGTAGGGCCCGGTGCCGACCGGGTACCAGTCGAGCGAGAAATTCTTTTCCGCCATGCCGGCCTGAGCGTAGAAGCGGTCGGCCTCCGGCGGGATGGGCGCAAAAAAAGGCATGGCCAGCCAGTAAATGAACTGCGGATATTTGCCGCGTACGCGGATGCGGTAGGTGTAACGGTCGATCGCCGTGACGCCTTCGATCTCGTGCTGCGTCAGGTCCAGCCAGAGCGGCGACGCGCCTTTGGGACGGCCCGCCTGCAACTGCCTGTCTTCCTGCTCCAGCAGCGCCGCGTATTCCTTCAGACCGACGATGGTGTCGCTCATGTGGCCGAGTATCGGCGAATGCACGTGCGGATGGGCGAGGCGCTTGATCTGGTAGACGTAGTCCGCGGCCACCAGTTCGCGGCTGCCACTGTGCGCAAAATCGGCCAGCCGGAATCTGCCCTGGATCTCTTCGGGCTTCAAATCGAGATACAGGCTGCGCCCTGCGGCGTCCTTGGCGAAGGCCGGGTGCGGCTGGTAGCGTATCCCGGGTTTGATATGGATCTCGTAAACGCTGTAGGCAATGTCCTTGGCGTCAGCGGGCAATTCCCTGCCCGCGGCACCGAAGTAGCTCGGCCTGGGGATTTCGGCGGCGGTCGCCGGGACCAGCGTGTAAGGCCGTTTGAGATAATGATACTGCAGGGGTGGCTCGTACACCTGCCAGATGAAATCGTATTCGTCGGCGGTGTACGCCTGCGCCGGATCCAGATGTTTGGGCCGTTCGGAAAAGGAACTATAGAGAATGCTCTTGCCTGATTCGGCCGCCGGGTAGGGATTGTTCCAGACCTCGCCGCATGCCGAAAGCAGGATCGAACAAACCAGCACGAAGAGAAGACGCATCGGCTGAGTTTAGCCGAACCCGCATGGGGCGTCACCCCGGTATAATTCGTTTTTTTCGAATCACGGAGTCAGCATGGGTTTTCTGGCTGGAAAGCGTCTGCTCATCACCGGCGTCCTCGGCAACCGCTCGATCGCCTACGGCGTCGCCCGCGCCTGTCATCGCGAAGGCGCCGAACTCGCATTTACCTACCAGAACGACCGGTTCAAGGAGCGGGTCACCGATATAGCCGCCGAATTCGGCAGCCGCCTGGCGTTTCCCTGCGACGTTGCGAGCGACGATGAGATCGCCGCATTGTTCAGCGAACTGGGCAAGATTTGGAACGGCCTGGACGGGTTGGTGCACTCGATCGCCTACGCCCCGCGTGAGGCGATCGTAGGCGACTTCCTCGAAGGCATCTCGCGCGAGGCTTTTCGCGTTGCGCACGACGTGTCGAGCTACAGCTTCGCTGCGCTGGCAAAGGCGGCATTGCCGATGATGCAGGGCCGGCAGGCGGCGCTGCTGACGCTCACTTATCTGGGCGCGATCCGCACCATGCCGAACTACAACGTGATGGGACTGGCCAAAGCGAGCCTTGAAGCCTCGGTACGCTACATGGCGGCGAGCCTGGGGCCGAAGGGAATACGCGTCAACGCAGTTTCCGCCGGGCCGATCAAGACCGTGGCCGCCGCAGGCATCGGCAACTTCAGCAAACTGCTGGGCTACAACGAGAAGCACGCGCCGCTGCGGCGCAATGTCAGCATAGACGAAGTCGGCAATGCCGTGGCGTTCCTGTGCAGCGACCTCGCAAGCGGTATCACCGGAGAGGTGACATTCGTGGACGGCGGATTCAATACGACTGCGCTGGGGACGGTGGACCCGTAATCGTGCGCCCGCGCCGCGCACCGGTCTCGGACGCGCAGGCGAGCAAAGCCCTGGGCCTTACCCGCCTTTTTTCTCCAGGTTCGCCTTGTTGATTTCAACCTTGGCTGCTGCCCTGAGACTGGCCAGATACGCGGCAAAATCCTGCTGCGCTGTCTGCCGCGCCAGCTGCTCGCGCATGCTCTTCTGCGTCGCCTCGTCGGCCGGTGGCGCATCGATGACACGCGAGATCCGGTACAAACCGTAGCCGCGGTCGCGCAATTCCACCCCCAGGTACGCAGGCAGCTTGCTGATGTCGGCGTGGAATATGGCCTTCAGCGCGTCCGGATGTACAACCGGCCTGCCCTGGCGGCCGACCAGCTTCGCCGCGCCCCAAGCGACCCCCGAATCCTTGCCTTGCTGCACTTCCGCATATTTCTCCGCACCGCGCTTGTTCGCCATTGCCATGGCTTCAAGTAGCACGAGCCTTTTCGCGATTTCGTCCTTGACGTCATCCTGCAACTTCACCGCTGCAGGCTTGTACTCCATCACCCGTGCAACAAGGAGCGTGTCAGCCCCCGCGTCCACCACTTCGGTGTTGTGCTTGCTCTTCAGCGAATCGGAGGAAAACAGCGCATCCAGTATCTTCTGGTTGTTGAGCACCCCGGCTATCGCATCCGCCTTGCGGCCGATCCATCCGGACTGCTGCAGCTTGAGCTTGAATTTGTCGGCAATCGGTTGCAGGCTGTCCGGTTGCTCATAGGCAAGATTGGTGAAGGTTTCGGCAGCCTCGGCAAATTTCTTGCCCAGGCGCTGCTTCTTCAATTCCTTTTCTATATCGGCGCGCATCTCCGGAAAATCCTTCGCCCCGGTCGGCGCGTTGATCAGTATGTGACTCGCCTGCCGCTGCTCGGGTTCGCCATCCTTCGCCGGCTTGACGGCAGTCAGCCGGATGATATGAAACCCAAAGTCCGTCTCGACGATGCCGCTTGTCTGCCCCGGCTTGAGTTTGGACACCGCATCGTCGAAGGGCTTGACCATGGCGCCGCGTGCGAAGAAACCGAGGTTGCCGCCGTTGTCTTTGGAGCCTGGATCCTGGGAGTGCTGCTTCGCCAATTCCGCGAACTTGTCCGGCGCAGAGCGCAACTGCACTAGCAGATCTTCCGCCTTCTTTTTTGCCGCCATCCGCACCGCATACTTGGCACCTACGTTGCTGTCGTACCAGGCGCGCAGTTCCGCCTCGCTAACCGTTTCCAGTGCGGCGAGCGCGGCGGCATTGAGCACCACGAATTCGGCCCGCACCTGATCGGGAACCTGGAATTCCGCCTGGTGGCCGGCGTAATACGCCTTGACCGCATCGGGCGCGAGTTTCACCTCCGCCGCGAATTGCTCGTGCGACAGTATCGCCTCCGATACTTCCCGTTGCTCTCCCTGAATCGCGAGCATCCGCTCAACCTGCTGCTTCGCCACCAGGCTCGAGTCGGCCACCGCGCCGTTCAATTGCTGCAGTTCCACGTCCCGACGCAGGCGCGCCTCGAACACGACGTCGCTCATGCCCTGCGCGCGCAGCAAGGAATCATAGCGCGCCTTGGAAAAACTCCCGTTCTCTTGGAAAGCCGGCAGGCTGGTAATGATCTCTCGCAACTGCTGATCGGTCACCACGAGATTGCTCTTAACCGACTTCATTGCGAGCAAACGCTGGTTGATCAGGCTGTCGAGCAGTTCAGCGCGCTGTTCCGGGGAATCCAGCAACGCCGGGTCGAAATTGCGGCCAAGGACCGAGCGCAAACGCTCCTGCTGGTCGCGCTGCGCCTGGGTGAAATCCTGCAGGGTAACCTTCTGGCCGCTCACTACGGCCATATCCTGTTCAGTGCCAGACATTCGCTGATAGGAATCGATTCCCCAAAATGCGAACGGCAGCGTGATCAGAGCCAGAATCACCTGCACCAGGCGTTTGTTATTGCGTACTAGATCAAACATGAACGTCAACTCTCAAATGAAAAAGGCGAACCCCTGTCTGGGTTCGCCTATATTTGTTGGCGGAGTGGACGGGACTCGAACCCGCGACCTCTGCCGTGACAGGGCAGCATTCTAACCAACTGAACTACCACTCCAGCAATACGGTACAGCCTGGTGGGTGCTGAGAGGCTCGAACTCCCGACATTCGCCGTGTAAAGGCGACGCTCTACCAACTGAGCTAAGCACCCTCTCGGACCGAGACGCGGCGCGCTCTTGTCCAAAAAGGGCGTCAGTTTAACGCATCTTTCAGGGCTTTGCCAGCGCGGAATTTTGGCACCCGCGCGGCCTTGATCTTGATGCTTGCGCCGGTTCGCGGATTACGCCCATTGCGTGCGGCGCGCTTGCCTACATAGAATGTCCCGAACCCAACCAGTGTCACCATGCCGCCTTTTTTCATTGCGGTCTTGATCGCGCCAACCGTGGCGTCGAGCGCGCGACCGGCTGCCGCCTTGGAGATATCGGCCGATTTCGCGATCTGGTCGATCATTTCGGATTTATTCACGTTTTACCCCCTCGTTGAAAATTGCGTTGAACTATTACGTTGCTGCTATGGTATCACCGCGAAGCGCTGAATGCGCAATGGTTCCCGCTCGGTTTCCCGCTCAGTGCGTAATGACGCCGCTCACCGGCTGCCCTTCGGCGGCCGGCGCAATAGGCGCGATATCGTCTTTTTTCACTAAAGCCTCGGGCCTGTGTTCGAGGGCGAGTTCGAGCACCTGGTCAATCCATTTTACCGGCAGGATCTCCAGGCGGTTCTTGACGTTGTCCGGAATTTCGGCCAAATCTTTCAGGTTTTCTTCCGGAATCAGAACTGTCTTGATGCCGCCGCGGTGCGCCGCGAGCAGCTTTTCCTTCAGCCCGCCGATCGGCAACACCTCGCCGCGAAGCGTGATCTCGCCAGTCATCGCCACATCAGCCCGCACCGGGATGCCGGTCAGTATCGATACCATCGCGGTGCAGATACCGATGCCGGCACTGGGGCCGTCCTTGGGCGTGGCGCCCTCCGGCAAGTGTATGTGCAGGTCGATCTTCTGGTAGAAATCCTCGGCCACACCCAACTTGGCCGAACGGCTGCGCACCACCGTGAGCGCAGCCTGAATCGACTCCTGCATTACTTCGCCGAGTTTTCCGGTGGTAATGCTCTTGCCTTTGCCAGGCATCACCACCGCTTCAATCGTCAACAGTTCGCCACCGACCTCGGTCCACGCGAGTCCGGTCACCTGCCCGACCTGATTTTTCTTTTCCGCAATGCCGAAGGCATACTTGCGCACGCCCAAGTATTTGTCCAGATTCTTCGCCGTTACCACGATCTTGCTGTCGCGCGCCTTGGTCACCAGTGTCTTCACCACCTTGCGGCAGATCTTGGAGATTTCGCGCTCCAGACTGCGCACCCCTGCCTCCCGGCTGTAGTAGCGGATGACGTCGCGGATGGCCGATTCGGCGATCGAAACCTCTTCGAGCTTGAGACCGTTGTTCTTCAACTGCTTGGGCAGCAGATAGCGCGTGGCGATGTTTACCTTCTCGTCCTCGGTATAGCCGGACAACCGGATGACTTCCATGCGGTCAAGCAGCGCCGGAGGAATATTGAGCGTGTTCGCCGTAGCGACAAACATCACCTCGGACAGATCGTATTCAACCTCGGCATAGTGATCGACGAAGGTATGGTTCTGCTCCGGGTCCAGAACTTCGAGCAGCGCCGAAGACGGGTCGCCGCGGAAGTCCATTCCCAGTTTGTCCACTTCGTCCAGCAGAAACAGCGGATTGCGCACGCCGACTTTGGCCATGTTCTGCAGAATCTTGCCTGGCATGGAACCAATATAAGTACGCCGATGGCCGCGTATTTCCGCCTCGTCGCGCACCCCCCCTAGGGACATGCGCACGAATTTGCGGTTGGTGGCCTTCGCGATCGATTGGCCGAGCGAGGTCTTGCCGACCCCAGGCGCGCCTACCAGGCACAGGATCGGCGCCTTCACCTTGTCCACGCGGCTTTGGACCGCCAAGTACTCGACAATGCGCTCCTTGACCTTTTCCAGTCCATAGTGATCGGAGTCCAGACTCTTCTCCGCCGAGCCGATGTCCTTGGAAATCTTGCTGCGCTTTTTCCACGGCAGGCCGACCAGGATGTCGATGTAATTGCGCACCACGGTGGCTTCCGCCGACATGGGCGACATCAGGCGCAGCTTCTTCAGCTCGGCTTCCGCCTTAAGGCGCGCGTCCTTGGGCATGCGCGCCGCCTTTATTTTCTTTTCAAACTCATCCAGATCGGCACCGTCTTCACCCTCGCCCAGTTCCTTCTGGATCGCCTTGACCTGCTCATTTAGGTAGTACTCGCGCTGGCTCTTCTCCATCTGGCGCTTGACCCGGCCGCGTATGCGCTTCTCGACCTGAAGGATGTCGATCTCCGTCTCCAACTGACCCAGCAGGTGCTCCAGGCGAGCCTTGACATCGAACATCTCCAGCACCTGCTGCTTTTGTTCGAGTTTCAGCGGAAGATGTGCGGCGACGGTGTCCGCCAGACGCCCCGCCTCCTCGATGCCGCCGAGCGAAGTCAGAATTTCAGGCGGAATTTTCTTGTTCAGTTTCACATACTGGTCGAACTGCGTCACCAGCGCCCGGCGCATGGCCTCGACCTCATTGTTGTCGCTCGCATCCGCCGGCACGGGCCGGGCCACGGCGACATAATGGCTGCGCTGGTCCTCGATCTCCTTGATTACCGCGCGCTGGCTTCCCTCTACCAGCACCTTGACCGTGCCGTCCGGCAGCTTCAGCATTTGCAGTATGTTGGCGATGCAACCAATCTGGTACATGTCCTCGGCGGCCGGTTCGTCTTTGGCGGCGGATTTCTGCGCCGCCAGCATGATGCTCTTTCCGGCTTCCATCGCGATTTCCATCGCCTTGATCGACTTGGGGCGGCCGACAAAAAGCGGAATCACCATGTGCGGAAAAACCACCACGTCCCGCAGCGGTAACAGCGGAAACTGGGTCGGTTCGGGTGAGTATTCAGAAGAAGACATGGGGCAACCTCAAAGG
>Ga0194060_10001526_pt1 | contig 16511 bp, 20 predicted proteins | sample SepL225m_MetaG_FD_163427 | JGI IMG/M metagenome (GOLD analysis project Ga0194060, IMG submission 163427) | Anoxic zone freshwater microbial communities from boreal shield lake in IISD Experimental Lakes Area, Ontario, Canada - Sep2016-L222-5m | ecosystem: Environmental > Aquatic > Freshwater >...
GCGCAGACAGAAGAACGGGCCACTATTGATGCCAAGTCTGCACACCTCGTTCTTCGCCGTAAGGATCTTGATGTTCGAGTAGCTGGCCTACGTGAGCGTGAACAATTCCTGCAGCAACGCGCGAGCGATACTGAGCGCCGTCTTGAAGTGGACTCTGCAGCTCGCCTCGAAGCGGGTGCTCGTCGTGAAAAAATTGAAGCAGCACTTGTTGCTGTTGGACGCCTTTCTGACCTAGTCGAACTGCATAAGGGAGCTACGGAATCACGCCTTGCTGAATTGCATGAGATGCGTCGTCGCCAAAGTGATGAGGTGCGCGCCGTTGCAACCCGTCTTGATAATGCACGCCGTGGACGCCACGAAGCAGAACAGCAACTCGAAGAGTTACGTGAACGAGTACGTCGCGTTGATGTTGAAGAAGCAGAAGCTCGTATGCGCTTAGAGGCCGCTGTCGAAATGATTCGTCGCGACCTAGAAGTGGAACCAGAAGTTGCTGAAGCTGCGCCGATGCCAGAAGCCATTGAAGGCGTCACTCATGCTGATCGTGCCCGAGTTCTTGAGCGCGATATTCGTCTCATGGGCCCCATCAACCCTCTTGCATTGCAAGAGTTCACCGAACTCCAAGAGCGCCATCAGTTCCTTGAAGAACAGCTCAATGACGTTCGTGCGTCACGCCGCGAACTCGCCCAGGTAATTGCAGCAGTTGATGTTGAAATTCAGTCTGTCTTTGCGGAAGCATTTGCTGATGTCAGCGTGAACTTCACGAACCTCTTTACGTTGTTGTTCCCTGGCGGTAAGGGCAAGTTGGTGCTGACAAATCCTGATGACATGTTGAACACAGGTATTGAAGTCGAAGCACAACCGCCCGGAAAAACATTCAAGAAGTTGTCGTTGCTTTCTGGTGGAGAGCGCTCGCTCACGGCACTTGCGTACCTGTTTGCCGTGTTCCGCAGCCGTCCGTCTCCGTTCTATGTAATGGACGAAGTTGAGGCAGCCCTCGACGACGTCAACCTTCACCGCTTCCTCGGCCTCGTCGCCGAGTTCCGTCGTGATGCTCAGCTCATCATTGTGAGTCACCAGAAGCGCACAATGGAAGCTGCTGACTGTCTCATGGGTGTTTCTATGCAGCCAGGTGGTTCTTCAAAGGTCATCACTGAACGTTCCACTGACGCATTGACGCGCTAGGAATCCACATGCTTGCCTCGGCTACAACAAACATTGCCATCGCTCTTGGTACTAGCGGCGTTGGGGTAGCGATTCTTGTTGTCCTTCGCAGCCGCAGCAAGCGCACTCGTGTATCAGCGAGTCCTGTAGTTGAGACGGTTGTCGATAAATCGCCCGTCGTAGTTCCTGAAGTTGTTGTTCCAGAAGTAACTGTTGCGCCAAGCGTTCGTGAAAAAGCAGGGCGTACACGTTCCTTGTTCGCTTCGGCATTTCAATCCATCCGCGGGCGCAGCATTGATGCTGCGACATGGGATGAATTAGAAGAAACATTGTTACTTGCTGATATTGGCATTGGGTTAGCGACACGATTGCTAGATCCGTTGCGTGATGCCGTAAAGGATGGTTCGTTGCGGTCACCAGACGAAGTGATTGCTGCTTTGCGTGATGGCATGACAGCTCAATTAGCAACGTCTGATCGGTCGTTACATCTCGATGCTGTTGGTTCACCAAATGTCTGGCTATTCGTTGGCGTCAATGGTGTCGGTAAAACCACGACCATCGGAAAAATTGCAACGGTGCAAGCCGCACAAGGCACCACGGTTCTGATGGCGGCTGGCGATACCTTTCGTGCAGCAGCAGCAGAACAGTTGCAAGTCTGGGCGGAACGTTCTGGCGCCGCATTTGTGCGCGGCGCTGAAGGGGGAGACCCTGCGTCGGTCATTTTCGATGGAATTCAAAGTGCTGCAGCAAAAGGAATTCAATTAGTCCTTGGTGACACTGCAGGGCGTTTGCAGAACAAATCAAACCTGATGGAAGAACTAAAGAAGGTACGACGAGTTGCCGACAAGGCTGAAGGCGTTGTGAACGAAGTTCTATTGGTCATCGATGCAACCACGGGTCAAAATGGTCTCGCGCAGGCTCGCGAATTTGCGGCGGCTACGGATGTCACCGGAATTGTTCTGACCAAACTCGATGGTTCAGCCAAGGGTGGCATTGTGTTTGCCATTGAAACTGAACTGGGAATTCCAGTGAAACTAGTTGGCCTCGGAGAAACTGCAGTCGATTTGATTGCGTTTGACCCATCTGAGTTTGTATCAGCCCTGTTCGAATAGTCCAGGCCGCAAGCTGCCCTATTCGTGGTGTCATTATCTGTAAAATGGCGACTAACCAAAAGGTATTTATGTTGCATCGTCGTTTTCTCTCTACCGTCGCAGTTGTTGCTTCGTCATCTCTCATGTTTGCGGCATGTGGATCAACTGATCCGCTCGTGCTGTCGTTGAAGTCATCACAAGTGAAGTCAGGCTCGAATCGCGCTAATCCGTCTTCTTCGCAAAATGCAGAAGATGCAAAGTTGGCGTATGCACAAGATGTTTCCTATTCAGTGCTCAATGATTTGCCAGATCTCGGTGCAACAGCAATGGCATGGACTGTGAATCCACTGACAGACAACATTGCCACACTCAAGAAGTTGGCAGTTTCGCTTGGATTACTGGGTGAAGTGCTGAAAGAAGATAAGAGTAACTTTTCAATCGGACTAGATGACAAGACTGGTGCAGGGTTGCAGTTGTTCGTTGATGTCTCCAGCGCGTGGTGGAATTATTCGTCAGGTTCAGTTACGGGCACAACACCGCCGACAAATCTTCCAGATGAAGCAACTGCTATCGCGCGTGTGACGCAGTTACTCAAGGATGCCGGACTACGCGTCAAGGCGTATGCGCTGACTGCCACAAAGTCTGACTGGTCCACCGAAGTTGTCGGCACTCTGATGGCGCGAGAGGTTTCTAGCAATATGTCCTTGTCTGTGTCATTCGGCAGTGAAGCAAAAATTATGTATGCATCAGGTCCGCTTGTTGAGCTGAAGAATGCAGGGTCATATCCGCTTGTCACTCCGAAGGATGCTGTGAAACGGTTGAGTCAATTGCAATATGGCTTAATGGGGCCAACTGCTCGTTCCACAATTGATATGGCTGTGTCATCACCTGTAACTGAAGGTTCCATCCCTGTAGCCATCACGGTGCCCATTACTGGCGTGCGGTTGGCTCTGATGCAAACTACGTTGACGAATAACTCAAGCATTTTGCTGCCCGCATATACCTTCACCAACGCTGATGGAGATGTTGGCACTGTTCTTGCAATTGAAGAGAAGTATCTTTCATATGGAGACAGCGAAGTGACTGATGGGGCGGACCCTGTTCCGACCCCCGTTCAGGTTGATACGGGTTCATCTGGTGGATCACCAGGTGCTGTTCCAGGACCAGCAGTGACTCCAACAATCGCTGTGGTGGCACTCGATAATGCATCGGCAAAAAAATTGATTGGTCTCACAGAGGCAGAAGCTCAAAAAGTCGCCGCTGAGTTGGGTTGGCAAGTACGTATTGCCATGCGCGATGGTGAAGCGTTCATGCTGACGACAGATTTCCAGACCAATCGGGTCAATCTCACAATTGTTTCGGGCTCAGTTACTGCCGTTGTCGTTGGTTAACACTCTTTTTCAGAGCGAAGGCGCCGATAACCTCAAGAACGCATGTTTGATTCGTTAGGCGACCGGTTACAAGGAATAGCAAAGCGCCTTCGTGGCAAAGGCCGCCTCACCGAGGCTGATGTCGACGAAGTCCTCGCCGAAATTCGCACCGCACTTTTAGAAGCAGACGTCAACGTTGGTGTTGTGCGCGACGTTGTTGCACGTATTCGTGAGCAAACAATCGGCGTCACGGTCTCTGAAGCGCTTGACCCCAGTCAGCAAATCATCAAAATCGTTAATGCCGAATTGGTGGCAATGCTTGGTGGGGAAACTCTCAAGATTGCTTACAGCAGCATTCCGCCCACGGTCATTCTTATGGCCGGTCTGCAGGGTTCGGGTAAGACCACTAGCGCTGCAAAGTTGGCGCGTTGGTTTAAGTCTCAAGGCCGTCAACCGCTTCTTGTCGGTGCTGACTTACAACGCCCGGCAGCAGTTGATCAGTTGCGCACGCTTGGTGCCCAAGTTGGCGTACCGGTGTTCTCAGAACCAGGCGACCCAGTTAATACGGCACGTCGCGGTCTTGAAGAAGCACGACGACTGGGTAAAGACATTCTTATTGTCGACACCGCTGGTCGTTTAGCAATTGATGAAGAAATGATGCAGCAAGTTGCTGACATTTCGCGCGCTGTCATTCCTAAGTACACATTCCTCGTAGTTGATGCGATGACAGGTCAAGATGCTGTCAGTGTTGCCAAAGCATTCGATGAGCGTCTCGCGATTGACGGAGTAATTCTCAGCAAACTTGATGGCGATGCGCGTGGTGGTGCTGCGTTGTCAGTAAAGACCGTTATCGGAAAGCCGATTGCATTTGCTGCAACAGGCGAGCGCATCGACGCATTCGAACAGTTTCACCCAGACCGTATGGCTGGTCGCATCCTCGGTATGGGTGACGTTCTTACGCTTATTGAGCAAGCAGAAAAAGTCTTTGAAGCAGACAAGGCAGAAGAAACCGCTGCCCGCATGCTTGAAGGTCAGTTCACGCTGGAAGATTTCCTCGAGCAGTTACAGCAACTGAAAAAAATGGGTCCGTTGTCCGGAATTATGGGAATGCTTCCCGGTATGCCAAAGGAAATGAAGGACGCCCAGATCGGCGATGACCAGGTCAAACTCACCGAGGCAATTATTCGTTCGATGACCCCGCACGAGCGCCGGGCGCCAGAAATTATTAATGGCAGCCGACGGACTCGTATTGCCACTGGCAGCGGCACGCAGGTGGCAGATGTCAACAAACTCATCAAGCAGTTCACCGAAATGCAAAAGATGATGAAGAAGATGGGCGGCCTCGCAAAGCCACAAGGCAAGCAGGGCAAGGGAAAGAACAAGGTCAGCACCAAGCAAGCCATGCGCGAGCTTGGCGATATGTTCGGCGGCAATGGTGGCCCTGGTGGGTTTCCCGGCATGCCAGGCGCTGGCGGCCCCGGCCAATTTCCTCCTTTTTCAAAGTAGCGATTCCGTTGGAGGAGGGCTTTGCACCGCTAGCCTTACCTAGTCCCGAACTGGGTCCTTTCAGGAGAAAATCGCACCATGGCAGTGAAATTGCGCCTAACACGAGTTGGCAAGACCAAACAACCTCAGTACCGCGTTATCGCGGCCGATTCTCGTCGCGCCCGTGATGGCCGCTTCATCGAGATCCTCGGTCAGTACAACCCTCGTACCGAACCATCAACGATCACAATCGACAACGACAAAGCTGTCAAGTGGCTCATGGAAGGCGCACAGCCAACCGAGCGCGTTCGCAAACTTCTTGAAATCAGTGGGGCGTGGGCACAGTTCACCGCCGCACGAGCTAAGTAATCCCGTGTCAGATTTCGACGACGCAAATTCTCTCGAAGCTCCCATCGCAACTGCGGTGCTCGCACACATCGTGCGCAGCATTGTTGATGACGCTGATGCAGTGAACGTCACTTCAGGTCCTGGCAAGGGCGACAAGATCCTCCTCGAGGTTCGTGTTGGTCCTGGCGATCTTGGTCGCGTTATCGGTCGTCGTGGCCGTACTGCACAAAGCATTCGCACAGTTGTCCGCGCAGCGGCAACAAACGACGATGTTGATGTCGACGTCGACTTTGTCGACGCCTGAGCAATTTGCTCCCCAACTCCGCGCCTGAAGGCCTTTTAGAGGTCGGTCGCATCGGAAAGCCCCACGGCGTACGTGGTGATGTTTTTCTCTCTCTTACGTCTGATTTAGAACAACGCCGTTCAGTCGGTTCTGAACTCATCATTGTTGAAGGTGGCGCGCAACGAACGTTGACCATTGCAACAGTTCGTCCGCAACAAGATCGTTGGGTCGTTCACTTCGAGGGCATTGATGATCGCAACGCGGTTGAAAAACTCACGAACAAGTATCTCTATGCAGAACCAATTGACGGCGCTGAAGGTTTATGGGTGCACCAACTCATCGGCTCAGACGTTGTTGATATGGCTGGCACTTCTTGGGGTACTTGCACCGGCGTATTGCATAACCCCGCTCACGACTTGTTAGAGCTTGCATCAGGCGTTCTTGTGCCAATTCCCTTTGTGGAGTCGTGTATTGATGGCGTCACGGTCATTAATCCGCCAGAGGGTCTGCGCGAAGCACTGTTGTCTGACACATCTAACGACGAAGAATAGGTAGCGTCGCAGGTAATGCGTATTGATGTCTTTTCAATCTTTCCCGACATTGTCGACGGGTTCTGCACGCACAGCTTGTTAGGCCGTGCTCGTGAAACAGGCGCCATAGACGTGCGTACTCACAACATTCGTGATTACGCAACAGACATTCACAAAACTGTTGATGACAATCCGTTCGGTGGCGGGGCAGGAATGCTCATGCAACCCGAACCAATTTTTGCGGCCGTAGAAGCAGTGCAACCTCCGCGTCCGTTGTTGCTACTCGGACCTGGCGGCCAGAAGTTCGACCAGAAGATGGCACAGACCTTGGCCGCCTCTGGTGGTTTCAGCATGTTGTGTGGCAGGTACGAAGGCGTTGATCAACGCGTGCGCGAGCACCTGGTCGACCACGAAATTTCTGTTGGCGATGTCGTGCTGGCCGGCGGGGAAGTTGCTGCCTGTCTCATCATCGAAGCTGTCACCCGGTTGATCCCTGGCGTCATGGGCAATGCAGTTTCGCCTGTCACTGAGAGCTTCGGAGCCGAGGGGCTGTTAGAAGAGCCCCAGTACACCCGCCCTGCTGAGTTCCGCGGTTTTGAGGTTCCTGAGGTCCTGCGTGGGGGAGATCATGGTCGTGTGGCCGCCTGGAGGCACGCCCAAGCCCTCTGGCGCACCCTGCAACAGCGCCCCGACCTCATTGAAGCGCGTGGCGGACTCACGAAAGATGAAGTCGCCTTGTTGGAAGGGGTGGCCTTTGCCTCGTATCCTTCAATGTTCCCTACGGAATGACCTTTTCCTTCGGTCACCCGCACACATCACAGTTTGAAAGCACGCACTCATGAAGATCACAGACATCGTTGACAACCAAAACAAGCGTGACGACATCCCGAGCTTCGGCCCCGGAGATGAAGTCAAAGTGCACGTACGCGTTATCGAGTCAGGCAAAGAGCGCGTTCAGATCTTTCAGGGCAACATCCTTCGTATCCAAGGTTCCGGAATTTCAGAGACCTACACAGTTCGTAAAGTCAGCTACGGCGTTGGCGTCGAGCGCACCTTCCCTATGCATGCTCCTTCAGTAGCAAAGATCGAGGTAATTCGTCGCGGTGATGTTCGTCGCGCGAAGTTGTACTACCTCCGTGATCGCGTTGGTAAGGCTGCCAAGATTCGTGAGAAGCGCGAGGCGTAAGCCTCTTGCTTCAAGAGACACGGAAATCATTCATATGAATACCGATGATCTCGACAACTTTGAAGCGGACCGCGAGTACAAACTCGCCCAGGAATACCAAGACGTCGTCGGCATGTTCAAATATGCCGTCGAAACGGAACGCCGGTTTTATTTGGCCAACGAAGTCACGGTGAATGTCACTGGTGACAGCGCTCGGCCGCTTATCGAAGTGGAAATGACCGACGCATGGGTATGGGATATGTACCGCAAGACCCGATTCATCCCCACAGTACGGGTGCTCAGTTTCAAAGACGTGAACGTGGAAGAACTCCCGTCAACAGATCTTCTGAATCCGAACGAGCTCTAGCAACAATTCGCCTCGCCCGAGCACGATGGGCAGAACAACGCGCAGCTGATTGGTATGTCGCTCGTGGGTACACAGTTATTGCCCGCAACTGGACCATGCGTGGTGGGGAACTTGACGTTGTTGCGCGACGCGGAAACATCATCGCCGTATGTGAAGTCAAAGCTCGTGCATCAAATTCTTTTGGTTCGCCGTTAGAAGCAATGACAGAACTAAAGCAACAACGCGTTCGTCGTGCAGGTTTTGCATTTGTACGAACGCTTGAGGAATCTGGTCTTCACATTCGCTTCGATGTTGCTGCAGTTCTAGGAACGAAATTAGAAATGTACGAAAATATTTTCTAGATCAGCGAGTGGCGCCGGTGTCGCGACGTTGCCAACATGCATGATGCCAATGGCGGCGCAAGTCAGGCGCTTCGCGCGGTACCGCAACGGTGTGGCCCATGCCTACGGGAATCTCTTGGTTGCATCCGGGGCACAGGTATTCCTTGAGTGCTTCGTATGGTTGCACCCGACGAGTATCAACGTCTCCGTACAGGTCGTGCCAAATATCACGGGCCATGGTGGTTACCCGAGAAATGCCCACGCCACGAGAACAACAGCAACGCAGAGTGCCATTGCCACAAACCACACGTCACTCTTGCGGGCTACTTGCTTACGTGTCGGATTGAATCCCATTCATTCAGTATCGCTCCACAATCGCCGTTCTGCACGGACGCTCGGTGAGTAGCGTGGAGACAATGCGCCGTTCCATCATTGCCACAACTCTTGTGGTGTTGTTTCTTGGCGCCGGTGCACCTGCATTGGTGAGCGCCGAAACGACGACCACTACAACTGTCGTGCCAGATGTTCTTGTGGTCTCTACCAGTACGAGTTCAACAACCACTTCAACCACTTCAACAACAACCTCGGTGCCTACGGCTGTCACCACCGTGCCAGAAGGCTGTGCGTTGCCCCCCGTTGCTCAGGCGGTCTTTATCGGCACTGTTTCCTCGCTCGACCCTGTAGCTGCGGTGTTCGCTGTGACGCAAGTGCGCGCCGGATCTCTTGATGGGTACATCAATGCCAATTCTGTCGAGGTTCGATACGGGCGTGACGTGAAGTATCTGCACAAGAACACCACGTACATCGTGGGGGTGTCGCTTGACAGCGTCACGTCAAAGTTGTCGTCAACGATTCGTGACTCAAATGAACTATTCGGCGGCGCAGAAGTGGTGGGCTCAAATGTTCGGTGTCCGAAGTATGAAGCGGCAGCGCGCACACTGCACAGCGACGGCACCAGCATTGACTCAGGTTTGTTCGTTACGGTCTTTGATCAACCAGCACGTTTGTTTGCCGCACTTGTTCTGCCAACGTTGCTCGTTTTTCTTGCACTGTTAGCCATTGTGTGGTTTCGTCGCGGAATGCGACGCTAAAAACTATTAGGCAGTAAATGCTGCAGTAGCTAATGCGCGCAGTTCGGTGACTGCATGCGCAAGACCCTTCGGGTCGCGATACAACGCACTTCCTGCAATCAACACGTTTGCTCCGGCTTTCGCTGCGCCCGCGATGGTGGTGGGCGAGATGCCGCCGTCAACTTCAACGTGCACAGAGTCGCCAAGGCCGCGCGCTGTGATCATGTCGCGTACTTGTCGAATCTTTGGCTCCATTGTTTTGATGTAGCTCTGGCCGCCAAAACCTGGATTCACTGTCATCACTAACACCATGTCGACAAGATCAAGAACGTTTTCAATCGTGCTCGCAGGTGTGTGTGGGTTTAGTGCAACAGCTGCTGTTGCGCCCATGCCGCGAATGTTTTCCAACGTGCGATGCAGGTGGGTGCACGCTTCAGCATGAACAATGAGGCGCTGACATCCGGCTTCTACGTAGCGCTGCGCCATTACGTCGGGAGTCAACACCATGAGGTGCGCCTCAAAAGGCTTTGTGCTGTACGAACGGGCAGAAGCAATGACATCTGGTCCGAAGGTGAGATTCGGTACGAACTGGCCGTCCATGACGTCCCATTGAATAATGTCAACTCCGGCCTCATCGAGAGCACGAACCTCTTCGCCGATCTTTGAAAAGTCGGCAGGAAGGACTGATGGGGCAATAAGAACAGGCAACGTCACGCCTCTCACACTAGCGAAACGACTTTCACTCGGACTTGCGCCGTATCCTGTCACGGTGACAACACCCCATTCTGTACGTATCGAAAAGCTCGTCGCAGGCGGCGAAGGCATTACCCGCCTTGAAGATGGCCGCGTTGTATTCGTCCCAGGCGTCCTTGCCGGCGAATTAGTCGAGATCTCATTATCCGAAGAAAAGAAAGACTTTGGCCGTGGTCAATTGATCTCAGTTCTTGAACCGTCTGCCAATCGCCGCGTTCCACCATGCCCTCACGTGGCTGAAGGTTGTGGTGGTTGCGATTTCCAACACATCGAACGCCGCATTCAAGGCCAAGCCAAACTTGCCATCGTGGCCGAGGCATACGCCCGTACCGCTCGCATGGAAATTGATCCGCAACTTCGCCGACTCACTGAAGATGCACGTCGCACGACAGTGCGCATGGTTGCTGGCGATGATGGTGTCATCGGATTTCGTGCCCATGATTCACATGACATTGTTCCCGTCACTAATTGCATGATTGCTCATCCACTCATTAATGACTTCATTGCGAATCCTGTTCTTGAAGGCGCTGGTGAAGTCACTATTCGTGTTGGTGCTCGTACCAACAACATCGGTGTATGGAATCATGAAGGCAAACTCGCAAACGGCCTTCCAGCTGGTTTGAAAACAGGCGAGCGTGCATCAATTTCTGAAATTGTCGGTGAGCACACATACAAAGTGTCAATGGGCTCGTTCTTTCAGTCATCGCCAGAAGCTGCCGAACTCATTATCGATTCTGTGTCGCGTCGTCTCGACAAGCTGGGCATCGAAGGCGGATACATGGTTGATGCCTACGGTGGCATCGGCCTGTTCAGCCTTGCGTTCTCTCAACGTTTCGACGAATTGATGTTGGTGGAATCTTCTGAATCTGCATGCAAAGACGCAGTACGCAACTTGGCTGAATGTGCAGCAACAATCGAGCAAGCAAACATGGACCAGTGGGATGCCATGGAAGCCGATGTAGTCATCGCAGACCCATCACGCCATGGCCTTGGCAAAATGGGTGCAGCATCAGTTATTGCTACTGATGCCCATACCGTCATCTTGGTCAGTTGTGACCCTGTAGCTGGTGCGCGTGACGCAAAGTACCTCTGCGACGCCGGCTACAAACTTGGTGAAGTAGAAGTGTTAGACATTTTCCCAGAGACGCACCATGTCGAAGTGGTTGCAGCCTTCAGCCGATAGGAGAAAAAAATGACGAACGAATGGGCCCGCCCAGTTGTGTATTTTCAGATTGAAGCACTGGATATTGATGTGCTCGAACCGTTTTACCGCCAGATGTTTAATTGGGACATGAGTGAAGGTTTCCTTCGTCAGATTCCGACAGGCATTGGTGGTCCGGAAAATGGCATTGGTGGCCACATGAGTCAAGGCACTCGAGGTGGAGTCACACTCTTTATTCAGGTAAAAAACGTTGAAGCGTCACGCGCGATGGCAGTGTCACTTGGTGGCACGTTGACATCGGAACCGTTTCAGATTCCTGGCCGTGCGTTGATTGCAGGTATTGAAGACCCTGAAGGCAACCCGATTACGTTGGTGCAGCAGTAATTACAACAGTGAATACACCGCAACACTGCGGCTTGATTCAGTAATTGCTGCACTCCACGCGGTAACAACAGCGTCGGTTTTTTTGTAATACGAGCTGTCAGCTTGTGATGCCTCACCGAACAACGTGATCACTACATACGTACCATTGTCGGCACGAGCAGTAGTGCGACGTGCAAGACCTGGACGATGTACATAGCACCATTCCTGCATCTGCTCGTCGAGAGCGCGAAATGCAAGGGCGTCAACGCCTGTTGCCAGGGTGAAAGTTTCTACTTCAAGAACAGCCATGAAAATCTCCGATGAAATTGGTGCGCCCTCTGGGGATCGAACCCAGGACCTGCGGATTAAGAGTCCGTTGCTCTACCAGCTGAGCTAAAGGCGCGTTACGAGGTTCAACACTAGGCGACAAGGCCATGTGTTCCCCAATGAGGAATTCGTGCCGCCGGTATCTGAATTGATACCGGCCCACGATTTGGGGTGAACGAGGGGATTCGAACCCCCGGCCTCTAGGACCACAACCTAGCGCTCTAACCAACTGAGCTACGCCCACCATGCGTTCAACAAGTGTGCCATGTGGAGAGCACAGTCCCAACATTCATTGGAGAAACTAGGTTTCCTCGCTGCCTCTCAGAAAGGCGAGTAGGCTGGTTACAACCGCTAATCGGGGTGATACCAATGTCAGCAACGAATCCCACGTTGCACCACAACTTGGCAGACAGAGCCAAGCAAATTACGCAGCGTGAGTTGCGTACATACGTCGAAAAAACGCCTGGTTCCCAGGCGGCTAACGCGAGGGCAAAGAAGGTGCTTCCCCTCGGTGTGCCATCAAGTTTGCAGGCGTATGACCCACATCCAATCGTCATCGCCAAGGCACAAGGTGCCTGGATGACTGACGTTGACGGAAACAAACTTATTGACTTCAGCATGGGCTTTGGTGCGCTCTTTTCTGGTCATGTGAACCCACTTGTTCGAAAGACAATCGAGACACAGCTCGACAGCGGAACCTTGTTTGTTTCACCAGCTGAGATAACTGCAGACGTTGCGGAACTATTGCGCGATCGTTTTGGTTTGCCGATGTGGCGATTCACAAACTCCGGAACTGAATCCACCATGGATGCCATTCGTGTTGCACGTGGTGTTACTGGTCGCGACAAGATTGTGAAAGTTGAAGGCGGATATCACGGACATCATGACGTAGTGATGGTGTCGCAAAAGCCTGATCTTCGTTTTGCAGGACCTGCAGATAACCCAGTGTCTGTTCCTTCAAGTGCAGGTGTCACTGATGCTGTTGTACGCGACACCATCGTGATTCCGTTCAATGATGCTGAAGCGTTAGAGCGTGCGTTGTCGCGAAATGATGTTGCATGTTTCATTGTTGAACCAGTGATGGAAAACATTGGTATTTGTTTGCCACAGCCTGGTTACTTGGAAGATGTTCGACGCATTACGCGCGAGCACGGCACCATGTTGATTTTTGACGAAGTAAAAACCGGTATTACAGCAGGTTGGGGCGGAGCAACAGGCGCTCTTGATGTGCAGCCTGACATGGTGTGTTTGGCAAAGAGCATCGGCGGCGGTTTGCCTGTTGGTGCATTTGGCGGAACGCTTGAATGCATGGGCCAGATTGAAAGCGGCAAAGTCGTTCACGTAGGAACGTACAACGGCAATCCGTTAGTAATGGCTGTTGCTCGCACTGTTCTTGCTGATGTGTGCACACAAGAAGTGACGGCCGCAACAGTTGCTCGCAACGCACTGTTGGTTGAAGCATGTGGATCCATCATCGACAACGCAGGTTTGCCAGCGCACACTGTGCAGTTCGGTGCAAAGGGCTGTATCACATGGTCAACAGAAGCTGTAAAGAACTATCGCGATTACAAAGCAACTGATTTTGATATCGCATATGCGCAATGGATTCACGGTATTAATCGCGGAATCATCCTGCCCCCAGGACTTGATGAACAATGGCTAATATCTGTTGTGCACACCGAAGAAGAAGCTCTTCAATACGCCACTATTTTCGGAGAATTTGTTGACGAACTCACTGCATAGCCAAAAGACACCAGCGCTGCCGAAGAAACTTCTTCGCGGTCTCTTTCGTCAATGCGCATGGTGCGGGGGCAAAGGTGCATTTTTTACGTCGTGGTACACAAAAGCTGATAACTGCCAAACGTGCGGTCTTAGTCGCGAACGCGGCTATGAAGGTTTTGAATTAGGCGCAGCCACCATGGGTGTTTTCATGACCTTTGGTTCGATCATCTCGTGGATGATTATCTCGGTCGCTACCGGAATCGCTCTCGTGCCGCTTTTGTTGATCGCTGCTCTTTTGGCCGTCTGTGTCCCAAGCCTTGGGTATCCATTGACCTATACGGTCTGGTTCGCAATTGACATCACGTTCCGGCCGCCCAATGAGTCGGATTTCGCTCAAGCCCAAGTGTGGCTTGATAATCGCGCCTCGGCCTAGCCGAATCCTGAGGGTCTTTCGCCCTTGCCAACTGGGGGACTGCCCCGTACACATGAAATCGGGCGACAATGCTTGACCGAACAGGTGTTCGTAGTTACAGTGTTGTTGTTCGAACACACCCATTACGTACAGTCCGTCATTCCAACAGCAACCGCTAGCGGAAAACCCGAAAGGCACTCACATGACCACTCCAAGCCCAGAACGCGATAAGGCCCTTGATGCGGCTCTCGCCCAGATCGATAAGCAATACGGAAAAGGCTCCATCATGCGCATGGGGGAAAAGAGCTCGATGACCATCGAGGCAATCCCAACCGGCGCATTGCCTCTTGACCTCGCACTCGGAGTTGGCGGATTGCCACGCGGCCGTGTTGTTGAAATCTACGGACCAGAATCCTCTGGTAAGTCAACTCTTGCCATGCACGTTGTTGCAGAGGCTCAGCGCAATGGCGGCATCTGTGCCTACATCGACGCCGAGCACGCAATGGACCCTGTGTACGCAAAAGCTATTGGTGTTGACATTGATCAGTTGCTTATTTCACAGCCAGACACTGGTGAACAAGCTCTCGAAATTGTCGACATGCTGATTCGCTCTGGTGCGCTTGACGTTGTTGTTATCGACTCAGTAGCTGCACTCACGCCACGTGCTGAAATTGAAGGCGACATGGGCGACAGCCACATGGGACTTCAGGCTCGTCTGATGAGTCAGGCATTGCGCAAGCTCACTGCCAACCTCAACAAGTCAAACACTGTGTGTATTTTCATCAACCAATTGCGCGAAAAGATTGGCGTTATGTTCGGATCTCCCGAAACAACACCTGGTGGTCGCGCACTCAAGTTCTACTCATCAGTTCGCCTTGATATTCGTCGTATCGAATCCATCAAAGACGGTGCCGAAGTTGTCGGATCACGTACACGAGTCAAAGTGGTGAAGAACAAAGTTGCACCGCCATTCCGTCAGGCCGAGTTCGACATCATGTACGGTCACGGCATCAGCCGCGAAGGTGCATTGCTCGACCTCGCAGTCGAAATGGCAATTGCTAAGAAGTCCGGCGCATGGTTCACCTACGAAGGTGAGCAAATGGGCCAGGGACGTGAGAACGCAAAGAACTTCTTGCATGACCACCCTGAGATCATGATGGACATGGAACAAAAAATCCGTGCCATCGCTGGTCTCAATGGTCAAGAAGACGCGGAGTTCTCTGCCAAAGACGAAGAGCCAATCGAACTCGATTAGTTCTTCGCACAACCGAGCTGCCGCTTTCTTACAAGGGCCTAGTCCTCTCCCAGGGGCTCGGCCCTTTGGGATTTATGGCCCAACTTTTATCAGTTATAGGGGTTGTTTCAGTGTGCGTGTCGGCGTGTTACCTTGTAGAAAATTCTTCAATAAAGGTCTGGCTCCCTATGAAACGTCTTTTTATCACTGCGACATTGGTTGGTTCACTCCTCGTGAGCACGTCGCATGTCAGCGCAGCATCACCACCGGATATCGGTATGCCTGATCAATCTGCACTTGATGTGCTGTCTCCCTCAAATGCAACATGGGCCAACATGACAGGCGGAGTCGCTGCACGACCATACGTCACTGCACTATCGGTCATTAATGGCGGAGTATCAACGCCACTTATTACAAACGGTACGACAACTGCTGAGACCAATGTGCCGATGGGTCGAATTGCAGTTGCTATTTCGCCATCTAACTTGTGTCGCACTGGTCAAACACCTTCTCCTGGTGTCTGTTATGCCACTCCCAATCGCATCGGTCTTACAGTGGGATTTCAAATTCAACCGGGCCAACTGGGATACGACTTCAGCCGTGCTAACAACTTGACCACGCCGGTCACCGCCGACACGGAATTTGATATCACGCTCAACATGAACACACTCGGACGCACACTTCGTTGGAGCTGGGCAAGTGGCGTGCCGACGTATTGGAACACTGCCAATTTAGGTACTGATGCGGCGACAGTTCATATTCGAATCAAGCCAACGCTGACTCCTGTTGTGCTGCAGGGAACCCAACAGCTCGGATGTTCACAAGTTCCAGTGGTGGCTTGTTCATATACGCAAAACACTCATGAGACATTGTCAGCAAGTATGACCCTGAGTCTCGACAACACGCTCGATGAGGTGTTTACTGGCGCGCTCTTTAGTAGTACTCGTTCATATATGGGTTCACTGATGGTTCAGCCGGGAGAAACACCGCAAATGACATACGGCGTGTCAGCGCCACAAACGTGGAGCGACGGAACGCCTAACTCTGCGTCTCTGAGCGCCGTACTAACTGATGCTTCTCTTTTGAACTTCTATGGCGCTACGCCTGACGTTGTGGCTAGTGCAGAATTTCAGACCGGAGCTCTGAATCTTGCTCGTACTGATGGTGGCACGCAAGGTGCAATTACGTGGACGCGGTGGACAGCAGGAGTGCAGGGGGTCGACGGGTGGTTGATCACGATCCCTGATATTCGATTTGTCAGTGCCGTGTCGTCTTCGGGTGTTAGTTCATTCGGTTCTGCTGTTGCGCCTGCAACGTTCAAAGTAAAGGCAAAGACATCGCCCAAAGT
>Ga0194060_10001527_pt1 | contig 16508 bp, 21 predicted proteins | sample SepL225m_MetaG_FD_163427 | JGI IMG/M metagenome (GOLD analysis project Ga0194060, IMG submission 163427) | Anoxic zone freshwater microbial communities from boreal shield lake in IISD Experimental Lakes Area, Ontario, Canada - Sep2016-L222-5m | ecosystem: Environmental > Aquatic > Freshwater >...
GTGATCTGCTCCTGCAGCATCAATATCAGCGCATCCTTTTCGGCATGGCTTAACTGACTCAGGCTTGATAGCGTTTGCATTGCCGCGCATTGTCGCTTATCGGCTCATGCGGGCTGAGTAGTTACCAATTTTCATAGACTGCGACACTTTTCGTTGGAGGGGCCCGGCCGGTCGTGCATAGGTATAAACAGCTGAGCTACACATGAAATCACAACTCCATCCAGTGAAGCCTGTATTCATCGACCTATTTAACCGCCACTGAGTTGGCGGGATTTCTGCGAATCAGCGTACGCACCCTTTACACCTACGTCGAGGAGCGTCGCGTACCTCCGCCACTGTGGCTTGGCGGAAAGCGGCTTTGGACGCCCCAAGCTGTTCATGACTTCATCGCCTCTGCGCGGCAGCGAAAGCGTCATTGATGGAACCGTCGCGTGGGTGGCTGGCAAGTCGGGTGTACAAGGTCACCACCGGCATCATGGCAATAGCCCTCCCGTCAACCCCGCCCCACCGAGAAATACTCCAGCCCCGCAGCCCTTACCCGTGCCGGCTCGTACAGGTTGCGTCCGTCAAACACCACCGGCTGGCGCAGCAACTGCTTCATCAGCGCAAAGTCCGGGCTCTTGAAGGGTTTCCATTCGGTGACGATGAGCAGGGCGTCTGCACCCTTTAGCGCGTCCATCGGGCTGTTCACCAGTTGCAGGTCAGCGCGGTCACCGTAGAGGCGGCGCGCCTCTTCCATCGCCACAGGGTCATAGGCCTGCACACTGGCACCCATGGCCCACAGGCGTTCCATCACGGCTCGGCTCGGTGCCGCACGCATGTCGTCGGTGTTGGGTTTGAAGGCCAGGCCCCATAGCGCAAAGCGCTTGCCCTGCAAGTCGCTGCCAAAGCGCGCCACCAGCTTGTCCACCAGCACCAGCTTTTGTGCGTTGTTGGCCGCTTCCACAGCTTCGAGCACGCGCAGGGCTACGCCGGCCTGGCTGGCCGTGCGCTGCAGCGCCTGCAGGTCTTTGGGAAAGCAGCTGCCACCGTAGCCAGTACCGGCGTACAGAAAGTCGTAACCAATGCGCGGGTCGGCTCCGATGCCACGGCGCACCTGTTCAATGTCGGCTCCCAGCTTCTCTGCCAGATTGGCCAGCTCGTTCATGAAGCTGATGCGGGTGGCCAGCATGGCGTTGGCGGCGTATTTAGTGAGCTCAGCACTGGCAATGTCCATCCGTATCAGGCGCTCGCGGTTGCGCTGAAACGGCGCATACAGCTCACGCAGCAAGTCGGTGGCAAAGTCGCTGTCGGTACCAATCACAATGCGGTCTGGCCGCATAAAGTCTTCTACCGCCGCGCCTTCTTTCAAAAACTCGGGGTTGCTGGCCACATGCAGGGTTAGTTGCACACCCCGGCTTGCCAGTTCCTCGGAAATAGCTGCGCGGACCCGCTCGGCTGTACCTACCGGCACGGTGCTTTTGCTAACCACCAGCTTGTCTTCGGTCATGTAGCGGCCAATGTTGCGGGCTGCGGCCAGCACGTACTGCATGTCGGCGCTACCGTCTTCGTCGGGCGGCGTGCCTACCGCGATGAACTGAATCTGGCCAAAGTTCACTGCCTCTTGCACATTGGTGCTAAAGCGCAGGCGTCCGGCTGCTGCGTTGCTGCGCACCAGGTCTTGCAGGCCAGGCTCGTGGATCGGGATCGTGCCAGACTTTAGGGTTTCAATCTTGGCTGCGTCCAGGTCCAGGCACAACACGTCGTTGCCAACCTCGGCCAGACAGGTGCCTGTGACAAGGCCCCCGTAACCCGTCCCTATCACTGTGATTTTCATTTTGATTGACTCCCTTGATGCCTGACGCGCGCCACGCCATTCTCGCCGGCGTCGTCAGAGTGCTTGCCCTTATTTAAAAGCCATCATGGCACCAAGCTGCAAGAAATAGTCCTGCGACCACAAATTCAACGGCGTTGCGTCCTTGATAAACCGCACCACATCCTGGCGGGCAGAGTCCACATCCAGAGCACGAATACGTGCCTGCAGCATCACCCTAAACTCGTCCTGATTCAAGGTGACTGATTCCAGATCCCCACTTTGCCTTGCCCGTTCACCAAGATGCGCCAAGTGCAGTGGGCAACCCATTCGCACATACCACTCAAAATCAAACCAGTCACGGCCCTTGACGCGGTTCTTCCATTTGCGGTAGAGCAAAGCATGCATTTTTCCGGCAAATAGATCCGGCAATGAAAAGCACTTGACGTAAAAAGAGTACGGCTGAATCAGAAGCTTTTCTTCGGTGACAAAACCCAGCGGCGGATCAGTATCCACCTCAAACTTGATCTTCATGGCCTTCTGGCCCGTCACGTGCAAATCGTAAACACTCGAATTGCTTTTCAAAAAGGCCGAAGCAATTGCTGTTGTGGCTGTTTTCTGCTTTGCCGTAATTTCCACGTCGAAACCAAACGCCGCAAACTCTGCCTGCAAGGTCTTGAAATAAGGCTTCATGGAGAAGTTGGCGTCTGCCTTGAGCAAGGAAAAATCAAGATCTTCAGAAAAGCGCGGCAGCCCATGAAAAATACGCAAGCAGGTGCCGCCATAAAAAGCCGCCTTGGCAAAAAACCCCGCCCGGTTCAGACCTGCCAGCGCAATCTCCTGCATCACCTCACGCAAGGCATGTGTCCGATCTTCGTGGGTATTTAGCGCATACCGCTGCAACATCTGTTCAACCACCGTCATTGCATCGTCTCCAAGGCCCTTAGTAAAGCGGTCAACTGTCGTGGCTTGTGGCCTGCTTCGATGCACTGTTGGATGATGCGCACGTCAAGTGCCGCCAGGGCATCCGGCGCCATGCGCAGGTCATCCAGCAAATACGCCCGCATGCTCGCCACACTCATCGCGCTCAGGTTACGGGTCAACAGCACCTTGTCGCACAGCGCCTTTTCCGGACTTGCGATCAAAAAACTTGCTCCCTCCGGAGTCTTTTCCATCCGCACGCCTATGCCATACACGGCTAGTGGCAGATGCGTGTAAGAGAAGCGGCCAACAGGCGTCACAAGTTCGCGCGTACGCCGGGGCGTGACCGAACTCACCTCTACCACCCCCTCGGGTATCAAAGCGTGCCAGCCCAATGCAAATTCCAGCGACACATACGACGGCCCAAACAGCACATTAGCCACCAAAGGCAAAGACACGGGCACAGTACGCAGTTCAGAGCCCAGCAAATAGAGTCCTCGGCAAAGCTGCACCAAATCACCACGCGCCAGCAAAGCGGCTATCTTGTCGTTCGGGCGTCGGTAGTCAGCCAGCAACGGCAACAACGCCCCGTGGCTAAAAGGTACGCTGCCAAAAGCCAGAAGACTGCGCCTCAAGACCATAATACGTTTTTACATACATAATCGAATATAAACCGATTATGCATGAAATATTTAAACACCCCATCATCCAGCACCAGTTGCGCAACCACTACCGCCTTGCTGGCGTCACCCATTTCCTGGCCTTGGGCGGTGACGAAGCGGAACGTCACCTTGAAACAATTGGCCAGACCAGGCAGCACGATGGGGAGGATGATGTCGACATTAAAGTTTGGCTCAGCCTGAAGCGACGGGCCAAACCAACTCACTTACAACCCCAACTGCTTGCCGAGCCTCTCCACGCAGTCGGTGATCTGCCCTTCCAAGCCCTGCAGTTCAATATCCGGGTTCAGCGGCGCCTCATACGGGCTGCTGACCCCCGTGAAATTGGGCAACAAGCCGGTGCGCGCCTTCTTGTAAAGCCCTTTCACGTCGCGGCTTTCGCACACGCCCATTGGCGTGTTCACAAAGACCTCACAGAAGTTTTCGGCTCCAATCAGGTCGCGCGCCATCTCGCGTTCACGACAGAAGGGTGAAATAAACGCAGTCATCACAATCAGACCAGCGTCCATCATCAGCTTGGCCACTTCAGCAATACGCCGGATGTTCTCCACCCGGTCGGCATCGGTAAAGCCCAAATCCTTGGTCAGACCCTGGCGCACATTGTCACCGTCGAGCAGGTACGTACGTCGCCCCTGCGCATGCAGCGCCACCTCAAGTGCGTTGGCCAGTGTCGATTTGCCCGAACCCGAAAGGCCGGTAAACCAGATCACCTTGCCCTGGTGGCCGTTGAGCTTTTCGCGCTGTGCCCGCGTCACAGACACCGCCTGCTTGTGCACGTTTTGCGCCCGGCGCAGGCTGTGCCTAATCATCCCTGCCGCCACGGTGGCGTGGCTGAATCGATCCACCAAAATGAAGTTGCCGAGCAACTTCGAATGCTGGTAGCTGTCATACACCAATGGCTTGCTGATGGCCAGGTTGCAAATACTGATGTCGTTCAACACCAGCTTTCTGGCCGCGTCATGCGCCAGTGTATTCACGTCAACCCGATGCTTGATGCTGGTAATCGAGGCACCAGCCCATTGAGTCGCCAATTTGATGTCGTAGCTGCGCCCGATCAGGCCAGCGTCTTCGTGCATCCAGACCAGCGTGGCTTCAAACTGGTCCGTCATTTCAAGCGGGCTCTGGCTCAACGAAAAAACGTCACCGCGCGAGGCGTCAATTTCGCGATCCAGCCGCAGCGTCACAGCCTGCCCGATGTTGGCCTGAGCAAGCGGCCCATCCATGGTCACAATCTCTGTCACGCCGGCAGTTTGGCCCGACGCGGTAACGCGGATTTCATCACCCACCTTCACACTGCCAGCGGCCACACTGCCGCTGAAACCACGAAAAGTTGAATCGGGCCGGTTCACCCATTGGACCGGAAAGATCAGCTTGTCGGCACCACTCTGCTTCACCTGAATCGTTTCCAGATAAGCCATCAAGGTTGGCCCTGCGTACCAAGGGGTGCGCGCCGAGCGAGCGGTCATGTTGTCGCCCTTCAAAGCCGACAGCGGAATGGCCGTCACACTCTCAAAGCCCAGCGTCACGGCAAACTGCTGGAAGGTCTCATGAATACGCTCAAAGGTTGCTGCGTCAAAGCCAACCAGGTCCATCTTGTTGATGGCCAGTGCCACATGGCGAATGCCCATCAGTGAAACCAGATACGCATGGCGACGTGTTTGCGTCAGGATGCCCTGACGCGCATCCACCAGCAGCACGGCTACGTCTGCCGTCGAGGCACCGGTCACCATATTGCGCGTGTACTGCTCGTGGCCCGGCGTGTCGGCCACAATAAATTTGCGCCGGCTGGTGGCAAAAAACCGGTAGGCTACATCAATTGTTATGCCCTGCTCGCGCTCCGCCGCCAGGCCGTCCACCAACAAGGCAAAGTCCAGATCATCACCCTGCGTGCCGTATTTGACCGACTCGCTCTTGAGTGTTGCAAGTTGGTCGTCAAATAACTGTTGCGCCTCCCACAGCAAGCGGCCAATCAACGTGCTCTTGCCATCGTCCACACTGCCGCAGGTTATGAAGCGCAGCAAGTCCTGCTGCTGTTGCTGCGCAAGAAATTCTTCGATTGAAGCCGGCGCGCTGGCAAGCGCCAAAGCTTTGGGTTTGCGGGCCATCAGAAATACCCCTCCTGCTTCTTCTTCTCCATGCTGGCAGAGGCGTCGCTATCAATGGCACGCCCCTGGCGCTCTGAACTGCGGGCGGCAATCAGCTCCAGAATAATCTCCGGCAAGCTTCTCGCAGCAGACTCAATTGCCCCGCTTAGCGGGTAACAACCCAGCGTCCGAAAACGCACCTCTCTGGCCTCGATCTGCTCGCCCGGCAGCAAGCGCATTCGCGCGTCGTCCACCAGCAGCAGCATGCCATCGCGCGCCACCACCGGGCGCTCCCTGGCAAAGTACAGCGGCACCACCTCGATGCTCTCCTGGTAAATGTATTGCCAGATATCGAGCTCGGTCCAGTTGGAGAGCGGAAAAACGCGAATGCTCTCGTCCTTGCTCTTGCGCGTGTTGTACAGGCTCCAGAGCTCCGGGCGCTGGTTTTTTGGGTCCCAGCGGTGGGTCTGTGTGCGGTACGAAAAAATCCGCTCCTTGGCGCGCGACTTTTCTTCATCGCGCCGGGCACCGCCAAACACCACATCAAACTTGTACTTGTCCAGTGCCTGCTTCAGGCCCTCGGTCTTGGTAATGTCGGTGTGCAATGCTGAGCCATGGTCAAAAGGGTTGATGTCCTTGGCGATGGCTTCCGGGTTGATGTGCACCAGCAGGTCCATGCCGCTCTGGCTGGCCATGTGGTCCCGAAACAGGTACATCTCCTGAAACTTCCAGCGCGTATCCACATGCAGCAGCGGCAAGGGTGGTGGTGCCGGGTAAAACGCCTTGCGTGCCAGGTGCAACATGACCGAGCTGTCTTTGCCTACCGAGTAAAGCATGGCCGGGTTTTCAGCTTCGGCCACTGCTTCACGAATGATGTGAATGCTCTCTGCCTCCAGACGCTGCAGGTGCGGTGTGCCGATCTTTTTTGCGGGCGCCAAACGTGCCTGGCGCTTCAGATCGAGCGTCGTCGGGTAACTCAGCAGGCACAGGCTGATGTTCTCCGGCGCCGGCATAGAACGGCAGCAGCCCACCAGGCGACCATGTGGCAGCAGGGCAATCTCTTTGCCAATGTGGATCTGCAGGCTTTGCAGGGCGTCCAGAATTTCGGCCTCGCCGGCCTGCGCCACCGTCAGCGGCACCCAGTAGCGCGCCCCGCGTGCGTCGTTCACATGCAGGCAATCGTGACCACCGGGTAAATTGAAAAGCTGGCCAAACATCACCAGCTTGCGCTTGCTGCGTGCGCGTTCCATCTCCCAATCCAGCACAGCCGGAATCGGACGGCGCCCTAGCTCGTCTTGCAGCAACTCGGGTGTCAGTTCCGGCGGCAGCAGGGCCAGCATGTGCAAGCGCCGCTCTGCCGTACGCTTGGTATCGGCCTGGCCGATGGCAGACAGATGCGCAAAGGCAAGGTCCGTATTCCAAACCTGTGGGGCATCCAAGCCCATAAGATCGGTCGCTGGCATCATCAAAGTTACCTCTGGATAGGAGAGTTTTTCAGGAATGCAATTTTGGGCGGTACAGCCTGTTGGACTCAAGGGCAAGCGCCTCAAACTTCTTGTCTAAAGTCCAGATCAATGCCGTCTCGCTGAGCAATGCAGAGGCCAGCAAGCTCATGTCCACAAAACCGCAGCCGCGACCGTGCAATTGCCGCAAATCCATCATTGCCAAAAATTCTTCTGGCGTAGCAACAGGCGCACTGTCGAGTTCGGCCAGCAAGTCGATGATGACTCTGCGATTGGGCGGTGTGCCGCAAGCCACCTCGCCCACAACGTAGGGGTGGCAAACAACCGCGCCTGCTCCAAGCAAGTCAACCAGATGCTCGTTGCGCACTTTGAAGTGCCCAACCCACACGGAACTGTCAACCAGTACATTCATGCAAGCGTCACTTCTTCACGCCGGCGAGGCACTAGCTCGACCTCCGGAGCCTGGCCCCCCAATGCCGCCAGACGACGGGCGGTTTGCTGCTGGATGAACGCCTTGACGCACTCCCTGAACAGTTCCGACTTCTCGGTTCCCGGCTCTGCCAGGGCCACTGCCTTGGCAAATAGTTGGTCATCAATCGTAACAGTGGTTCGCATATTCAGTCTAAAGCATCAATAAATGCATCATAGTACATCAAAAAAAACATCAAAACAGATTCTTCCATTGGAAAAGTGTCGCAATAACATTACGATATGATTTTATACTGTGTATTTTATAATTAAATAAATTTAGTCAAATTATATTTTCCATATAAGCACAATGCGTCATTTAGAAATCATCCCGGCATTGATTCCAGCGGTTCTAGCACTCGCCAAGTCCGCTGGCGAACGCATCATGGGCGTCTACGCGGACATGCTGGCAGCCAGTCCCGAGAGCACCACTGCGCTGGTGTCGCACAAGGACGACGGCAGCCCTCTAACACGCGCTGACTTGCTGGCTCACCAGGCCATTGCTCAGGGCCTGGCGGCGCTCACGCCACAGATTGCCGTCGTGTCTGAAGAAGACGCGCAGTCTCTGGTGCACCGCTTGCCAACAGGCGCCTTCTGGCTGATCGACCCGCTCGACGGAACCAAGGAATTTTTGGCCCGAAATGGCGAGTTCACCGTCAACATCGCCCTGATCCAGAACGGCGCAGCCATCTTTGGTGTCGTACTGGCACCGGCGCTGGGGCAATGCTACTGGGGCGGCGTCGAGCTGGGCGCGTTTCGCAGCGTCGGGCAGATTGTTGAACCCATCAAGATCACCCCGCCGGGCGAGCGCAAACAGCAACCGCTGCGCGTCGTCGCCAGCAAGAGCCACATGAACGCGCAGACGGTCGAATTCATTAACAGGCTGGGGCCGCACCAGTTAATTCAGGCCGGCAGCTCGCTCAAATTCTGTCGCGTGGCCGAGGGCGCTGCAGATGTGTACCCCCGCCTGGGCCCCACCTGCGAGTGGGACACCGCAGCCGCCCAAGCCATCGTCGAGGCCGCCGGGGGCAGCGTTTGCGCACTCGACGGCAGCCCCCTGCGCTATGGCAAACCCGAGTTGCTGAACCCGCATTTTGTTGCCTCGTCTGCGCCCGCGGCACCCAGGTTCCCACCCACATGATCGACGCCAGCTACGCCCTGGCCGGCGCGCTGACCGGGTTTATGGTGGGCCTCACCGGTGTCGGTGGTGGCGCCCTCATGACGCCCATCCTGCTAGTGTTTTTTGGCATCGCCCCAACCACTGCCATCGCAACCGACCTTTGGTTTGCTGCCATCACAAAACTGGTGGGTGCGCGCATCCACAGCAGCGCCGGTCAAGTTGATTGGTCCGTCGTCAAACGTTTGTAGGCTGGCAGTTTGCCGGTGGCGCTGCTGGTCGTGCTGATCGTCAGCATGGGGAGTACCGTTGCAAGGGTTGACTGGCTGGCCAAGGCAGTCGGAGCGGTGGTCCTGGTAACGGCCACGGGCTTGTTGTTTGCGCCAAAACTGTTAGCTCATGCCCGTCGCAAACGATTGGACAGTCCGGTCGAATTCAAATCCATTCAGCCTGCCATGACGGTGGCTGCCGGCGCCACGCTGGGCTTGTGCGTCGCGCTCACGTCAGTCGGAGCGGGCGCATTGGGTAGCGTGATGCTGCTCTACCTTTATCCACTGCGAATGACTCCGCATCGCTTGGTGGCAACGGATCTGGTTCATGCCATCCCCTTGGCAATGGCAGCCGGAATCGGCTACCTGTTTGCAGGAATGGTCGATTGGAAAATGCTCCTTAGCCTGCTGAGCGGATCGATCCCGGCCATCGTGGCCGGTAGCCTGTTGGCGCGCAGGGTGTCCGGGCGATGGATACAGCTGTTGCTCGCGTTTGTACTGATGGCGGCCGGGCTCAAGACTTTGATGTAAATGAATTGGACGATCCTGCTCGAAACTTTCGAGCTCAGTCGAAATCCGAATGATTACCAACCATCTTCCTTGTAATGCATAATGCATATACGCATTGAAAGGAGGTCTGCCATGCAGAAGAGAATGACTATTACCATGGACGAAGCCGTGTACGAAGGCTTGGTGCGGGTGGTCGGGCGCCGCAAGATCAGCGCCTTTTTGGAGCGTCTGGCACGCCCCCATGTGCTTGGCGATGATTTGGCGAGCGGCTACAAAGCCATGGCGCTGGACGCAACACGCGAACAAGAGGCGCTTGAGTGGAGCGAAGCATTGATAGGAGATGCAAGCCATGCGCCGGGGTGAGGTGTGGTGGGTGGATTTTGAGCCTGCCCGGGGCGGCGAAATACGCAAGACACGCCCAGCAATTATTGTCAGCAATGATCTTTCAAACGCTTATCTGAATCGCCTGCAGGTTGTGCCCATCACTTCCAATCTCGGCAGGCTGTATCCCAGCGAGGCGCCTGTGACCGTGGGCGGACAGGCCAGCAAAGCAATGGCAGATCAGCTGACTACAGTGGCCAAGGAGCGTCTGAGCTCTCAGTTGGGTGTTTTGACGCGACCCGATCTGAAGGCGGTTGAACATATCCTGAAGCTCCAGTTGGGCTTGCCGCTCTAACAGAGCGGAAAAGGGGACGTCATTCGCAGTGACCAAAGCCCAAAAGATCGGCCTCAAGAGTTGGTCGGTGCGCAATGCCATACCAAAGCGTAAACAGAAGCGCTCCCTTGAGCAGGAAGTTCGATGCATGCTCTGAGATCGACAACCGGTACAACAGCCGCTCCAGACCGTAGTGCGTGAGTGTCAGGTTGAAATCTTGTTTGGTCGCGTCGGCGTGCCGCTTCAGACGTGCTCGAACGGACGCCGCCAAGTTTCGGCTCACGTTGTCACGCTTTCCAGGTAGGGACGTATGACATTTGCCACGCGATCAACAGTCGCGAAGTGCCAGATCTCGTCCATTGTGAATTTTCTTTGAGCCCAGCCATCACGCAGAGCTTCCAGCGCAACGTCCAGGCCGATCTTGTTACGGTATTTGAAGCAGTCGGCCACGGTCTTGGCAGCGTTAAACACCGACACGCTCACGCCATCGACCGACAGATGCTCAATGCCATCGGTAAAGGCTGCGCCCGACATTCGCACGGGGCGGATTTTTGGTTGGTCAAGACGTGGAATCGGTGCACGGTGCACGATGCGCAATTGCAAGCCAGACTTCGAAAGGTGCCTGTGTGCCAATGCCGTGCACTTGCAGTGCTGAAAGCAGACAAACAACACCCTGCGGCACTCGCAGCGCCACTTCCGCTAGTGAACGGTGTTCGCTAATTGTCTGCCCTGGCAGACCGTACACCCTTCGGGCGACTCTTTCGAGCTTTCCCGCTGCAACCAGTCGGCTGAGCACAATGGTGGGCAGCGCGTGTTGCCCAAGATCCCGAGCGCGTAGCAGTGGCCTCGCCTTGGCAAGGTTCAGCACAGCCTGCTCATGTGTTGAAAGGGAACTGAGGCTCATGGTGCAAGTATGTTGCAATTAATAGGCATTTGTCAACAATATTATTGCAATAGCAACGACACTTCGGACCGCTGCGCGCAGCGCGGTACGGCGGTGCGCGGCAATCCCCATCCGCATTTAGAGAAACCCCACCGGCACTGCTGTCACACTTTGCGACAGCGGGATGTCGCGCTCTACCATGCAAAGCACTGCGCCTGGCCCAATCGTCTTGCCCAACTTGTCGAGCACGGCAAACTGGTGCCTGGCGTTTTGCGAAGGAGACGCAGTTTTCTTAATCTCTACCGGATACAAGGTGTCGCCAGACTCGATCAGCAAGTCCACTTCCAGCTGGTCGGTGTCACGGTAAAAGAAGAGGTTCGCCTCCAGACCGTTGTGCCAATAACTCTTCACGATCTCACTGACCACCCAGGTCTCCAGCATCGCGCCCGACATGCTACCCACTTCCAACGAGGCCGCATCAGGCCATTTGGTCAAATAAGCCGCCAGGCCCGTATCCAGGAAATAAAGCTTCGGCGTTTTGACCATCCGCTTAGTCAAATTGGTGTGGTACGGCTGCAGCAAAAATACCAGGCCAGAAGTCTCCAACACCGACAACCAGGCCTTGGCGGTCTTGTTGTCAATGTCCACATCCCGTGCCAAGTTGGCGTAATTGAGTAACTGCCCGGTTCTAGCCGCCACAGCCGCCAGAAAACGGTTAAACGCCAGCTGATCAGAAACCTTCAGCACATCCTGCACATCGCGCTGAATGTAGGTCTGGATGTAGGAGCGGTAAAACAAGTCCCGCGTTTTGGTCCCTTGTTCAACAAGCCGCGGAAACGAACCCAACCAGATTTGCCGAAAAACCGCCATCAGTGGCTTGGGCGCTTGCGCACTGGCGGCGCGTGCGGCTGCGATCCACGGCGCAGTCGGTACAAAAGGCTGCGACAAATCAGCGCGTCCATCCATTTCTGCCTGGGACAGTCCGAGCAAATCAACAATGGCTACCCGCCCCGCCAGGCTCTCGGTAATGCCCCGCATCAGCTGGAACTTTTGTGACCCTGTCAGCCAGAACAGGCCGTTGCGCTTATCCCGATCCGCCATAATCTTGATTGCGCTGAACAACTCTGGCGCGTACTGAATTTCGTCAATGATCAGCGGCGGCGGCCAGGTTTGCAAAAAGAGCGCAGGGTCGCGTCGAGCCAACGCGCGTGCATCCATGTCGTCCAGCGTCACATAAGCCCGCGGCATCGGCGTACCCTCTTTGGCACAGATTTCGAGCAGGGTCGTTTTACCCACCTGCCGAGGGCCAGTTACCATCAAGACAGGAAAGCTGTCACTGATCGTGTGAATGGTTTTTGAAAGTGTGCGAGCGTACATAAATGCCGTTTACATTGGAATTTCTATCCAGTATAAACGTTCTTGCTCACCGACTGAAGTCGACCCTACGTAACCACCACCTCCTTGCTGGCATCGCTCAATTCTTGCCCTTGAGGGCTGACGAAGCGGAACGTCACTTTGAAGCAGTTGACCAGACCGGGCCAGGCGCCAAAGGCCTCGGTGGGTAAAGGTCTGCGGCTGGGCAGGAGTTGTAAACTGCGCGCATGAATAATGTTGCTCACCCCAACTTCAGCCGCAAACCGTTTGTGGTAAACGTCATCTTTGACGCTGAATGCGGTATGTGGGTTGCGTCTTGCGACGCGCTTTACGTGGTAACAGAGGCTCCAAACTACGAGGCGGTTACTGCCCGTTTTTGGGAAATTGCGCCTCAGATTGTGCTCGCCAATGGCATTGGCTTTGATGCCACCAGCCGCGTTCAATTTTGCCACGTACAGGACGCTGCTTCGCGCATCGCCATGTAACGCATGGGCAGCGGCTATTACCCGCAGTTGCGCAGCATCTTGTTGGCTCATGGTTGCAACTTTGTGCGCCATGGAAAGGGTAGCCATCAAGTTTGGCACAGCCCCATCAGCGGCAACACTTTCCCGTTCAAGCTCCGTGTGCGGTATCGGACCGAATTCGGGAAGCTCGCAAGGACAAATCGTGGCAATTGCGATGACCCGAGTTCGTCATTGGGAGGAGCAAAGCGACGCGGCAGTCCATGTGTCCCTTAGTTTTGCCGTTATTCCCCAACGCGACGCAGAATGGTTTCAATGACGGCTACAGAAATTCGGAAATCCGATTTGTGCAAGCGAGTAAAAACCTCTTTGGCACTGGGAACCAAACCCCTCATGCGGGCCATCCCAATCACGGCTGCGGTACCTGCCACTTGCAAACCGTTTTCCATGGCAATGGCGCGACCCGCCCGCTCGTCCATCAGCAACAAACTTGATGCTGGATTTGCCAAGGCTATCCGGATGCAGGCGGTCTCACCCTCATCAAGCTCCGGCAATGCGGGCTCGTCAGGCGTAGGGTCACAAACCGCCAGCCATCCAGACTCCAATGCAAAGCGAATGGCTTGCTCATCGGGCGAGCCAAAGCCAGTCAAAACTTCGGCACTGACCTCGGTGGGCATCCAAACCACGCCAAACAAAGACTGTAGCCAGCTCAAGCCATCCACACGCGCAAGAGCAATAAGCGGGCTGGCGTCTGTCAGGACGAGGCGAGCCATTGCTCAAGCGTCTCCATATCCTGATGCGCGTCTTGCGCGCTACCTGTCACAACAGGAATACCAAGGCGAGACAGGTGTGACACAAACAGTGTCACCGGCAACCCGGCAAGCCGCGCCGCACGCGTCAAAGACAAATTGCCGTCCCGAAACAAGGCCGTGGCCAGTGCTGGCTTGACGCCACTTGCATCAAGCACTTTTGCTGATTCAATGCCCACCATCAGCGCATCGGGTTTGTCACGATTCATGACCAGCACAACACCACGCCGGGCCATCCGCAAGGCCTCGCTGGGATTGTTCTTGAGACCACTAACACTGACAGTTTCCATTCCTATCTCCAATGGGAATAACTAGAGGGAATCATGCTAGCACAGTTGGGCTATCGGCAGATTTCGTAGGGGCGAATTTATTCGCCTACCTTGTCTTAGCCAGCGGTACTCATGTTGCCTTAATATTTGAATAACCAGGGTGTAGTAGCCGTTCATGCGGGCATGGGCAACGTGTCTCGAATGCGAAGCTCAGTCGTGGCGTGGGCTTTGGTGTCCTGCAAGACCAGCGACAACAACTCGTCAGCAGCCAAATTGGCCTCTGATTTCAGCTCCTCCAAGTTTTGCCCCGACACAACCAGACCATCCAAATCGAAGCTTTCGGCCCAGTAGCTCTTGGACTCAGGGTCAAAATGCACTTGCACCCGCACCAACAAAGGCACACCCCAACGGGCAGCTAACTTCCAGCCAGGCAAACCAACACGGTACATTGCACACCTCCAAACAAGAAGCCTGATCCTATGCGCACCCACTCCAACCGTGTGATCCGTGCGGCCTACGCTCGACCCACCAAAAAATGCGCCAATCCATTTCCATCGTCACTGCGAGGCCTTCAGGCCGTCGGTGGCAGCCACGCGGCTGACAGCGACATGGCAGTCCACCACCACCCCATCATCCAGCACCAGCTGCGTAAGCACCACCGCATTGCTGGCGTCGCCCAAGTCTTGTCCTTGCGCGCTGACGAAGCGGAACGTCACGCTGAAGCAATTGGCCAGACCGAGCAGCACGAGGGGGTCGGTGATGCCGACGTTAAAGTTTGGCGCATCGCCCACCGATGTTCCTGGCGAAGCAACATGGCCTCGGCAACGGTCCGGGCTGAGATCTGCGGCTGCGGCTCGCGAAGCCAAGCCAGAAAACAATTGCTCATTCCTTGCGTGCCAGCAATTCCAACCGCTCCCTACTATCACCCCACAAAGTCGACAGCGGAACTGCCCACATCCCATCACCCAGAGGCATGGTTTCTGTACCGTCGTACAGCAGGATGCCCATCATGAACTGATCTGCTGCAACACTCGCCAATTTCTTCAAGCCCCGCAGATCGCTGGCTTTCACTGTGGCGGCGGCCTTGACCTCCACGCCAATCAATTGGCCGGCAGAGTTCTCGATCACCACATCCACTTCAAACCCGTCAACATCGCGGTAGTAGAGCAGCCGGTAGTCGCCCTCGGCCGTGGTGCTGTGCTTGAGCAGTTCGGCATAAACAAAGGTCTCAAGAACATTGCCAAATCGGCTGCGATCACGCTGCACTTCGGCGCCTCCCAGATCAAGCAAGGTGGCTAACAGACCGGCATCGATGAATTGCAACTTGGGGGATTTGACGACCCGTTTGAGTTTGTTTTTCGCCCAGACCTCAACGCGTCTGAGAAGGTACATCTGCTCAAACACGCCAACATATCGGGCCGCCGTCTTGCTGTCCAGACCCACCTGACCACCAAGCTGGGTGTAGTTGCACATCTGGCCCGAAACCTGAGCCAGGCTGCGCAAGAATCGGGGCAACTGATCAAGCTTGTCGATGCTCGCCACGTCACGCACATCACGCGCAATAAGGGCATCCAGATACTGGCGTGCCCACACCGTGCGCCGGCGCGCACTCTTGCGCGAAATCGCCTCAGGGTAGCCACCCTGCAAGACAACTTCAACCAGAGCCTGCCCAACAACGGGCTTGCCAACTCGAAGCAGACTGCCCGCAAAAGCCGCATCGATCCAGTTCGCGTTGCTCCCATTGAGCTCGCTTTGCGACAAGGGCAACAAAGCGAGCATTTCCATCCGCCCTGCCAAAGAATCCGCCACCGCCGGCATGGCCATCAAATTTGCCGAACCCGTCAGCAAGAAGCGCCCGGCTCGCCTGTCTTCATCGACACTCTTCTTGAGGGCCAGCAGCAATTGCGGCGCACGCTGGATCTCGTCAATAACGGCGCGGTCCAAACTGCGAACCATGCCAACCGGATCATCCCGGGCTGACAGCAACGTCAGCTCGTCGTCCAGCGTGAGATAGCGCATCCCTGGCGTCGCCATTTGCCGCACCAGCGTTGTTTTGCCTGCCTGGCGCGGCCCAGCAACCAGAACAACGGGCGTGTCGGTCAACGCTTCTGCAACACGTGTCTGAATCAAGCGAGGATAGAAAGGGGCTGCGTCCATTAGCCGATTTTACCGATAAATATGGAATGATGATCCGATTATTATGGAATACAAACTCAATAATTATGGAATTACCCCCGCCCCACCGAGAAATACTCAAGCCCCGCAGCCCTTACCCGCGCCGACTCGTACAGGTTACCTCCAACGGCAACAGAGCGGGCGAGCCACTGCGTTTGCACCCGAGCCATAGATTGGCATCAGACGTAAGAACACGGGCACGCGCGCTCACCGCGTCGCGATATACCTGTGCGTCGTGCTTTGGAATGAAGCCGGGCACGACCAAATCCGAGCTGCCGGATACGTTCTGCGCCCGTAGCTTTGCGACAGCACACTCTCAACCGCAGCCGTAATAAACGCCGCCTGGTTCCGCGACGGCCTCCAATCGAAACAAGGGGTTGCATGGAAACTACCTTGTGCACAGAGCAGCGCCACGGCCTTCTTGTCGAACGATACAAAAGTTTCCCCTCCCAGCCAATTGCCCTCAAAGGCGATCACGCCATCAGCAAAATCCCCGCCCGCGTTGAGCACCTTTAACCCCGCCTCGACTGCGGGTCGGTTCATTTCTACGTTTTCACTGGCCATCAGCGCACGGACCG
>Ga0194060_10001528_pt1 | contig 16506 bp, 13 predicted proteins | sample SepL225m_MetaG_FD_163427 | JGI IMG/M metagenome (GOLD analysis project Ga0194060, IMG submission 163427) | Anoxic zone freshwater microbial communities from boreal shield lake in IISD Experimental Lakes Area, Ontario, Canada - Sep2016-L222-5m | ecosystem: Environmental > Aquatic > Freshwater >...
AATACCCGTCATATTCACAATAAAGGGGGGTATTTTATGTCTAGGGTTAATCAAAGTCACATATTTACCCGTCACTTCCACCCCATTATGTATCACAATAGCAATTTCAGTAATGCCCGCCGATTGAGGGGTACTGCCTGTGGTTTCAATATCTACAACTGCAAATTCCATAGAGTGGCTAAGGTCGTATTTTTTAGCAACTTATTGCTTGTCCCTTTTCCTTATTTTTGTGGCTCATTATAGGAAAAGACGCAAAGCATGGAATTGAGTAAAAACTACATACCGGGTGAGGTTGAATTAAAATGGTATAAGCATTGGGTGGACAGTGGTTATTTTCATAGTACTCCCAACGATAAAAAAGCATATACGGTGGTGATTCCTCCACCAAATGTTACCGGTGTCTTACATATGGGGCATTGTTTGAATAATACTATTCAAGATATATTAGTGCGTCGTGCGCGTATGCAAGGATATAATCCTTGTTGGGTACCTGGTACCGACCACGCTTCTATTGCTACGGAAGCAAAAGTAGTGGCAATGTTAAGAGAAAGAGGTATTGCAAAATCTTCTTTAACAAGAGATGAATTTTTAGGATACGCTTGGGAATGGAAAGAAAAATACGGCGGTATTATTTTGCAACAATTAAGAAAGATGGGTTGCAGTTTAGATTGGGAGCGTACTTCTTTTACCATGGACCCCGACTATTACGAATCGGTTATAAAAGTATTTGTTGATTTATACAAGAAAGGAAAAATTTATCGCGGCAAGAGAATGATTAACTGGGATGTGCGCGCGAAAACGGCTTTAAGTGATGAAGAAGTAATACATAAAGAAGTAGCAGGTAAAATTTATCACCTTCGTTATAAATTAGATGTGCCTGGTGAAGAATATATAACCATTGCCACCGTTCGTCCTGAAACTATTTTAGGTGATAGCGCTATTTGTGTGCACCCTAAGGATGCACGTTATAAAAACTTAGTAGGTAAGTTTGCTTTTGTACCCTTAATTAACAGACGCATTCCTATTATTGCAGATGATTATGTTGAAATAGAATTTGGAACAGGTGCTTTGAAAGTGACACCTGCGCATGACATGAACGATTTTGTTTTAGGACAGAAATATAATTTAGAAGTAATAGATACCATGAACGATGATGGTACATTATCGGAAGCGGCAGGATTGTATATTGGACAAGATAGAATTGAGGTAAGAAAAATTATTACCAAGGATTTAGAGGCTGCGGGAAATTTAGTGAAGATTGAAGACTATACACACCAAGTAGGATTTAGTGAAAGAACCGATGCCATTGTGGAGCCAAGATTAAGTTTGCAGTGGTGGGTAGATATGAAAAAGTTAGCGGCGCCTGCACTTGAGGCAGTAATGTCTGATGAAATTAGTTTTCATCCTGCTAAATTTAAAAACTTATATCGCCATTGGATGGAAGGTATTAAGGACTGGTGTATTAGTAGACAATTATGGTGGGGTCACCGCATACCTGCATGGTATGATGAAGAAGGTAATTTTTATGTAGCACATAATGAGGCAGAAGTAAACGCGAATCATCCTGAAACCAAAGGAAAAAAATTAACACAGGACGCCGATTGTTTAGATACTTGGTTTAGTAGTTGGCTATGGCCTTTTGAAGTATTTAAAGGTTTGTCGAACCCAGGTAATGCAGAAGTAAATTATTACTACCCTACTAGCACACTGGTAACTGCCCCTGAAATTATTTTTTTCTGGGTAGCTAGAATGATTATGGCGGGTGAAGAGTACATGGGAAAAATTCCTTTTAAAGATGTTTACTTCACAGGCATTGTACGCGATAAGCAAGGAAGAAAAATGAGTAAGAGTTTAGGCAACTCTCCAGACTTATTAGGACTCATAGACCAATATGGTGCTGACGCTGTACGTTTTGGTATAATGATTGCCTCTCCTGCAGGGAACGATTTATTGTTTGATGAATCGACCTTAGAACAAGGAAGAAATTTCAATAATAAACTATGGAACGCGACTAAATTATTGAAGATGTGGGAAGCCCGTCAAAATAATGAAGGCGCTATTCCAGAAGATGCAAAATTTGCGATGGATTGGTTTGAAGCAAAATTAAATACAACACAAATTGAAGTAGATGAAATGCTTAAAACCTTCCGCTTAAGTGAAGCACTAAAAACTATTTATGGTTTAATATGGGATGATTTTTGTAGCTGGTATTTAGAATGGATTAAGCCAGGATTTGAACAACCTATGCATGTAGGGGTTTACGAAAAAACTGTTGAGTTTTACGATGCTTTATTACAATTACTGCATCCTTTCATGCCATTTATTACAGAAGAGATACACCATACATTAAAAACACAGTCCGAGGATTTATGTGTGAAATTGTATACCCCAAATGTTGTTGTAAATAAAGAAGTTTTAAACGCAGGTGCATTATTACAAAATGTAATTTCTACTTTACGTGATGCACGTAATAAAAACCAGATCAAACCAAAGGATGCCATTGAACTACATATTCAAACAGCTAATAACGCGCCTTATCAAACCATACAAAATATATTAGCGAAACAAATTAATGCTAGCAGCATACAATATACAACTAGCACTATCGCTTCTTCTATTGTGGTGGCCTTAGAAAAAGATAAATTTTATATTGTTGCTAACCAAGCTATAGACACTGCTAGCTTAAAAGAAAACTTATTGAAGGACCTAGCCCATCAACAAGGTTTCTTGCAAAGTGTAGATAAGAAATTACTTAATGAAAAGTTTGTTCAAAACGCGAAACCTGAAGTACTAGCCATAGAACAAAAAAAGAAGGCCGATGCTTTAGCTAGAATTCAAACCATTGAAGAAAGTTTAGCGCAGTTAGGATAAATAATTTTTCAGAATTTAATTAAACTATACTAATTAGACTCAGGGTAATATAAAAAGGATAGTCAAAATAATCTAATGACCGAAATTCAAATAACAAGCGCTGGCTTAAACGACAGAGATTTTATTAGATCTGTATCCGAGCGCACCTGGCCCAGCACTTATGGGCATATTATATCCCAAGCACAAATTGATTTCATGTTAGATTGGATGTACAGTAATGAATCCTTAGAAAAACAAATGAATACGGGTTGCGAGTTTTATATAGCCAGCATTAAAAAAGAAAACGGCGAATTGGACGCTGTAGGGTTTTGTTCGGTAAGCCCTGAAGATGAAGAAGATAAAAGTAAAGATGCATTAGAAATTTCAAATGCGCATAAACTCAATAAATTATATGTACTCCCCGAAGCACAAGGTACAGGTGCTGGGAAGGCCTTATTAAATAAATGCATTGAAGTTGCCAAGGCAGCAGGCTCGAACTCCTTATTCTTACAAGTGAACAAACTAAACAACGCTTACACTTTTTATTTAAAAAAAGGATTTATTAAAGAGCTCGAATTTAAATTTGATATTGGTAATGGCTTTTACATGGACGACTATGTCATGCGATTGAACTTCTAAATCTTAGGTTTTTTATCTTCCTTAAACCCAATAATATTTCTTTCATTCCATTTTACTCTATTCATAGTTAAATCTAGTAAGTGTTCAATAGTGTCATAAATTTTATTGAGCTGAACATCGTGTTCACCAATTCTTTCTCTTATCTCTTGAAGCTGCCCTTTTATAGTTGCATTTTTAATTAACACTCTTTTCATTTCAATAAACATTCTAATTATTGAAATATTCATCATTAGAGCTTTTTCACTTTTCAAAACTCCTGATATCATTGCCACGCCATGTTCAGTGAAAGCAAATGGTATTAATTTTTTGTTTCTTTTATACCCGGATGATATCACAGATTGTGACATCATCTCAATCCATTCTTTTTCGGACAATCTAAACATAAAATCTGCAGGAAACCTTTCAATATTTCTTTTGACTGCCTGGTTTAATGTTTTCGTATCCACTTCGTACAAATATGCTAAATCAAAATCAAGCATTACCATTTCACCTCTTATTTCGTGTATTTTTTGTTGAATCAAATTTATTTCTGTCATTATTTAAAATTTGACAAGTAAAATATACTTTATAACAATTGAAGATTTAAGTATAAATACCTTTTCAGGGTATGCGGTCACAATTTGTGACCGCATACCATCGTTTTTGCCCTATGCGGTCACAATTTGTGACCGCATGCCTTAAAATTCACCTGATGATGTCACAATTTGTGACCACATACACTTAGAAAATAAGCTATGTACAAATTAAATCTTAGAAATCACCACCCCTTCTAAACTCATTTGGCGGTCGCTTGGATTGATTAGAATATCAATCTTGTTTTTATATTTTTTATTCATTAGATCACGAATAAACCAAATGCCATTAAATTTTCCGGCATTGGACAATTTTACTTTATCTCCGAAAGAAAATAATTCTTTTAAATCTCTACTAATGGCAATGACTCTATGCTTCATTGGATTAACACTATCTAGTTTAAAACCACTTGCAGTAATTAAGGGAGTACTATCTGTTTCAGCTGTATCGGTTTTATAAGTACTTAAAGAAACTTTACTTAAAGGCTTTAACTCTAAAGCATATTTAGCAACAACGCCTCTCCCTCCGCTAGGCAATAATATAAGTGTAGTGCAAATAAGACTTGCAATAACTATACCCATTCCAATGTTGTTAAGATGCTTCATAATTTAAAATTGACAGGTTTGGCCTATACAATTAAATGGGTTTGTTTAACGACACCCATTATAAAAACGCTTTGTACCTGACTTATATTGTCGGCCTGGCTTAATTTGTTCACGTGGAAGTTGTAATAACTGTTCATATCCTCGGTCACAATTTTCAGCATAAAGTCAAATTCCCCCGAAATACTATAGCATTCTACTACATCGGGCAAGTCATTTATAAGCTTAATAAATTGTCCTCCCGACTGCTTACTATGTTGATTTAGAGACACATAGCATATGACCATTAAACCTTTTTTTACCTTAGCTCCATCTATTAAAGTAGCATATTGTTTAATAACCCCACCCGCCTCTAGCCTTTTAATACGCTCATGCACCGGCGTGGTACTCAAATGAATTTGATCTGCAATTTCTTTTACAGTGATCCTGGCATTCTCCTGTAAGAGGCGTAAAATGGCTAAATCCTTCTCGTCTAATGAGATAGATTGTTGAAGACTAGCCGAATCTACTAATGGAGCACTGTTTTTCATGTTATTTTAGCATAAATCATCATAAAAATAGAATATAATAGCCGAATATCCTAAAAATATCAAATATTTTATTATTTTATCCTATTTACTACCTTTGCCCTCTAAACAAAAAATATATGTCTAACCTAGAAAACATCGATTTTAGCCTACCTTATAAAGTAGCCGATATCACATTAGCAGATTGGGGTCGTAAAGAGATTCGTTTAGCCGAAGCAGAAATGCCAGGTTTAATGAGTATCCGTGCTGAATACGGACCAAGTCAACCATTAAAAGGTGCTCGTATTGCGGGTTGCTTGCACATGACTATTCAAACAGCTGTATTAATTGAAACTTTAACTGCTTTAGGCGCTGAAGTTAAATGGAGCTCTTGTAATATATTCTCCACACAAGACCAAGCCGCTGCTGCTATTGCTGCAACTGGTGTAGGTGTATTTGCTTGGAAAGGTCAATCTATTGAAGAAGGTGACTGGTGTATTGAGCAAACTTTATTCTTTGGTGGTGCAGACCGTCCTTTGAATATGATCTTAGATGATGGTGGTGATTTAACCAATATGGTATTAGATAAATATCCTCAATTCGTTGCAGGTATTAAAGGCTTAAGTGAAGAAACCACTACAGGTGTTCACCGTTTATACGAGCGTATGGCGAAAGGTACTTTACCAATGCCAGCGATTAACGTAAACGATTCTGTTACAAAATCTAAATTCGATAATAAATATGGTTGTCAAGAATCATTAGTAGATGCGATTCGTCGTGCTACCGATGTAATGATGGCTGGTAAAGTTGCAGTAGTAGGTTCTTACGGTGACGTAGGAAAAGGTTCTGCCGCTTCTTTACGTGGTGCAGGTTGCCGTGTAATGGTAACTGAAATCGATCCTATCTGTGCTTTACAAGCTGCCATGGATGGTTTTGAAGTTAGAAAAATGATTGACGCCGTTAAAGAAGCAGACATTATTGTGACTGCATCTGGTTGTCGTGATTTGATCAACGAAAAACATTTTAGAGTGATGAAGGATAAAGCCATTGTTTGTAATATTGGTCACTTTGATATTGAAATTGATATGGCTTGGTTAAATAAAAACTATGGTCATACAAAAGATACCATTAAACCACAAGTTGATTTATACAATATCGATGGTAAAGATGTTATCGTTTTAGCAGAAGGCCGTTTAGTAAACTTAGGTTGTGCTACTGGTCACCCTAGCTTTGTAATGAGTAACTCTTTCTCTAACCAAACATTAGCTCAAATAGAATTATGGACTAACCATAAAAACTACGAGAACAAAGTGTATGTGTTACCTAAGCATTTAGATGAGAAAGTAGCTCGTTTACACTTAGCGAAAGTAGGTGCTGAATTAGACGAATTAACGACTGAGCAAGCAGCATATTTAGGTATACCTAAAGCAGGTCCATTCAAGGCTGATGCTTACAGATACTAATCTATAGTTGAAAGTAAAATGAGTAACTAGTTCTATCTAGTTTCTACAATAGATTCAAAATTCCCCTAGCCGTTCCCGAGTAATCAGGAGCGGCTTTTTTATGTAATTTTTTGTACCTTTAAACGTATTGCTTTTGCCCCTAGAATAAGCAAGCTATTTTCAATTTTCGTATGTATTCATTACATTAAATCAATTACAATAAAACAATTTTGTATGAAACTGAACAAGATTTTAACCACTGCATTTACCACTATCTTAATCATTGGTGGACTTTCAACTGCAAATGCACAAACCATTAGTATTATCCCAGAGCCTTACCAAATGACTAAAGGCATGGGTACTTATACCTTACCAAAATCAATTGCTATAAACGCACCAAGTTCGGCTAATGCTATTTCCGATATAATGGCAGCTAAATTAAGAACAAGCACCGGGCGTGTAGTGTATTTCACCAAAAACAAACCAAGCATTGATTTACAAATTATCAATGATGCTAATTTAGGTACAGAGGGTTATACCTTGGATATTAATGAAAAAGGAATTCAATTAAAAGCCAATGCAGGTGCAGGTTTATTTTTCGGCTGGCAAACAGTCATGCAATTATTACCTGCAGCAGTTTATTCAAAAACTTTGCAAGCGAATACTAATTGGACTTTACCTTATGTATCTATAATAGACAAACCACGTTTTGGTTGGAGAGGTATGATGCTTGATGTAAGTAGACATTTTTTCAGCAAAGAAGATGTAAAAACATTTATTGATGATATGGCGCGTTATAAATACAATCGTTTTCATTGGCATTTAACCGATGACCAAGGATGGAGAATTGAAATTAAATCCTTGCCTAAATTAACAAGTGTGGGCGCATGGAGAGCAGAGCGTAAAGGTAAGTGGATGAATATTACAACGCCTGCCATTGATGAACCTAAAACATATGGTGGTTTTTATACGCAAGAAGATATTAAAGAAGTAGTGGCTTATGCGAAAGCAAGATTTATTGAAGTGATTCCAGAAGTAGATGTACCTGGTCATAGCATGGCCATGAATACAGCTTATCCTTTTTTAAGCACTACACCTAATTATCCCTTCCAAGTAAACGCAGGTGATGAGTTTATGGATTGGGAAGGCGTGAATGGACATGTGGCTGCCAAAATTGATAATTCATTAGACCCTTCAAATGAAAAAGTGTATGAATACTTAGATAAAATTTTTGGTGAGATGGCTCCCCTATTCCCTTTTGAATACATTCATATGGGCGCAGATGAAAATCCAAAAAACAATTGGGAGAAATCACCCAATGTACAAGCCCTTATGAAAAAAGAAGGCTTAAAGGATCAGAATGAAGTACAAAGTTATTTTGTGCGTCGTGTTCAAAAAATAATTAATAGCAAAGGAAAGAAAATGATGGGCTGGGATGAAATATTAGAAGGTGGTTTGTCAGGTGATGCAGCCGTTATGAGTTGGAGAGGTGTGAAAGGTGGTATTGAAGCTGCTAAACAAGGGCATAAAGTAGTGATGTCTCCCAATGATTATAACTATATCGATTTTTACCAAGGAGAAGTCACTGCAGAAGGTAAAGTATACCGTGGATTAAGAATGAAAACTACTTATAGTTTTGAACCAGTTCCAGTAGGTATTGATCCTAATTTAATATTAGGTAATCAAGCCAATCAATGGTCAGAACAAATATTTGATATGAGATATGCTCAATACATGACCTGGCCTAGAGGTTTGGCAGTAGCAGAAACGGGTTGGTCTCCAAAAGAAAAAAAGAATTGGAATAGCTTTAGTAAAAAAGTAGAACAGCAGTTTGAAAAACTAGATGCTGCAGGTGTAAGATATGCAAGAAGCATCTATGACCCCATTGTGACAACCCAATTAAATTCAAAAGGCGAACTTATTGGCTTAATGGAAGGAGAAGTAGAGGGATTAGATATCTATTATACTATTAACGACCAAATGCCCGATAACTATAGTGAAAAATACACAGCGCCTTTTATAATACCAGAAGATGTACTTTCTTTAAGAGTGATTAGCTATAGAGACGGTAAACAAATAGGTAAGTATTTAAATATACCCATTGAATCTTTAAGAAAAAGAGCAGTTAAAGTATTGTAATGAAATAACAATACCATGATTTCTTCTTGTCGAAAAATTTTTACCTTAACGCTCTTATTGTGTTTGCATATTGCTGCAGATGCACAAATAAGAGATATTGAAAAAAATATAGCCCTATCGAAGGATAGTAGTTTATTACAAAATATTATAAGACCATTTAAAGGTAAGCCCAGCTCCTTTATTGACTCTACTTTTATTAATCTAAATAAATATGCTCAGCAAGTAGCCCATTACGAGGGAAAGAGAATTAGAAGTATTCAAATAGAACAAAAACATTTTGGCGCTAGTATAATACATCCTGACAAACTAAAAAAGGATTATTTAACCGAAATGGCCGATAAGCTGCACAATAAGACTAACGAAAATATAATTCGAAAGAATTTATTTATTAAAGAGCAAGAAGTTTTAGACCCATTAGTGATTGCCTATAATGAAAAATGGCTAAGAGATTTACCCTACATACAAGATGCACGTATACTCGCTTCTCTTTCAATTATTGACACCAATGAGGTAGACTTATATATTATTACAAAAGATATCTTCCCCTTTGGAGGTAGTTTTAATATTCGCAATGCCGATTCTTATAATGCTACATTTAGCACTGAAAATGCAAATGATGGAGGTAATGCATTTACATTAAGCCATAATTTTGACAAGAACAGATCTATTAATACGGGTTGGGGTTTTGATTACACCAATAGAAACTTGAAAGGTAGTTTTACCGATATTACCCTTGGAGCAAAATCATTCTCCCCCAATGAAGCCAATGGAGATTTATCTGAATCAACCCTTTATGTAAGAGGCAACCGCCCCCTGCTCACTCCTAATAGCAGATGGACCTGGGGATTTGATTTTAACAAGGCCAATAATAGAAATGTTTTTTTAAGCAAGTGGTCAGATTCTTTATTTAATAGTACCTATAATTATAACTTAAAACATTTTGATACTTGGATAGGTTATCAACTTTTTAGTAAGCAGCTTTCATTGGCCAACAACAATGTCCATTATTTTGTTCAGTTGCGCTATTTTGAAAATGTATTTAATCAAAGGCCCATTGATTACTTAGCTCAAATAGATAAAAATTATCAAAATATTCAAGCCTACCTTAGTTCCTTTACTTTATTTAAACAAAAAATTATTAGAACACAGTATTTATATGGATTTGGAAGAAACGAGGATTTACCCACAGGAAAATCGATGGTTATTACTACTGGAACCTATAGCAGAGAAAAATATGCTATGCCTTATTTAGGTATTAAATTGGAATCCTATAAATTACTTGCTAATGAAAATTTTAGACATGGTACAATAAGTGCAGGCTCTAGTTATGACGATGGCCAATTGCAAGATGTTCGACTCATAGCCAGTATAGAACAAATTAATAAGCTTCGATATTTAGAAAGCGGTTATAAATACAGGTCAATTATTAATCTAAGTTTTACGGAGACACTTAAAAATAAATTTAATGAGGCCTTACTTATTAGCAGCAGTTATGGAATACCACAATTAAATAAAGAGCGTATTTATGGTGGTACGCGTATCACGGCCAACTGGGAATCGGTATGGTATAATTCTAAGTCGTTTTTTGGTTTTCGAACCTCCCCTTTTGCTTTTGGTAATATTACCTATTTAAGAACAGTAGGACAACCCATTGGCAATGGAGATATCTATTCCTCTATTGGATCGGGCATGAGACTTCGAAACGAAAGTCTTATTTTTGGAACTATTGAATTAAAAGCTTTCTACTTCCCTAGAACCAACCTACAAGTAAGCCCTTGGAATATTAGCCTAATTACCAACCTGCGTTATAAATACAATTCAAGTATTATTAGTAAGGCCGATTTTGTACAAATAAACTAGCATTTTTCAGCATAAACATTGCCTATTTATTCAACCTTTCCTTTTTATTTTTGTTATATATAATATGGTTCAAGCGTATAATTTTTTAGCAAGCTGGCAGCTTTTTCCCGAAAAAAGTGAATTCGAATATCAATTAGTTCCTAAATCTGGGAATTACAAAATCGAAAGCGTTCAAAATGGCCATGCCCTTAATTTTAGCCATAATTGGGTGAATATAGAAAATGAAGCTTTTTATGCCCAGTATAGCGTTATACCTAATGGAGTTGCACAGGAATTCGAAAACCATTTATTAGGAAATGAAGTGCTTGCCGAAATTAATAATGGCTCTTGTTTAACTGTTCAATTTAGCAAAGACAATAAAGAGGTACTTAAAGTTGTACATGAAATTTTATCTAATGGTTTTTTAAAAGTAACGCACTACGGTACTAAAGAAAATGGAGAGGCTTTTAAAAATATAGAAGTATACCATAAACAACTAAGTGTACTGCCTTATGCTTCTTCTGCAGGTAGTGTGGCTATTCGCCCTACGAAAGAAGGGGTCATAAAACATAAGGCTTTATCTGCTATGGAAGATCAAACCAATATGCAGTTAAATCAAATTAAAGAGCAAATTGAATTACTAGCAAGACAAGCACAAGAAATTAGAAAGCGCAAGGAATTAAGTTTAATGATTTACGAAGCTAAAATTACTTTCAAACCACAAATAGGTCAAGTGTATCATGTGTATGAAAAAACCGATGGCTCGCATGTACTTTCTTTAGTAGCGCCGAGTGAATGGGGCGGCGGTTCTGGGCCTTTTGCAGGGTTTGTGGCTACCGTTAAATTATTAGCCGATCACACTTGGATTGAAGTATAAATAATAAATACAAAAACTATATCTTATAGAAACTTCGAATAGTTATTAGAGTTATTAGAAGCTTTATCTAAAAGCCATACTTACTTAATAGCTCAGTCACTTTCTTCTCTACCTCCCTATCTTTCACCACAGCAGGCGCATGATGCTTTTTAATAGTAGCATCTAGAATTAATGGCCCCTTGCACCCCCAATGTTTATTAATTGTATAGCTATCTACCCCATCAATATCCTTAGCAGGATTAGTTCTTGTAAAAGTGGCCCAAATAAAATTATTAAATTCAGCAGCCATCCAAGTAGGGTCTTCAGTAATAATAATCATTGCAATGCCTTCCTTTTCTAATAAGCTCTCTCCTTGTCCTTTTAATTTTTCTTGAATAGATCTGATAGATATACTTTCAGCATTTACAGCACTCATAACATTTACAGCTATCACACCTGGCATAATTAATTGCGCATTAGCATTTAATACTTTGATATTTTCTGGAATGGCTATGGCTAGTTTTCTTCGAACATCACCGTAAGCAGCCAAGACTAATTTAGAACCTGTATTTAAACCATCCCCAGAATAATCCAAAGTATCCATGGTGGTGTTGGTATAAAAATGTAGGTCATTTGAAAAGTCCATTCTCGACAACATATACGCTAAAAATTCAGGTACATTATTTACATCAAGCGGCTTTGCATTCGAATCATTTCCTGTTTGACCAGTAGTTTTATTCTCTAACGAATTAGTGTCTTTTAATTTACCCTCTTTAGATTTTTTTGGCTCCGCTGTTATCCAAACAAATTTTGCTAAACTTAATTGCCCTGTGCCTAAAATATGATTGGCAATGGTTAGAATTTCAGCAGGTTTTTTATTTTCTAAAAACGGCGTATACCTTTCACTACCTATTGCTAATAATAAGGGGTGCACGCCTGCTGCATCCACTGCATGTACTTCTTTTAATCCTGGTATTTCATTAGACACAGCCGATCCCGTAATATGATGAATGAGTTGTCCGAAACTTGTATCTTCTTGTGGTGGTCTTCCTACTACCGTGAATGCCCAGATGGCATTTTTTCTTGCATATACTTTATGCACTTTCATGACAGGGAAAGGATGTTGCAAACTATAGTATCCTAAATGATCTCCGAAAGGGCCTTCTGGTTTATTCTCTCCAGGAAATACTTCTCCAGTAATCACAAAATCGGCGTCAGTGCTTACACAGAAACCATCTATATAAGTATACCCAAATCTTTTTCCTGCAAGTACTCCTGCAAAATTCATTTCACTCATGCCTTCTGGAAGCGGCATCACAGCTGCAACACTATGCGCAGGTGGGCCACCTACAAAACAACTTACTTTTAAAGGAAGTCCTTTATTGTTTGCCTTGGTTTGATGCACCCCAATACCTCTATGTAATTGATAATGCAAACCAATTTCTTTATTTAAAATATAATCGTTACCATTTAATTGAATACGGTACATACCTAAATTAGAATTCCCTATGCCTGGCTTATCGGCATCTTCTGTATATACTTGTGGAAGTGTTACAAAAGCACCCCCATCCATGGGCCAGTGATGTATTAAGGGTAAATCACTAATATTAATCTCTTCAAATAAAACTGGTTTTGAAATTGGATTTTTATTAGGTAGTGCATTAATAGCAGCAGGTAAAGCCGCTAAAGATTTTATGGGATTTTGTATAGCTGCTAAAGGATTAATTTTTATATCAATTAATTGCTTTACGGAAGGAAGTGTATCTCTAAAAATAAATTCACTTCTTTCTAGTGTACCGAAAATATTGGAAGCCGCACGAAACTTAGAACCCTTTACTTTTTCAAATAAAATGGCTGGGCCTTTTTGTTCAAAAATGCGCAAATGAATGGCGGCCATTTCTAAGTATGGGTCTACCTCTTCCTTGATGCGCAAAAGCTGCCCGCTACGCTCCAAATCCAATAAACAAGCCTCCAAACTAGAATAAGCCATTTCTTATATTTGAGATGCAAAAATAACTTAAATTCGCCTATGACTCGTTTAAGTGTGAACATAAATAAAATAGCCACTTTAAGAAATAGCCGTGGTGGGGATAATCCTAATTTAGTGCAGGTGGCAAGGGATTGTGAGCGTTTTGGGGCCGAAGGTATTACAGTGCACCCAAGACCCGATGAAAGGCATATTCGCTACCAAGATGTTTATGATTTAAGCGCTATTTTAAGAACAGAGTTTAACATAGAAGGCAATCCCAAAGAAAGCAAATTTGTGGAATTGGTTTTAGCCAACAAACCGCATCAAGTAACCTTAGTGCCCGATACCTTGGGGCAATTAACCAGCGACCATGGTTGGGATACTATTAAAGAACAATCTTATTTAAAAGAAATCATTGGAGTATTTAAAAAAGCAGGCATTCGCGTATCTATTTTTGTAGATCCCAATGAAAAAATGGTGGATGCTGCAGCAAGTACTGGCACAGACAGAATAGAATTATACACTGAAATGTATGCAAAGCAGTTTGCAGCTGGCAATAAAGAAAAAGCCATTGCACCTTATATGAGTGCTGCAGCTCTTGCTAAAAAATTAGGATTAGGCATTAACGCAGGACATGATTTAGATAGATTTAACTTACCTTATTTAATACAATCTATTCCAAGTATTGATGAAGTAAGTATTGGACATGCCTTAATTAGCGATGCCCTTTATCTAGGTTTAGAAAACACTATTCAATTATATAAAAGAGCGCTTGTAAATAATTCATAGTAATTGTTCGTAATTATAAAATAACTTTTTACAAATACCTTTTAAAATAACAAGCTCTCTAAATAAATTCTACTATAAATATCAAATAAAGTTTTATGAAAAAATATATTTATTTATTTTTCACCACAGTCCTTTTCTTTTTAGCATCTAATAAGATATTAGTGGCTCAAGAAAAATTTGGACCCACCCCTACTAAGCAACAATTAGCCTGGCATGAAAAAGAATTTTATTTGTTTATGCATTTTGGCCCCAACACCTTTACCGATTTAGAATGGGGAAAAGGAAGCGAAGACCCAAATGTGTTTAATCCCACTCAATTAGATTGTAATCAGTGGGCGCGCATTGCCAAAGCAGCAGGTGCCAAAGGAATTATTATAACTGCTAAGCACCACGATGGATTTTGTTTATGGCCAAGTAAGTTTAGTAAGCATACTGTAAGAGAATCAAAGTGGATGGATGGAAAAGGAGATGTCATTAAAATGTTATCAGAAGCTTGTAAAAAAGCGGGCATTGAAATGGGCGTATATATTTCCCCATGGGATAGAAACCACCCGCAATATGGTACTGCAGCTTATAACGATACCTATATTCAAACCATGAAGGAACTGTTAACGGGTTATGGCAAGTTTACGGAACTATGGTGGGATGGCGCGAATGGAGAAGGTCCTAATGGTAAAAAGCAAGTATATGATTTTACAAGGTTCAAAGATTCTGCTATGTCTTACCAACCCAATATTGTTATATTCAGTGATATTGGACCTCATATTCGTTGGGTAGGTAATGAGAATGGACTGATTAATGAAACCAATTGGAACTTATTAGATACTGCCGGATTTAAAAGAGGTGAAGGTTCTCCTCCTAACGATACTTTAAATAGAGGAAACTTTAATGGAAAGAATTGGATTGGTGCAGAAGCAGATGTTTCTATTCGCAAGGGATGGTTTTATCATGCAGAAGAAGATGCTACTGTTAAATCGGGTAAGACTTTATTTAATTTATATTTAAACTCTGTAGGTCATGGTGGTAATATGATATTAAATGTACCTCCTAATAGAAAAGGCTTAATAGCTCCTGAAGATTCAGCTGCTTTAATGGATTTTAGAAAAGTAAGAGAGGCAGCCTTTACAACCAATGTATTTAAAAATGCAATTTTCAAGAATCATAAAAATGAAATGGAAATTTGTGTAGCCAACCCAGTTACCATTAATTCCATTCAATTGCAAGAGCAAATTAAATTTGGACAAAGAGTTGTACGCTTTGAAATATATGCTGGAGAAAAAGAGCCAGACTTGAAAAAAATTGCTGCTAGTACCACCATTGGTAGAAAGAAAATTATTCAATTTCCTTCTGTTACTGCAAAGTGCTTTAAGGTAAAAATAATAGAAGCTAAGGCCAGCCCAGTAATGGGAGCCGTGGCCGGGTATCTAATTAATAATTAAATAAGCTAGAATAAGGAAGCTGAAAAAATATTATATAAAAATCGCAGTTTAATTTAACTTGCACCAAAATTTAATTATGTCTACACCTGCACAAGTTGGTATCATCATGGGAAGCGATAGTGATTTACCTATCATGCAGGCAGCTGCTGATACTTTAAAAACTTTCAATATTCCTTTTGAATTAACGGTAGTGTCTGCTCATCGCACACCCGATAGAATGGTTGAATATGCAAAAACAGCACGCAAAAGAGGCTTACAAGTAATTATAGCAGGGGCTGGTGGAGCAGCTCATTTACCAGGCATGGTGGCCGCTTTAACAAGTTTACCGGTAATAGGCGTTCCTATTAAATCGACCAATTCAGCAGAAGGCTGGGACAGTATATTATCTATTTTACAAATGCCAGGCGGAGTTCCAGTAGCCACTGTTGCTTTAAATGGTGCTAAGAACGCAGGCTTATTAGCTGCACAAATTATAGGATCTACCAATGCTCAAATTGGCAAAGCTATGGATGACTATAAATTAAATATGGAATCGGAAGTAATGACCAAGGTGGAGAATTTGAAAGGAACTTGGAATAATGAATTCGATAAGAAATAATTTTCAGCTCTATTTTCCATATCAATAGCAACTAATGATATGGAACCTTAAGTTACAGTATCTAAAAAATACGATTATTAGAAATTTTAGAACTTACTTTTCTAATCCTTGCTAAGCGTAATAATGGTAAAGCAAGGGTTCAAAGTAGTTGAATGCTGCATAATTGCTTCCACCCAATCCCATCCGTAGTCTCCTACCCACTCAGCAAAGTTTTCTATTCTTTCTTGTAAACTATTTTTAGGAAATAAAGAACCCTTAATGGCCT
>Ga0194060_10001529_pt1 | contig 16504 bp, 15 predicted proteins | sample SepL225m_MetaG_FD_163427 | JGI IMG/M metagenome (GOLD analysis project Ga0194060, IMG submission 163427) | Anoxic zone freshwater microbial communities from boreal shield lake in IISD Experimental Lakes Area, Ontario, Canada - Sep2016-L222-5m | ecosystem: Environmental > Aquatic > Freshwater >...
CTGCTCCGCCCTGGCAACCTTTTCCTGCTCCGCCCTGGCAACCTTTTCCTGCTCCGCCCTGGCAACCTTTTCCTGCTCCGCCCTGGCAACCTTTTCCTGCTCCGCCCTGGCAATCCGTTCCTGCTCCGCCCTGGCAATCCGTTCCTGCTCCGCCATGGCAATCCATTCCCGCTCCACCCCGGCAACCCGTTCCCGCTCCGCCCTGGCAACCCGTTCCTGCTCCACCCTGGCAACCCGTTCCTGCTCGGTTTTGAGAGCGACCAACCGTGCAGCTTCAGTTGCAGCAGTTGTACGCTCCTTTTCAACCTTAAGCTGAGGCAAGCGATCTTCTTCAGCTTTTGCCGCCGCAGCTTTTGACTCTTTGACCTTCAAGGCGGCCAATCTCTCCTGCTCCACCCTTGCTGCTGCGACCTTCCGCTCCTCTTCCTGTATCGAGGCGGTTAGACGTTCCAGTTCAGTTTTCACAGTTGCTTTGCGATCATTTTCAGCCTTGATCGGCGCGGGAGGCTGATGCCCAACATCAACCTTTTCAGCAACTTTTACTTTTTCAGCTTTTTTAACTTCCCCTCTAAAACTCTTTTGAAGAGCTGGTTCTCCTTCTGACATACCAGGAACACATTCGTAACTAAATAACATCTGGTGTTCAAACAGTTTCAGCAGTAGAGAAGCGTCCTTCTTTTCGTCGCTTACCCCCTGCAATCGACATAACCGTGACGTAGCGTCGGGATGCCCTGATTTACGCGCTTCTTCCAATAAAAGATAGGCAGATTCAAGATTCTGTTCAGTACCAAACCCGAACATGTAAGCTGTTCCGGCATTTATTGCACCGATTGTATTTCCCTGTTTCGAGCTTTCAAGTGCCATTTTGAAGGCATATTCCTTAGAAACAGTGGCCGGTTGATATTTGTTGACGATATACATAAGCATGGCCTGTGCAAATGAGTTCCCTTTTTTTGAAGCCATCAAAGTATATGTAAGAGCTTTTTCCGGATTATCCGGAATTGTGGAGTCCCCGGTCAATGCATATACCAGAGACATCTGTGAATTGACATCACCGGAAGCGGCACGCTTCTCAACGTCGGCGATATTCGATGTGGAAATTTTATGGGCACTCTCTACCCATTTCATTCGCTGCTGGTTGTCATCTGAATAGGATGCAGAAACAGGCAAAAGTGAGCAGTGTAGTATGCACACGGAAAGGGGGATGAAAAGCAGTGACTTTATAATACACATAGCGGTCAATTGTTGTGGCTTACTTTGAGAATGGTTAACGAGCTGATAATAGCCTGACAGGTAGCACCCTGGACAGAACGCATCGTATTGAACAGTTCGTTATTTGTCAACTGCGGAAAGCATATCTGAAGAAATTTTCAGTTCGTCGGCAGTACCGGTATACATCCCCATTTTCCCCGCTATCAGCTCCGGTTTCAGGCTGTACCTTCGGAGAACCTCTTCTGCTCCCGCCATGTTCGGATTGCTCACCATCCCCCGGCAGCCGTAGCAGACGTTTCCGTTGTTGATGCACCAGGCGTTGCACCCTCCACGGGTAATCGGACCAAGACAGGTCGCGCCCAGATCGTACTGGCAGACATTTTCGTTCAATTTGCATTCGACGCAGACCGCATTGCCTGAAGCCTGCCAGGAGTGCCCCCCCAGTATCGCTTTCAGGAGAGATAGAAATTCCGGAGGATACACCGGGCAGCCGAGGAGGGTGTAATCGACCTTCACGACCTGATGAATAGCTCTGACTTCAGCGGTCTCTACTCCGAATGGGCAATCGCCGTAGACCGTAGAGATCAGTTTTTCGCGCGGAATGCGGTTCTGCATCCCATTAACACCACCGATAGCGGCGCATGAACCGTAGGCAACCAGAATATCCGAACGCTCCCTGAGCCGCCGGAGCCTTTCGGCAGATTCATCGCTGTTGATGCTCCCCTCTGCGAAGGTGACGCTGTATCGCCCACTCCACCTCTCCGACATAACCTCACGGAATTCAACAAGATCGACAAGATTCAAAATATCGAGCAGCGCTTCCCCAAGATTTGCCACCTGCAACTGGCACCCCTCGCAACTGGAGAAATCGAAAAAGGCGACTTTCGGCTTTGTCATCAGATCGCCCCCCTTATATTTTTCAGTTTATGATAACCGAAAACCGGCCCCTCCTGGCAGCAGCAGACCCCCTCTATCTGGCAGTGTCCGCACTTGCCGAGCCCGCATTTCATCCGCCTTTCCAGAGAGAGGTATATCTGACGCTCCGGGATCCCCTTTTTCAGCAGCTCATCTACAACTGGCCGATACATGACCGGCGGCCCGCAGACCATTACAAAAGTTTTCAGCGGATGCAGGCTGACCCCCGGAATAAGAGCGGTTATGACCCCGATATTTCCGGCCCATTCCGCTGCGGCGTGGTCTACTGAGCAGCAGAAGTTCAGATCGATCCGTTTCTGCCACCCCCCTGTCTCAGACGAAAAGAGCATGCTTTCGGGATCTCTGCAGCCGAGCAGGATGTCAACCTTGCCGAAATCACGACGGTTATCGATAATGTAGTTGATGAGGGAGCGGAGCGGTGCTAACCCAAGCCCACCGGCCACCAGCAGGATGTCGTTCCCCTCAAGAGGGAGCAGAGGAAACCCGACTCCAAAGGGGCCGCGAATTCCGACGGTATCCCCCTCTTTAAGCTTGTGGATGGCCGTTGTCACCCTCCCCGCCTGCCGGATGCACAACTCGAAAGCGTCCCGGCGGGTGGGGGAAGAGCAGATGGAGATGGGGGCTTCTCCGACGCCGAAAAGTGAAACCTGGACAAACTGCCCAGGGTCGTGATCAAGAGACTCCCCCTCCGGCAGCCTGATCTCCAGCAGTTTTTCATGCTGTGTCGGCTCTGTTATCCGGCTGATCACGCCATGCCTGATCTCATAACCTGAGCTGTTTATCCTCACGGTTTCAAGAGCCATCAGCCACGCTCCTCCATCACTGCGGCAATCGTCCCTTTCAGATCGATCCCGGCCATGCAGGTGCGGCTGCATCGCCCACAACCGGTGCAGAAAAGCCTTCCGTATCTCTCCATCAGATAGCTGAACTTCCGGTAAAACCTGTGCCGTTGCCTCTCCGTCCGGCTCCTGCGAAAGTTCTCGCCACCGGCCACCTCGGCAAAAGCCTCATTCTGGCAGGAGTCCCAGACCCTCACCCGCTCCCCACGGGTAAGGTCGAGTTCCGGCTCGTCCAGGATATCAAAGCAGAAACAGGTGGGGCAGACGGTCGTGCAGTTACCGCAGGAGAGGCATTTCTCGCCAAGCTGCCGCCAGATATCGCTGTCGTAAGTCTCTTCAAACAAGCGGGGTATATCGTGATAACGGATCGGGAGTTCACTTGTAAATATCTCCTTCTTTCTCGCCCGCAACCGCTTCAGCTCAGATTCGGCGACCCTTGTCACCGGTTCAAAGAAGGGGGATTCCTCAATCAGCTCCTCCCCCTTCCGGGTGTTGATATGGATATAATAGGATTCTGCCAGTTCCGTCATGAAGAGATCATACCCCCCCTTCGGCAGGTGGTTGTGGAGCATGGCGCACCCCGCGAAAGAGTCGCAATAATCGCTACACTCAAGACCGATGATCGTTATGAAGCTGTTTCTTGCGAGATAGTGGATATCTTTCGGGTGGTCTGAAAATACGATGTTCAGACACTGAATACCGGCCAGGTCGCAGGTATGAACCCCAAAGATCACCAGCTTTTCAAGTTCGACCGTCTCCTCCATGTTCTGTCCTTCGGAGATGTCGTACTTGAGGAGTGCAGAGCGCTGCGGCATGAAATATTTTTTTGGAGGGAGAATTGTCGGGATATGCTTGAGAGAGATGTTGTCAAGGCTTTGCACCTCCTCAAACCTGAAGTGACCGGCCTGAAGAGCTACCGGAGCCACCACTTTATGCCCGGAGACCAGACAGGAAACAAAATCTGAAAGCCTGCTCTTTGATAAAAGCGCCTGGTTCATCATAGTCCCCTTAAACTGCTGGAAAGATTATAATCCCACCCAGAGTAATGTCAAGCGGCCTTAATTCTACTTTGTCACATTACAGTTTCGTCCCGTAGGGACAGATTGATATACTGCAAACGGTATGAAATTGCGTTTTTTGAATTGACTTTGTAGGTCGGGTTAGCAGCCTCACCGCGTAACCCGACTTTTCGGCATGGTCATGTCGGGTTACGGCATACAACCGCCTAACCCGACCTACAAAAGTCATGTCGGGTTACGGCATACAACCGCCTAACCCGACCTACAAAAGCTCAATTATTAACCTTCTGGAGTATAGTAGCCGGGGAATTCATTCCCCGGACTCAAAAGCTTGAAATTTCAATCGTCACGTACGTGACGAAACTACAATTACGCTCTGTTCCCGGCGTTAAAACGCCGGGCTACCATCAATCGTCACGTACGTGACGTAATGTGACAAAGTAGAATTAAGCCGTACCCAATCGCAAAAACTTTTGCATTTAGTGCAACTATATGCAACTATGCCTGCATGAAGAACAGAATCTACTGGCAGAATAAAATTGATGACGCCTTCCGGAAACGTTCCATACTCTGGCTCTCCGGTGTGCGGCGCTCAGGCAAGACCCTGTTGTGTCAGAGTCTCGTCAATAGAGAGTACTTCGATTGCGAACTCCCCAGCACCCGCCGTATGACCGATGACCCTGAAGCATTTTTAAAGGGACTGCCGGATAAATTGATCGTACTTGATGAAATTCACCGACTTGCCAATCCTTCCGAGCTGTTAAAAATCGCCGCAGATCATTATCCGACCGTAAAAATTATCGCCACCGGATCGTCCACTCTGGGCGCTTCTGCAAAATTTCGTGATACCCTGGCGGGGCGCAAGACGGATCTCTGGCTGACGCCGATGATCAGCGCCGATGCAGATATTTTCGGCAATTTCACCCTCCCGCGCCGCATGCTTCACGGTGGCCTCCCACCTTTTTTCCTCGATGAAACCCCGAGTGAGAGGGAGTATCAGGAGTGGGTTGACGGCTACTGGGCCAAAGATATTCTGGAGCTGTTCCGCCTTGAGCGTCGCCATTCGTTCCAGAAGCTGCTGGAACTTCTATTGGTAAACAGTGGTGGGATTTTCGAGGCCACAAAATACGCCCGTCCATGCGAAGTCAGCCGCCCCACCATTGCCAACTATCTGGCGGTGCTTGAGGCCACTTTTGTGGCTCATGTCATAAGGCCGTTCAACAGCTACAAACCGGCGGAGATTGTGGCTGCGCCGAAGGTTTATGGCTTTGATACCGGTTTTATCTGCTGCTTCAGAGGGTGGAATTCTCTGCGCCCCGATGATATGGGTATACTGTGGGAACATCTGGTGCTGAATGAATTGCATGGGTGCCTGCAGAGTCGTGAAATAAATTACTGGCGGGACAAACGGGGCAACGAAGTCGATTTTATCATCCCCCGTCGCAGCGGTGGTCCGGTTGCAATTGAGTGCAAGTGGCGGGCAGATCAATTCGATCCCGCTGCGCTGAAACTCTTCAGGGGACTCTACCCGGAAGGGGTTTCATTTCTGGTGGCAGAGGATATTGAACGCTCATACAGCAAGTGGTTTGGCAATCATGAAGTATTCTTCTGCAATCTGACTGAACTGATTCTGAAACTGGAAAGCTTGAAGTAGTGTTTGACTTTGACTACCCATATACAATAAACAAGGAGTTTATTTTTGGTTATTACCAACCGGAAGACAAAAGGTACATACAATGGAAAAATGGTCTATCGCTGAATCCGCTAAAATATACAATATTGACAACTGGGGCTCGGATCTTTTCTCTATCAATAAAAAGGGGAACATCTGCGTCCACCCCTCCTCCAACTCCAAGCAGGCCATTGACCTGCGCGATCTCGTTAACGACCTTATCAAGCGGAAGATCAAGCCCCCTATCCTGCTCCGCTTCATGGACGTCCTCCAGGGGCGAATCGCCTCCATAAACCGTGTATTCAGAAACGCCATTCAGGAGAACGACTACCCGGCGAAATACCAGACCTTCTACCCGATCAAGGTGAACCAGCAGCGGCAGGTGGTCGAGGCTATCGCCGGTTACGGCAAACGCTACAACATCGGACTGGAAGTCGGTTCTAAGCCGGAGCTGGTGGCGGCCATCTCAATCTCCACCGGTAACGGTCTCCCGATCATCTGTAACGGCTACAAGGATTCCGAATACATCGAAACCGTCCTTTACGCCACCAAGATCGGCTACGACATAACCATCGTCATTGAAAAACTGTTCGAGCTTGAAAAAATCGTCGAACTCTCCAAGAAAACCGGTATCCAGCCGAAACTCGGTATCCGGGTCAAGCTCTCCTCCAAAGGGACCGGCAAATGGGCTACATCGGGGGGGGAAGATGCCAAATTTGGCCTTAGAATGTCCGAGATAATCGCCGCCATCCGCTTGCTTGACGAGCAGGAGATGCTCGGCTGCGTGAAGCTGCTGCACTCCCACATCGGCAGCCAGATCACCAAGATCGACAAGATAAAAACCGCCCTGATCGAAGTCACCCGTATTTACTCCGAGATGAAAAAACTGGGGGTCGGGATAGAATATCTTGATATCGGCGGGGGACTCGGGGTCGATTACGACGGATCCAAATCCAGCTATTTCTCCAGCGTCAACTACACAATTGAAGAGTACGCCAACGACGTCATCTATCAGATCAAGAACATCTGTGACGAAACCGGGGTGGAGTGCCCCAACATCATTTCGGAATCGGGCAGGGCTACCGTCGCCCACTACTCGGTGCTGATAACCAACGTCTTAAATACAAACACCCAGAATCTGATGCCCGATTTTGAGGATATGCTGGCGAAGTCCGAGAAGGTTGCCCCCACCGTCAAGAAACTGATGGACATCTACAAAAGCATCGATCGCTACTCGCTGCGGGAGGATTATCACGACACCCTCCAGCTTATCAACGAGGCGGTCAGTCTCTTCAATCTGGGCTATCTTACCTTGAACGACCGCGCCATTGCCGAATGGCTCTACTCAAAAATCATCAGGAAGATCAACAGCATCGTCGAGAAGATTAAACCGATCCCGGAGGAGCTGCAGAACTTTCAGCTTCATCTGCGCCAGACCTACTTCGCCAACTTTTCGCTGTTCCAGTCGATACCGGATTCCTGGGCCATCGACCAGCTCTTCCCGATCATGCCGTTGCAGAGGCTGAATCAGAAACCTGACGTAATGGCCTCCATAGCCGATATAACCTGCGATTCTGATGGCGAGATCACCAGTTTCGTCGGTGAGCATGGCAGGACAAAATCACTGCCGCTGCACAAGATCAAGAAGGACGAGGAGTATTACATCGGTTTTTTCCTCATCGGTGCCTACCAGGAGATCCTGGGGGATCTGCACAACCTGTTCGGCGACACAAACGCCGTGCATATCACCTTCAACAAGAAGACCGGTTACATGATCGACACCGTCATCAACGGCGACGCTACCTGGGAGACGCTGAAATACGTCCAGTACAAGGGGCCGGAGATATTAAAGCATGTCCGCGACAATCTGGAGAAGAGTGTGGCTCTGCGGAAGATTTCGATTGAAGAGAGCAGCCACTTTATTGAGCTGCTGGATCGGACACTTCTTGGGTATACGTATCTGGGTGAGTGATGTTTTCGGGGAAATGCCATGCAGGATATTCCTTCTCGTTACCAAGCCCCAGCGTGGGAATGCAGTTGGTGACGCTCAAGCGTCTCGTCAAGCGGGTGTTGGTGCGGCCTTGCGGGTGATTTGCGGGGATTTAAAGGGTGGTTTTGGGTAGGGATGTGGTTGGAATTTGCAGTTGCAGGTTGTGTTGAACAGGTTCATCGCGAAACGCAACGGTACGATGCTGGCAATAACGAAAACTAACTTGCAATCTTGGAAGCCTGACCCTGCATTTTTCCTTGGAAGCCTGACCCTGCATTTTTCCTGATGATGACATTTATCATATTGGTGCATCGCTGAAAGACCTGGGCAAAAAATGGTTTGCCTTTCAAAGATGGAAGTCAGCACAATTGAAATGTTGCAACGGGTGAAGATATAAATGGAGTGAGTGGATTTTGATTGCGAGGTAATGACGTGGCAAAATTGATTCCAGAAAGCATTAAGAACATTTTGAATGAAACCAGGAACTATTTTGACGTCATCTATCCACAACGGATTAAAGAGCTGATTCTGTTTGGATCATATGCTCGCGGTGATTTTGAACCCGGTTCAGATATTGATCTGTTATTGCTACTCGATCATCTTGATGATCTGGATACAGAACGGGCACGTTATATGCCGGCGCTCTGCGAAATTTCGTTGAGGTACGATACAGTGGTTTCCATTATACCGATGGAGTATGAAACGTACAGAACCAGAAAGACTCCGCTGATTTTGAATGTTCAACGCGAGGGGGTGCGTCTGTGAGAGAAGAGATTCGTGATCTTCTGGAAAAATCGGCACAAAGCAGGTCTGCCGCAATGCTCCTCTTGAAAGATGACTATGTGGATTTTGCCGCCAGTCGGGCATATTACGCCATGTTTTACGCCATCGAGGCGCTTCTGTTGAGCAGGGATCTTTCCTTCTCAAAACATAGTGCGGTCATTTCTGCTTTTGGCAAGGAGTTCATCAAGACAGGCCTTCTCGATGCTCGCTTTCACCGGTGTATCATGGATGCCTTCGATGTGCGCAATGCCGGTGATTATGGCAGTATGAATGCGGTAAGTGAGGAAAAGGCACAGCAGATTATTGAGGAAGCAGGTGAACTGCTGGAAGCTGTTCGGTGCTTGATTTTGGAAAAAGATGATGTGATGGGTGTGGTGGAGTGAGTGGATTTTCCAGGTTGCCGTTGAACAGCGCAGTTGTAGGCGTGACCAAGTATGTCTGCCCGATAAATCTTGTCGTACAAGGCGTGGAAGCGGCAGGCCGCTTCCGTTATCAGAGCCAATACACATCGGCCTGACTCCTGGATGTTGATTATCGTTCCCACGCTCCAGCGCGGGAATGCAGTTGGTGACGCTCAAGCGTCTCGTCAAGCGGGTGTTGGTGCGGCCTTGCGGGTGATTTGTGGGGATTTAAATGGTGGTTTATGGTAGGGATGTGGCGGGAGCGTGCTGTAATCTTGGCAGCCTGACCCAGCATTTTGTTTTCTCGGTCTCTATAGTTCTTGACAACTTGACACGAAAATAGGATATTTGTAACAAAAATAAACGGGGGTTTTGATTATGCAGACCATGACGGTAGGTCATTTTAAATCTCATTTTTCCCAGGTGCTTGATTTTGTTCAGCAGGGCGAGGACGTGGTTATCAGCTATGGTAAGAAAAAGACTAAAATAGCTGTGCTGGTCCCCTTTGACCGCTACGAAGGCAAACCAAAACGTGTTCTTGGACTTTTGTCCGGCAAGGCATCGTTTTCAACTTCCGCTGATTTCAAAATCAGTGATGATGATTTGCTATCGTTATGAGTTGTCTACTTGACACACACGCCCTCCTCTGGTCGCTGTTTGATCCATCCCGTCTTGGAAAAAAAGCTGCTGATAGCATCCAAAATCCTGAAGTGACGGTTTCTGTCAGTGTGGTATCAATCTGGGAGATTTCTCTCAAATTCGCCACCGGAAAACTGGCATTGTCTGGAGTTGCGCCAGATGATTTTCCTGCAATTATCAGCCAATCGGGTTTTGATATACTGCCACTTGCACCTGCCGATGCAGCGACCTTCCACCACTTGCCGCGTATGGAACATAAAGACCCTTTTGATCGTCTGATTATATGGCAGGCTATTTCCCACAAATTGACACTCATCTCGCATGATAGTGCTTTTGATGCATACAAGAAACTCGGACTAAAGGTTCTCTGGTAACGATGCAAAAAGGCTGTATGACTGAAGATGAGCGGACTGAAACTATAAACATGATTGCTGCAAATCCCGAATGTGGAGATGTTGTTCCGGGTGGCGGTGGTATCAGGAGGTCTTTGATGAGGAAATATCTTTTGTTCTTGTTGCTGCTCAGTTTTTATGTAGGGTGCGCCGCGCACACCGCCAACGCCGCCGAAACCCGTGGCCTCCGCGTCGTTGCCAAAGACCAGATCACCAACCAGACCGGCGAGGTTAAACTCTACAACAAATCCTACGCTGTCATCATCGGAATTGACCGTTATCCCAACCTGCCTCAAGACCGTCAGCTTTCTTATGCAGTGCGGGATGCAAAGGGCATTGAGCAGGTGATGAAGCGGCTGTACAAGTTTGATAAGATAGTCACCCTCTACGACCAGCAAGCTACCAAAGACCGGATTCTTGAACTTCTCACAGAAGAGCTTCCCGCCCAGATGGGTGAGGATGATTCACTCTTTATCTTCTGGGCCGGTCACGGCAATCAGGAAAAATCCCGCGAAGGTGAACTTGGCTACCTGATCCCCTACGACGGCGCTCCCGATAAAATCCGCAAAAATATCACCATGGCAGAAATCCGTGACACCATCTCCAAGAAGATTCCGGCCAAGCATGTGTTCTATGTCATGGATGCCTGCTACAGCGGTCTCCTGACCGCTACTCGCGCTATTGACAACAAACCCCGCCGCGATCTGGCCTACCTCAGAGAGATAACCAAAGAGCGTGTCCGTCAGGTATTGACTGCCGGTGGTAAGGATCAGGAAGTGTTAGATGGCGGACCCAAAGGACATTCGGTCTTTACCGGCAGATTGATAGAAGTTCTGGAGGCCACTGGTGATTTCATAACCGCCAACGAGATTCAGTCCATCCTCAAGGAAAAGGTCTTTCAGGATGCCCGCGCCCGCAACCATAACCAAACGCCCAATTATGGCACGCTGTATGGTAGTGGGGATTTTGTGTTTATTCCCAATATTGAGCAGAAGGTGCAGGATAACAAAGCCGAACTAGCCAAGATGGAAGCGGAGTTGAAGGAGTTGGAACTCTCTGCCCTGCAATCGAAGGATGACCAGAAAAAGCAAGAAGTCGAGCGCCAGAAAAGAGCCATCGAAGCCAGGATCAAGGCTGAAGAACTGAAGAAAAAGCAACTGGCTGAAGAACAACTCCGCATCCAGCAGGATGGGCAAAAACGCGCTGCACTTGAAGCCAGCAATAGAGAAGATGAAGCAAAGCTGGCCAAGATAAAAGCCGAACTGGAGCGGAAGAAGCAACTACAGCCGGTAGTCAAAACCAACAGCATTGAAGCGGCTATTGCTGAAATACGGCGGATTAATGGGCAGATAACTGAACTGGACAAGAACGCCGCTCCTGCACGAGAGCTGATTGTCTCCGGCTATGACAAGAAAATCGCAGAACTTAATGCTCAGCAACGGGGTGAATTTGAAAAGGAACTCGATTTTAGGGCAAGGATCCAGAAAGAAAACGGCTTGTTAGAAACCAGAAAACAGAAAGAACTTGCCCAGCTTGCAGTCGAATCTACTGCTTTGCGGGACGAGTTGAAACGACTGTCGAAAAAGGAATATACGCTTGATGCATCACAGGTACAGATTGAACTTGGTAAATATGATGTTGAAAAAGAGCAGTTTCCGGTAGTGTTGAAAAACAAGCAGACTATCTCCGTCCTCATAGCCATGAACAGCAGCATTCTAATGTCTTCTCAAAAAGCCAAGACGTTTAAAAAGCAGTTTGAAAGCGGCCTTATACGGCCACTGATTCTGGCACGGGCGAATGGTGAGATAATAACGGCTGCCTTGGTCAATGATGCTGAGAATTCTCTGTTAGAATATGTAAACAGTGAATTTATGACCGCTTCGGAACATAAACGTATGGCAGCGGAACGAAAACGTCTCATCTACACTGACCCAAAAACAGGTTTGATGTGGCCAAGGAACGGCAATTTAGCCGGCAAAAAAATGAGCTTGTACGATGCCATGAGATGGGTGCAGCAGTTGAATTACGGCGGTTACTCTGACTGGCGGCTCCCGACTAAAGAGGAGCTTGATGCCTTCTCAAAACGAAGTGGAAAGAAACCTTCAAAGTGGTTCAACGCCAATGGGTTTAACTCTGTCCAGTCCAATGACTATTGGGCGCCCAGCAGCTACGCCGGCAATACCGTTATCGCCTGGCGCGTCAGTATGTACGATGGCAGCGAGGACTCCTACTCCGATAATAGCGGTAGCGGCTATGTTTGGCCAGTTCGTTCGGGACAGTAGGTTATTTATTTCCTTTGTTTATTGAGTCCATATCTGGGATTGAATTCCCATAGGCGATGAAGAAGGATTGGCTTTTTGAATGACAACGCGTAAGCGTAGGAGTCAACTATAATATGCCAAGCAAAGCAAAAAAAATGTTCGATGAAAACGCAGGTGATATAAAACGCCTCCTGGAACTCCATGAAGAAAAGGGTGGAACTTTGCCAGGCCGACGGCGAGGCTTAGAAGTTTTGAACAAGTCGGCGATCGTTCTGATTACATCTTTTTGGGAAGCATATTGTGAAGATATTGCGGCAGAAGGACTCCAGCATATAGTAAATCATGGCACCTCCTCCGATTCATTGCCTAAAGAAATAAAGCAGATTATTGCAAAAGAGTTAAAGGCTGATCCAAATGAGTTGTCTGTTTGGTCTCTTTGTGGAGACGGTTGGAAACACATTCTCAAGACCCGCCTTGATCGCCTTCAGGAACAGCGGAATAAGAAGCTCAATACCCCGAAAACCCAGAACATCGATGAGTTACTTCTCCACAGTATGGGCTTATCATCTGTGTCTTCTTCATGGAAATGGGCCACAAAAATGACAGTAACAAGATCCCGTGAAAAGCTTGACAAGTATGCAACTTTACGTGGCGAAATTGCTCACAGGGGTATAGCCGCAAAGACCGTAACCAAAGCCCTAGTCGAAGATTATTTTGAGTTTATAAAACAACTGGTTTCCAAAACAGATAGTGCAGTTAACACGCATGTAGGAAAGATCACAGGGAAACCTCTATGGGCAATATTGAGACGTAGGCGCCTACATTGAACGTAGGCAGTAGGCCGGTTCAAGCGAAGCGGAACCGGCAGATTGTCGTCGAAATCAAAAATGGCAACGTACTTGACTTTGATAAGCCGGGTAGGTCGTGTTGAGTAACGAAACGCGACATATCGATGTTGCGACCGCCTGACATGTTGCGTTTCACGATGAGGCCGTTCAACGGTATCTACAGATGACCAGATGGTATGTTGGCCGGATATGATAAAATTCGGAGTTACTCGCTAGGAGAAGATATGGCTGCCAGAGATCCAAACAAAACTGCCAGAAATAAAGCTGTAATAGCGATAAAATCGAAGCGGAGATCAATGATGGGGACAGTTATTGCCGATCTGGAGCGCTCTGGCTATGAGAACTTTGCGAGGGAGGACTCGCTAAATGCATTTATTGGTAGCAAGGCAGATAATTATTTAAACCTAAAAGAAGACTTAATAAAAACACCGATGGAATATAAGAGCAAGTGGCTTCGAGGCCTCAAGAAGCATGCAGAGCAAGCAAGCAGGTGGGGCAATGAATCCAGCCATGTGAAGATGTATAAACTGCTAAAGGGCGACAACCCGAACTTCAAGCAATATGTCGACCTTTTTCTAGAAGGTTCTTTTCTAAAGCATTACGAGGAACATTATAAAAACAAGCCAAAATTTGATGAAAGTGAGTACTGGTTCGGAAATAATGATGATGAATTCGGTCTGCTCGTAACGCCGAGGTATGCCTATGGAAGATGGGAAAATGACCAGTCCGAGATACGCCACTTCCGCCACCCATACTGGACCCTATCTCACGTAATGTCGACCGGATTCTGCTACATGAACGAAAATCTGACTCGTACTTTTACCTCGCTAGAGGATCTTTTACAGTTTTTTAGGGACATGGTAAGAAGAACAAAATCGCCGTCCCAACTGGCAATAGCAGATAGATACATAGCCTACGTGAAGTCGCATGAGACACCTCTCTCTATTCCATTTCTTATTCCTGAGCTACGTTACGATCCTCTTAAAAAACGTCATGAACACAGGCTGGATTTTACTATTATCACCCCTTGGACAATGAGCAAGGTAGGATTTGAGTTATCGCCGTCGTCTACGCATGGCGTACTAAAAGGAAAAAATAAAACTTTGAAAGGGCTAAGTGCTGACGTACACACTTGGTTCGAAAAGGAAATGAAAAAGCACAAGGAATACTGGCGCAAATACGGCATCAACTACATTGTTTATACAGACAGCGATCTTGAAGATATCGAAGGAATTTGGCTGGAAATAAAGAAACATTTAGAGTCTTATGATGCACCTGACCATCTGGAACTGCAACTAATGAACGAGTTGCTCTGAACAAGCTGATACATATCAAGTCACTAGAGCTGATCGCTCACGACTTAGTGGAGCATTGGTAATACTTGGAAGAGCTAGTCAATAAGAAAGGTACGTCCCCCATGGACACCCCACCGGAAAAAAGATCACACGGAGTAATAAAGGGACAGGCAGATTATTGGCAGTTCTGTAGTTCAGCCGATCAAAGTTTGGACGACCGTACCGTGAAGGCAGATAAAATCTGCTATCTTCAGAATTTAGTCCGGAAAGCAGGTGGCAAAAATGAAACTCCTTAAAATTTATCTGGATACATCCGTGATAAACTTCCTTTTTGCGGAGGACGCTCCTGATTTCAAGCGGGTAACCATTGATTTTTTCGAGCATTATGTTCGTCGCAAAGTCTATCAGGTGTATGTATCCGAAGTAGTAATACGAGAAATTGAACAGACCTCCGATGCGAATCAAAAGGAACGTTTACTGAATGTCATAGCAGAATATGATTTGAGAGTGCTGCCGCTTACCGATGAAGCAAACAAATTGGCGCTTCTGTATCTTGCGGAGCGAATTTTGCCCGAAAAGAAACTGGACGATGCAAGGCATATAGCCCTTACCACCGTTAACCAGATAGATATTTTGCTGTCCTGGAATTTCAAACATCTGGCGAACATTAACAAACAACTGGCGGTAAAGGTGATAAACGAGCGTGAAGGGTATTTTTATCCGATGTTGCTGACTAATCCTATGGAGGTTCTTTATGAAGATGACTGATGAACAACATATTCCAAAAGCATTGCGAGACGTATGGACATGGAAAGATTCAGTTTATCGTGATACCGCTGGCAAAGATTTTTCGGAGGTAAGACATTATTTTGCTGATGGGATGAAAGAAGCTGCCCAGATTCTTGGCGCAAGTATTGTAACCAACTCCGACGGTAGTTATTCATTTAGTAGGTAGGTCACGTTAGCTCCACCAACGCGACATTTCCGGTATTGCCAGCATTGGACATGTTGCGTTTCACGATGAGGCTGTTCAACGGCAACCTACAAAAACTGTAGAAGTCTTTATGAGTGAGCAGGAGCAGGAATCCCCCCGAAGATACGAGGGCGTAGCAAGTTGGGAAGAGGATAAAAACGGGACGCTTACGCGGGATCGATAAAGAACAGATTGTTGCTTCATTCAAAAGGTAACCATGAAGATCACAGAAATACTCACACAACCAGAAAGCAAAACTCTTGAGTTCAAACGCGACCTCTCCTCGCTGAAGCCGATTCTGAAAACCCTTGTGGCTTTTGCCAATACTGCTGGCGGTCTCCTTGTCATCGGTAAAAATGACAATGACGAGATTGTAGGCGTTGATGATGTGGAGGGTGCCGAAGAGCGTCTGGCTAATGCTGTTGCAGACAATATCCGTCCGTCAATGCAGCCTGAAATTGAAATCACTACCTGTGATGGCAAGGCATTGCTACTGGTTCGGGTTCCCTTCTGGCGCGGGCCGTTTTACCTGAAGTCGGAGGGCGCAGAACGCGGGGTGTATGTACGCCTCGGTTCCACCAGTCGCCCTGCCGGTCCGGAGCTTTTGGCAGAACTTCAGCGGGCACACTCCGGCCTTTCCTTTGATCTCACGCCATGCCCCGACCTTTCACCAGATGATCTGGAAATCACAAAAGCCAAAAAGCTGTTTGCTTCAGTAGAAATGATACTTGACGATGCAAAACTGGCATCACTTTCCATCGTGGTTCCGTTTGCAGGAAGAGTGGTTCCATCACTGGGAGGAGTTATTCTTTTTGGTTCCGATGCATCGAGGTTGAGTACTTGTCCGGATGCGCGGGTAAGTTGCGCCCGTTTCCGTGGTATGGATAAAACAGAATTCCTCGACTCTCTCGATATTGAAGGAACGGTGCTTGACGCGGTTGCTGAAGTCCCTCGTTTTATCCGTCGCAACACCCGCACAGCGGCCCGGATAGAGGGGATGTATCGCCGGGAAATTCCTGAGTATCCTGAAGTTGCGGTACGCGAAGCACTGGTGAATGCTATTGCCCATGCAGCTTATTTTCAATCTGGTATGCGTATCATGGTAGCGGTTTACAATGACCGGCTTGAAATCCAGAACCCCGGGCCTCTCCCATTTGGTTTGACTATTGCCGAAATGAAAGCGGGGGTCAGCAAAATCAGGAATCGGATGATTGCCAGGATAATGCGGATGCTGAATATGATGG
>Ga0194060_10001530_pt1 | contig 16486 bp, 19 predicted proteins | sample SepL225m_MetaG_FD_163427 | JGI IMG/M metagenome (GOLD analysis project Ga0194060, IMG submission 163427) | Anoxic zone freshwater microbial communities from boreal shield lake in IISD Experimental Lakes Area, Ontario, Canada - Sep2016-L222-5m | ecosystem: Environmental > Aquatic > Freshwater >...
TACCTAGTCGAACTTGATCGTCTGGCCCGAGTAGACCGTACCGGTCTTCAGCGGAACCCAGCCGTCGTTGTCGTCGGATGGCGACGGGGCGATCGGCGCGGGTGGTTTCGGGGTTGGGGCGGGCGTCGTGACGGGAGTCGGAACCGGAGCCGGATTACTACCAACGCTCGGTGTTGGCAGTTGCGGTTTGGGAGCGACGGGTTGTTGTAGGTGTGGGTTTGAGTTGTTTGTAGTTTGTGGCGCTACGGGCGGCCGAGGCTTCGGATTCTGCAGGAACGCCTGTGGGGAATTCGGGCCGCCGGTGCCCTTGTTAGGGCGCTTGCGTCGCGTGTCCTTGCCTGGGACGAAGGGGCGCGGTCCTGTCGCGGCCGGGGTTGGCTGCGGTTGTCGCGGAGTCGACGGAGAGCCGTGCGTCGCGGCAACCGCGATCGGCGCGGCTGACGTGACCGTCGGGGGGCTGTTCAGCGGGGATGAGAGCATTTGGGACATGAAGTCGGTCGCGGGCGCTGGCGTCGAGACGACGGGCTTCGGCGCGACGACCACCCCTGACCCCTCCTGCCTATCAGGAGGGGAAACGTGCTTGATGACCGGGGCTGCCGGGGGCCTGGCGACTGGGGCCAATGCGGTGAGCGATACGGACGACACGGGACGGGCCGCCGCGACGGGCGGACGATCGACGGGCGCGCTGTCCAACGAGCGCAATGGCGGCGGAGGCGGGGACGGCGGGCGCCTCGTGTCCTTGCGATCCTTCCCTTTCGCGCGTTCCTCCTTCACAATCTCGATGCACTCCTCGCAATAGATCGGACGGCTCGTGTCGAGCTGCACCGCGAGCGCGATATCCTTGTTGCAGCGCGAACACTTATAGTCGAACCTTGGCTTCTTCGATCCTTTCGCATCTTTCTTCTTTGCTTCCATCTCCGCGACCATCTTCCCGATGGACTCGTCGTCGCCCATCCCGGTCCACTTCATGATCTTGTCGGCGATCTCCTCGCGCGGCGTCGTGTACCGCTCGCGGCTCACCTTGATCACCTTTTCCTCCGACCCGGTGCGCTTGGCAATCGGCGGAAGCGTCATTGCGGAGAACGGCTGGCTCGTGACGCCGTCGATGAGCAGCTTGAGATAAATGTTGTACTTCGGCAGGTTGATAATGTCCTCCGGCAAAAAGCGCGGGGCAAACTCCGTTTCCATGTACGCGGCGTCCGGCGAACCGACGCGGAAGGTGACGATCGTTCCGACGTTTCCAAACACCGCCTCGCGTACCTCGTCGGAGAGCTGGGCGATGTACTGGTGGGCCATCGTCAGGCAGAGGCGGTACTTGCGCGCCTCGGACAGGATGCCGGCGAACGATTCCGTCGCGAAGTTCTGGAACTCGTCCACGTACATGTAAAAGTCCTTGCGCTCGTGCTCCGGCTGGTCCACGCGTTCCATGGCCGACAGCTGCAGCTTCGTGATCAGAAGCCCTCCGAGAAGGCGCATGTTGTCCTCGCCGATGCGGCCCTTCGACAGGTTGATGATCAGGATCTTCTGCTCGTCCATCAGCTGGCGGATGTTGATGGTCGACTTTACCTGGGCGACGATGTTGCGAATGACCGAGGCGGACAAAAACTGACCGATCTTGTTCTGGATCGGGGCCACGGCCTCCTGCGCGTACTTCTCCTGGTAGCTGGCGAATTCCACCAGCCAGAACTGCTTCACCACCGGATCCTGCACGTTCGCGACGATCTTGCGTCGGAAGTCCGCGTCGGACAGCATGCGATTGATCCCAAGCAGCGTCGACCCCGGGTTGTCGAGCAGCGCGAGGATCGCGTTGTTCAAAATGTACTCCATGCGCGCGCTCCAGAGGTTCTCCCAGAGCTTCTTGAACACGCCCATCATTCCGGACGCGACCAGGTGCTTCGTCTTCTCGCTGACCGTCTCCAAGATGTTGAATCCGATCGGAAAATCAAGGTCGGCCGGATTGAAGTAGATGACGTCGTTTATGCGCCAGCTCGGGATATAGTCGATAAGCCGCTCGGCCGTGTCGCCGTGCGGGTCGATGTACGCGCATCCGTGACCGGCATAGATGTCGGTAAGGATGAGATTTTCGAGCAGAACCGTCTTGCCCATGCCCGTCTTTCCGATCACGTACACGTGGCGGCGGCGGTCATCGGTCTTAACGCCAAATTTCCGCATCTGATTGCGGAAATTGGTGCGCGCGAAATAGTTTACCTCGTTCTCGTGATCGTGGGCGTAGCTCATACGGGAAGGTTCGGGGGAATACCGTCGTCGACCCATCCTGGCGGCGGTCCGGGGAGCTCAACGTCGGCGGGAGGACCCATGTCAACCGCGTCGAGCCCGTCCTCGCCTTCCTCGTCAGGAGTAAACTGATGCGCGGATGCGGGAGCCTCGGACGGTTCCATTCCAGGCAGCCGGATTTCCGGCTCCTGCGCCGTTTCATGCGATTGAACGTGCGAACCATGGTCCTCATGCGCACCGCCCCCATGCGACTCCGCCACTCCACCCTGGTGCGCGGACAAAACCGGGGCATGCGCGGAAACCGGCATGCGGGTCGGCATCGAGTGATGGTCGACGTCGTCGGATCCAATCGGCAGGCCAACCGGCGGCTCGGCGCGCTTGGCGTCGGCCTTCTTCACGAGCGGCGCCTTCACCGTGATCGACGGGAAATGCCACAGCGTGGCAAGCTCCTCGATGTTGAGCGTCCATGCTTCCGCGCCAATTCCCCATGATCGGTTGCGGAACGCGCGAACGAGTCTCCCTTGCCTGGTGGCATACGTCCATGCCTGCCAGAAATAGTCGTCCTTCGGCGTTGCATCGCCGTGCAATCCGAGCGAGTTCATGTTCAGGTGCGCGAACTGGTTGAACATCCCCTTTACGAACGCGGTGCGGGCCTGCTTGTCGTACACGCCCTTCTTTCCAATGTACACCAGTCGCATCTTGGTCTTGAATCCCACCTTGCCGATCTTCTTGAGAACGCCCTCAACCTGCTCTTTCTCGGCCATGGTAATCTTGAACGCCTTCCACATGTCTGGATCCTGCGCCGGCTTCGCATGTGGGTCCGCCGCCGTGGAAAACCCAAACGCTTCCATCGCGATGTCCGCCGGAATCGAGAGCGTGTTGCTGATCAAGTTTTCAAACATCCCCGGCTTGTGCTTTGCCTCGTTGCCGAACACTTTGTTGATAAAGTCCTCGCCCGCCTTCTTCCAGTCGTTCCCGTTCGGCTTGATAATGATTTGAATCCAAAAGTGCTCGCCGACCTTCATTTTTGCCAATTGTTCCAAAATCGGTCCGAGCGGATCCTTCAGCTCGCCGGAAATCTTGTCCTCGAAGTCGGTATACGTGCGCAACGGAAAAATTTCCGGTTTCTTCAGGATAAGCTCGCTTCCCCACGTATCCCAGGTATCGTTCGGATATTCTCCCGGAGCCCAGGATGCATAGTCCTCGACTTCGGTTATTTCCGCTTCCGGATATGCCGCGTAGATGCCCGCCTCAACGACGTCGCGATACCGGGTTTGCACTCGCACGTAATACTGGACATAGCCCTCGGTCGACACGATCTCGAACGAGAACGGAGACTGAAACTTTCCAATGATCCACTTTTCCTTCCAGGTCAGGTTCGAATACGATCCCCAAAGCGAGGAGAACATGTTCTCGAGCGCCTTCGGGGTCTGCTCCGTCATGGGAGGAACGTCGATCGCCAGCAGAGCGAATTTGAGCGAGGCCGCGTACTTTTCCTGACGGGTGACCTCCCAAACTTTAGTGATTCCCCACAATATCGTAATAACGATTGGGACCCATCCAAACCAAACGAGTATATCGTAGAGAACCACGTCGATGGGTTGGTTCCAGAACAGCGGCGACGAAAGGGACGCAATGATGGATGCGGCGAAGAACATAGTAACGGAAGTATAGCATACCTCCTTTAAAGAAAAAAACGCCGGTGACCGACGTTTGAGACAAGAACCAATCAATGGTTCGGAGCGCACTTGGGCTGACAGTATCCGGGGTGGCAGTTCGGCCTGCAAATTTCTTTCGGGTCGCAGGAATCGTCGTCGACCTTCGGCTGGCGCGCGATCATCTCGGCGCTGAAGGATGAGAGCGGGAGACCCTCCAGGATCGGTCGCAGGCCGGCGTGCACGTTGCCGGTCGGGAACGCGCGGCCGAAGACGCAGGGAAATGAGTCGCCGTTGATGTCCACGGCCAGGCGACCCTTGTAGCACTGGCCACAGAGGGCGGCCATCGGGTCTTCCTTCCACCCCGTGCTGCCATCGCGCTCGCCGCGACCGACCGCGCGAACGTGGTCGACGCCGACCTCCGTGACGCCAAGCGAACGAACGTACGCCAGCGCCTGGTCGATCCGGTCCGCGTTCTCGCCCTGTTCAATGACGCCCACGCGCACTTTGACGCCGCGGTCGACGAGATTGCGGATCCCCTTCTCCGTGGCCGCGTGGCTCCCCGAGCGCATCGTGACGCGGTCGTGGGTATCGGCATCCTCGGCGTAGACGGAGACGGCGACGCGGGTTCCGAGCTCGCGGAAGAGGTCGGCCACGTCCTCCTTGAGGAATGTCGCGTTGGTGAACACCTCCACGTCCATCCCCGAGGCGTGCGCGGCGCGCAGCAGGGTCTGGAAGGACGGGTGGAGGAGCGGCTCTCCGCCGATGAACTGCACCCCCTTGCATCCGACGTCTCGTGCCTCGCCGATGAGGCCGATCCAGTCCTGCTCGGTCATCGTGCCGGTCAGCTCCGCACTGGGGCTCGACTGGACATAGCAGTGCTGACAGGCGAGGTTGCACCGCTTGGTGACCTCCAGCCAGAGAAACTCGAGCAGCGGGACGGTCTGGAGCGGGAGAGGCGCGGAACAGTCTTGGGTCTGCGGGGTTTGCATGGTCGCACTTTGTCCAAAGCTCTGCTATTTCATACGGTTTTGCCTCAAGAAATTCGATGCATTACCGCATAAACTCTATAGAAAGCAAAGAACGCACCGATTGCAACACAATCAGTGCGTTCTGTAAATACCTCATGACCTATTTTTTCTTCATCATCTCCCACTCCACGAGCGCCGGGCTCGCGAAGAAGATCGACGAGTACGTTCCCACGAGAACGCCGATGAGCAGCGCCAGGGCGAACGGGCGGGTCGTTTCGCCGCCGATCACGAGGATCGAGGAGAGCGCGAGAAGCACGGTCACCGACGTGTTGATCGAACGAATGTACGTCTGCTGGATCGACTTTTCCACGATGTCCTCGAACGGCTCGCCGGTGTGGCGGGACAGGTTCTCGCGGGTCCGGTCGAACACGACGACCGTGTCGGAGATCGAGTAACCGAGGATGGTCAGCATGGCCGCGATGAACGCCGTGCCCACTTCCCAGTGCCAGTAATGGCCGATGACCGCGAAGACGCCGAGCGGAATGATGACGTCATGCGCCGCGCAGAGCACGGTGAGGATGCCGTACTTCCAGGAGGCGATCGGCTCGGAAACCTTTCGGAACGCCCAGGAGATGTAGAGGCCGATCAGCACGAGCGTGGTGACGAGGCCGAGCAGCGCGGACTTGCGGAGCTCGTTGCCGATCACCGGGCCGATGGAATCGAACTTGTCCTCGGTAAAGTCGCCGAACTTCGCGTGAAGCGTCGTCAGAACGGCCTGGTGCTGTTCCTCGGTGAGCGACTGCAGGCGGACGAGCGCGCGATTGTCGGACGAGGACTGGACCGTCACGCTCTGCTCGCCGGAATCGGTCAGGGCCGAGGTGATGTCCGCGGAAGACGGAGCGGCGTTCGCGAAGGAAAGCTCCATGAGCGATCCTCCCTTGAAGTCGATGGAGAACTGGAGGCCGAACACGGCGAGGGCGACGAAGCTGGCGACGATCGAGAGACCGGACAGGGCGAACCACCAGCGGCGCAGCCCGACGAAAGAGAATTTTTTCATATTACTTCGTAGCCTTCTCGGCCCTCTTAAGCGAGTACAGCGTCGGATTCTGGAACCACTTCCAGCTGCGCACGTTCTTCATGTAGAAGCGCGTGACCGTGATGGCCGTGAACAGCGAGAGGATGACGCCGACCGCGAGGGTCAGGGCGAATCCGCGCACGAAGCTCGACGAGAACGAGTAAAGCACGCCGGCGGAGATGAGCGTGGTGAGGTGGCCGTCGCGAATCGGGGCCCAGGCGCGGGTAAAGCCGTCGTCAATGGATGGGATCAGGTCGCGGCCGGAGCGATACTCGTCGCGGATGCGCTCGAAGATGAGCACGTTCGCGTCCACCGCGATTCCGAGGCCGAGCACGAATCCGGCGATTCCGGAAAGCGTGATCGTGACGCCGAACAGGCGGTAGGCGGCAAGGTTCAGGAAGGCATAGAGCACAAGCGCGGCCGCGGCGACGATGCCCGGCAGGCGGTACACCACGATCATGAACAGCGCCACGAGAATGAACCCGATGAGCGCGGCCTGCACGGACTTGTCGAGCGAGGCGAGGCCGAGCGTCGGGCCGACCGTCTCCTGCGAGAGGAGGGTGACCGGCACCGGGAGGGCGCCGGCGTTCAGGCGCTGGGCGAGAAGCTTGGCCTCGTCGAGCGTGAAGTTGCCCGTGATGACGGCCTGGCCGCCGTAGATGGCCTGGTTCACGTTCGGCGTGGAAATGGCCTTCCCGTCGAGGAAGATGCCGATCGGCTGGCCCACGAGGCGGGACGTGAGGTCGCCGAAGATCTTTCCGCCGTCGGCGTCGAACTGAATCGACACGTTCGGGGCGTTCGTGCTGGAATCAAACTGAACGGAAGCGCGCTTCAGCTGCTTTCCGGACAGCTCGGTGTTCTTCCACGGCGACACGGCGCCGACGATGTCGGTCTCCGACGCCAGCGGAAGGAGCACGCGCTGCACGGTGTACACGGTCACCGGCTTCTCCGCGCGCTTGTAGATGATGTGATAGCCGAATTCGGTCTCGAAGACGTCGGAAATCATCCCGACCTTCGTCGCGTTCGCGGCGAGCTCAAACGGGGCCACCATCTGGCCCGCGCCCACCCAGCCGAGGTCGCCCGTTCCGTCGCCGGACGTGTCCGTCGAGTTCGCCTTCGCGAGGTCCGCGAAATTCTCCGGGGTCGCCTCGCCCTTCAGCTTGTTGATCAGGTTCGACGCGTCCATCTGGCTCATGTCGGACGAACAGCGCGACTTTCCCTTCCAGCACACGAGAATATGGGAAAGCTGCGCGTCCACGTTCTGCTTCGTCGAGACATACTTTTCCACGATCAGTCCCTCCGGCGACTCGACGACCTTCGGCACGACGCCGCCGGCCTTCGTCTTGCTATCGATGATCGCCTGGACCATCGACGCGTAGTAAGGCGACTCAAGCGCCAAGCCGTCGAGCACGCCCTTCGTCGTGTCCTTGTTCGTGTCCTTCGAGGCCTCGGCGACGAGCGCGTCAAAGCTCTCGCCTTTTTGCGCGCGCTTCAGGATTGCGTCCGCGTTGGCGCGGTCGGTGGCAATGGAGGCGTCGAGCTGCTTCTGCTCGTCGGCCGTCAGCGCGCGCTCGACGCTCTGTCCCGGCTCCTTGAACTCAAGCACCGGCGTCTCGCCGATCTGCTTGATGGCCTCCTTCACATCGAGCACGCCGGCAAGCTCCACGATCACGCGGTACGTTCCGCCCGTCATGGTCGTCTGCACCACCGGCTCGGCAACGCCAAATGCGTTCACGCGACGCTCAATCACGTCACGAACCCCGTCAAGCGCGGTCTTACGATCGGCCTCCGGAATCTGCGCCATGTCGGCCTCGTAAACGAGGTGCGTTCCTCCCTGCAGGTCGAGACCGAGGCGATACGGCTGTTCCGTCAGCTTCGGCGCCTGCCATCCCGTCTTGGCCTGAACGAACGACGCGCCGTCGTTCCAGATCATCGGAAAGTCATAGACAGCCGACAAAACCGTCGTAATGACAAGCAAAGCCCCGATCAGGCCTGTTTTCCACTTGTTCGGCCGGTGCGCGGACTCCTTGGTGTTCCGTTTCTTGAGTTTCCAGGTTTGCATAGAGAGTCATTATGCGTTTACGGGCCGTAGTGTACCCTTATGGCCCGGTTTATCGCAAGATCGGGGTGGGGAAAAGAAAAGAGCGCCGATCGGCGCCCTTTGACGACTCAACTACGTGATCGAGGCAAAAATAACAAGGACGATCGACATGGCGATTACAATTGGATGAGACCTTCGAACTTCAGGATGCCAAGAACCGCAAGCACCTGCACGAGCACGAGGATCGCCAGCACGAATTGGAACGACGTCTTGCTTGTCTTGTGGCGGAACACCTTCATCGCCAGAAGCGCGCCCGGTGAGCCGGCAAGGAACGCAGTGAACTGCAGCGTCCGCTCGGGAATGCGTCGCGACTGCGTGACGGCGAGGAGCTTGTCGAGGCCGTAGAGGACGAATGTCGCGAGGTTTATCGCGACGAAAAGGACGAGGTACCAGCGATAGGTCAGATAATATTCGCCCGCGACGAAGCCGGCGACGATGAGGGTCGTCCAAAGGATGAGGAACGGGACGTCGGGAGGATTGCGCTTGGGCTGGCGACCGGCCATAGCGGAACGGATGAAGAATTAGACGCGCGTCTCCCGTTCCAGCGTCGATCGCGCCGCATCGAGCACGGTCGCGAAGCACGAATGAACCGGGGCCGGGAACGCGTCGAGCGGAAACCAACCGATCTCGTCCATTTTTCCAGGCTCGCAGATGCGCGGAGACTCACGATCGACGAGGACCACGTGGACAGCGGAAACCCAATGGGTTCGCTCCTCGCCCTTGCCGCGAAGAAAATTCTGCGCAAGGACGAGCTCGACCCGGATTGGCTCCGCCCCGTACTCCTCCCGAACCTCGCGTCGCACCGCCTCCTCGAACGTCTCCCCCACTTCCATCGAACCGCCGCCAAAGTCCCACTTTCCCTGCTCGTCGCGGCACGCGCTACCGCGCTTGTGCAGCAAGATATTCCCGCGCCCGTCATGGCAGACGAATACGACGCCAACGCCGATGTAATCCTTCCCCTTTTTCATACGCGATCAATCCGCTCGCGCAACGCCGCCATCGCCAACGCGCGGTGCGAGATTTCGTTTTTCACGTCCAACCCAAGCTGGCCGAACGTCTGATCGTACCCGTCCGGGACAAAGTACGGGTCGAACCCAAACGTCGAGTCCCCCGCCTTGGCGGTCAACCGGCCCGTGACGATTCCCTCCGCGTACTCAAGGCGCTCGCCGTCGAAATACGCCGCGCCGCATGTGGCCTTGGCGCTCCAGTCGCCAACCGCCTCGCAGACGATCAGCGCCGGCTCATACCCCGCGGTCTTGGCCCAGAACTTCACGAACGGACCCGGCATCCCCTTCAGCGCCGCAATCTCAAAGCTCACGTCCTCGACAATCACCGGCCCTCCGACCGCCTCGAACGCGGCGCGAACCTTGGCGCGAACGATTTCCTCGAGCGAAAGCGACTGGATCTCCGCAATGTCGACCGCGGCCGAGGTCATCTCACGTCCCGGAAACATCGTTTGCAGTTCCTTGAGCTTGTTCGGATTTCCCGTGACGATCGTGATCATAGGGCTCGGCATGGTGAATGAAGGAGTTTCTATAATGGACAAGGAACTGCAGCACGGCGAGGTGTATGATGAGCAACGATACGAATCCGATCCCCGGATGCGTGACCAGACGGTAAACATTCGGCGGGAGAAGAACGACGAGCAATCCGAGCAACAGGTAATATCCCCACGACTTTCCGCGCAGGAACCCGATGCCTCCCGCAACCTTCACCGAGCCGAACGCGATCAGGATCGCGGTAAAGACCCCTTTCCCGTGAAGCATCGACGGAAGGTGGTCCTGGACGAACCGAATGATCATGTCCCGCGAATCCTCCCCAAGTTCCTCCGCCATCAGCCGGTCCGCGATATGCTCCAGCCCGCTCGCGGACAGCATCAGGAGCGCGACGCCAAGCACGACCTCGACGAGGCCCGTCGAAATCTCATAGATCCCGATCGCGATGCGCTTGGCGCGTATGGTCATAGGCTATTTGAGCGGGACAATTTTGACGGAGATTGTCTGAACGGCCTGGTCGAGCAGCGACGCAAGGGCCTGCGTGCTGGCATTGATTGCATTCTGATCGACGTCGTTATAGTCGCTGGAGGTGTGGACCAGCGTCGAAACGTCATAGCACGTATTGTCGGGCATAAAGAGCCTGTACGACGTCGAGTCATAATTGCTTCCCATTCCCGTACCGGAATAGCTGGCAAACTCCCATTGCACTCCGCCAAGCTCTTTGAACCCGCTCGCGATCTTCATTCCTTGTTCCGGGAATGCGTTGCACTCGATGCCAGTCAGGTTCGTGTCGCGGCTGATCATGATCGTGCCGTCCTGGCTGTAGTTCGGAACGTGATAGGTGGAGAAATCCGTGTGCAGTGTCGCGTCGACATTCGCGAGATGGACGATGCCGTCGTAAATGTCCGTCGTCGGGGAGAGCGGAGACGAGTAGGTGAGCGTGACGATGCCGTCAGCGCTGGAGACGGTTGTTGGTGTCGCAACCGGCGCGACGACCACCCCTGTCCCCTCCTCCCTATGAGGAGGGGAAACGCTGGCTGTGACCGGTGCCTCTCGATCATCGTCCCCGCGTCCCTCGTGTCTCAATGCAAACGCCCAAACTCCGCTCGTCGCGATGGCCGTGACAATGACCGCGACAATCAAATTGCAATTGAATGATTTCATAGTGCTTTCGCGTCCGCCAGCACCTCGTCGGCGTGGTCGGCAGGCTTTACGTCCTCGTAGATCTTCGCGATCTTGCCGTCCGTTCCGATCAGGAACGACCAGCGCTTGATTCCCATGTACTCGCGGCCCATGAACTTCTTCTTGGCCCACACGCCGTACGCGTTCACGACCTCCTTGTCCTCGTCGGCCAACAGCGTGAACGGAAGCGCATACTTCTCCGCGAACTTCTTGTGCTTCGCGACGGTATCGACGCTCATGCCGAGCACGACGACGCCGGCCTTCCTGAACTTGCTCCAGCTGTCGCGGATCGTGCATGCCTCGACGGTGCATCCGGGAGTGTCGTCCTTCGGATAGAAATAGAGCAGGACGACCTTGCCGGCGTAGTCCTTGAGGGTGTGCGCCTTTCCGTCCTGGTCCGGGAGAGTGAAGGCCGGGGCTTTGTTTCCAACAATCAATGGCATAGGGTCAGATGAATTGTAAAATCGTAGGCAAATCCGTCGTTCCGTCGTCGCCGGAAAAATGTCCCTTCGCGTGCTCGACGATCGTTTTCGCGCCGAAGCGGTTGCGGACGATCTCCTCGCTGGTGAGGAGGATGTACGGATCGTCGTCGGAGAAGATTCCGACGATCTTGTCGGCGAATCGGCGGATCTTCGCGTCGTCAAACGGTCGGTCGAGCCAGGGGCGGGCGACGAGTTCTTCCATGAGATCCATGTTCTCGATCGTGTTCACGACCGGGGCGACGAGGATGACCTTGCCGATCTTCGCGCCTTCCGGGAGTCGCTCGAGAAATCGCACCGCCGCAAGTCCGCCCATGCTGTGGCCGACGACGACGGTCTCGGCGTCCGACGTTCCGACGAGCGACTCGAGGAACGGAACCCACTTCTCGAACGTCGGCGTCGACGGGTCCGGCATAAGCGGACCCGTCGACGACGTAGCCGCGCAATTCGAGTTCGGCTCTCAGCCACGGGAAGAATCCATGCGTCGGCGTTCCGTTCCAGCCATGGATGAGAAAGGCTCGCTTCATACGCGACGAACGGGACTAAAGTCCCTGGGAATTATCGAGATTGAATCGGAAGGTCGATACCATGTCGGAAAGCGCCGTGCGAGCCGTTGCCTGGCTGGCGTTCATGGCGCTCTCGTCGATGTCCGTGAAGTCGCTGGCGTAATGGAGGGTCGTGGAGATCTCGTAGCAGGTGGCATTGAGGTACGTCCGGTAGATCGTCTGCTCATACCGGTTCCCCGCCCCGGCGTCGGTGGCCGAGGCAACCTTGAACGTCGTCGCCCCGATCGTCTGCTCGTCGGAGAACGCCAACTGTCCGCCGTCGACCGACGCGTAACACGCCGTCTCGTCGACCGACTGGGAGCTCACGACGAACCAGGAGCTCTGTGAATAATTGATCGGATGGTAGCTTGCCTTGTCCGTCGAATACGCGACGGCGACGTCGGAGAGCCTGTTGTACGGTTCCTGCGAGGTCGTCGCGACCATGTCCGGCGCGACGCGAAGGTCGAACCGTCCGGCCGGGTCGGAATAATCCGCCCAGCTAGACCAGACGACCTCCTGCTGGGTCGGGACGGCCGGCTTCGACTCGCGCGCCTGCTCGGCCTTGAAATTATAGTAAGCGGCGGCGAACGATCCCACGAAGAGAACCACGAGGGCGACGGCAATCGACACGAACCAAGCGATCCTTGTCTTACGAAGCACCCAGCCGACAAACAGGCCCAACAGCGCATGCGAAAGAATCCCAAAGACAGGAATCAGGTACATGCCAACATCCACCCCACCGATCGCCCCAAGATTTGGGAGAGGGATGAAGACCATTGGGAAATAGAAGAAAAACGACCCGAACGACCATGTTTCCAGACAACTAACGGGATCGGTCACGCATCCAAAGCCGACGAGCAGCCAGAACAGCAGGTCGACGGCAAGAAACGAAAGGACCCATTGGCGGACGGACGGGTTGATCTTGATCATATCGCGAGAGTTTATAAGTCCCCAACACTCTATCACAAAACCGCCCGGCGTTGTGCCAGGCGGCTTTTTGGATCTCTTACCGCATCGTCCGGTGCGCGGCGCTGAAGGTGAACTCATCCTTGTCGTTCTGCGAATACACATGGATAAACGACACCCAGTTGGAGCCGTACATGCGCTGCGCGGTGTACTCGTCCGGGATCAGGCGGAGGTATTCCCCATTGTCCAGCGTGTACACGCCCGGCTGGTTGTAGAACTGCACGAGAAAGCTCGCGCGGGAGTACGTCCAGGTTCCGACGACATCGTACGCGTCGAGACGGGAGCACGAGATCGTGCGAACGTCGTCGAAGTCCTTTCCCCAGGCGTAAAACGTCTCCTCGTTCGGGAACAGCTTGAGGTCGTTCGACCCGGTGACCGAGTAAACCGACGCGCGGCCCGTGCACTTCAGGAGCGTGCCAGTGGCGTAATCGTAATTGGATGAGTCATTGTAGCGGGTGTGGAACGTGTCGGAGATGTTTCCGACCGCGTCGCGATACGCGGAAACGACGTCGCTCGCGTCGCCGAGGCTGCTCACGATAAAGAGTCCCGGATCGTAGAACCACGCGGACCGACCGTCGGCCGTCACGCCGCTGCGGGACGCCTGCTTCAGAAAAAGACGCATCGAGGCCGTATCGCTCGTGATCTCCTCGATTCCGTAGGAAACCTGCCAGCCCGTCCCGGCCGAAGCGTGCTGCCGCATCGTTGAGTCGGTCACGTACTCGTTGATTCCGCCGTCCTCGTCCATGTCGTACGCGTACAGGTACGGAAGCCCGGCGATGTTCTCGCCGCCGTTCGACAAAGAATCGCGCGGGTCCTCGGCGCGGGTAAACGATACGAACACGGCGTAGTCGCCCACGTGGCGGGACGGGATCGAGACGTCCTCGTAGACGTACCCGTCGTGGCTGCCATCCGATGTCAGCTCAACGCGGCCGTCACCCTTCACGTCGGCGTTGCCGTACTCCGTCCAGTCGGACGTGACCGGCGCGTAGTTCTTCTCGTTCGTATCGATGTCCGAACGGGTCGACGCCTGGGCCGTCGGAGCGATCCCGGCGAGCAGGAAAACAAGGCTGAATGCGGAGACAATTTTTTGTGCAGTCATATATTATGATGATTGGCTCAAAACACTGCCCGATTCAACGCGTTTTGTCAATGATCGTTACACGTTCTTCCAACGAAGAATGACCAAATGGCTGTCTTCAAGCGCCTCGCACTCATGCGCGCCCGTGTCGTAAGCCAGATATTGTCCGGGCGTGGAGAGGATAATTTCGCGGTTTTCCTCCGGAATCCAAGTCCTCCAGGATCCGGAGATCAGGATCATGACGGTACGAATGTCCGACGAGAGGTCCATTCCTGTCGTTTTCTTCAGACCCTTCGTATGCTTCGCCCACTTCACCTCGCACGACTCGGAATGAAGCAACGATGCTTCTGGAACGAAACTCCCCACAACCCAGCTTCGCATTGTCGGGTTCGCCTCGTTCAGCTCGTCGAGATTGCCAGTTTCAATGCGCATAGGGCTTCATTATGATTACGCCATCGCAAATCCAAGCGCGCGGGCCATTGCCGTCTTTTCTCCCTTCGCGTCATAGAACGGCATGAACAGGACCTCGCCGGACTGCATGACGCGGTACCGGGTGGTTCCTCCGTCCCCGTAGATCACGTACACCCCGTGGACCGTCTCCGCTTCGTCCAGTCCAAGTTCGCTCAGCCGGGCGATCTGTTCCAGGGCGCCGGGAACCGAAAAGTCACCGCCGGATCGCTGCGACCTAACCCAGGCTTCGCCCTCGATCTCCCCGATCGCCACGACGGTTTCATCGCGGTGCGTCAGCAGATTCCGCGGAGACATCGGGATTTCCCTAGTTGGGTCGCCTTGTGGGGTACGTTCGAGCATAGGTGACATCGCAAGATTACGGAAGAAACCGAAGCGCGTTTTTCGGTTCCTGCATTAACGAATAGTTCTCCGCGTCTCCCGGAAGAATCCATTCGAACGCGTCGAAGTCGTTTCCAAGCGCGACGGACGTGTCTTCAACGGTGCACAAGAAGAAAATGCCGATAATCTGCATCGGCTGGCCGTGAATGACGGGGTGCCACTCATCCACGTAAAACGGGACAGCCGACGTAACGTGAAGACCGGCTTCCTCCAACACCTCGCGCTTCAACGCATCCATCACCTTCTCGCCAGGATTGATCTTTCCTCCAGGAAAATCAAATTTTCCAGCGTTCGTCCCGTCCGCGTACTTGTCCGACTCCCGAATGATAAGGACACGACCGCCATGAAAGATGACGGCGCGACAGGCGACTCGCTGAGAAATTTCTTCGGACACACGATCTTTCGGCTCATCGGTTATTCCCGAAACGTCTCCCACCCGTACTCCGAGTACTCAACCTTGTTCACGCAGTTCTCGATCGCCAAGCGGACATAATCGATCGTATTCTCCGGCAGCGCGTCGAGCGGAACCCAAGCGATATCGTCGCACTTTCTCGGCTCCTTGTTCACGATCGTTCCGACGTAGGTGTCGGCCGTAAAGAAAAAATCGAGCCGCTCATGGTCGCCGCACCAGCGGTGCATGGTATGGCCGAGCGCAAGGTCGCTGACGTTCAGCGTGACCCCGGCCTCCTCCCGAACCTCCCGCGCCAGCGCCTGCCGCAGCGTCTCCTTCCCTTCGATGTGTCCCGCGACCAATCCATATTTCCCATCCTCATATCCCGTTCGAAACCGCCGGGACAGCAATGTCTTTCCGTCCTTGGTCAGAACGAGGTAGACGGACGCAATCAATTTGAAACGCTCGGGTGCCAGTGCCATAATGCCGCTTCTTGAAATTTCTTAGGAATGCAGCTGCGAGACGTACGCGGGACAGACGGTCGCCGTTAGCCCGTGCGGACGTATCGGCGCGTTTCCGTAATGGTCGTACGTTTCCCCAAGCGTGGAGAGGTCGTAATACGATTCGGGTAAAAAGTAGTAGCAACCGGACTCTTGCGTCCACTCGGTACCGTTCGTCGTAGAGTAGCGCACGAGCGTCCCCTCCCCGCTTCCCGCTCCCGCGCCATCCATCACGTCAAGCCACAACCGGCCCTTCTCCGTGAACATTCCGACCGGATTAAACGGGGGAAGATCCCCTTCCATGCGACCCGTCGGAGAAACGGGAGGGATCGAAAACGCGGTGCGCCACGTGAGTCCGCTGTCGCGGGAAAACAGGACACCAGCGAATTGAACCGCCGTGTACGCATCCTGACCCGGACGCCCGAATAAGCTTGTCCCGGAAGCGAGCCAGAGCGGGTTGGATTGGTTCGGCTGCTCGACGAAGGCAAAGAGCGTCTGATCGTCCGTTGCCGAAGAAGCCCCGTGGGTCATCTGCATCGGATCGATGCCGTCCGGGACAACCCACCATTTCTCACGAGATACCGAGTTCAACGGAGTGTTGTGAGTGACGTTAAACGCGATACTGCTCTCGTCATCCGCATCAAGCGGATGACGAACGAATGGCTTCGGGGACGCCATGGTTTCGGAAACCGGGACGACGGGAGCCGGTTCAACCGTCGGCCGGGACGTGCATCCAAACCCAACAAAAACGAGAGCGAGAAGCGAGAGGATGGATCCGGTTTTCATAGAAAGGTTACGCGGCGAGTTTCTCGTCGGCGGGCGGTTTGGCGCGGTCGAGTGCGACGAGGAATGTGGCGAGCTTGTCGGCCTCGAAGTCGAAGGACAGCTGAAGCTCGGACGAGAGCGGCATCTGCTTCGCGAGGTCCGCGAACCCAAGCGTTCCCATGAGACGCTGCATCAGAT
>Ga0194060_10001531_pt1 | contig 16471 bp, 20 predicted proteins | sample SepL225m_MetaG_FD_163427 | JGI IMG/M metagenome (GOLD analysis project Ga0194060, IMG submission 163427) | Anoxic zone freshwater microbial communities from boreal shield lake in IISD Experimental Lakes Area, Ontario, Canada - Sep2016-L222-5m | ecosystem: Environmental > Aquatic > Freshwater >...
CATTCATACCGCCTTGCAGCTACAAATTTCTGGGTATCAGTAAACATTCGTAAAGCAGTCAACTGAGGTACTGCACCTACGTTGAGGGTACAAGCCTGAAAATACTTCTGGCTCGCTTGTGAAGGTCGGAGCTACTGCGACCTTTGTTTTGTGAGTGAGTTATCCATGTTGAATATCAAGACCCTGATCGCTGCCTCCTTGTTGACCGGCGTTGCTGCTGTTTCCTTTGCGCAAGCACCTGCCGCACCTAAGGTTGCAGCACCTGCTACAACCTCCGTGACGCCAGTGGCTGCTCCTGCACCCGTTGCAGCTGCATCAACTCCGGTGAAGGCCAAGAAGATTCACGCAAAGAAACACGCGGCAAAGCCTACTGAAGCTGTCAAGCCATAAGACCGTCGACTTTGGAAGATTCATGGCGCCAGGGTGACTGGCGCCATGGTCTGTCAACCGGCGGGGCCTCTATCCGTTAGCTGGGGATAGGCAGCATATGAAACGACTCTCAAAATCCATCGGTATCGCCGTTCTGGTATTTGCAATGAGCTTCAACGCCTTTGCCGATGGCGGGAGATACGAACGCCATCGCTATCAGGGCCACTCCAACGGCGCGGGGTGGCTCGCCCCCCTGCTCTTTCTGGGTGTTGCAGGTGCAATCCTCAGTTCAGCAGACCGGCAACCGGCTCCCCCGGTTTACGTTTCACCATCTGTGACCTATATACCGCCTGCGCCTGTCTATGTTGCCCCACCAGTCGTTGCAGCACCGCCCTCCCCTGCTCCCAACAATTTTTGGTATTTCTGCCGCTCGGTCGGCCAGTACTATCCCTATACCCCGAGTTGTCCCGAAGGCTGGCAGCGGGTTGCGCCCGTGCCGCAATAGATGGAGGCCGCGTGGTCTGCAAGAACGGCGTCGGTCGTTAAAAGCGCTGACCAAATGAACCACGCATGAAATTCAAACTACTGATCGGCGCACTACTTGCCGCTGTGCTACTGCACACCGGATGTGCATCTGCCATCGGCAATGAGCTCGAGGTGGTCTTTACCAAGAGTGACATACAGGACGCGATCGACAAAGCACCCAAGTCCGCAGTGATAGTCGATGGCGTGCTGGTTGTCTCTTTGGACGCAAATCCCATCATTGCGTTAGGTGAAACACCGAACCGAATTGGCGTTTCTGCACGAATGTCATTGCAAGTGGCTGGCGCCCAACCCATACCGGCAAGTTTCAGTGGATCGGCCGGATTGGTCTACAACGAATCCAGGAAAGCGTTCTTCATGGAAGCGCCGGTGGTTGATTCCATTGAAGCCGCGATCCTTCCAAAGGCTTGGGAGGCTGCGGCCAGGATCGCCATTTCCAATCAGCTTGATAAGACCTTCAGCGTAACGCCAGTCTACGTTCTGCGTGAGAACGGAAACCTGAAGGAGCGCACGGCCAGGCAGTTGCTGAAATCCATCGAAATTCGCAAAGATGCGGTGGTTGCGAAGTTTGCTGTTCTTTGACTTCAGGGGTAGCGCCTACCTTCAACAGCCCAGAATCCTTGCAGGCAGGAACTGTGAGACCCCACGTAAAAGCGCCCCCGACCGCAACAGCCGGAGGCGCGTAGTAGAGAGTTGGGTCGTTATGCCGCTATTGCCGGGGCGCGGTAAGCTTGGTAACCGATCTTGGCGATCATCGCGATTCCGACGAAAGGCATCGCTACTGCATAGGCCAGACCAATGAAGGGAGCGGCGGCCAGCAGAACCACATTCTTTACCGCTGCCTTGGCAGAAGACTTGGCAAAAGCGCGGGAGGCGACCAGGGCCAACATCACCAGACCGACGAAAGGCAGAGCCATCGCATAGACCAGACCGATAAACGGTGCGGCTGCGAAGAGAGCGATATTCTTCAGGGTGCGTGCAGCCTGGAGAGCGGCTTGTTCAATGTGCTTGAAATCGACAACTGGCAGACCCATGGTGTTGAGGTGGCCGTTGGTGTGAAGTGTTGCAGACATGATGTTCTCCTATTGAGCATTTGATTCCAGATGAATTACTTATTGCATAGGGCATGCCAACTGCTGCGCAAGTGAAAATGCTCAATGGAATCAATGGGTTGTGCGAGATCAGCGTTTCCAATGACCAAATGCGGATGGTCTCGAAGTACATTTTGTTCAGGCGGAGCAAAACAGCCGTATCAGGAAATTTTCAACAAATTCAACAGCTTGCACCAAATGCAGTGTCGATAACTTTTGTGTTCTGCACACGATGCATTCATTCAACACTGGGAACGAGCGCCGTCGTGCTCAATAGGGCTTCGACGAGTACATTACGTTTACATTCATTTGGGATTGCGAAGTCAGCTTGCTAGTCAGAAGTCATACAGAAATCGAGAAACAAGTTCAACTGGTCCGTACCGCCGCCGAGCGCACTGCGCAGGCCATGCGGATGCTTTTGGAGAACGAGCCCGATGGCCTGCAAGTCCTCAAGTTCGTCAGATTCAAGGACATTGGGCAACACCCGTCCAATGATGCCAAGCTCAACATCATCGAACAGGCGAATCTGACGTTTGCTTACCTGGCCAAGTTTGAAGCTGCCAGGTGGCTGTTCGCACGGCATTCAGAACTATTGGGCAAGGGCATCGAATTGAACCTGGCGTCTCAGTCAGGATTTGACATCGAAAGCGTCGAGCCAGATTTCCTGGCTGCAGAAGTGTTTTCGTCATCGCACCCGAAGATGAACAACAAGCTCGGGCAGGATCTGCGGCACCTGGCGCAAAGTGCTTCTGGGGTGCGCCATCGGTATGTATTTTTCAGCTGCCCGGAGTTCGCTTACGGACGGCGCCAAGAACTAGAAGACAGTGCTGGGATCGAGGTTTGGAGTCTCCCGCCAGAACTTCTTGTAAAGTCCGCAACCGGGCCAGCGGGCCTGCAGCAGAGCTCCCGTTAGGTGGCGCGGGCATGCGCCATCCCGAAATTCGACGGGGTTATCCGAGAAACTTTGCAGGTGAACGATCTTGCGCTCGGGCAGGAATGGGCTGTGAGCGTTGTGTGGGCGACGCTGGCCTAGAGCGGCCCTTACTCAGACCGTTTGAATTAGCAACAGCAGCACCCCGGTCATTCTGGTTTTCAAAGGCCACTTCTCGATTTTCCAGCGAGTTCGCGCTTCTCCCCTACGCTAGCTTTACGAATCGGCCTCTCGTAGCCACGCTTCACTTGCTTTCCATAGCTTGTTCGCCTCGTCAACGTCACAAGCTGCCGTTGATGGCTGGCGTACCGAGCAGTTGTCGTAATACTCCCCGGAACTGGTGGCGCACTGAGGTGACGTGGCGCAATGCAGTATGGTTGCAGCACCTTCCTGCGCAGAGATCATAAATTTCTTGATCAGCCAGTCCAGCCCCCAGGGAAGCGAACGCCATACATCCGTAGCAACGACCCCTGGATGCAACGAGTAGGTCGTCACTCCTGTTCCGTGAAGGCGGCGAGCCAGTTCGCTGGCGAACAAGATATTAGCGAGCTTGGCCGCTGCGTATTCCTGCAACCCGCTGGCACTTCTGGTGGGCTCCCTCAAGGAGTTGTAATCAAGACGATTTGCATGACGGTGCGCTTTGCTCGCCACAACGACGATTCGCGCGGGGGTTGAGTGCTTTAACCGATCAATCAGCAGATCGGTTAGCAGGAAATGCCCAACGTGACAGGTGCCAAACGTCAACTCGAAACCTGAGGCCGTCATTCCACGTTGACCTGCCAATCCGGCATTATTGACCAGTAGATGCAGCGGCAGGTTTCGTTCAAGAAAACTATGCGCGCAATGACGAACGCTCGTCAAGTCACCCAGATCCAACGGTAGAAAATCGGCTTTCGCCGTGTTGTTGCTGAGCAGGGAGATTTCCTGCAGCACTACCTGGGTCTTATTCTGGGACCGACATGCAAGGAAGACGTGAAAGCCCTTAAGGGCAAGTTCAACTGCAGTCACACGTCCAATGCCCGAGCTAGCGCCAGTAACAATGGCGACCTTTCCATTGGGTGACACGCTAATTGGGCTCAATCGCGATTGGGGCTTAGTCATTCCTTGATGTTAACAATAGGGCCGATTAGCGAGGTTGTTCACCGCTGACTGACTTTGAATTGCTAGCCATATAACTGCAATGAAAAATCAATGTCTCTGCTTGCGGACTCTGCCAGGCAACTGCAGCGTGCCGAGGCTGTGAAAATAAGACTTCGAAAATCTTGGGTCAACAAATCGACCGCATAGAACGACAAACAAACGACGATCGACATCGCGGGAATGGTTTTGGTGCTCTCAATATTTTTGTAAATCGGTTTGACTTTGAGTTTTTACACAGGCTCTGCCCTTTGCTGTCGGTCGAGGCAGGGCTAAGCGGTTATTCAAACCCACGTTGAAATGGGAAGTCTGACCTCGCAGAATATGCAATCAACTAAGCTGCTCTTTGGCTCGCTTACCGCAATTTGGGCGGATTGTCCCGTGTCGCCTAAGCCTTCAATCTGCTGTTGCAATTTCGCACGCGTCAACATCTAAATGGCAGTTGTTTGTTGACAGTATCTCAGTCAAATACACACAATCTGCACTCCACACGGTTCATACCGTTTGGTCATCATTCTCAACCCACTTGAAGGAGTACCGCCATGATTGATCGCACATCCACTCCCTTCACGCTGGCTGCCTGAGAGTTGCGTTACCGGATCTTGCCGCTACTGTTTTCCTTGAAATAGTCGCCGGATTCTCGCCCTGTTGTACAGGGCTCCTGTCTTCTCTGCCTTTGTCGGGTCGCTAGCCCGTCCTTTCCGTTCGTTTGCTTGCGCCGAGGTTCAGTGCATCGTCACTCCCTTGTCGCAGTTCAATACAAAGACATAGCAAGACATGATTGAATTTTCATTTGAAACATTGCGTCCTTTGGGACTTACATCCCTTCTGGCGCAGACCTTTGCCACAGCAGATGCGCCGATGGATTCGAGTCCACAAGCATCACCGCCACAGTGGATGCGAACCGCAGTCGTCCATCGCGAGACCGTTGAGGTTCATGACGGTGGGCAGCAATTTCCGGCACGCTGTACCGCCGCCCTAACCCGCTCCCTCTTAGAGGTTGGCCGTGTCCTGGCTGTGGGGGACTGGGTTCTCTGCCAGCGAGATGAGCACCAGCAGTTATGGGTGACCTACCGTGCTCAACCGGTCAGCCAGATAATCCGGCGTGATGCCGATGGCGGTCGCCACACAGTAGTCAGCAACGTGGACACCGCTCTTTTGGTGATGGGTCTCGATCTGGACTTCAACCTGCAAAGATTGGAGCGTTACCTGGCTCTGGTGGGTAGTAGCGGCGTATTGCCTGTGGTGGTGTTGACCAAGGCGGATGTGGTTCAGATGACGGAGCCCGATCGGGTTGAGCGCCGAATCCAGGAAGTACGCCAGCGTGTTGGAAACCATGTTGATGTGGTGGCAGTCGACGCGCGTACGGCAGAAGCCTCGACGGCACTGAACCCCTACTTGTCGCTTGGCCAGACCCTGGTACTGCTGGGTTCTTCTGGCGCGGGCAAGAGTACGCTCACCAACAGCCTGCTGGGTTCTCCAACGCAAGACACCGGTGTTGTGCGCGAGCATGACAGTCGCGGTAAACATACAACTACTGCGCGCTCATTGCACCTGTTGCCATCTGGTGCCTGTGTCATTGACACGCCCGGTGTGAGAACACTCAGACCAGATGTGGATGCCCAAACCCTGAGTACTCTTTTCGAAGATGTCAGCACGCTTGCCTCGTCTTGCCGTTTCCGTGACTGCTGCCATCAAGATGAACCCGGTTGTGCAGTGCGGGAGCAAGTCAACCCGAATCGCCTGAAGAATTACCACAAGATGTTGCGTGAGAGTCGCCGTGACACCATGAGCGTCCTGGAGCGCCAGCAACAACTGTCGCAGTGGAAGGCCAGGGGACGTGCTGGTCGGCAGCGGCTGGAGATGAAACGTGAAGGAGGGTAAGCGAATGTGCTAAGCCAAACAAGGCAGAACTTAACTGATACCAGGCTACGCCCTGCCCTGAAATATGAAGAAATATTGGAAATGGATATGCCAAATTTAGTCCCAATGACCGTGCCGGAGTTTGATGCCTTCCTCGCGCGAGCGATACCTCAATACGCTGAAGGAAAAATCAAAGCTGGGAACTGGATTGAATCTGAAGCCCTCGAAAATTCCAAAAAGGAATATGCCGAACTGCTACCCCAAGGTCTCGAGAGCATCGATAACTGCCTCTACACCCTACACGATGGGTCTGATGCCGTTGGGCTTATATGGATGAAGATTAACCGTGCTGCGAACAAAGCTTTCATTTGTGATCTGCATTGCGAGGAAGGGTTTCGTGGCAAAGGCTATGGAAAGGTGCTAATGCTTCTCTTGGAAGACGAGGCACGCGAAATGGGATTGAAATCGTTAGGGCTGCATGTCTTCGGCTACAACCATGTCGCCCGAAATCTCTATGAATCCATTGGTTATGAAATCACCAATGTAAACATGAGCAAGACTTTATGAACTTAACATTTTTGATCCTGATTCACCCCTCAAATCTCCAACCGTGAGGCATATGAGTAGGCAGGTCTGAACAGTGGGCAAGACAGTGCAGGCAGGGATTCATGTCGGTGGCGCACTGAACTCTTCGTTGCAATTCTCAAAGGACATGACTATGTTTGAAGTTCGTATCGCCGAGCGTGCTGACCGACTCCCCATTCAGCACATGCTGGAACTTTATTCGCATGACATATCGGAATTCTGGGATATGGAACTCGATTGCCACGGCTTGTTTGGGTACCGCTTGGACAAGTATTGGAGCGATCCAAAATGCAAGCCGTTCATCTTCTTTGCCAACGGTCACCCCGCAGGATTCGCTTTGGTCGATGACTCTGTCAGTCTGCCTGAGAATCAAATATGGATGTCGCAGTTCTTCGTCGTCAGAAGGCACAGACGCCAAGGACTCGCTGCCATGGCAGTCAAGACCATCTTCGATGCGGTACCCGGGAAATGGGAGATTGGCCAGATTCCGAAGAACCTAGCCGCACAGGCATTCTGGCGCAAGGTGATTGCCGACTACACCAAAGGCAATTTTGTTGAACAGGTCCTCGACGATGAACGCTGGCAAGGTCCACTGCAGTGTTTCGACAACTCTGCTTCGTAATGCTTCGTCAGGTTCCTCTATTCACATGGAACTTTGACGAAGGAAATTCCCCGCACGCGACCGGTACTCACGATCATGCCGATGACTTGCCCTTGTTGGTCAAACGTAAATTCAAAGAGGCCGCAGCCAGGACAAACAAAGAACGTTTGATTGATCGATAGCAGGTCTGCCTTGTCTAGCCCCTTTGCCCTGAAAACTATCTTGTCGTCTTCAAAGCTCAGGCGGTACATCACCCCAAGCTCGTCGGACTCATAGTTGCCGCAGTAATTCTTGAGTTGATCTGTCGTAACAGGTGAGGTGGCCATTCGTTTGAGAACATCTGGCTTTTTACCGTTCTCACTAGCGCGCAGTTCCACTGGAAGTCCAGATTCTGGAGTAATGAAGTCCACGACTACATCCACAAAGAAATCCACCGCCTTGAACCGTTGGAGTGTCATTGCAGCGATCTTGAAAGACACTCCCCATTCGTATGCCTTGACCATCAAGGATCCATCTTGCATCGTCATTTCCCAGATGCGCCCGCCGTTGGCATCGTGATAGAAACCTACCTTGGATTCGATGTCAGAGACCGGGAGATCAATGAAGCTCGGGGTGATTGACGCAGCATCACCGTCAATGGTTGGTGTGAACTCTGCGCCCAGGTAGAGGTCCGCAACCTGCCGGCAAAGCTTGGTTGGATTGCCGTCGCCTCGATTGAAGATGCAGATCACCGTGAAGTGCTGTTCAGGAAAACACACCATCTGCGACCTGAAGCCTGGAGCACTCCCTCCGTGCTCAATGACCTTGAAGCCGCGGTAACAATGGTTTTCATAAGCAAAGGCGTAGTCCAGCAGCTCGCCAGTACTGAGTTTGCCGGGAGTGATCATCTCTGCTATCAAGTCATTGCCATATCCGCCCAGAACGTTGTTGCAAAAGTTCGCATCCCAACGGCACAAGTCCTCCACAGTGGTAACGATTCCTCTGGCTCCCATGAGATTGCAACTCGTCACCCACATTTCAAACCCGCCACCGTCCTTGGGACAGTAGCCAACGGCGCGGTTGGGTACGACCTCCTTGTAATCGTCATGAAAGTGGGTGTTCTTCATGTCAAGCGGCGCAAAGATATGCTGGTCGGTAAACGCCCTCAGTGACATGCCCGATACGCACTCGATCACTTTCGCCAGCAGCACGTAGCCCGTATTGCTGTAGAAGTGCTCGGTCCCCGGAACAAAGTTGAGTTCCTGCTGACGCGCGATCAGGTTCAACCACTCTTCGTCTGGATAGTGGCCGTCGATGCTCATGCCGGCGAGGTACCCGACAGTGATGTAGTCCCGCAACCCACTGGTGTGGTGGATGAGTTGGCGCAAAGTAATCGGTTGCTCATATCGCCTGATGTAAGGCAGGTGTGTCTGAACTTCGTCTTCTAGTGACAACTTTCCTTGCCTGGCAAGAAGAAGCGTACACAGGGCTACGAACTTCTTCGAGTCCGATGCGATGTCGAAGACAGATTGGGTGGACAGGGGAATGCCGTGCTCAATGTTGGCCAGGCCATAGCCTCGGCCATAGAGGAGCTGGCCGTCTTGGACGATGCCAATGGCGCATCCTGGTTCGTCCGTCTTGTTCCAGGCACAGAACAATGCGTCCACTTGTTTGGCGAGTGATTCTGTGTGATGAATCTTTTTGGGTGTGATCATGATGGTGTTTTGGTAATGCACGCACACAGGCGTGCGCAGCGTCTAATGAGTTCTTTGATTCCATCCCCAGAGGGGTCTTCTTGCCGGAAGTTGGCTCCGGCGTAATGCGCGCGACCGCCAACTGCAATAAGACACAGTCAGGCACGCGAGAAGTCGAAGACTTCTTTGTAGCTATCAGTTAGCGACGATGACCAATTGCATGAAGTTGTGCATTTGTGCTGATGTCTAAGTGCTACTTACCACTCACCGGATTCACGAACCCGTTGGTCAAGATCACGGTCGTCAAACTGCTCGGTATTGGAGGCAGCATTGGAGATCTTTTGCTGTGCCCACTCACTGAGCACTTGAACAATTGAGGTAGGGAGTTCGGTCACGTGTTGGCTCGGATCCGATTGCGTACATTGCAGTTTCTGCATATTGGCCCCCCCCTTTTTGTTGCTTCAAGTTTAAATCGGCACTTCGAATTGCGATGTGACAGGCGTCACTTTAGTTTGAATCTGCACCACAAAAACAACGCCTCGGGATTGGTCAAAGTCCCTTGCGCGCAACCTCTTCACTCTGCCAAAGGCAATCCGGTGTTTGCTGAAATCGGTGAAGCTCCTTCCGCGGCGAACCTAACTATGCGCTACCGGTGGGTGATTCATCTTGCTCACCCGGTCCAAAATGGCGACTTCAGATACGATCAGCCCAAGCAGCACCCAACCACCGACGAGGTCAAACCAAGATGAATGTTCAATGTGCCGCAGAGGGTGCAGTTTTCACGATCACGCTCGACAGGCCAGACAAGCGTAATGCAGTCCACGGCCCGATGGCCAGAGAATTGAAGCAGGCTTTTCAACAGTTTGAAGAAGATTCGCTACTACGGGTTGCCATCCTGACCGGCACTGGGGGGCACTTCTGCGCCGGGGCGGATCTCGGTTCCGTCAGCGATCCGTCTCTGCGCAATGAACTCGATCCTGATGGCGGAGGAAGCGGACCCATGGGTCCAACGCGCATGGAACTGTCAAAGCCCTTAATTGCGGCGGTGAACGGGTATGCCGTAGCAGGTGGACTGGAATTGGCACTGCTGGCGGATATGCGTGTTGCAGATGAAGATGCTATTTTCGGCGTATTTTGTCGGCGCTGGGGTGTCCCGCTAATTGATGGCGGCACGGTGCGATTGCCGCGAATCGTAGGGATGGGACGCGCACTGGACATGATCCTCACGGGTCGCCCTGTCACTGCCCAGGAAGCTGCGAGTATGGGTCTTGTCAATCGTGTCGTACCAAAGGGTGGTGCTTTGAAAGCCGCTAGAGAGTTGGCCATATCCATTGCGGATTTCCCGCAGCAATGCATGTTGAGCGATCGCGCATCTGCATACTCCCAATGGGACCTACCCATGGACCACGCGTTACGCCAGGAGGGCGCTCGTGGTGCCCCATTGGTTTTTGCAGAAGGCGAAAGCGGAGCTGCGCGTTTTACGCAAGGCGCGGGCCGCCACGGAAGTTTCAGCTCGTGAACGGACTTGGCGACTGGCTCTTACAAAGCGTCCCCAAATGACATTCGCTACTCCAGCGTACGATGCGCGTGACGGCCTTGTCTCCTACTTCTGGAGCGGTGATCTCATCCGCAGCCGAAGTGTCAGCCAAGTTGTGCTGTCGGACACGCTCCATGTACCGGCACCCCCAACACGGTTGATAGCAGATTGGGACAGAGATATTTCACAGCGCTTAGGCCTGGAACCAGGAGATGTTGATGAATTGCCGCTGGCCCGAGCGCGTGCACGCTGGCCAGACTACAGGCACTGCGTGCAGGCCGTTGCCGACTGGATGCACGCGCATGGACTGCCTGAAGTCCTTGCCTCCAGCGACATCGCACTGATGGCATGTCGAGGGGCAAAGTACCATCATGACGGTGAACGCTATGGTGGCATGGCCTTTTGCAATCTATTCCTGAGTGAGGATAGAGGACTGGATTTGCACTTTCCGCATACGGATCATCGAATCCCACTGGTTCGGGGTACGGTTGTGGTCTTCGATACGTGCCAGCCTCATGCTGTCATTGAACGTGGTAGCCGCGGGTTCAATTTGGCCGACTTCCCCTACGACCGAGAGTGCACCCAAGTGTTCCTGAGCTGGGAGCTTCTCATCGAGAGTATCAATGTTAGCCAGTTCCTTCGGATCGAACTCGACATTGACCCATCGAAGTCGCTCTTGCCGGCTGATGAGCAAGTTTGGCTGAACGGAGCAAAGGCCGCTGTGTGCCCAGATTCTGGTCGGTGGCTCCAGACTGACACGGAATAGGTGATGTGCCTGTACCATCGGTCCTGCTTTTTCGTTCCGGATTCCTCATGTTCTACGGCGTTGCGGTCATGGCGTTTAGCCTGAAGCTGGCGACCCAGAAGCTGGGATCGACTGCCAAATACTTCCTATGCCAACACCCGAACCCGTCCAGGAAGCCCGCGTCTGGGGCAATGCGCAGTGGACAGCGCGCGTCATCAAGAACGAAGACGATGACGGCTGGGCCGTTGCGATGTACCTTGTTGGCGAATCTGAGCCGGCTCTAGTTGCCCCCTGGACCATGGGGCGAGACAAGAAGAATCCCAAGCCGCTGGACACCACTGCCTTCCATACACTGGTCAAAACGGCCAAAGAGTTCGTCCGTCGCTCAGAGCAGCAACTCCATGCTGAACTTAACAAGAACATTACCGTAGTGGTGGGAGGCAGCCGCATTCGGGTCGAACTTTCTATCTCGCCTGCCGAAGAGGGCGCAACTGCAACGCTGACAGCAGAAAACGAATTCGGTGAAGAACTCGCTCGAATTCGCGTTTCACCTGCCTTCAAGCTGAACGTAGCCAGTGCTACGGCGTGGATTGAGTCTGATTATCAGCGGCCACAGTGACGCCCGTTAGGCTAGCTCAGCCCCAGACGACTGCGCAGGCTTACGTTTTCCTCAGTCAGTGCAGTGATTTTCTGATGGGCCACGGTTAGCTCATCGCTCAAACGGCGCACTTCGAGGGTCAGGCAGTCTGCTTGCGCAGTGATCCGCTGACGAGTCGCATCGCGTGAGTGCTGCAGTGTGGACGCAAGCCCGTCTAGCCATTGCATGACATCCAGCCGTGTTGTGTCCTTGTGAAGCGGGGTTTGCAGTGTTGCCTTCTTGACGTCGGCGCGTCGACATAGTTCAGACTGGGTAACTCGACCATGGTTGAACGGGTAGATGCCATGGTGCGTAGCAATCTCCGCCTCAATGTTCCTCATTGCCGCCCGCAGACGCTGAAGCATGGCTTTGGTTCGCGGGTTTGTGAGTTCGTCTGAAGAATTGGGAGTCATCTTTTGGATTGCGACTGGAGCAAACAGTTGGAATGGGTCTTTGTCAGATCGCTCACGGGCCAACGTACACTGGACAGTGTATCTAGCCGCTCGCATCAAGTGAGACTATCTGCTTCCAGGAAAGCAGGGGATCGGCTTCGTAGTCAGCGACAACCCAGGTGCGAGTGTCGTGTTCGGACATATCGCTTAGAAATTCTCGAATCACTTGAATCGAAGACTTATCCAGTGCTGCATAGGGTTGGTCCAGACAAGTTACGGTTGCACCGCACGCCAATAATCCAGCAAGTGCCACCTTGCGCCGACTGCCAGTCGAGAGCATGAACAGCTTTTTGTCCATATGGGGAAGTAACTGTAGAGCCTCATTCAGATCCTGATGCAACTCGGCATTCCATCGCGGGCAGGATTCACGCAAAGCGCCCCATATCTTTAGTGGTGATTGGTCATCTTGCCCAGGCAAACTCAAATCAAGCCACTGTGTGTCCGCGTGCGGTCCTTGACAAGGTGTAGAGGGGAGATGGCCACTCAGGCGGCGCAGTAGTGTGGTCTTGCCTGTGCGTTCGCCGCCTATGACGGCAATGAGCCCTGGGGGAAGGGGGTGAACAATGGTCATATGGCAGCGCAATTATGTATGGCTCCTTCAAGTTGTTTGTGTCGTTTCGTCCGACGGGACTATCTGGAAACTGTTTGGATACACCATCCGCTACCATTTACGAACGGCAGGTACCTGGCGACCGAAACTTCACTGATCGACTTGCCAGGAAGCTGACCGTGGCCAGCGTCTCGGTCGTGCCCTTTGCGGTCATCCGGACCGCGAGGAACCGGACGTTCAAATCCGCAATATTGTCCGGCAGAACGCACTGCGCCTTCGCAGCGATAGTCGACTTTTCAATCAATAGCCATATTGTCTGCAGTGGCGCGTAAGTAGTATTCAAGGCAACCAAAATGTCCGCCCGAAAGCCACCAGTGGGTAAGCCTTTTTTGGCTAGTCTTCTAGCTCAGTGCCACTGAGGGTCAGTGGGTTGACGTTTGCCTTCATGCAATTCAATGACTTCCGCAGCATCAAGGCAGAGATCGTCCCTGTATCGCGGTGCCATGATGTCCACGCCAAGTGGGCGTCCACCAAATACCTCAGGCGTGACAGACACGGGCACCGAGATCGCAGGGAACCCTAGCAGTGGCGACAGTCTCAGATGACTGAGACATCTGAAAGTCGACCTAATGAGGTTGTCTACATTGTCGATGGTCAACACAGGCACATCAGGGGATGTTGAGCTTGGCATGATCACCAGCGGGTAGGTCTCCATGAACAACTGCCATTTGCGAATCAAATGGTCACGTTCCCGAAGTGCCGCCATATAGCGTTCCAGATCAACCGTGGAAGTAGCCATCGCATTTAGCGAACCCGCCACGAATGGATCTACGAACTTTCCGAGAAGGGGGCGAAGTTTGTTCACCAATTCAGTGCTAACAATGGCATCAAAAACTTCCAACACTTCGTCAACAGGTGGGGGATTCACCTCCTCGACCAAGTAGCCAGCAGCAGAAAGCAATTCGCCAGCGCGTTGCACTGCTTGTAGAGTGGACGACTGAAACTCATCATTGAATTTTCCCGGCTGGCCTTTAAGCAGCGCCACTCTCTTTGGAACGGGAGGCCTCGAACCAAACACATCGACTGGCACTGTGACCGGATCATGCGCATCGACACCTGCCATCACCCGCAAGGCGAGCCTTGCATCACCAACTGTTCGCGTGATAGGACCATGCACAGTCATTAACTGCTCGCAAAAAATCATGCCGCCGCGGTAAGACGAGTTGTAGTATGGAATCAATCCTGGTGAAGGGCGCAGACCGACCACACCATTGCAGAACGCTGGCCATCGCAGGGACCCACCTAAGTCGTTACCTTGAGCGATAGGTCCAATGCCTGTCGAAACAGCGACCGCAGCTCCACCACTTGAGCCACCACACATGATGTTGCGATCCCAAGGATTGCGGGTTTCCCCATGCAGCAAGTTGATGGCGTTTTGCACCAGCCCAAATGCTGGGGAATTCGTTCGACCGATAGGTATCCCTCCAGCTTCGCGCAATCGTGCCACCACCGGACTGTCCGTCTTTGGCGTGACCTTGACAAAGTTGATCAATCCGTCATCGGTGGGGCAACCCACCTGGTCCGTATTTATCTTGGTCGTGAATGGAACACCAAACAACGTCCCCAAAGACGCCCCGCTCGATCGTTGGCTATCTGCCGCATCAGCTTGAGCCAAGGCAGACTCATCCAGCGAGAGGGTGACTGCATTTACGATTGGATTTACAGAATGAAGTCTTTCCAAGGTGGACTCGACTACTTCCCGACATGAGACCTCTCCGCTGCGGGTTAACGCGGAAAGCTCTACGGCGTCAAGTTGCCAAAGTGAAGCAGTCATGCCCCCTCCTGATGTGTGAAACGTTTCGTAACTTATATCAGAGATAGGATGCGGGGGCCTGGAGTCATTCGCTTGTCCTTGTCGGGGTGCGCTACAAAGCGGTAGGGTCCGGTTTGCTACGATCCTCATGACCAACTCACGCCTCACATTAGCGGCGTCCTATAGCCCACTGAAATGAAAGTGCCCAAATGAATACCTCAACGATCACAAGACGATTCCTCGCAGGCTGGGCCGACATGGACTGGAACTCGCACATGGCCAACACAGCCTATTTGAACAAGGTAGTCGATGCACGGGTTCTAGTGCTGGCCGACAAGGGCTTTCCTGCGGAGGAGTTCGCCCGGCTGCGTCTTGGCGTGGTCATCATGAAGGATGAGCTTGAATACAAGCGCGAAGTCATGTGGATGGAAGAGATCGACATTTCCTTCTCGCTTGCGGGAATTGCCCCTGACGGCAGTCGGTTCAAAGTGCAGAACGAAATCCGTCGCTCCAATGGGGATCTAGCTGCTCGCGTAACAAGCGCGGGAGGCTTTATGGATCTCGACGCCCGTAAACTGGTTGCACCGCCGGCCACTGTGCTTTCCGCCTATCTGTCGCTTCCACGCACCGCAGACTTTGCCGAGCTTCCCTCCAGCATAAAGGTCCGCCAGTGAGAATGTCGATCGTGGAGTGGCCTAACCATTCATCCAGCTGAATGTTTTCAGCGGTCGCTGCAATCAAACATCAAGCTGGCTTTTGAGCGACTGCTTTGGAGCAGGGTACCCGCGCAGGCCGGCGAAGCCCATGAGGAGATTTACAGCGAATTGCCGGCTGGCTGGGCCTTCAATCACAAGTATGTCTTTGGCTATGAAGATTCGAACGGAAAATTGGCTGGCATGGGCAACGTCGTCTCAGACCTCCTCGCCAAGGGAGTCTGGCAGGTTAGCACATTCATAGTTGCAACTGACAGACACGGAACAGGGGATGCCAAAGCACTGTATGCATCAGTGGAGGAGTGGTGCCGACATTGCGGAGCTCGCTGGATGCGTCTTGGCGTCGTCGCGGGTAATGCCAGAGCAGAGGCATTTTGGGAACGGTCGGGCTACGTCCAGGTCGCCAGGCGCGAAGGCATCGTGATGGGACAGAGAACAAATGTCATTCGGGTCATGGCAAAACCATTGTTTGGACAACCAATTTCTGAGTATTACGCACTCGTCGAACGTGATCGCCCTGCACCCACGAGTGCTGTGTAACCAACACTCAACCGAACACATTTCGTCGTACCGATAGCTCCCGGGAAGGCCAATTCTGGTGCTCCACTGCGCAACCTTTTTGCCACTTTGTTTGTGATTCGATTTATGAGACACAACTTGGAAAGAAAGACCCCTTTGAAGGGTCTTCACAAAGGTGTCTCAAAACCGATCTGTTTTGAAGTACCCCAAGAGAATGGATGGGCGGCAATGCTTCAAACCAACCCGGGGGACGGTGGCTGCGGTGTGTTTGCGCTGTCGCCTCCATTGCCAGCACGCCAGTCATTGCGGCAACGGCGCGGGCGACGCAAAAGAAGGGCCACACCGAGCGCAATCAGCAACACTGGGCCGATAAGGTGGAACATGCCGATGGGGATCAAGCCAAGGTGCTTTGCGACGCCGAGCGTGCCAATCACAATCAGTGCGACGGGGAAAATTCTCATGATGTGCTCCGAGTTGAGTTGAGAGGATTGAAATAGTTAAGAGTTAGCGCTTATCGGACGCTGCTGGCGATGAAATGTCACCTGCAGGCGGCTGTGCGGACGAATTGCCTTCAGCGCCACCGTGAGAGTGCCACTGCCGCATACCCGCACGAAAACGATCGCGCTCTTCCTCACTCAGGCTGGCCCAGCCTGGGCCGAAGCGGCGGTGCATGCGGCGCTCCCAGCGGTCCTGCATACGTTCATGCAGGTCT